>Ga0299915_10004641_pt1 | contig 10026 bp, 10 predicted proteins | sample RVTome_13_FD_200263 | JGI IMG/M metagenome (GOLD analysis project Ga0299915, IMG submission 200263) | Soil microbial communities from uranium-contaminated site in the Upper Colorado River Basin, Wyoming, United States - RVT92D227 (version 2) ...
AGAACTTATTACTGATTTCAGAGCAAGCATAATCCTTGATATTTCCCCACCCGAAGCGATCTTTCTAAGCGGCTTCTCTCCTTCACCTACGTTCAGGGATATTAGAAATTCTATATCATCTATGCCATCTTTAGCAAATTTTATCTTCTTGTTTTCGATTTCTATGCCATCATCACTTTCTATAAACCTGTGCTCCGGTTGAAAAGATACAGACTTAAAACCAAGATCAACCATTTCATCGGTTACCCTTTTTTTTAGACTGGCTATGGTTTCTTTTCTCAACTCACTCAGCAGTACTGCATCCTTTATCAAAATTTCGCGGGCTTCATTATACTCGGTCCATTTTTTTTTAATCTCGCTATCCAGATTTTCAAGACTTTCGGCTTCCTCTTTTAACTTTTCTGCATACCGGTTAATTGAGTTAAGATCAAGGTTATATTTCTTTTTCATTTCAGATAACTTATATAACCTTTCCTGAATACTATCTAATCTTTCTGTACTGAAGTCAAAATCGGCAAGATAACCGTTCAGATAATGGCTTATCTCCTCAATAAACTCATTAAGATCGGACAACCTACCTCCAAACTTTTTAAATTTATGATCAATTTCAGAAAGTTCTGCTATATTTTTATCCAGAACAGCCAGATTATCGCTCATCGAAGGAATATCGGCATCTCCGCCATTTATAATCTTTTTACCTTCTGATGCCAGCTTGTAAATCTTTTCATGATTTTTAAGGATTCGCATTTCATTCTCTAAAATTTCTTCTTCATTTTCTTTAATATTTAATTTCTTAATCTCTTCGTATCTGTAATGCAAATCCTTCAACTTTTCTTCTCTGATATTCTCTAATTCCTTTAACTTTAAAAATTCTTCTTTTTTCTCAAGATACTTTTTAAAGCTCCCGGAGTAATCTTTCTTTGCATCAGAAATCCTATCCCTGCCAAATCTGTCTATTATTTCTATATGAGTCTTTTGATCCAGTAAATACTGGTGATCATGTTGGCCGTGAATATCCAGGAAAAACTCGCCTATTTTTTTTAAATTACCTATCTGAGTAAAAATTCCATTAATAAAAGCCCTGTTTCTACCAATCCTCGTTACCTCTCTCGTTATTACTACATCATCGCCTGCCTCTTCTCCATCCACCAGGTTTTCGGAAAGTAAATAATTCATAGCCATAGGATTATTTTTAAAATCAAAATACCCCTGAACCAGCAGCTTATCCTCACCATCTCTAATTAAATCAATACCTGCACGTTCACCTATCAGTAAATTTATTGCCTCAATTATTAAAGTTTTTCCTGCTCCTGTTTCTCCGGTTAGAATATTAAGACCTTTTTGGAATTTTATTCTGGCATCATCTATTATGGCAAAATTTTTTACCTGTAATTCTTTTAGCATACCTGAAAAAAAAATGTCAATTTATATCTATTTAAATTCTTTCGATGAATTTTTCTTTAAATACTTTAAAAAAAATATCTTTGTTGAAAACTATGAGCTTTAATTTTAATTTTGATTTTTTTACTTTAAATATATAATCCGACTTAATATTTACGGGTATTGTTTTACCGTCAATGCTAACACTATCTTTCTCATTTCTTGAATTAATTATTATTTCCAGTTTATTATCCGGACTAAGAATTACACTTCTGCTCAATAGAGTATGCGGACATATAGGGGTTATAATTATAATTTCACTTTTCGGTTCCACAATCGGCCCACCGGCCGAAAGAGAATATGCCGTAGACCCTGTTGGTGTGGAAATTATTACCCCATCGGCAGCAAAATTTTTTATTGATATCCCATTTACTACAATCTCAAATTTTATTATTTTTCCAAGCATAGATCTCGTTATTGCAAATTCATTTAGTGCCAGATAGGGCAGGCCTGTATTTTCTACTATTTTACCATCCTTGAAAAATCTACCCTCCAGTAACATTCTTTTTTCTATTTCATATCTACCCTCAAGTACCCTGTCTATGGCATTATACATATTGCATGCATCTACAACAGTTAAAAATCCCAGATTTCCCATATTGATCCCCAATATAGGAATTTCATTTTTAAAGGAATATTTTGATGCCCTCAAGAATGTCCCATCCCCCCCTACTGATATTATCACATTATTTTTTTTACTGAATTCTTCTTCTGAAACTGAAGGAAGGCGGTATTTCCCGGGCATTCTGTCGGTTTCCACCAGAAGCACTTTAACATTGCCATTTTTCTTAATTAAATAATCATATATTTCCCTGGCAAATTCCATTGCTTCCTGTTTTTCATTGTTTGAAACTATACCAATAGTTTTCATTTTTTATTACTTAAGTTGATTAAAATAAAAATGTGCCTTATCAATCACATCTTTAATTATTTTACCATAATTTAAAACAGATTCAGCTTCTTTAAACGATTTTATTAAAAAAATCCAAAACTCAATATTACCTTTCGCGCCTTTTATTTTAGAAAAAGTAAGATTTTTTACTTCAACCGGGAATTTTGTAATAAATTCAGTTATTCCTGTTAGCACCTTGTAATGCAAATTTTTACTTCTAATTATGCCCTTTCTTTCAACCTCATCCTTCATTAATTCAAATTGCGGTTTTACAAGCAGTAATATCTCACCATTTGTATCTGTAAGCTCTAAAATTTTACTAAAAATTTTTCTTATAGAAATAAAAGAAACATCCACAACTGTAATTTCTGAAGTGAATGGGAGTTTACTGATATCAAGCTTCCTGATATTTGTCCTTTCAAAAACAACCACCTTAGGTGAATTTCTTATTTCCCATGATAACTGTCCATACCCGACATCAATATCAATTATTTTTTTCGCTCCATTCTTCAATAAAAAATCAGTAAACCCTCCAGTTGAAGACCCTATATCTACAGCTTTTTTACCGGCAGCGCTGAGCCCTAATTCCTGAAATACACCCTCTAATTTTAACCCGCCTCTTGAAACATAAGGCATTTTTAAGATTATTTCTATCTCTGAATTTGAATCTATAAGTGTTCCCGGTTTTTCGATTACTATCCCTTTAACCTTTACTCTACCCTCGAGTATTAATGCTTGCGCGCTCTTTTCTGTAGCAGCTAATTTTTTTTCTAAAAGTAAGGCTGTTATTTTCCTCTTATTATTTTTCTTTGATATCTTTTATGCCTTTCTTGTCAATAAAAAATTGGCTAGATTAACCAGCCACTCACAATCTATATCCATACTTTTAACTATAGTAATGGCTTTATCAATTTTTTCCCTGGCAATTTCCCTTGACTTAGAAACTCCCCATCTTGCCGGAAAAGTGTTTTTTTTCTGCTCTGCATCTTTTCCTACTGTTTTTCCTGCCATTTGATTATTTGACTCCACATCTAAAATATCATCGGTTATTTGAAAAGCAAGACCCAGATTTTCAGAATACTCCGTAAATTTATTAAGATAAATCCCACTTGCGCCGCATAAAATAGCTCCACATCTTACGGAGGCGGTTATTAATTTCCCTGTTTTTTTTTGATGCATATATTCTAATTTTTCCTTACCGATCGTCTTACCGGTAAAATAAACATCTATTATCTGACCTGCTACCATACCTGTAGCACCTGAAGCATCTGCAATCTCTTCCAATATCTTATTTTTTGTCCTATCGTCCGCTACCTGATATTTTATTATCAAATTAAAAGCCTCGGCAAATAAAGCGTCACCGGTTAGTATTGCTATATCTTCTCCGAATTTTTTATGGCATGTAGGTTTGCCTCTTCTAAAATCATCATTATCCATAGAAGGCAGGTCATCATGTATTAACGAGTAGGTGTGGATAAATTCAATTGCGCACGCAGTAGGAAGTACCGCACGGTAATCTTTCCCCAGACTCTTCGCGGTTAACAGGCATAATATGGGCCTGAATCTTTTCCCGCTATTTTCTATGCTATATTTGATTGCCCTCCATAGAATATCCGGACTTTTCTTATACTTATTAACATAATATTTTAAACTACTATTTACTTCTTTTATTAAAAACTCGGGATAAAGCTTACCTACCCTTAAATTATATTTTTTAGGATGAGACATATCTATAAATCTGTATTATAAATGGTAATATTAACTGTTTATATTATTTAAAATCTTACCCAGAACACCATTTACAAATTTTGGAGTGTCTTCTTTTTGTCCCAGGCTTTTAGCAATCTCAATGGCCTCGTCCACGGAAACTTTTAGAGGTATATCGTCTTCGTATAACATTTCATAGATAGCTAACCTTAAAATATTTCTATCTATAATTGCTATCCTCTCCAGAGACCAGTTCTCAACAATATCCATAATCATACGGTCAATCTTTTTCTTGTGCTTATCCACACCTTTTATAATTCTTAAGGTAAACTGGTCGTATTTCTTTCCGGCAAACAAATTATTTTCTATAATCTCATCTATTTTTTTATCCAGTAAATCTCTTTGATACAATAGTATTACTGCATTCTCTCTACTTTTTCTTCTTGTTGTCTTAGGCATAATTTTAAATATAAATAAACTAGAACTTACTAAGTACCTATACGGGTTAAATATTCTCCGTTTCTGGTATCAATTCTTATGGTATCCCCTACATTAATAAATAATGGAACCATAACTTTTGCCCCTGTTTCTATCTCTGCAGGTTTAAAGCTCAAACTTACCGTATCACCTTTAATCCCGGGTTCAGTTTTAATCACTTTAGCTTCTATCGAAATAGGAAGTTCGATTGAAATTGGCTTGCTTTTGTAAAATATAACAGTCAGTTCCATATTTTCCATTAAATAATTCTTTTTCTCTTCCAGTGCTTTCGCATTTAGCTGAATTAACTCATATGTTCTAATATCCATAAAATTATAATACTGGTCTTTATACAGATATTGCATTTTTTTTGTTTCCAGTATTGCCTGCTCCATCTTTTCGCCCGCTCTAAAAGTTTTATCTATGGTAGCTCCGGATTTTAAATCTTTTAACTTTGTTCTTACAAAAGCGCCGCCTTTACCTGGCTTGACATGCTGGAAATACAATATTTTATATAATTGATTATCAAATACTATAGTGATCCCGTTCTTAAAATCACTGGTACTTATCATTAATTATTTCTCCTTATTCTATAATCGTATAATTAATTTATAATAAAAAAATCTTTTCTGGAACCATTAAGTACTTCACATTTATTCTTTCTTACCAGTACCATATCTTCTATTCTTACACCGCCAACATTTTCTATATAGACAGCCGGTTCAATAGTTATAACCATGTTTTCTTTTAAAACTACCCTGTTTCCCATTTTTACTGCCGGCTCTTCATGAATTTCAAGACCGACTCCGTGCCCCAATCCATGCCCAAAATTATTGCCATAACCTCTTGAAATTATAAACTTCCTTGCTACTTTATCAAGCTCACTACAGGTTATTCCTTCCCTGCAGTTTTCAATTGCCATAAGTTGCGCCTCTAAAACTATATCATAAATTTTTTTAAATTCATTACAAATTTTATTATCCTTCGTAAAAATTGTCCTGGTCATATCCGAACAGTAATTATCGAACCTGCATCCAAAGTCCATAAGTATAAGACCTTCCTTTATCTTTATTTTACGAGGACTGTAATGAGGAATAGAAGAGTTTTTATCATAGGCAACAACTATATCAAATGATCTTCCGCTTGAATTATTTTTAACGATATACTCTTCTATTTTACAGGCAAGTTCAATTTCTTCGTAACTATTTATTTTTGAAGCTCTTAAGCTTATTATATTTTTAAAAACCTTATCTGTAATACTGGAGGCATTTCTGATTTTAGCAATCTCAATCTCATCTTTAACTAGTCTTAGTCTTTCTACAACCCCATCAACGCTTACCGGTTTTTTACCCTGTTTGGACAGTATCTTCTCCAGTTTGCAAAAATCCATAAAGCTTATATTCCTGCCCTCTAATTTGACGGATTTAAAATTATAACCTTCTAAAATTTCTGCAAGTTTTTTGAATTTATCCCGCTTGTAGCAGACAACATTTATACTTTTAATTTGAATGGATTTTTTTGCCTGTTCAAGATAGATAAAACTAACTAATAAGTATAGACGGTCATTTGTAACAAGCAGCAGGCTTCCAGAATCCCTGCCATAAAATCCTGTTAGATAATAGATATTTTCGTCTTTTAATATAATTAAATTTGAAGTTATTTTATTTATTGGAGAGGAAAATATTTTTTTTATTCTTGAATCAAAATATTTTTCTTTAGATGTAATATTCATATTTTATTATCATTCAACAATAATCTCCTGCCAGTTCAAAACAAATATTTTTCCATTAAAACCAGGTACTCCTGTGACCAGAACTTTTCCTATACCCTCTTCATAGTATATTTGTGTATTTTGACCCAACACCAGAGCATTAGAAATAGAACTGCCTCTTATAAAAGTATTTGTGGACGTTTCAGTTTTATTACCCGCAATCAACATAGCTGCTACACCTGGATCATTATATGTGCCGCCAAATTCATTTGTTAAAAAAAGATCAATATTATTTTTAGATATCAGAGCTATTAAGTCATCTTCTGGAAAATCAATGAAACCATTTGGTATGAGTTGAGAGTCTATAATAATATTTCCCGTAGATACCAGATTTGCTTTACCGGAATATCTAATTGTTTCCATGTGACCACCAATAGTAATATCACCATATACTACTATATTACCGTTTATTTCTAGTATGCCGCTGCCATTATACCATAGATAATCATCAACTTCTGAAGGCGGAGGCAGGTCATTTACAGTAATTCCACCTTCATCATATTCATTGATTGATAAATTTCCGTTTATAACCAGCGCCCCTGAGGCTACCACTGAATTTATATAATTATCATCGATTATAGGCATTATAATCTCAATAACAGAATCATAATATTCCGAAACGTAAACACCGCCTGGTGGATTATTTGGGTCAAAAATTGAACCATTCATTTTCCCCCCCAGGAACAGGACTATCGGGTTTGAAGGTTCACCTATGGAACAACTTCCTGTTATTTCTATATCGCCCATTACAAAAAGCGGGCCTCCAATGAAATTTGAGTTACCAGTTAAAAGTCCAAAGTTCCCTGCTACGAAAAACGGACCGGATATAGTTGTCTGTCCAGCAATCTGCCCCGAACCCATAGCCTCTCCGGAATATATAAAATCATAAATATCCATATATACGGTATTAACTTTTACTGCCCTTTCTGCACCGCTTCCGATGTCAATTCCTTTCGAAGTTATTTCATACCCGTCTATTAAATAACTGCCACCCACAAAGTATGCCTCATATTCTATGGTAAAGCTTCCTTCGGGGTCAGGATTACCTTCAGAATATACATCTCTGGTATATCCGAAGGTTTCTTCGGGGTCATCATCGGGGATATGCTGTATAAATCCCTTATTATACTGGTCAATATTTGAATACATATTTGAAATACCGGCTTCTGCAAAGTTTAATGCTCTAAGTTTATCCTTATCCAGTTCTGTAAAGCCTATATCCCGGAAAATATAACCGACCATGGCAGTAGTTAGTAAAATCACTGCCATACCCATTATCAGTATCAGAATCGTTATATTGCCTTTTTTTTCTTTTTTAAAATATAAAAATTTTTTAATAATTTTACTCATTTTTTTTAAATTAATCATGATTTATTCCTTAAATAAATAGAAGTTTTTAATTCCATAGTTCTATTACTTTCCGTTCCTCCCTGATCAATACTCAGCTTTATTTCAATTATTTTTATACTTTCTAATTCAGCTTCGCTGACCGGAGTTTCCATTCCATTTTCAGGTATGTTTATACCAGTATAATAACTGAACAAATCATTATTAACTATATTAGTCGCCACTACTCTTGCATCTTCTTCATCTACTTTTCTGTAAAGATTATAATAGCCGTCTTTACTCACAAGGTAATAATTTACTTCCTCAAAAACTTCAAAACTGTCCTCTTCAATATATACGTTGCTGTTAAAAATGATGCTGTCATTATAAGCTACGCTTATATTTTTGGCTTCTCTTAAATCCTTACTTATCCTATATATTGCGGTTTTTGAGTCTATTCCGGAAGTAGTTATTTCAATCACATCCCTTGAAGTATTTGCAGAAAGAATATAGGTAGCTGAAACCATGCTTACCACTATAAAAATCAACATAACCACCAGCAGAATTTCAACCAGTGTAAATCCTCCGGAATCTTTTATTTTTTTATTCAGTAGTAACTTCATTGCTCGGCTCACTAAAAATATCACCTTCGTAAACTGCTATTATATAAAAAGTATAATTAATCTTTCCTATCCTGTGACTACAGCTTGTTTCACCAGTCCAGTCTACTTCCACTTCCACTCCGTCTCTATATACTGCATATCTAACAATCGTTAGCGGAGTATCCGGCGCTTCCCATGCCAGATGAACCGTCCTTGCATTCCCACCCTGAGTATATTCCACAATATAAAGATTCTGCGGGGGCAGGTACTCATACTCCCCTGCAGTATTAACTACATTACTGGGACCGCTCTCAATACCATCCTCATATTCAGCTGTCACATAATAACTATAAATATCATCATTTCCCGGTCTGTCAATTAGCATTTCTGTAAAAGCACTCGCAATAAGAACACCACCCCTGTATATGTTATATTTATCTATCTCCAGCTCTGTATCGGGTTCTCCCCATACAAGCTTGATCTCCCTTTCTCCTCCATAACCGTTATCATATTCTATTTCAAGTTCTATAGGAGGCGGGTGCTCAACATATTCTTCTTCTATCCCCTTTACAGGGTATATTTGTGTGATCACATCTATTGGGACATTCATAGGTTCCTTAAGAATAGATATTTTTACCTGCTTGTAGCTGCCATCTCCTTCATATACCGTAGTAATTTCATAACTTATATCATAACCCTCTTCAAACAGCATAGGGTTTTCCGAAATAAGCTCGATATCTTCATAATCCATTGACTTTATAAGCTCAAGTTTCTCGCTAGCGACCGCTAAAGCTTTTGTTTTTACTCTGTTTACTTTTAATGTACCAGCCGATATCATGGTGCCCCTCACAAGAACTAATGTAATTATAGAAATAATCAATAAAGCAACAACTACTTCTACTAAGGTAAAACCTTTTTTATTTTTTAAATTTAATTTTTTTTTATACTTTTGAAAATAAAAATATTCCTTTTTCATAATAAAATCCTCAGCTTTTATAGTAATCAAGGATGTACAGAACAGCTATTTTATATACCTCCATTCCAAGCCCGCTTATTACTCCCATAACCGCCGGAGATATTACTGATTTTGCTCTCCAGTATTCCCTGTTAAAAATATTCGAGATATGTACCTCAACAGTCGGAATCCTGCTGGCTACTATGGCATCATGTATTCCATAGCTATAATGAGTAAGCGCACCAGGATTTATTATCACAAAATCAACATTTCCAATACACTGGTGGATTTTATCAATAATCTCTCCCTCATGATTGGATTGAAAGTATGAAAGTTCTGCTTTATCTTTCGACATCTCGTCCAGTTCTTTTTTTAAATCCTCAAAACTTCTGGCACCGTATATTTTTTCTTCTCTTTGCCCTAATAAATTTAAATTAGGGCCATTGATTATAATAATCTTTTTCATTTTAATTAATTCTATAAATATTTATAAAAAGTTTTTATATTTCGTCTGTCCTATATCAATTAATAATATAATTAATGTTTTTTTTATATAAAATTATATATAATTATACATACTTTTTTTGACATTATCAATGATTAAGTCACTTTCCAGGTTATAATAGAAAACAGGTTTATTTATTCCCTTAAGCAGCACGAATTTATTTTGTGACGACTTAAATTTCTTATCGTATTTTAATGGGGAAATTACCTTCTCAGCATCTATCTTCGGCATCATGTAAGGTAGTTTCAGCTTTTTATATAATTCTAAGACCCTATATTTAACTTCTTTTTTTACCAGTCCCAGCGAAATGGAGATATCAATTGCAATAACCATACCGATGCTGACAGCCTT
>Ga0299915_10004642_pt1 | contig 10026 bp, 10 predicted proteins | sample RVTome_13_FD_200263 | JGI IMG/M metagenome (GOLD analysis project Ga0299915, IMG submission 200263) | Soil microbial communities from uranium-contaminated site in the Upper Colorado River Basin, Wyoming, United States - RVT92D227 (version 2) ...
CAATATCTCGCCGAGCATTTCCTTTTTTCCCTGATTTATTGTAGGCCACACCTCTGCTCCACAGGACACCCTTCATGTTCGGCCGAACTTTCAGGACTTCAGTCAGATCCGCTATGGCGTCATCATACCTGCCCGTCTCCACGTATGCCATTCCGCGCTCGTAATACACCAGGTACGTCGGGTTGTTCTGGATCACGGTATTTAATGCTTCGATGGCCTCTTTCGCATTACCGCTCTGGCGTAATTCAACGGCCTTTTCATACAGGCCCCAGGCATTCAGTATGCCTTCGTTGGCGTTCGCGTCCTGGTTGATCCTGAGAAGATCGGACTGGAGCTGCTGCATCCGGGACTGCATTTCCCGGATCTGTTCAAGAGATTCATCATTGAATTCCTTGAGTTTCTGGATGTTCTCCATTTTGTCGTGCTGATTTCTCAGGTTATTAATGGCTTTGGTGATGTCCTCCGGATTGGCCTCTATCTTTGCCGTTAAAGAATATTTTTCACCATTCCATTTTTCATCCAGGATTTCCAGTTTAACGATACCGGCGGTGAGGGCGACAATCTCATCTTTTTCGATCTGAAAATTCTTCATTTCAGTCCGGGACTCCAGATAGGTCCCGATTTTTTCCAGCAGCAGCCGCTTGATCTCAATCAGCGAAAGCATCCGGCAAGTCAGTTTGCTGTCGGATTCCCCGGCGCTGTAAGTATAGTTTTCAATAAATTCCCTTGAGTTCGCCATGCTCGTAAAAGGGAGGCTCAGTATCATTAGAACCATAATAATCACGCGGTATGGAAACATGTCGTCACCTCCGATAGCATTCATCCGGTTCTTGCGTGCTACTAAATCATCGCGCGTCAGTCATATCGAATCGACTACTTTGAGGTCGCTGAAATAGGTTTTATACACTCCAAGGTCCCGAGAGAGAATGCAGTCGGCCTGGACAAGGGCATGGGCGCCGATGAGAAAATCGGCCAGGACATGGAGCCGCTTTGTTAGGACCGTCCTGCACTGGGGACAGGTTGGCTCAAAGGCATGCCCGCATTTGCCGCATGAAAACCGGTTCTTCGCGTTTTTCCTTGCGTATTCCGCCCATCTCGAACCCGCCATATAGAGCGATTTCTCATTGGAATGGACAAGGTTCATCCTGGTGTCGGCGAGAAACGACGTAATCTCTTCTTCGGAGGGGAACCGGGCTGCCAGTTCGGCGAAAACAACCTCGCTGAGGATAAGCTTCCCTTTGGATAAATGGCGGTCCAGAAGCTCCTTGGAGGATTGGCCGAAGGGCTCTCCGGGAATCAGGATATCAAGGATGATGTTCGTGTCAACGGCTGTGATCATGCCCGCGGTCCTCCCTTAACAGGTCGTCGCTTCGGTGTCCTTCCAGATGCTTCAGTTTGCCCACCCATTTGTCGAAGGGGGATTTCGTGATCACTTTGCTGACAACAAACAGGCCCTCTTTTTCCTCAAAGCCTACGTCCTCCCCCGGATGGACCCCCAACCTTTCCCGAACCTCCTTTGGAATGGTAACCTGTCCTTTGGATGTTACTTTGGCGATAATCATATTTCACCTCTCAGTAAGGAACGATTTTCCTTACTTTTATTGTAAGGAACAAATCGTCATTTGTCAAGAGATGGGGAATCAGCTATGCTGCGAAAACCTTGCCTTGGCAAGCAGGGCGGCGAAATCGTAATTGACGCTCGCCACCGCGAAGTCGGCTAAATCAACTCCCTTCGCGCTCATGACAATTTTTCGGTCCTGTAACGACCGTTGGGCTAAACGGCAAAACAGGGACGGGCGCCCCTCTTTCCCCTGTTTCCAGCCAACATACCGGATTTTCCGTAAAAGGGGAGGGGGTAAATCTCCACCATATCGCCAAACGTTGCCCCTAATGACGGGTTTGACTGGTTCATGATTGGTTCCCGCTTCGATCCCCAGCCAGTGGCTTTTTCGCGGAAGTGGTCCATTGGCCGTTCCGGTTTATGGATCAATGGTGCCAGACCTGAAGCTTAAGGCGCTCCGCCGAACTGCACACCTTCAGAAGGCTGAGGAAATTCTTGAGGGTCGGGTTCTCTCTCCCTAAAATCCCTTGTCAGCGGCATTTTCCCGATCTCCCCAACCGAGAAAGCGATATAACTAACGGGTGAGGACGTCATCGGTATGACGGATAACATCCGCAATCCAGGCGTTCACACTCTTTCCCGATGCCTTGGCCAAAGTTGCCGCTTTGTCGTACAGCTCCTGGGAAAGGCGAAGGTTTAATCTACCGGATGTTTTCCGGTAGGGGGAAACTCCTTCCTCGGCGCACATATCAAGAAAGACCTTCAAGGAAGTTTCCCCTTCGCGGCGCAATCCATCGATATCGGTTGAGTAAAAATCGGCGCCGCCGTTCAACCCCACAAACTCACCCCGGAACATATTGATCTCGGGGTCGAAGGCGATTACAGCCTTTACACCGTTGATCTCCATAACGTTCTTCATGGCTTCACTCCATTCTTTTCAAACCATCTGCGAATACTCGCTACTGCTCCTTTGTCAGCATTGGGCGACGGGTGGGGACGATGAAACACCCTTCGTTCCCCAAATAGCCGGACGCCGACATGCGATCCTTCCCGCTCCGTCACCTCCGCGCCCAACTCGCGGAACAATGCTTCAATATCGCACCATTTCACCTTTGCGCTGGGGGGATGTGCAAAGATCAGTTCAAGGGTTTTGCGGTGCTTGCGCGTCATGGCTGAATGGTGCCAAATTATGGCGTCATTGTCAAGGGAGAAGTAGCCTACATGCCGGATTTTCTGTAAAAGAGAATGGGTTCGGAAGGGAACGCTCACCGTTCGGCGACTTTGATCCGCGATCCGTCCTTCAGTCCCTTTGGGGGTTTTACGACGACGCGGTCTCCCGCTTTAAGCCCCGACAGAATCTCCACCATATCGCCAAACATTGCCCCAACCCGGACCGGCGACTCCCGGACCCGGTTTCCCTCCAGGAGATACGCGAATGTCCTCCCGTTTAGGTTGATCAGGGCGGACCGGCCGGCGGCGAGACGCGGCTTCATCTCCCCGGGAGCGAGCTTGCGCGGGAGAAAGGAAACCTTGGCGCTCATGTCCGGCAGCATCCGGCGGTCCTTGTCCAGAAAGCGAACCTTGACCAGAACGGTGGCCTTGCTGCGATCCACGGTCGGCACAATGGCATGGACCTCCCCGCGGAACCGCGTGTCCGGGAGGGCGTCCAACTGGATGTCGCAGGGCTGGCCGACTCGGATGGTGGTGATGCTCGTTTCCGAGACATCCACCTCCACCTGCAGGGAGTTCATGTCGGCGATCGACACGACGGCGGCCTTGGCGTTGGCGGCGGCCCCGATGGGGGTGACGATGTCGCCGATGTCCGCGTTCTTGGTCAAAACGACGGCATCGAAGGGGGCCCGGATCAGGGTGTAGTCAAGACTCGCCTCGGCATTTTGCAGCGCGGCTTCCCCGGCATGAACGACCGCTTCCGACGCCTTCACCCCTTCGACGGCCCGCCGGTAGCGCGTCTCCACCGCCTCAAAAGCGGACCTGGAGACGTATTCTTTGGCAACGAGCTGTTTGTAACGTTCATACTCCTTCTGGGCGTTGTCCCTGTCCGCCCTGGCCTGTTCAAGGGTGGCGCGGGCCGTGTTCAGATTAGCGGCGGCCTGGTCTCTGACCGCGGATACGTCGATATTCTCCATGCGGGCGATCACGTCTCCCTGCTTGATCTTGCTCCCTTCCTCCACCATCAGCGCCACCAGACGGCCCGTCACCTTGGAGGCCACCGCGGCTTTCCGCTGGGCGACGATGTAGCCGCTTGCGTTCAGCAGGGTTAGCGACTGGGAAGGATAAAATTGGGAAACGGTCGTCACATCGACGGAGATTGCCGGGGCGAGGATGCCGCCGACGTAAAGGCCGGCGGCTGTCAGGATGAGCAGGACGACGGCCGCGATGACAAGAGGCTTCTTTCTGCGCCTGCCGGGTTTGATGATCTTCTCCGATTTTTCAATCTTCAGCTTGGCAATGTCTTCCGCGGGCATGACTGGCTCTCCAGAACGGTGACAGGCTTTTTCACAGTCTCCCTCTTTGTGGAATTTAAGCCTATTTATAACAGAACCCCGCTGACTTTGCCATATGGATATGAATACCACCGCTTCAGCATTCGGGCAAACGGAGATCGGTCGTCAAGTCCTGTACAGCGGGGAAGGCGGCTTAATTGTCTTGACACCCCCAAGCCCTCTCCTTATACTCCCGCCTTAATCCGTCAGCGCATGCAGGCGCCACGGTATGCCGCGGTGCTTGGCGGGCAATCGCAAACGCTCCAGTGTTTGGGCCGGAGGGCAAAAGCAAGGGTTTGTTCCGAAACTGCAACCTCGTAAGGACAGGGCATGAGAGACACCCCCAAAAATCTCTTTATGTCGGCCCTCTTCGGCGGCCGCCGTGGGGCTCGCCCGCCGGCCGGGAATCCCACCTCCATCGCCTGCGTGGAGTTGATGAAGTCCTGCGGCGCCTTTTTCCCCGAAGCGCATCTGAATCCCCGGGCCATGGCCGATCTGGCGATAGCGGGGCACGAGATCGCCGGTTTCGATACGGTCATGCCCGAGTTCAGCGTCCACCAGGAATCGGCCGCCCTCGGCTGCCAAGTCGACTGGGGATCTCCGGAGAAGATGCCCGATGCGCTAAATGCCCCCCACGCCGATTTTTCCGACATCGTGATTCCCGAGGCGATCCTGGAGAAGCCCTCGCTCCGCACGGTTCTGGAGGCGATTGCCCTCCTGCGGAGAGAGGCCGGAGATCAGGTGGGGATCATCGGCAAGGTGATGGGCCCCTGGACTCTCTCCTACCACCTCGCGGGAACCCAGAATTTCCTCCTCCAGGTGGGGCTCGGGGAGACCGGGAAGGTCACGCGGATGCTCCGGCAGCTGATGCCCCTCACCGTCGCCTTCGCCAATGCCCAACTCCGGGCCGGCGCCGATGCGGTGGTCCTCGCCGACCATGCGACGGGCAATCTCGTCGGTCCCTACCATTACCGGGATCTGCTCCTTCCCCTCCACCGGGAGATCACCGCGGCGATCGGCGGGCCCATTATCCTCCATGTCTGCGGAAACTGCCTCGACCGCCTGGAACTCTTCGCCGATTCGGGGGTAGACGCCTACCATTTCGAGTGGCAGGTCGACGCAAAGGCGGCGGTAGAGCGGATCGGCTCCCGAGTCTCGCTGGCGGGGAATGTCAACAATCCCCGGGCGCTCCTCCAGGGAACGCCGGAGGAAGTTTACCGCCAGGCCCGATATGCGATCGACGCGGGGGTCGATATCATCGGCCCGGAGTGCGCCATCCCGCTTGCCACCCCCCTGGAAAATCTCCAGGCCATCGTGGAGGCCTGTCGGGAGGGATATTGAGGAGCTGATTCCATGGAGGAATTGAACGCCATCAGGGAAGCGGTGATCAGAGGACTCCACCGGGAGATCGAGGCCCGCATCGGGGAGGCGACAGCCGCGGGCGTCCCGCTGGCCGCCGTCATGAACGACGGACTCATCGCCGCCATGGATGAAGTCGGCCGGAGGTACGGCACCGGGGAGATCTTCGTCCCGGAGATGCTCGTTGCGGCATTGACGATGAAGAAGGGGCTCGATATCCTGAAACCCCTGCTCGCCTCCGGCGGCGCCGCGCCGGTCGGGACCATCCTCATGGCCACCGTCAAGGGGGATCTGCACGATATCGGGAAGAACATCGTCGTGATGATGCTCGAAGGGGCCGGTTTCCGGGTAATTGACCTCGGCGTCGACGTCGATGCCCAGAAGGTGATCCGGGGCATCGAGGAGGAGCATCCTGAGATCCTCGGGTTTTCCTCCCTTCTAACGACGACGATGCCGGAGATGGGGGCGATCATCGCTGCGCTTTCGGCCAGGGGGCTCCGCGACCGGGTACGGATTATGGTGGGCGGAGCGCCATTGGACGCCGCCTACGCCGCGCGGATCGGGGCCGACGGCTATGGCCGGGATGCCGTGGCCGCTGTGGAGATGGCCAGACGGTTCGTGGAGCGCTGAATCCACCGGCGTGCGTGCACCACAAGCTGGCAGCGCGGGCGACACCTCCCTTTCCGTCAAGGAGGGGAAAATCGGGAGGAAGAGAGCAATGACCGAAAAGCAGATTTTCGACGACTGGCCTGAACGCTACGACCGCTGGTTCGATACCCCGATCGGGAAGGCGGTCCTGAGGCATGAAAGCGAACTGATCCTCGATATGCTCCGACCGGGACGGGGGGAGCGGATCCTCGATGCCGGGAGCGGCACGGGGATCTTCACCCGGGAGTTCCTTGCCCGGGGGGCAGGCGTCGTGGGGCTCGACATCTCCTATGCCATGCTCCGCCGGGCGGCGGATAAAAACGCGGCCTTGGCCGGGCGGCAGGCGGCGGCGGACATGGTACACCTCCCCTTCGGAAACTGCGCCTTCGACAAGACCGTCTCCGTGACGGCCCTCGAGTTCATCCCGGACGCGGGGCGGGCCGTCGCCGAGCTTTTCCGGGTAACGAAACGGGGGGGTGTCATCGTTGTAGCGACGCTCAACAGCCTGAGCCCCTGGGCCCTCCGGCGGCGGGAAAACGCCCGGCACGATCCGGAGTCCGTCTTCAACCGGGTGATTTTTCGCTCACCCGCAGATCTCCTTGCGGCAGCGCCCGTAGCCGGTGTCTGCCGGACGGCGGTCCATTTCGGGAAGGAGGATGACCCCTTGGAATTTGACCGGATCGAACAGGAGGGGCAGGGGAGTGAGACTGGGGCCTTCATTGCGGCCCGCTGGGAAAAGAGGTGACGGCTTCGGAAAAAGTCCATATGCTGCGTTGCGCTTCATGGGGAGATGCCCCATATCTTTTATGATGACGGTAATGATACCAAAGCTGGCAGCCAGTATCTTTTTCATCTTGCACCTCGCACCTTCATTATGATCGAATCATGACGAGCATCATCTTGAATCTCTTCACCGCCTTCAATGCGTGAGGTTTTCCACCGGGCATGATGATCATTTCGCCTGTTTTCAGTTGATGAGGCTCCCCAGATATGATGATCTCGGCCTCACCATCGAGAATGTAGACCAAAGCGTCGAAGGGCGCCGTATGTTCGCTCAATCCCTGATCCCGGTCAAAGGCGAAAATGGTCGTTGTCCCAGTCGGTTTCTTCATGATTTCCTTGCTGACGATAGAACCATCCTGATAGGCGACTAGCCCCTCCATGTTTGATATTTTCTCGGGCATATTCCCTCCATTGTGAATCTATTACCTTGTTCTGAAGTTCCGGAGTCCGGTGCAATCGATCAGACGGTCAAGGTTACGCAAAGTAAATACCTTGCCTCTTGTTGCGATAAGCATCTTCTTCATGTCCTCGCGACGTACCCCGAACCCTCGCCCGGCAATGCAGGCTATTACCTCGTATTTTGGTTTATCCGGTGGTTGTCCGGCCATACTCAGCGCCCCCAGATGCTGGATTCGGGTGGCCTTATCACGGGCTGTGCCGTCGTCCTCCGTAATTTTTGCCTCGATGATGACCTGGGGATTAAATTCACTCGGGATGATGAAATCGGGCGTCTGGTCGAAGCCCGATATTTTCTCGGCTCGCTTTGTTTTCCGGTAACTGATGCCGGCTTTGCTCAGTGCATCCTCAACGGCTGCCTCCAGACTGTCTCCGACAAGATCGCTGACGGAATCGCGATGTCCGGCAAAAGGTCGCCCAAGAAAACGTTCGTAGAGCAGCATGGCATAGGGGACGCCCATTCCTGCAAGCGCCTGTACTCCGGGAATGCCCGTTTTTGTATCAGCCTTGTCGAGGCGATGGATTTTATCGGTTATAGCCGGGGGCGCTCCTTCTTTCAGCAGCCGGCAAGCAGTGTCTATCAATGCCTTCACTCGTTCAACGGCGACTTTACCATCGGCAAGAGGAGAAAGGGGTGATAAACGTATTTTTCGGTCAAGGGCGCGGACAAAACCCTGGCTGACTTCAACACCTGTCTGTAGGGTGGCGAGATACGCCCATTCCGGCGGCGTGAAGCCCAGCATGGTCCGTAACACCAGGATCACAATGGGGGCTTCAAAAGTCTTTTGAAGCAGCGATTCGGGTTCAAGGAAGGTGAAACCCTTGGTGGCTTGTTTCAGCGCCTCGTAACCTTGTTCGAAAACAGGGTAGTCGATGAAACCGAGGCCTTTCGGCATGATGAGAAATTCTGATTCGAGACACGAAAAAACCGCGGTTACGAATGTATCGAGATCCGCCTGAACTTCGGCAAAAGGCAGTTCAAAAGGATATTTCATCATCAGATCCCCCATAGGAAGTCCTGTTTTCCTGAACATAATCATACTGCTGAAGCAGCGGAGCGTTCAGATACGTTTCCTTCAGATGATCCTCGATACATTTCAGTGCATGCCCTTGCCTCAGTTCAGCAGCCGCGGCGGCGAGTTTTGCCGACGCCGGTTGCGCCTTGTCCCAGGTCGTACGCAGCCGCCAGACGGCGAGCCGGGCCAAATGGCCGTATATGATGCAACGAATGTCGCCGCGGGTTGGTTTAAGGCCTCCGATCTTTAGTTTATCCAGATCACCCAGGACTAGGGCGGCAATCTGTTCGGGCGAGTCCGCAAGCCATTTGCGCGGTATCGTTCCAGTCGAACGGCAGACAAAAACCGTATCCACGATTGACGAACCGGTGCCGCTGATATGGATCGATGCACCCATTTCCGCCGGGCAGGGGATTGAAGCGGAGCAGGTTAGTCCGGCATCCAGGATTGCCACGATCACGGGATGATACGCCTCCAACTTGTTATGATGATAGGTGAAGGCCATCGGTCTTCCCGGTTTCAGGGCTTTTGCCATGTTCTGGAAGACGGCGGACAATCCGAGGGTAAAGTGTTCAAGACCTCGTTCCATCGTGATATTGCCGGTCAATTCGTCGGGATTGCGTGTAGATTGGAGTTGAAATATCGGGTTTTCCGGACTGACCAGTTTCCGAACCCAAACATAACAGAAATCCATCAGCTCGGCGTACTGGACGTTGCCGAAATAGGGGGGATCGGTGAAGACGCCATCCAGGCTGTTGTCGGGCAAATCCGCATTCGTTGCGCTCCCGCAGAGAAGATGGACGCCCCGGGGGCCCGTGGTCAAATCGCCGTTTCTCCGGTCGCCGATCCATTCATCCGCGATGGGTGTCAGGATTTTTCTGCTCCCTTCATGGCGGGTCTCGAAGGGGTGATCGCAGTAGGCCTTTGCTTTCACGTATTTCTCCAGGATGTTCGACCAACCGCCGCTCCCAACGCTCGTGCCGCCGCCGTTGGCGATGCCGAGGAAGTTGGATTCACACTGGATCAGCCCGACGGGAAAGCCGTGGACGGAGAAGATATCGAGGGACTTGAGGGCCATAGCGTCGTACCGGCAAAGCATGTTCTGATAGCGCAAGAGATCAGAAAGGTTTGTGATTAGTGCGTTTCTTATCCGTTCATCCTGCTCCGCGGCAATGGCCCGGCAACTCAGTTCCAGACCCAGCAATTGGCGGTTATTGAACATATCCCGGTATTTCTTGTACCCCCAGCGAAGGAGACGGTCGGTTTCGTCGCCGGGCAGGATTTTGTCGTCGGGGACATGGGTTGTCCCGATTTGTTCAAGCAGAGAGGAAGCTCTGGTGTAATTGAGCAGGTCGTTTTCGTCGGGCCGTTTGAAGAAACGACCTTGGTGGGTCGGCTTGCAGCGGCGGCAATGATATTCGATCGCGAACATGCGGTGACGGGGCGGGCCTGCGGCCGGGTTGGGATAGGTATTAACCTTCCCGCATCGGGGGCAGGCGCAGTTGTTTCTTTTTGCCGGTCCTGCGACGGATATTTTTCCGCCGCAGGACTCGCATATACCGGGATATGTTCGGTCTTCGACGCCGTTCAAGTCGCCGCAGGCTGCGCAGATGAAAACATTTTCCGTATGCCGCCGGTTTTCGGCCAGCAGGTAGCCGGGAAACAGGTCGAATTCATGACCGCAATGGCGGCAGGGCTG
>Ga0299915_10004643_pt1 | contig 10020 bp, 8 predicted proteins | sample RVTome_13_FD_200263 | JGI IMG/M metagenome (GOLD analysis project Ga0299915, IMG submission 200263) | Soil microbial communities from uranium-contaminated site in the Upper Colorado River Basin, Wyoming, United States - RVT92D227 (version 2) ...
GCCACCGAAGCGAAGGTCGCGGGACGTCCCAGCGCGATCTCGAGCTCGCTGCGGCGTCCGAGCAGCTCGCCCCCGGCTTCGATTGCCGTCTCGGAATCGAGCTCGATCTTGACGTGATCACAGAGGAAATCGTGAACGTACTCGGAGAAGTACTCGCCCCGAAACGCGCCCGGTACGTTGCGCAGGATCTCGAGCAACCCGCCATGGCCACATCGCAGATGAAATCGGCCCGGCTGGGTGCCGGCAAACGCGAACATCTTCAGTCCGAATCCGAAGAAGGGGATTGTGCCAGCGGCAACCAGTGTCACTGGGCCTTTCCACACGATGGCGCTCGTCGGGATCTTGCGGCCGCTCGGACCATCACGCGTCATCTCCAGCGCGGGCGATCCGAGGTTCGTGATCGTGGCGTTGGGACGCGTCCCGATCGCGAAGCGTGGGATCGATCGAAGCGCGACCGACAGCGCGTAGCGTGGCATCCCACCGAGACGCTTCGCGCCCGGGACGCGATCGACGATCCGTCCAACCGCTTCGTGATCTTCGAGCACCTGCGCATCGAGTCCCATGCCGACGAACGGCGCACGCACGCCGAGCACGTCGATCAACGGGACCGTGCGCCACGTTCCGCCTCCTCGCAGGAGCTGCACGAGATCGGCTTCAGGATCGTTGGACGCTCCGAAGGTGTCGGCGATCGCGTTGCCGGATCCGAGCCGCAAGATCCCGATCGCCGGCTCGGGACGGCCGGTGCCCCGGCACGCCTCGGCGATCAGCGTCAGGCCCATGACCACGGTTCCATCACCGCCGCCGAGCACGATCAAGTCTCGACCAAGCTCGACTTCCTCGCGGATCACCTCGCGTGCGTGACGGAGCGACGACGTGAACCGAACCTCGCCGGGGAGCGAGCGCTCGAGCTTCGCGCGCATCCGTCCACGGACGCGGCGGGCATTGCCGTTGACGATCGCGATGGCTCTCACGCGGAGCCGTTGCCTGGCTGTCCCGTGGACGGCTGTCCCGGATCCGGACGCGGCGTGTCCGGTTGGGGATCTGGAGGCAGCGTGTCCGGCTGCCCTGGATCGGGATGCGGCTGTCCGGAATCGGGACTCAGCGTGTCCGGTTGGGCCGGATCCGGAGGTGGCTGTCCGGGATCCGGACGCGGTTGTCCGGGAGCTGGCTGCGGCGGGTCCGGCTGTCCGCCGTCCTTGGCATCGGGACGACTGCGGGTCGGCAAGACCTGCTCGTGGTGGGCGCCGACCTGATCGAGCGCCTCGCGTTCCTGCGCCTCGTCGATCAGTCCCTGCATGCGGAGCAATCGGATGATGCGCACCGCCTTCTTCGTGAGGTCAGGCGAACGCAGGTTCGGTGCGCGGGTGATCGGATTGGGAAGCGCGATCGCGAGCCGAACGGCTTCGGCGGGTGACAGCGTCCGGGCCGAGTGTCCGAACCAGTGGTGTGCGGCAGCCTCCGCACCGAACACGCCATCACCCCATTCCACGACGTTCAGGTAGAGCTCGAGGATGCGCTGCTTGCTGAGATGATCCTCGAGCGAGAACGCGATCAGCATCTCGCGCGCCTTGCGGATCATGCTGCGAGACGGCGACAGATAGAGGTTCTTGGCGAGCTGCTGCGTGATGGTGCTGCCACCGATCGCGAACGAGCCCTTGTCGAGGTTGGCCTCGAACGCGTCCTCGATGGCATCCCAGTCGACGCCGTCGTGGTGATGGAACTTGTAGTCCTCGGCGTAGATGATGGCGGCGCGCAGGAATCGCGAGATCTTGCCGATCGGTCGCCACTGCCACTGCAGCTTGAACTGCCGGCCCGCATCCGCCGCCTGCGCTCGACGGAGATCGATGAAGGCAGTCGACGCAGGATTCTCCTCCGCGAGCGGAGCCGTGTTCGGCACCGAACACCAGAGCGCCAGCGTGCCCGTCGCGGCGAGGACCATCCCGACTTCGCCGATCCGCCCCAGCACGCGCAGCCATCTCAGGCGCGGCTTTCCCGGGCCGGTGGCGCTGCCATTGGTCGTCTCGCCCGGCTTCCCCGACGAGCCTGCTCCGCCGGTCGGCGGCCGTGGCGCCCCGCCGCTGGTCGACGGACGCCTCGCCGGCGTGCTGGCGTCGCCGCCGGTCGGTCGGCGTGACGAGCGTGGGCCGGTCATCTCACGCAGCATAACGTGCGTGCATGGTCTCGCCACCGGCGCGACCGCACAGGATCGACGAGCGCCACCTGAAGGTCGTCCCGCGCTACCGAGGAGCGTGACCGCGTGCGGCACGCCCAGCCGATGTCGACGGCCCAGGGTCACGCGTCGAGCGTCAGAGCTCGCGAACGAAGCTCGCGACCGCCGTCGCGAACGCATCGGGTCGATCGATGAAGACCCAATGACCGGCCGGTTCGATGGCGATCCAGCGAGCACCGTGCTGGTCGAGCAGCGAGCGGCTGCGTGCGCAGACTCCATCGGGGACGCCGGCCACGAACAACGAGGGAGCGCGCAGGGCCACGAGCCGCGCGGTGAGGGTCTCGGCCTCGCTCGCGGTGACGAGATCGATCGCGTGGCGATGAAACACGGCCGGTGACGCGGCCGTCAGCGCGACGTGGTACCCGCGCAGTGCCAGATCCTGAATGCCGCGCGCGTGAACCTCGCCGCGCATCACGTCGAACCCGTGCGCGATGAAGTCATCGGGCGTGTAGCTCGCGGCTTGAAGGCTGAACGTACAATCGCCGCGCGAGAGGTTGCCGTCGATGTTCACGACGGCGCGCACCGCGATCCGTTCGGCGATCATCGTCGCCAGCACGCCGCCCATCGAGTGGCCGACGAGCACCGCGGGTGGTCGCGATACGAGCCACGAGGCGAGCTGGTCGGCGAGCTGCCCGAGGGAGTCGCCCGGGCCGAGCTCGCGTGGCCACGCCGAACGGCCATACCCCGGAAGATCCGGAAGCACGTGCGTGAACCCGGCGAGCGCAGCATGACCGGCGACCGCGTCGAAGCTCACCGACCACTCCCCGAGGCCGTGGATCCACACCAGACCGGGACCGGATCCGAACCGGCGCACGGTCATCGCATGCTCGAGAGTCCACTCCATCTCGTGCGCGGTCAGCGACCGAAGTCCTGGATGATGGTGACGCTCGATCCGGACTGAAAGATGCCGCACCCCAGCGTGCCGTAGTTGCCGAGCATGTTCTCGTAGTGTCCCCCACCCGGACCTTCGGAGTAGAACGCCGCGATACACGCACCGACGAGCTGCTTCAGGTCGCCGCCGCCCTGCTGCTGCAGGTCCCAGTGCGGGCATTCATTCTCGGCGAACGAGATCCCACCGCCACTCGTCTGGCGGAAGTGATCGTGCGGTTGCCCATTGAAGTCGATCATCGCACCGGTGTTGGCGAAGCTCTCGAGCTGCGCCGAGTGCTGGACCGCCGCGCGGCCGTTCATCGTGCGGTAGCGGTTGGTGTCCTGGACACAGAACTCGTGCGCGGTCGCGTCGATCGACGCATCCCCGCCGCCACCTCCCTGATCTGGATCACCACCGCACGCGATCGTGAACAGGGCCAGACACACAAAGCGCATGAGCGATTGTAGGCGAATCGGAAGGCGGATTCACAGAAAGCAACGCCAGAGCAAGCCCTACCCCGGCGATCCAAGGCTCACACCTACCGGAACCCGCGCCGGATGCGCTCGATCGCCTCCTCGATGTTCGCGCGCGAGTTGAATGCCGAGAGGCGGAAGTAGCCTTCCCCCGCCGGTCCGAAGCCAGCGCCCGGCGTCCCGACGATCTGGGCCTCGCCGAGCAGACGATCGAAGAACTCCCAGGACGAGGCGCCGTGCTGCGTGCGAATCCACAGATACGGTGCGTGGACGCCGCCGAAGATCGTGAAGCCTGCAGCGCCGAGTCCTTCGCGCAGGAGCCGCGCGTTCTCCATGTAGAACGCGATCTGCGCGCTGGTCTGGGCGAGCCCTTCCGCCGAGTACGCGGCCGCTGCACCGCGCTGCACGATGTACGACGCGCCGTTGAACTTCGTGGTGTGACGTCGCGCCCACAGCGCGTTGAGGGTCACGCGCTTGCCGTCGGCACCGACGCCCGAAACGCCCTTGGGAACCACCATGAACGCACAGCGCACTCCGGTGAACCCGGCACGCTTCGAGAAGCTGCGCAGCTCGAGCGCGCACTCGCGGGCTCCTTCGATCTCGTAGATCGAGCGAGGCAGGGACGGATCCGAGATGTAGGACTCGTACGCGGCGTCGAACAGGATGATCGAGTCGTTCGCACGGGCCCACTTCACCCAGCATTCGAGCTGTGCGCGCGTCGCGACCGTGCCGGTCGGGTTGTTCGGCGAGCACAGATAGACGATGTCGACCGGCTCGCTCGGGGGGTCCGGCTGGAATCCGTTGGCCTCGTTGCCGACGAGATAGGTGAGCCCCGGATACCGGCCATCCGGCCCGGCGGCGGCCGTGCGCCCCGCCATCACGTTGGAGTCGACATAGACCGGATAGACCGGATCGGTGACGGCGATGCGTGCCGAGCTCGAGAAGATCTCCTGCACGTTGCCGCTGTCGCACTTGCTGCCGTCGCTGACGAAGATCTCGTCGGCGGCGATGTCGACCCCGCGGGCGGCGTAGTCGTTCGCGCGGATTGCCTCGACGAGGAAGTCATACCCCTGCTCGGGGCCGTAGCCGTGAAACGTCTCGCGCTTGCCCATCTCGTCGACGGCGGCGTGCATCGCCTCGACGATCGCCGGGGCGAGCGGCTCGGTGACATCACCGATGCCGAGCCGGATGATCCGAGCGTCGGGATGTGCGGCCGCATAGGCGCGCACGCGGCGGCCGATCTCTGGAAACAGATAGCCCGCCGGAAGCTTCGCGTAGTGCTCGTTGATTCGCGCCATGTCGCGCGGAGGATATGCGATCGAGTGCTCGATCGGCACGTCGGCGTCGCAACCTATGACGTGCGCGATCGAGGACGCGTTGCTTGCCGGCCGTCGTGATGTTTGTCGTCGAGGGTTGCCTGGGGCAACTCGTCCAGGTCGACCGCGGACAAAGGTGCATGCGCTTCGCCCTGCTTGCACTGATGTGGATCGGCTGTGCCCATGACATTCGTACCCGGTATCCCGCCGCCCCCGGCGCTCCGACCGGGACGCTCGTGCTGCTGCTCTCGCAGCCTGCCTCGGGTGTCTCGGTCGCGATCAACGGGCTGCTCGTGGTCGAGGACGCACGCACGAAGAAGGTGACGATCGACAACGTGCCCGTCGGGACCACCGAGATCACGATCGCCGCGAACGGCGGCGACAAGCAGGTCAAGGTGTGGATCGACGACGACAATCCGACGACGATCCCGCTCGGCGTGCCGGAAGCCTCGATGGGCATGCTCAAGAGCATCTTCGCCTCGCTGATCTCGATCACCGCCTATTCGCTGCTTCGCTGACCGCGCAGCTCCCGACCGTGGGCGACCCCTTCGATCTCGCGGCGACGGCGCTGTTCTGGGTCGACGGCGCAGAGCTTCGCGCCGGTCGCCCATGTCTGCGCCCTGCTTCGTACGCTAGAGTCGCTGCGGCATGGCCGAGCGTAACGACTTCATCCGCGACATCATCGACGAGGATCTCCGGACTGGCCGGCACACGCGCGTCGCGACCCGGTTTCCGCCGGAGCCGAACGGCTACCTCCATATCGGTCACGCGAAGTCGATCTGCCTCAACTTCGGGCTCGCGCGCGACTATGGCGGCACGTGCAACCTCCGGTACGACGACACGAATCCGGCGAAGGAAGATGTCGAGTACGTCGAGTCGATCGAGCATGACGTGCGATGGCTCGGCTTCGATCCGAGCGCGGTGCTGTTCTCGGCCGACTACTTTCCGAGGATGTACGAGCTCGGCGAACAGCTCGTGCGTGAGGGCAAGGCGTACGTCTGTGACCTCACCGACGATCAGATCAAGGAATATCGCGGGACGCTCAGCGAGCCCGGGCGTCCGAGCCCGTTCCGCGACCGCTCGGTCGACGACAACCTCGATCTGCTGCGCCGCATGAAGGCGGGCGAGTTTCCCGATGGCGCGCGCACGCTCCGGGCGAAGATCGACATGGCCTCGGCGAACATGAAGATGCGCGATCCGTTGCTCTACCGGATCCGCCACGCCCACCACCATCGCACCGGCGACGCCTGGTGCATCTACCCGATGTACGACTACGCGCATCCGCTCGAGGACGGGATCGAGGGCATCACGCACTCGATCTGCACGCTCGAGTTCGAGAACAACCGCGAGCTCTACGACTGGGTGCTCGACCACACCGGCCCGTGGACGCCGCGCCCTCATCAGTACGAGTTCGCGCGGCTCGCGCTCGACTACACCGTGATGAGCAAGCGCAAGCTGCTCACACTCGTGACCGGTGGACACGTGACCGGCTGGGACGATCCACGCATGCCGACGATCGCGGCGATGCGCCGGCGCGGCTACAGCCCCGAGTCGATCCGCGCGTTCGCCGACATGATCGGTGTCGCGAAGGCGAACTCGATGGTCGACATCGGCAAGCTCGAGTACTGCGTGCGCGACGATCTCAACCGCAACGCACCGCGCGTGCTCGGCGTGCTGCGGCCGATCGAGGTGGAGCTCGTCGGGCTCCCGGACGTCGTGACGATCGACGCGCCGTACTTTCCGCCCGACGTCGGCAAGCCCGGCTCGCGCCCGCTCGCGATCGGACCTCGCATCTTCATCGATCGTGAAGACTGGCGTGACGATCCGCCGAGCGGCTACCAGCGCCTGGCGCCGGGCCGCACGGTGCGCCTGCGCTACGGACCGTGCATCACCGCGGACGAGGTCGTCGAGCGCGACGCAGACGGTGCGGTGAGCAAGCTCCGCGCGACCGTCCACGCCGACACCCTCGCCGGCAAGAACCCGACCGATCGCAAGGTGTCGGGCGTGATCCACTGGGTCGATGCGGCCACGAGCCTCTCGGTCGAGGTGAGGCTCTACGAACGCCTGTTCAAGGTGGCGAAGCCCGAGGAAGGTGGCGGTGACTTCCTCGAGCACCTCGATCCGCACTCGCTCGAGACCGTGATCGGTGCGCGACTCGAGGCGAGCCTCGCGACCGCCGCGGTCGGATCGCGCTGGCAGCTCGAGCGCGTCGGCTACTTCGTGATCGACGCCGATACGAGACCAGGCGCGATCGTCTTGAACCGGATCGTCACGCTGCGCGAATCGAAGGAGGTCGAACGCACAGCTCGCGCCGTTCCGGAGGTCACAGGTGATGGGGAGCGCAAGGAGAACGTGAAGGCGAAGACGCGGCCGAAGAGCAAGTCGCCCGCCGAGTACCGCACCGAGACGCGCGCGCGCGATCCAGAGCTGGCCGCTGACCACGACAGGATCGCGCAGACCACGGGCGTCACCGCCGAGTGGGCAGATCTGCTCACGGCGGATCGGGTCACCGCATCGCTGTTCCTCGAGACGGTCGCCAAGGTCGGCTTTCCGGAGCTCGCGGCGAAGTGGATGATCAACGAGCTGCCGCGTGCGCTCGCGGGCAAGGAGCTCGCCGACGCCGGGCTCGACGCCGAGCGCTTCGCGGAGCTCGTGAAGGCGGTCGGCGACCACCAGCTGGCGGTACCGGTGGCCAAGGCGGCCCTCGCGGAGATGATCGCGACCGGCAGACGGCTCGGCGAGGTGACCCGGCCGACCGCACAGCTCGATGCCGCGGATCTCGATGCCCGGGTCGACGCGGTGATCGCCGCACATCCCGACAAGGCCGCGCAGTACAAGGCCGGCAAGAAGGGGCTGTTCGGGTTCTTCGTGGGCCAGGTCATCAAGGCCGCACCCGGCGCCGACCCCAATCGCGTCAACGAGGTGCTCCGCAGTCGCCTCGATTGACCGAGCCTGGACCATCGACCTGGGGTGAGACACCCCAAGTTGGGGCGCGCGGCCCCAGTTGTTTCAAGGCGATAGACACTGCACGATGTCGGTGATGAGACAGGCGCTCGTCCTGATGCTGGTGTTGTGTGCTGCGTGTGAAGCACGCGTCGGCACCAGCGCGGCCGGCGTCGACGCGTCGACCAGCGCCGGCGATGACGCGCCCGATGATCCGATCGGCATCGATGCTCCTGCCTGCTTCAACGGTCGCGTCGTGTTCTTGTCGTTCGAAGGCGAGACGTTGACCCAAGCGCTGGTCAGTGACGCGAAGACCAATCGTGCGAGCTGGATGCAGATCGGATCGGGAACCGCCCCGCCCTACAAGGCCGGGGTGCAGAACCGCGCGGTCGAGATCCAGGCGATCATCGACGGCGTCCGCACCCAGCTCTCGAGCTTTCCGATCACCGTCGTGACGACGCGCCCGCTGACCGGCGACTACGTGATGATCGTCTACGGCGGTCAGCCCGGCCAGGTCGGATCGGAGTTCGGTGGCGCGGTGCAGGAGCTCGACTGCGGCGACGCGGTTCGCAACGATGTCGCCTGGATCTCGGACAACGTGGGATCCGTGCAGCGGATCGTGAACTTCTCGGTCGGTGCGATCGGCTTTGGTCTCGGGCTCACCGCGACGCTGGACCCGACCGACTGCATGTGCGGCTGGGACAACAACTGCACGTCCGACAACAACCAGGCTTGCACGCTGACGCCGGGGATCGCTCGCGATCCGAATGCGCGACAGCGCTGCAACGGCGTCACGACCCAGGACGAGATCGCGACGTTCGCCGAAGGCTTCTGCCAGTAACTATCCCCAAAGTTCAGTTGGGTTGATCCGAGCCCGAGCCCAGCGTGCGAAGCACGCGGAGCCCGAGCCCGATCTGAGCCCGCTCTCGAGTTGACTGGAACCGCCAAGACAGCGACGAGACCGGCTCACCTCGTGTTCCGCTATTGGATCATGTAGTCGAGATCTCGGGCTCGGGCTCGGGCTCGGGTCATCACAAGTGAGCGCTGGGGTCAGTCGACGACTCGAAGCCGGAGCTTCGACCCGCCGCTGACGACCGGCTCTGCAGCCGCATGCCGCGTGCGCGGCTCGGTGAGCTTCGCCGGCCGGATGTCGGCGGCACGATCGGCCCATGCACGCGCGACCTCGCGATCGAGCAAGTGCGTCGGGCGGATGTTGCGAAGGGCGTTGAGCATGATCGAGCGCACGTGCGGGTTGTCGCGCTCGAGGTCGGCGAGCATGGCCGTCATCGCGTCGCGCTTGAGGCCTTCCTGCGAGCCGCACAGGTTGCAGGGAATGATCGGGAACGCGAGCTCGGCCGCGAACGCTGCGATGTCCGCTTCGCCGCACTCGATCAGCGGACGGATCACCTCGAAGCGACCGTCGTCGGTGCGATAGCTCGCGGGCATCGCCTGCAGCTTGCCGCTATAGAACAAGTTGAGCAGGAAGGTCTCGAGCGAGTCGTCGCGATGGTGGCCGAGTGCGAGCTTGTTGCAGCCGAGGCGCTCGGCGGCCGTGTAGAGGATCCCTCGGCGGAGTCGCGAGCACAGCGAGCAGTACGTCGCCGAATCGGGGAGCCGATCGGTGACGACCGAGTAGGTGTCCTCGCGCAGGATCTCGAACGGCCAGCCGGTGGCCTCGAGGTGCGCGCGTAGCCCGCTGCCGTCGTAGTTTGGCTGCGCCTGATCGAGGTGAACCGCGACGAGCTCGACCGCGAACGGAAGCCGCGGCACGATGCGCGTCAGGAGGTGGAACAGCGTGTAGCTGTCCTTACCGCCCGACATCGCGACGAGGATCCGGTCACCGGGAGACAGCAGCTGGTAGCGCTCGCAGGTGTCCTTGACGTCGCGATACAGTTGCTTCTCGAGCCGACGGACAGCATCGGTCATGCACGCATTCCTACTCGATCTGTCACGTCACGTCATGGGGAAATGACCGTCACCCTCGTAGCGCTGTCCGTGATCGCGCTCGTCGCGTTCGGCACCGAGGGGGCGATCGGCTTCGGGGGGACCGTGATCGCCGCGAGCGTAGGCGCGCAGCTGATCCCGCTCGACGAGCTGCTGCCTGCGTTCGTGCCGCTCAACCTCGTGCTGTCGGCGTGGCTCGCGGCCACCGGGCTACGCGCGGTGCAGTGGCGCCTGCTGGCCTTC
>Ga0299915_10004644_pt1 | contig 10020 bp, 6 predicted proteins | sample RVTome_13_FD_200263 | JGI IMG/M metagenome (GOLD analysis project Ga0299915, IMG submission 200263) | Soil microbial communities from uranium-contaminated site in the Upper Colorado River Basin, Wyoming, United States - RVT92D227 (version 2) ...
CGGCAGTGTCGAGCAGTGCCGAGGCGGCATCGATCTCCTGATGAAAGGGGGCGAAGGCAGGGAAATACCCGGCGGTGTTTGCCGACAAGGGACCATCCGCCATCGGGGACTCGTCTCCGAAGACGGTTCGAGTGAGGGCAAGGCGATCGACCGAGCGCAGGAGGGCCTGACGCACGCGAAGGTCGTCCGTGGGCGCCCGACGAGTATTAAGGAGATACTGGGTTGGCTGCCCGGGGATCGGGACCGGATGCAGCACGTAACCCCCACCCTCCACCAGCCGCACAGCGTCCCGGGCCGGGACCTCGCCGATGATGTCGACCTCTCCGCTCTGCAGGGCGAGTGCGCGCGTCGCAGGGTCCTCGTAGAAGCGGAAGACGATCGTCTCGATGGAAGGCTTCTTATGCTGGTAGATGGCTGGGGCCCAGGCGTAGGCCGGGTTGGCGCGCAAGGTCAAGTGGTCGTTCGGCACGTACTCGACGAAGGCATACGGTCCGGTGCCCACTTGATGAAAGCCGTAGTCCTGCGGTCCCCAGGTCTCGAGGGCTGTGGGAGAAGCCATCCCCAAATAGACCTGCGAAAGCGAATCAAGGAGAGGCGCGTACGGCTGCCGCAGATGGAGCGCGACGGTGTATTCGTCCACCACCTGCACGCGATCGAGGGGGCCCAGCAGGAAGAGCGCCTTCTGGGAGTGATGGTCGGGATTGGTGATGTATTCGAGATTCGCCCGGACGGATTCGGCGTTGAATGGCGTCCCATCCTGGAAGGTCACATCCCGCCGCAGGTCGAAGGTGTAGTGTTTGCCGTCCGTCGAGATTGTCCAGGAGCTGGCCAGGCCGGGTACAAACGCGCCGCTGGATGGATCCTGGAAGACGAGGGTATCGTAGACGGAGCCAAGAGGAATGGTCAACTCGGAAGAGGCGTTGAGGTGTGGGTCGATGCCGGAGGGTGCGAGCGTCAGTCCGTAGTGCAAGCTCGAGCCAGGTTCGATGGCGGGGCCGCATGCGGCCTGGAGCATCGAGACGAACAACAGCCCGCTGATCAAGCACAGGCGACGGATCACATCTCCCTCGCCAACACCATGGCCCCGATCAGTCCGGCGTCATCGCCCAGGGCGGCGGGGACAAGCCGCAGACCCTCGATGTAGGCCGGGCTCATCAGCTGCGCTTTCAGCATGCGTTCCATCGGATCGAGCAGAATCGATCCCAGGGTGGAGACACCCCCTCCGAGGACAATCACCTCGGGGTTGAAGGCGTGGACCAGGCTGGCCAGGTGGCGCCCGATCGCTTCTCCGGCCCGGATCACGATATCCAGGGCCAGCGGGTCGCCTGCCTGGGCTGCCACGCCGACGTCGGTCCCTCCGACGTGCTTCCCTGAACGGATGTCATTCGCCAGCGAGGAAGGCTCGCCCGCCTGGACGCGTTCGAGGGCCTGGCGCGCCAGCGCCGGACCGGAAGCCACCGCCTCCAGGTGACCCCGCAGGCCGCAACCGCACACCGGCCCCTCGGGTTCAACCGTCATGTGACCCAATTCGGCGGCCAGGCCGCGTGCCCCCAGCAGCAATCGGCCGTCGGCAATGACCCCGGCCCCGATCCCGGTGCCGATGTTGAGATACATCAGATTCTCGACCCCTCGGCCGGCGCCATGACGCCACTCGCCGATGGCTCCCAGGTTGGCGTCGTTGCCCACATAGACGAGACAGCCGAGAGCCTCGGCCAGTCGATCGCGCAGCGGTACGGCGTGCCAGCCCGGCAGGTTGGGCGCGCCATAGACCATCCCACGCCGGGGATCGAGCGGGCCCGGAGCGGCGACGCCGACGCGCAAAGTTGTATGCCCGGCCGGCGCGACGTCGCGAATCAGGCTCACCAGCCGCTGCAGCACGGCTTCCGGCCCTTCGTGTGCCTGGGTCGGGATCTTGCGCTGCGCGGCCGGTTCGGGTTCTTGCGTGGGAAAGTAGGCCGCGCGGAGGTTCGTCCCCCCCATATCAACGGCCACGACGTCAAACATGTGAGGCAGTATAGCATACCTGCTTGGAGAATCTCGCGGCGGGCCGTAGAATACGGCGCATATGAAGGACGACCTCAGCCCGGTCCGCCAGCAGTATCTCGAGATCAAGCGCCAGCATCCGGAGGCGATTCTCTTCTTCCGGCTGGGCGATTTCTACGAGACCTTCGATGCCGATGCGGAAACGACGGCCCGCGAACTCGACATCGTCCTCACCTCACGGCATGTCGCCAAAGGCAAGCGCGTGCCTATGGCGGGCATCCCGCACCATGCGGCGGAGATCTACCTGGCGAAGCTGATTGCCCGCGGCTACCACGTGGCGATCTGTGAGCAGGTGGGAGAGACCCCGGTCAAGGGGCTGTTTCCGCGCCAGGTTGTGCGCGTCGTCACGCCGGGGACGGTTGTTGAGCCGGGGCTGCTGCCGGGGGACGCCAACAACTACCTGGCGGCGGCGGTGATGGACGGCCAACGCGCCGGCCTGGCCTATGCCGACATCAGCACCGGGGAATTCGCCGCCACTGAGATGGAGGCCGAGGACGCCGGTGCGCTCCTGCGATTGGAAGTGACCCGCTTGCGGCCGGCCGAGATCCTGGTGCCGGCCCCGGCCTCCGTCCCGCAGGAGTGGGAATCCCGCGTGACGCGTCTGCCGGAGTGGCAATTCGAGGGGCATCGGGCGGAATCAGGTCTCCTCGATCACTTCCGGGTCGGCACGTTGGCCGGATTCGGCCTGGCCGATCGCCCGCTGGCAATGCGCGCAGCCGGCGCCTTGTTAGGCTACTTGACCACTACCCAACCCGCCGCTCTGCCTCTCCTGAGCCGCCTCACCTCCTACACGCTGGGAGAATTCATGGCGCTGGACACCTCCACGCGCCGCAATCTGGAACTGACGGAAACCCTGCGCTCCGGGGCGGTGCGCGGCTCGCTGTTGGGTGTGCTGGAGGCCTCCGTCACGCCGATGGGCCGGCGGCTGCTCCAGCAATGGATTGGCACGCCCTTGCTCGACCTTGCCGAAATTACGCGGCGCCTGGACGAGGTCAGTGCTCTTCACTCCGACGGCTTGTGGCGGGCAGAAGTCCGCCAGGCACTCGATCTGCTCGGAGATCTCGAACGGTTGGTGAATCGGGCTTCCGCCGGATTGGCCTCTCCCCGCGATCTGGCTGGCCTGCGAGACAACCTGCAGCGCCTGCCCGGGATAGCCGCGCTGGCGAGCGGCCATGCGGGCGAGGCGGTCGGTGAGCTGCTGGCCACGCTGGATGTGGCGGACGATCTGCGAGCCCTGCTCGAGCGCTCCCTGGTGGACCATCCGCCGGCCACGCTGGCCAAGCCCGGCGTCTTCCGAGCTGGCTTCTCCGAGCAGCTCGACGGCGTGTCAGAGTCTTCCCGCAAGGCCCGGGAGTGGATCGCCGGTCTGGAAGCCGTGGAGCGTGAGCGCACAGGCATCAAGAGCTTGAAGGTCGGCTACAACAAGATCTTCGGGTACTACATTGAGGTGACGAAAGCCAACGCCGCCTCCGTCCCAGCAGACTACATTCGGAAGCAGACGCTGGTCAACGGCGAGCGCTACATCACGCCGGAGATGAAGGAATGCGAGGCCATCGTCCTGACGGCGGAGGAGCGCATCCGGGAAATCGAAAGCGAGCTATTCGCCGAGCTCTGCCGGACGATCGGCTCGCAATCGGCGCGTCTGTTGCAGACCGCCCGCCAACTGGCGCGTCTGGATGTCGTCGCCGGCCTGGCGGAGGTGGCCGCCCGCCATGGCTATGTCCGCCCGGAGCTGTGCGAGGAAGATGTGCTCGAGATCCGCGATGGGCGCCACCCGGTCGTGGAGCAGCACCTTGGCGCGGCGCGCTTCGTCCCGAACGATACCGTGCTGGAATCGGGAGAGCGCATTCGCGTGATCACCGGCCCGAACATGTCGGGCAAGTCCACCTACCTGCGGCAGGTGGCACTGATCGTCTTGATGGCACAGATGGGCAGTTTCGTCCCGGCCCGCTCGGCGCGCCTGGGCATCACCGACCGAATCTTCACGCGGATCGGCGCGCAGGACGAGATCCACGCCGGCCAGTCGACCTTCATGGTGGAGATGGTGGAGACAGCCAACATCCTGCACCATGCCACGGGGCGCAGTCTAGTGATCCTGGACGAGATCGGGCGAGGCACCAGCACCTATGACGGTCTGTCCATCGCCTGGGCCGTCCTGGAGTATCTACACAATCACCCGCGGTTGCGGGCGCGCACGCTCTTCGCCACGCACTTCCACGAACTCACCCGCCTGGCTGAAATCCTACCCGGGGTGCGCAATTTCAATGTGGCGGTCTCCGAAGACAGTGGACAGGTCGTCTTCCTGCACAAGATTGTCCCGGGTGGCGCCGACCGCTCGTATGGGATCCACGTGGCCGAACTGGCCGGGCTGCCGCGCCCGGTGATCAATCGGGCTCAGGAGATCCTGGCGCAACTCGAATCCGACTCGCGTCAGGCGCGCGAGGCGAATGCTTCCCCCGCTCGCCAGCTGGCCCTGTTCCCAGAGACGAACCCGCTGCTGGACAGTCTGCGGCGCCTGGACATCACCTCGCTCACCCCTCTGGAAGCCCTCAACAAGCTCTACGAGTGGCAGCAACAGTTCTCCTCCGGCGAAGAAAGGGACGGCGGGAAGCCCGAGGCTTCCTAGGCCGCTCGCCCTGGGAGGGAGGGGCGGGAGCGACCCGCCGGATAGAATGCCAGCGCAGCCGGCGCGGTAAGGCTTGGAAAGCGGGTCTTGGGTGATTCCATCACCGAGTGGGAGACTGCACCGCGAAGCTTGGTGCTGCCCGCGCGACAGACGCGTGCGCCAGGAGACCATCTTGTCTCCTGGCGTTGCGACTCGAGCGGGCCGGCGGACGCCTCGGGCTGGGAGCCGGAGGCCGGTCCCACCCCAGGAGGAGCGCCCGATGCGGAGCCAGTGGCCAAGGAGCTAGAAGATGCCGCGCAAGACGAGGAGCAGTCCGACGAAAAGGAGCGGTAGGCCAAGAATTGCGCCGATCACCGTTACGGTCAGCACGGCGCCCACAACCAACAGGACCAAACCGAGCACCACAGCCACCAGGCGTCCGGTGAACTCGACGATCCCGACGATCAGGCGCCAGAGCGCCCAGAATGGCCAGAGCGGCCAGGGTACTGCGTGTGATTGTGCCGTCATTCGGTCCTCCATGCTGCCTCTACGCAGTCATCCCGGTTCAAGTTGCAGCCGGGACGTCCTGACCGGATGGGGACGGCAACTCAGGCGGGGAAGATCCGCCTTGGGACCATTGGCCGCGGAGGCGGGCTGAAACCTCCCAAAATCGGACGGAGGCTGCCTCCCCGAGAGTGACTGGACAGACCGCCGGGGGGGTGATAGAATGCCGGCCAATAGGTCGCGCAATAGTTCTGTTGGACGTCGCAAGGCCCCACCCTCGCTCGATCCCCTCGGATCCACTGGGAAGCCCGACCGTCGACGAACGATGCAAGAACCTATGCATATCAAGTTGCCAGGAGGAATACGTCATGGCAGAGCGCGTCGTCGGAACGGTTAAGTGGTTCAACAGCGGCAAGGGCTACGGCTTCATTGCGCGCGAAGGCGGACCGGACGTTTTCGTCCATTTCACCGCCATCCAGGCCGATGGCTTCCGCACCCTCGAGCAGGGGCAGCAGGTGGAATTCGCCATCGAGCAGGGCGAGAAGGGCCCGCAGGCGGTCAACGTCACTATCGTCTAAGATCCGCCACAATCCCACGACCTCAAGAGACGCCCCGCACATGCGGGGCGTCTTTCGTTGGCCGATCAAGCCTGACCAGGCGGATCCGCGAAAGGATCGCTCAGAGAAAGGCGAGGGGGTCTTCGCGCCCCCTCTGCCCGACGTGACCGCCAGGCTGGCGGCTGTGCCGGCGCGCAAGATGCATCGGCCAGGCGGTGGCTGCCGCCCGCCGGCGGCCCCAGCTCAGGTGGCGACCAGGTCGGTATAGTCCTGCACCATGCGCGGCGCATGATCGAGGCCGAGAACCCGCACGAGCTCGCCGATCGCCTCCGCCTTCTCCTCGGCATCCGTGCGCGACCAAGTGCGGGCCTTGATCTCAAGGAAGGTGCTTTCCAGCGACGGCGCGAGCAGGCGGTCGAGATTGACGAAGAACTCCTCGCCCTGGAAGCGGATCTGCCAGCGCATGCGGTCCTTGCTGATGGCCGTCTCGCGCTCCGGTTTGAAGTACTCGCGATAGAAGCGCAGGCTGTGGCTCGCCGGGGCGATGAAGCGTGAGCGGGACAGGAACACCGAATTGGCGTAGGCCCTCTCGGCCGCCGGGCCGGTCATCGTCAGGCGATAGCGCACGTTGAAGACGCTCCCCGTCTCGTCGATGAACTCGTCCTCGCGGTGCCGCAGGCGCCCTTCCGCCGGATCCCCAAAGGAGAAGTAGGTGTCGTATTCGAGATAGTGGGCGCGGCGCAGCACCTGAAACTCCCCGCTCTCCAGGCGAGCCCGAACCGTCTCAGCGTCCTCCAACTGGACTTTGATCTGGACCTCGTAGCTCTCTTCCTGCTCAGCCCCGCCAATGGCCACCAGGCGGGAGAGGAGTGATCCTTCGCGAGCAGTCAGGAAGGTATCGATGTGACGGGCATACTCGGCGGAGGACAGCAGCAGGGGCGGGACATCGATCGTCAGCAGCGCCCGGTCCCGCATCAGCCATCGACCGTTGACCATCACGTCCGTCACGTCGGTCGACTTGGCGGCATACACCAGGCGCGAGTACACGCCGTCGGGATCGCGCGAGAAGGCCGGCAGGGCGTGCAGCGTCTCGAGGTCGACGATGGCCAGGTCGGCCCGCTTGCCTGGTTCGAGAGATCCAGTGAGGTGGCCGAGGTGGAGTGCCTGCGCGCCAAGCCGGGTCGCCATAGCCAGTGTCTGGCGGGCCGGAAGGGAGGTCGGGTTCCCGCTGACGGCCTTGGCGATGAAGGTCGCCAGGCGGAGCTCCTCGAACATGTCGAGGTCATTGTTCGAGGCCGGGCCGTCGGTCCCGATGCCGACGTGCAGTCCTTCCTCCAGCATCTGCACGACGGGCGCAAAGCCCGAGGCGAGTTTCAGATTGCTGGACGGGTTGTGGGCAATGCCCACCCCAGCATTGTGCAGCGTGTGGATCTCGCCCCCATCGACGTGGACACAGTGAGCCGCCAGGACTTTGGCCTCGAACAGCGACTGCTTCTTGACCCAGGGCACAACCGGCATGTCGTACTCGCGCCGCCACTCCTCCACTTCCTGCAGAGTCTCGGAGAGATGGATGTGCAGCGGGACGTCGAACTCCACCGCCAGAGCGCTGCACGCCTTCAGGATGTCGGCCGTGCAGGTGTAGGGGGCATGCGGCGCCACGGAGGGCAGGATCAGCGCGTGCCCTTTCCAGTGTTGGATGAACTCGCGTGCCAGGGCCAGACTGTCTTCGTACGAGGCGGCATCCGGTGTGGGAAACTTCATGACCGTCTGAGAGCAGAGTGCACGCATGCCCGCTTCGACCGTGGCTTCGGCCACGGCGTCCTCGAAGTAGTACATATCGGCGAAACATGTCACCCCGCTGCGGATCATCTCGGCGCAGGCGATCAAGGTGCCTACCCGGCAGAATTCCGGCGAGACGAATTCACGCTCCACGGGCATCATGTAGCCCAGGAGCCAGACGTCCAGGCGCCGATCGTCCGCCAGGCCGCGCAGCAGGGTCATCGGAACGTGGGTATGGGCATTGATCAGCCCGGGCATGACGACCTTGCCGCCGCAATCGAATACCTGGCGCGCAGCAAAGGCGGCGGTCAGTTCCTGCGTAGGGCCGACGGCCAGCAGGCTGTCACCGCCCACGGCGACGGCGCCGTCGGGGTAGAGGGTGTAGGACTCATCCATGCACAGGACGGTCGCATGGGTCAGCAGGAGATCTGCCTTCTTCATGGTCAACCTCGCCCGGGATTGGTGGGATTATAGCAAGAGATCGTGCTCGGCGTGGTGGTTTGAAATGCGCATGTCGAGGCCACGGGCGACCCCCTGCGAGGTGCGGTGAGTATAATCGTCGTGGAGGGCGTGATGCGCGCGGTCGATGTGATCACTCGCAAGCGAGACGGAAAGGCGCTCAGCCGCCAAGAGATCGTCTTCTTCATCGAGGGATTCACGCGCGGCGAGATCCCCGACTACCAGGCTGCCGCCTGGGCGATGGCGATCGTCTGGCGCGGCATGACGCAGGAGGAGACCCTCTATCTAACGCAAGCGATGGCCGAGTCGGGAGACCAGCTGGACCTCAGCGCCATCGCCCCGAATACCGTCGACAAGCATTCCACCGGAGGCGTGGGCGACAAGACGACGCTCGTGGTCGAGCCTCTGGTCGCGGCGTGCGGTGTACCGGTCGGCAAAATGTCGGGACGGGGGCTGGGCTTCTCCGGGGGAACCCTGGACAAGATGGAGTCAATCCCCGGGTTCCACGTGGACCTGAGCCGGGAGGCCTTCGTCGAGCAGTTGCTGCGAACAGGCGTCGTGCTGGCCGGCCAATCGGCCGATCTGGCACCGGCGGACGGGAAGTTGTATGCGTTGCGAGACGTGACCGGCACCGTTCCGTCGATCCCGCTCATCGCTTCCTCGGTGATGAGCAAGAAGCTGGCGGCGGGCGCGTCGTCGATTGTGCTGGATGTCAAGGTCGGTCGCGGGGCGTTCATGCCGACAGTAGCCGAGGCGGCCCGCCTGGCGCGTTTGATGGTCGAGATCGGCAAACGGGCCGGGCGGCGGGTCGTGGCCGTGATTTCCGACATGAACCAGCCGCTGGGGAACGCCGTCGGCAACGCCCTGGAGGTCAAGGAAGCTCTCGACACCTTGCGCGGCGGAGGTCCGGGGGATTTCCGCGAGCACTGCCTGGTGATCGGCGCTCACATGCTGGTCCTGGGTCGGCGGGCCGCCACGCTGCGCGAGGCCCGCCGGCAGCTCATTGCCGCGCTGGAGAACGGCGCGGGCCTGGCGAAGTTCCGCGAGCTGGTCGCCGCGCAGGGTGGGGACGTGCGCGCCATCGACGAGCCCAGCCGCCTGCCGCGTGCGCCGCTGGTCTCTGTCGTTGTCAGCCCGGCCACGGGTTATGTGCGGCAAGTGGATGCCCTCGAAGTGGGCCTGACGGCCGTCGAGCTGGGCGCCGGACGCGCCCTCAAGACCGATCTGATCGACCCTGGGGTGGGGGTGGTCGTTCACCACAAAGTCGGTGACCGGGTGCACAAAGGCGACCCGCTCTTCACTGTGCACGCCGCCGATCCGGCGAAACGTGACCTGGCCATTGAGCGCCTCTTGCGTGCTCACAGCTTGACTAGCCGCCCTGTGGATCCACTGCCTCATTTCTACCGCACGCTGCGTTGAACGCCGACCGGCTGACCTGCGCGCAGCCGCATTCGACGTGCCTGGCCGCGGGGTGATGGCATTGCAGAGTTGGGTAAGACGGCCGCTGGTTGCCCAGCCTTCGAGTTCCCCGATCCATCGGCGATCAGACAGCCGCCTGGAAGATGTCGCCCCGCCGCGCCGCCAAGTGCCCATTCTCCATCGACAGGTCGAACGCCCCGCATGCGACACGGCCGCCAAAAGATCCGGGAGATTGTGAGACGGTGGCTCATCTTGGCTCGGAGGGGCGGCGAGGTGCGCTTGCTCAGGCGCAGGTACCCGGACATCGATTAGCCAGACGGCGAGGCGCAGGCCTGGGGTCAGGCTTATGCCCGCAAAGCGAACGGCGGAGATGACACACCAGATCCAGGCCCGCGTCCTCCTGTCACGTGTGCGCCAGCCCGATCCCTGGTTCGGGCTGACGTACGTGATGAACCTATACCGCGGATGCCAGCATCAGTGCATCTACTGCGACTCACGCAGCGAGTGCTACGGCATCCAGGACTTCGCCGATATCGGCATCAAGGCTAACGCGCTCGAATTGCTCGAGCGCGAGCTGCGCCGCAAACGCCGCAAGGGGACGATCGGCACCGGCGCCATGAACGACCCGTATATGCCGCTGGAGAAAACCGCCCG
>Ga0299915_10004645_pt1 | contig 10020 bp, 11 predicted proteins | sample RVTome_13_FD_200263 | JGI IMG/M metagenome (GOLD analysis project Ga0299915, IMG submission 200263) | Soil microbial communities from uranium-contaminated site in the Upper Colorado River Basin, Wyoming, United States - RVT92D227 (version 2) ...
GCACGATCCCCGACGAGTCGCTGCTCTCGATGATCGTCGCGGCGGACGTGATGGACGAGGAGAAGGTGCCCCCCATCACGACCTCGATGACGCTGTCCGAGGTGGCGGCGCGATTCGCGGAGTCGGATCTGGAGCGCCTGCCGGTGGTGGACGAGCGAAAGCGCCTCGCCGGTGCCATCTCGAAGAAGGACGTCCTCAAGCACGGCAGGTTCTGACTCACCACGAACGTCAGCGGAGGAGTCCCATCGAGCGCAGCGCCGCGACCACGGCGGCACGATCCGGACCGCCGGTCCCGCGGGCGGTTCCCTGGGCCAGCCCGTCCACGACCTCGTTGAGCGCGTGACCGTCGTGGCCGCGCACCCAGTCGTAGCGCACGAGGAGCCCGCTGGAGCGCGCGTCGATCGCCTCGATGAGGTCCCGGTTCAGGACGGGGGTCCCCTGGGCGGTCTTCCACCCCTTCCGGCGCCAGCCGTGGATCCACCGGGAGAGAGCGTCGACGACGTAGCGGGAGTCGGAGACGACCTCGACGCTCGCCCCCGCCGGCAATCCCTCCAGCGCTTCCAGCACCGCGCGCAGCTCCATGCGGTTGTTGGTGATGGCGTGCGGGCCGTCCACGTCCCAGCGCGTGCCCCCGAAGCGCAGGGCGTTGCAGGCGCGGTCCACCACCACGAATCCGGTGCCGCCTGGCCCACCCGGATTCGACAGCGCGGAGCCGTCCGCGAAGGCAAGGAAGCGCGCAGGGGAGGGCATGGCGAGGGCGGGATGATACCCATCATCGGCGGAGAAGCACCAAAGATGGAGAGCAGCACCGGACTCCGTCGAAGGTCGCGAGCAGGCTGCATTCCCTGGCGGGCCGCGGGCGACCTGGGGCGTGTGCCCCCAAAGCCCCCCGGCGGTCGCCGCAGCTGCGCTATTCGTAGGTCCCGGCGCCGACGAGCAGATCCTTTCCCGGGACCCTGCAGATGTAGCTCGTCTTCTTCGCAGCGGCCGTGGAGCCGGGCTTGGGCCACTGATACTCGATCCAGCCCTCGCCCTTCGAGCGGGCCAGCTGCACGAACTCCTTGAAGACCGGCTTGCCCGGAGTCCCCTTGTCCGAGACGTCGATGAGGTTCTTCCCGACCAGCGCCGGGCTGGCGGGATGGGCGAGCATCTTGCCGTCCAGATCCATGAGGAAGACGTAGGAGTCCTTCCAGACGTATGCCCCCGCCTTGTCGCCGATCTGCGCGATCGCGACATCGACGCCCTTCTCGTCGATCAGGCGCACGGCTTGCTTGGTCTTGGCGATGCATTCGTCTCTGGTGGCGCCTTCTGCCCATGCCTGCGTGGATGCGAGGGTCCAGGACACTGCCAGCGCTGCCATGGCGAGTCTCTTCATCACTCCGGCCTCCTCGGTTCGGGTTCGTCTGCGCGCCGCGGACCGCCCGCGACGGGGTCACCCTAAGCCATGTGGTCGGAGCGCACGGGCAGCGATCTGGGTTCCTCCCGGAGTGGATCCCCTCCTGGCTGGTTGACGGTGCCGACCGCTTCATTGTTCGCGGATGGTGCTAGGACCGTAGGATAATGTAGGAGGATGCGTCGTCCTCGCTAGCGGCCCCGCTGCGAGCTCCGCACCTGCGGCTGCTGGGCGACGAAGGGGTTCTTGGGCCTCCCGGCCTTCATCTGCGAATGGCCGGGGTGGCTACCCTCGGGATGCTCCACCGCGGTCTGCTGCTCGCCGGTGGGGGCCTGGCGCTGGACGGGCTTGCCTTCCTTCTTGCGCTTCTTGCTCACGGGCATGTCGTTACCTCCGCGAACTGGAATGCCCGCGGGCCGGGCCGTTGTCAACGGTGAAGCGCCAGCAACTCCGGCAAGCGCGCTCGCCACCTCCTGGTACTGGATTCACGGGTGCCCCGGGGCAGGTGCGCGCTCCTCTCCTGCGAGCAGGAACAGGTTCACGCCATGCCTCGCCCAGCCCTCCTCCGCCATGAGGAGATCGAGCGAGAGCGTGGCCACGTCGTCCGCGAAGGGTTCGAGCCGGGGGTCCGCCTCCACGTAGAAGAGCTTCGTGTACGCTTTGCAGCTCGGGCATGCCTCCGCCCTGGCGCTGGGGGCGACTCGCGGGCGGGGGGGCGTTCCCTTCTCCCCGCTCGCCCCCGAGGGGGCCCGGCCGTCTCCTCCGCCGGGCGTCCGCCCCTCGAGCGAGAAGTACCGGAGGCCCTGGCCCTGCTGGCAGGCCGCGCACTGCACGCGCGTGTGGTGCCACTGGGTCGCGCAGAGGCTGCAGACGAGATAGCGCAGCTTGTCGTCCCCGAGCACGAGCCCGGTCACCGGGAGGGAGCCGCATACGGGGCAGCCGTCAGGAGCGCGCGCCACCGCGTCGGCAGGAAGCTGCGCGGCGAGCGCGGTGAAATAGACCTGGAGCGCCGCGGCGGCGAACGGTCCTGCGGCCAGGTCCGCTCCAAGCACCGCGTTCGCGAGCAGGCGGTCGGCCAGGGCCTCCAGCTCGGGGGGCGGAAGGGCAGCGAGCAGCTCGAGCGCGCTCCGGCCCTCGCCGGGAAGATCGACTGCCGACAGCTCGGCCAAGATGACGGCGAGTGCGTCACGCCATTCCGGGGCACGCCGGTGAGCGGCGGCGTCGAGCGGCCGCTCGTGACGGATGTGCTCCGTGTCGAGCGCCAGCTGCACGGTCGTCGACGCGGCGGCCTGAGCGGCGGCCAGGTGGGAGAGGAGCTCCAGGTACTCGGAGAGCGTGTGCCCCGGCGCGAGCGCGGCGAAGCGTTCGGCCCGCCGCGCGAAGAGCGAGCCGGGGCCGGGGAGGCGGAGGTACGGGATGGGGCCCAGGTCGGCGCCTCCCGAGAGCGCCTGTTGATCGGTCATTGGAGTGCCTCGCTACGCTCGGCGAGCTCGTCAGTCTCCAGGGGGCCTTCGCCCCCCTCCGCCGGCGAAGCCGTCGGAGCCTCCCCGGCCGCGCCGCCGCACGCTCCTCGCTCGTTTACGGCCCTTCGGCCTGCTCGCTCGCTCACTGGCACCGTCCCCCGGACCGACTCTATCCGAACTTGCCGGTGACATAGTCCTCTGTTCGCTGCTCGCGGGGGTTGGTGAAGATCTTCTCGGTCGGCCCCGCCTCCACCAGCTCGCCCAGGTAGAAGAAGGCGGTCGTGTCGGACACCCGCGCCGCCTGCTGCATGTTGTGGGTGACGATGACGATCGTGTAGCGCTCCTTGAGCTCGTGCATGAGCTCCTCGATCTTGGCCGTGGCGATCGGATCGAGCGCGCTCGCCGGTTCGTCCATGAGGAGCACCTCGGGCTCGACCGCCAGCGCCCGCGCGATGCAGAGGCGCTGCTGCTGCCCGCCGGAGAGCGACAGGGCCGAATGCCTGAGCCGGTCCTTCACCTCGTCCCAGAGCGCCGCCTGATGAAGGCAGCGCTCCACGACCTCGCTCAGATTGCCTTTCCAGCCGTTGAGCTTCAGCCCGGACGCCACGTTGTCGAAGATGGACATGGTGGGGAACGGGTTCGGGCGCTGGAATACCATGCCCACCCGGCGGCGCAGACGGACCGGGTCGACGCCCCGGGCATAGAGGTTCTCGCCGTCGAGGAAGATGCCTCCGCCGGCGCGGGCGCCGGGGACGAGCTCGTGCATCCGGTTGAGGCAGCGGAGGAACGTGGACTTGCCGCACCCGGAAGGGCCAATCACGGCCAGGATCGAGTAGGCAGGTACGTCGATCGTGACGTCGTGCAGCACGTGGCGGTTGTTGAACCAAGCCTGAAGCGCTTCGACGCGCATCTTGGGCTCAGGGCTCATCCGAGAAACCCCTCCCTGGGGCTCAAGGTGCTTCTCGACGGCAGGCGGGACCAACCGCGTGGTGCTCACGGCATTCTCCTGCGATGGCGAACCGATCCTCGCGTTCAAGTCTGCCCACCTGCGGCGCTGCGGCGGAGCGCGTACCGCGCCGCCAGGTTCAGGGCGCCGACGAGGAGGAGGAGGACCAGCGCCGCGCTCCAGGCCTTGTCGTGCCAGTCCTGGTAGGGGCTGATGGCGTAGTTGAAGATCTGCACGGTGAGCGAAGCGGTGGGCAGGTCGGGCCGGAAGTTCCAGTACTGGTTGTTGAGCGAGGTGAAGAGGAGGGGCGCGGTCTCGCCGGCCGCCCTGGCGATGGCGAGCAGCGCCGCGGTGAGGATACCGCCCGCGGCCGTGCGCAGGACGATGCGCAGGCTCGTCTTCCACTGCGGGATGCCGAGGGCGAGCGAAGCCTCGCGGAGGGTGCCCGGCACGAGCCGGACCAGCTCCTCGGTGGTGCGCGCGAGCGACGGGACCATGAGGAGCGCCAGCGCCAACCCGCCAGCCAGGGCGGAGAAGCGCCGCATGGGGATCACGACCACGCCGTAGGCGGCGATCCCGATGACGATCGAGGGGATGCCGGAGAAGATCTCGGCGGTGAAACGGACGGCGCGGCCGAAGGGCCCGTCCCCTCTCTCGGCCAGGAACACACCTGCTCCGATGCCGAGCGGCAGGCCGATGAGGCAGGCGAGCCCCACCAGCATCCCGGTGCCCAGGATGGCGTTGCCGATCCCGCCGCCCGGTTCGCCCACGGGCGCGGGGAGCGCTGTGAAGAAGGAGGGGGTGAGGCCGGGCGCGCCCTTCGAGACCACCAGCCACAGGAGCGAGCCGAGCGGGACGATGGCGACCAGCACCATCGCTCCGCAGAGGATGGTGACGATCACGTTCACGGCGCGCCGGACGGCGAGGGACCTCATTCCGTCGCCCCCCGCATCGGACCGCGCGACACGAGCTGGACGAGGATCCGCGCCAGCGAGTTGAGGACGAGCGATATTCCGAAGAGGACGAGCGCCAGGCCGGCCAGCGCCCCGGTGTGGACGTCGGTGACCGTCTCCGCGAACTCGTTCGCGATGACGGCCGGCAGGGAATAGCCGGCCGCGAAGAGCGAGGCGTGAATCTCGGGGGAGTTCCCGATCACCATCGTCACCGCCATCGTCTCGCCGAGGGCCCGGCCGAGCCCGAGGATGGCCGCCCCCAGGATGCCCGGACGCGCGTACGGCAGCACGGCGATGCGGATCGCTTCCCAGCGCGTCGCTCCGAGCGCGAGCGCGCCCTCGCGCAGCGAGTCGGGGACGGTCTTCAACACCTCGTTCGTCACCGAGGAGACGGTGGGGAGGATCATGACGGCCAGGATGAGGCCGGCGGCGAGGAACCCGAGTCCGATGGTGGGCCCCTGGAACAGCGGAAGGAACCCGAGCGTGCGCTGCAGGAAGGGCTCGACCGTGCTGCGCAGCCAGGGGACGAGGACGAACAGGCCCCACAGGCCGTAGACGACGCTGGGAATGGCGGCCAGGATCTCGATCGCGAAGGACACCACCGGGCGCAGCCGAGGAGGGCCCATCTCGGACAGGAAGAGCGCGAGCCCGACCGACACCGGGAGCGCAACCACGATCGCGAGCGTGCTCGTGACGAGCGTGCCGTAGATGAACGGCAGGGCGCCGAACGAGTCCACCACCGGATTCCAGTCCCGCCCGAGGAGGAAGCGTGTCGCGCCCACGGCCATGACCGGGCGCGACACCTCCACGAGCTCCAGCACGATGACGCCCACCACCAGCAGGACGGCGCCGCCGAACACGCCAAGCAGGGCGTTCCACAGGCGATCGCCCGTGTGCGCGCCTGCCGGGAGGCGCTGAGGCGGCTCGGCCAGCGCCGTCCCGTTGGCGGCGATGTCAGCGGGTGGCGGCAAGCTGGGCAGGCTTTCCCTGGACGGTCATCGACTGGAGCGTCTTCTCTACCATCGCCACCACGGGCTTGGGCAGAGGGGCGTAGTCGAGCGGCGCGGCCGAGGTCTGGCCCTCGTGGATGGCCCACCACAGGAAGTTGACGAGCGCCTCGCCCTTCGCCTTGTCAGCCTGGTCCTTGTACACGAGGAGATAGGTGAACCCCGCGATGGGGTACGCCGTCTTGCCGGACGCGTTCGTGATCGAGACGCGGAAGTCGGCCGGCATCTCGACGCCGGCCGCCGCTTCCGAGGTGGCCTCGAGCGAGGGCTGCACGAAGACGCCCTCCTGGTTCTTGAGCGTCGAGGTGGGAAGCTTGTTCTGCTTCGCGTAGGCGAGCTCGACGTATCCGATCGCTCCGGGCGTGCTCTTCACGAGACCGGTGACGCCCTCGTTGCCCTTCCCCCCCAGACCCACCGGCCACTTCACGGCCGTGCCCTTGCCCACCTTCTCCTTCCACTCAGGCGATACCTTGCTCAGGTAGTCGGTGAAGATGTTGGTCGTCCCCGAGCCGTCCGAGCGGTGGGCCACCGTGATGGCCGTGTCCGGCAGCTTGACCCCGGCGTTGTCCTTCGCCAGCGCGGGATCGTTCCACTTGGTGATCTTCCCCAGGAAGATGCCGGAGAGGGTCTCGGGCGTGAGCTTCAGGCTCTGCATGGGCGCGTTGTACGTGACCACCACGGCGCCCAGCACGGTCGGGATGTGGGTGATGCCGGGCGCCTTCGCAATCTGTTCATCGGTCATGGGCGCGTCGGAGGCGCCGAAGTCGACGGTCTTCCCGGTGATCTGCTTGATGCCGCCGCCCGATCCGATGGACTGGTAATTGAACTGAAGAGCGGGGTGCTTCTTGTTGTAGTCACTGAACCACTTCGAGTAGAGCGGGAACGGAAAGGTCGCGCCCGCGCCGGTGATGAGAAGGGTATCGGCCGCGCGCGCCGTCGCTCCGGCGAACGCCAGGGCGGCGAATGCGATGAGGATCTTTTTCACTTGGTCTCCCGGGTTGGGTGGAGCTCGTGGTTTAGGCTCGACAGGTGACGATTCCGTGACGGTCCCGTGAACGTTCCCGGAAATCGCTGGAAACGGGCCGCTCATGGCGCGGGCAGCCTGACCCAGAAGCGGGTGCCGCTTGCCCCGCTCTCGACGCCCACCTCGCCGCCCTGCGCCTGCGTCAGGTGCTTCACGATGGCGAGCCCGAGCCCGGTGCCACCCTGCTCCCGGCTCCGGCCGGGATCGACGCGGTAGAAGCGCTCGAAGATGCGCGGGAGATGATGCCGGTCGATGCCCGGACCGGTGTCGGCCACGGTGATGACGACGGCCTCCTCCTCCCGGGTGGCGCCGAGCGTCACCGTTCCCTGGCCGGGCGTGTACTTCACGGCGTTGTCGACGAGGTTCACCAGCACCTGTTCGAGCGCGCGCGGGTCGGCGGTGGCGGCGAGGTCCTCCGGCACCTCGCGGACGAGCCGCAGGCCCTTCTGCGCCGCGCGGTCGGCGTGCAGGTCGAGGACGCTCTGCGCGAGCCCGTGGAGCCCGACCCGCGTGAGCGTGATGCTCCACTGGCCCGACTCGATGCGGGAGAGATCGAGGAGGTCCTGGGTGAGGTCCGCCAGACGCTCCGCGTGCCGCGCCACCATCTCGACGAAGCGACGCGCGCTCCCGGGATCCGCGAGCGCGCCCCCGAGCAGCGTCTCGGCCGCACCGCGAATGGCGGCCACCGGCGTGCGCAGCTCGTGGCTCGCGTTGGCGACGAAGTCCCGGCGGATGGCCTCGGCCCGCTTGGCCTCGGTCACGTCGCGCAGGAGCAGGAGCACCTCTCCGCGGAGGAGCGGAGAGACGTGGGCGCGCCAGACCCGGCGCGACGCCGGCGCTTCGAAGTCGAGCCGCCGGACGTGCCCCTCCAGCGCGCGCCGCACCGCTTCGGCCAGCTCCGCCGAGCGGATGATCTCGATGGGAGAGAGACCGCTCGCGACCCCGCCCGGGGCGAGCGTCTCGAAGCCCGCGTTCGCCACCCTCACCGCCCCGTCCCTGCCCACGACCGCCGCGGCGTCCGGCAGCGCCGCGAGAAGCTCCCGCTCCGGCTCGTCCTTGCTCCTCGCGCGCTCCTCGCGCGTGTGGATGAGACCGCCCAGGAGCTCCAGCTCGGCCGGCAGGTCGGCGGGCGGTCCTCCGGCGAGCTGGTCCTGGAGCGCGCGGATGGCCGCCTGAACCCTGTCACGGGCGAAGAACGCCATGCTCGTCCAGGCCACCATCCTCCTACCCTGCCGGCTCGACGAGCCGGTATCCCACTCCGCGCACGGTCTCGAGCAGGTCCCGGGCCGGGCCGAGCTTCTCCCTCAGCCGCTTCACGTGCGTGTCCACGGTGCGGGTCTCGACCTCGCTCGACATCTCCCACACGTCCGTGAGCAGCTGCTCGCGCGACTGCACCCGCCCGACGCGCGACATGAACGTGGTCAGGAGGCGAAACTCGAGGGGCGTGAGCTCCACCTCCTCGTTTTCCACGTACGCCCGATGCGATTCCAGATCTACTCGCAGCGGCCCGACCGGCTCGACCGCGGCGCCGCTTGCGGTCCCGCCGCCCGCTGCCCGCCGCAGGACCGCCCGGACCCGGAGGACCAGCTCGCGCACGCTGAAGGGCTTCGTCACGTAGTCGTCCGCGCCGAGTTCGAAGCCGACCACCTTGTCGACCTCCTCACCCTTGGCGGTGAGCATCATCACCGGCACGTGCTTCGTGCGCGGATCCGACTTCACAGTCCGGCATATCTCCGTGCCGGACAGGTCCGGCAACATGAGGTCGAGCAGGACGAGGTCGGGGACGCGGCGGCGCAGGTGCTGCAACGCCTCCTGTCCGGAGGTGGCGAGCAGGGTCTCGAACCCCGCCTGCCGGAGGTTGAAGTCGAGCAGCGAGACGAGGTCGCGCTCGTCGTCCACGATGAGGATGGCCGGCACGGCTGAATCCTACAGCACCGTCCCGTGTCGAACCTGTGACGCCATGGCGACGGTCCGGTGAACACGCCCTGGATGGGGATCGACTCCAGGGCGCCCGCGGGCCCGCTCCCCGCATACCCGGACGCACACGGCGGTCTTGATTCCCCACGCGCTCCTGGCGTTTTCTTGCATATTCGCCCTCCATTCGACTGTTCCCGAAGTCCGGAGTCACAGCCACGTCTTCCGAGATCAAGAGCGATGCCGCCCCCGCGCGGCGCCGGCGTTCCGCGCTCCGGCGCGAGATGGACCGGTGGCTGCAACACCTGTCCGCCACCGGAGCGACGGTCATCGCGCTGGCGTTCATGCTGTGCGTCGCCCTGGGAGACCACCTCTCGGGACCGGACGTCTCGTTCACCCTGCTCTATCTCGGGCCCATCGGGTTCGCGACCTGGTTCGTGGCGCTGCCGGCGGGCATCATGCTCTCGCTGGCGAGCGCGGCCGCCTCGTTCGGGCTGGACGTCGCTACCCGGGAGATCCCTCTCGCGAGCGCCGTGCTGGCCTGGAACTTCGGCGTCCAGCTGGGCGTCTTCCTCGCCCTGGTCGCGCTGCTGGCCGCGCTCAAGAACAGGCTCGAGGCCGAGCAACTGCTCGCGCGAACCGACCCCGTGACGGGCGTCTCGAACCGCCGCGCGTTTCTGGAAATGGCGGTGGTCGAGATGGAGCGCGCCCGCAGGACCGGTCGGGCGCTCACGGTGGCCTACTTCGACGCCGACGACTTCAAGGCCGTCAACGACCAGTATGGCCACGCGCTCGGGGACGCGGTCCTCCTCTCCGCGGCGAGCACGCTCCGGGAGCGGACTCGCGCCGTGGACGGCGTGGCCCGGCTCGGGGGCGACGAGTTCGGCCTCCTGCTCGTCGATACGGACGGCCCGGCCGCGAAGGTGCTCCTGCAGCGGCTGCGGGCGGCGCTCCTGGAGACGATGGCGCAGAACGGCTGGCGCATCACCTTCAGCATCGGCGCGGCCACGTTCGCCGCCCCCCCGCTCTCGCTCGACGAGATGCTCCGCCACGCCGACCAGCTCATGTACGACGCCAAGCGCTCGGGGAAGGACGGGGCGCGCTTCGAGGTCGTGGAGCGGGGCCCGGCGCTGGTCCGGGATACCCGGACCGCGCGCTGATAGCGGTGGCCGGTTGGAGTGAGCCCCGAGCCCGTTAACGAGCCCGAGTCCGAGCCCGAAAGGACGGGCGCGGGCCCGGGCTCGTTTACGGGAATCACTGCAACCCACATACGCCCGCGGCGGGGGACGAGCCCCCGCGCTACGTATTGCGCCCATGGAT
>Ga0299915_10004646_pt1 | contig 10019 bp, 8 predicted proteins | sample RVTome_13_FD_200263 | JGI IMG/M metagenome (GOLD analysis project Ga0299915, IMG submission 200263) | Soil microbial communities from uranium-contaminated site in the Upper Colorado River Basin, Wyoming, United States - RVT92D227 (version 2) ...
CTGCTCATCGAAGGCCTCGATCCGACCTTCGTGCAGGATCACCCGGCCGTCCACCACCACGCTGCGGACCGAGGCACCGGACTCGCAGAAGGCCATCTGCCGGACCGGGTCGTTGAGCGGTGACAGATGGGGGCTGTCCAGGTCCAGCAAGACGATGTCGGCCAGGTAGCCGCGCCGCAGCTCGCCCACCTGCTCGGCCAACCCCAGCACCCGCGCTCCGCCCTCGGTCGCCATGCGCCAGGCTTCCCGGGCCGAGATCCAGCGGGCCGGATCGGGATCGCCGGTGTTGTGGATCAGCGCCGCCAGCCGCAGGGCTTCGAACAGGACCTGGTTGTCGCTGCTGGCCGCGCCGTCGGTCCCGAGCGCCACGTTGACGCCCAGATCGAGCATGGCGCGGATCGGTGCCAGGCCGCTGCCGAGCTTGAGGTTGGCGGCCGGGTTGTGCACCACGCTGGCCCCGCTGGCGGCCAGATGAGCCACATCCGAGTGGCTGAGGTGCACCGAGTGGGGCAGCGAGACCTCCGGGCCGAGCAGCTCGCGCTCGGCCAGCCAGGCGGTGCCGGACATGCCGAACTTGCGCCGGCAAGCCCAGGCCTGCACCAGCGTCTCGAGCAAGTGCATGTGGAAACCGGTGGAGTGCCGCCGGGCGAGCTCGAGCGATCGCTCCAGCAACTCCTGGGTGCACCACTGCAGCCCGGACGGTCCGAGGAAGGCCAGCAGGCGGCCGCCCTCGGCGCGGTGCCAGCGGCGCAGGAAGTCCTCCAGCATCGCCAGGACCTCGTCCAGCGGGGCGAAGTGCGCGCCGATCTCGGCCATGAAGGTGCCGGCCAGGGGATAGCCGTCTGCGATGCCGTAGTCGATGTCGAACTGGGCATCGCGGTACAGCGGGGCCACGGCGGCGCGCAGGCCGCTGTCCCGATAGGCCTCCATCGCCGCGTCCATGGCCGGCGCGTTGGGAGCCGGGCTCATCCAGAAATGGTCGACGACGCCGGTCACCCCGCTCCGGATCATCTCGATGTTGCCCAGCATGATGCTGAGATAGTGATCGCGCGGGCTGTACGCGCCGCACATCCCGAACAGGTACACCAGCCAGGGTTCCAACCCCATCCGGTCGGTGGTGGCCCGCAGGAAGTTCTCGGCGGAGTGGGTGTGGGCGTTGATCAGGCCGGGGATGGCCAGGCGTTTGCCGCCGGGCAGCACCCGATCGAACGCCCCGGGTGGGCGGGCCTCCCCGATCGACTCGATGCGGTTGCCGTCGACGACGACGTTCTGGGCGGGTCGCACCCCGGAGGGCGCATCTGGATCGAGCACGGCGCAGTCTTCGATCAGCAGGCGCATCAACCCTCTCCCTGGCGCTGCGAGAAAGCACGCTGGGTGATCTCAAGGATCTCGGGGCGGACGGCCCGCAGCAGCCCCGGGATCGAGCGGTACTTCTTGGGAACGCTCAGCTCCTCGTCGGTGCGGCGCAAATAGTCCAGCCGATCCAGGTCGACCTCAGCGTAGAGGATGCCCGGGGCGGAGCTCTCGGCCACCAGCCGCTCGGGACTGTGAATGGCGGCCATCCCGTCCTCCATCGCCAGCAGGTTCACCGAGGCGACCGTGTACACCAGGTTCTCGGCGGCCCGGGCGGCCAGGATCTGCGACCAACGATCTTTCAACTCGTAAACCAGCGCCCCGGTCGGGAAGAAGAGGATGTCGGCGCCCATCCAGGCCAGGGCGCGCGGGATCTCGGGAAACCAGGCCTCCCAGCAGATCGCAATCCCCAGCCGCAGCCCACCGGCCTCAACCACCAGGGGCTCCCGTCCGGGCAGCCAGGGCTCTCCGCAGGCCGGGATCATCTTGCGGTACCGACCGGCCAGTCTGCCCTGCGGGTCGAGGACGCTGTAGGTGTTGTACGGCCCCTCGCCGGTGACTTCGGCGCCGCCGTACAGCACCCAGAGCCGGTGCTCACGGGCCTGGGCCGCGAGCGCTTCGGTCACTCCTTCGAGGGTCAGCGGGGAATCGGCGCTCATCGGGCCGGGGTACATCTCCGGGAAGGCTACATAGCGGGCGCCCTGGCGGGCCGCTTCCGACACGTACCCGCAGGCGTCCTCCAGCGTCCGCGGCTCGGGAGGCGCGTCCGGCTCGAAGACGAAGGGGAAGATCGTGCCCCAGGTCCGGCAATAGGTGTGGGGCTGGACCACCGCAATCTGGAAAACGCTATCGCGCATCCCTGTGCTCATCCGGGCCGCATGCGATCAGGCGGCGAACTTGCTCGTGTAGTACTCCCAGGCGCGTGAGATCTCGACCGCATACCAGCGGGAGCGGGTCCGGTGCTCATCGGACGTGAAGGGTGTCCCGCCGCCGATGCCCTCGGCGACGATCTGCATCCAGGCCGCCTCCTCCAGGTAGATCGCCCGAACGCACGCCTGCGGCACGCTCTCCCCCGTGATCAGGGCCCCGTTCCCACGCAGCAGGACCGCTGCCCGGTCATCCAGGCTGGCGGCGACCGCCCGCCCCAGGCCGTCGTCCGTGATCAAGTCCGTGCCGTCGTAAAGCGGCATCTCCAGCCCGAGCATCCCGCCGAAGCCGTGCATGGCGCGCAGGGGCTTCCGGGCGACGCCCAACGCCGCCGCCATGCGCGAGTGGGTCCTGCAGATGGCGCCGACGTCGGGCCGGGCGCGGTAGATCGCCAGGTGCATCCAACGTTCGAGCGGAGCGGAAGCTGGATCGCCCTGCAGGCAAGCCCCGTCCGGCCCAACCGTCAGCAGCTCCGACTGCCGCGCCAGCGCCAGGCCGCGGGCCGGGGTGATCAGCATGCCGCCCTCCGGCAGGCGGGCGCTGACATGGCCGAAGCCCTCCACCAGCCCCATCCCGTCCAGCACCCGGCAGGCGCGGATGACATCCTGGCGGAGGGGGGTGTTTGTGTCCGCGCCGGCGATGGGGGCTACTCCGGCGTCCAGACGCGGACCAGCATCTCGGTGCACTCCGGTCCGTTGGTAAGAGTTTGATCCTGCGGGCAGGCCGACAGCGCGCACACCAGATCCTCGACCGCCTCGAGGGTGATGAAGGACCCGGGCCCGTGGGTGGGCTCGAGGTAGACCATCTTGCCGTCGGCCTCGATCCGGTTCTTCATGAAGATGTTCCAGGCCCGCTCTCCGTGCACCGGCCAGTCCAGACCGAGGCTCGCCAGCCCCTCTTCGAGATTGACCTTGCAGCTGCGGTGATCGCTCAGGCCGTAGCGTTTCAAATAGGCCTCCGGATCACAGCAGGGCACGACGATGTCGTGGTAGCCGACGGTGTCCTCGAGGATGCGCATCAGGTCATTGCGCCGGTTGCTGGCCAGCACGTCGTTCGGCCGCAGGCTCACCCGCCAGTTCTGGGTCACGGTGTGGGCGGGCGAGAAGTACTCCGACGGGTCGTCGGCCGTGAAGGCGATCAGGTCGCCGACCTGCTGCCCGCGCACGTCGACGATCTGAAACCGCTCGCCCCGGTCGACCCGGAAGCCGCAGCCATGGCTGGGCGGGGCCAGCACCTCTTGCCTCAATCGAAAACCGGGGAGGTCGGCTGTGGCGGACATCGATTGCCTTTTCCTCAATTCGACGCGACCACTTCGGCCATGCGGGTCGAGGCCGGGGTGTTGCGGCTCTTCATGGCGCGGATTTCCCCGTCGATGATCACGCAGGAGATCCCGGGGATGTCCCCGTTCTCTATGGCGGCGAGGGCCTCCGCACGCGAACAGCCGAGCGGGGCATCGATCACCACCAGGTCGGCGGCCTTGCCGGCCTCGATCCGGCCGGTGTTCAGCCCGAGCGCGTCGGCGGCGTTTCCGCTGGCCATCGCCCAGACCTGCGCGGCCGGCAAGCCGACCAGGGAGGACATCTCGACCACCGACTTGATAGTCGCCATCGGCATGACCCCGGTTCCGCTGGGGGTGTCGCTGGCGATCAGGATGCGGTGGAGCTGATCGTACTGGCGGGCCAGCGTCAGCAGATGCACCGCCGAGCGGATGTTGCCGGCCTGGCAGATCTGCAGGTAGAACTTCGCCTGGCGCACCAGCCTCTCGACGCCTTCGTCGGGCAGCGCGGTCGTGCCGCCGTTGGTGTGGGCCGAGATGTCCGGCTGGATCACCATCAGATCGTCGGCGGTGATCGGGGCGCTCCCGGGGATGGAGGCGCCGCCGGTGTGGCACATCACCTTGAAACCGTAGCGCTGGGCGATGCGCACCAGCGGCTCGGCGTCGGTCGGCTTCTTGAAATCGCCGAACCCGACCTTGCCCAGCCACACCCCCGCCGCGGACATTTCCTTGAAGTCCTGCTCGGTCAGGCCGGGTTGAAAGATCACCGACCCGGCATACACCTTCACCCCGCCCGGGCGAAAGCGCTGGTAGGCCTTGTGGGCGGTGATCGCCAGCGCCTTGACGCCCACCGGGTCCTGCGGCACGCCCGGCAGATGCACCTCACTGGCCGACATCATCCCGGTCACCCCGCCGTGCATGTAGCTCTCGATGAAACCCAGCGCGTTCTGGCGGGGAGTCCAATCACCCAGCACGATGTGGACGTGGGTATCGATGAGGCCAGGTGCCAGCACCGCGCCCTTGACGTCCACCTGGACGTCGGCGGCGGCCGCGTCGATCTCGGCCCGGTCGCCGATCCGGGTGAAGAGCCCGTCCTCGATCAGGACGGTGTCGGCCTCCAGCACGCCTTGATCCAGGTCGCCGCTGATGATGCGCCCGATGTTGATCAGCGCCAGACTGGTCACATGCGTCTCACCTTTCCCGACCCGGTCACGTCAGACTGAAACCGCGCACCCGCTCTCCGAGGAACACGCCGACGTGTTTGACCTCGGTGTAGGAGTGCAAGGATTCAAGCCCGAGCTCGCGACCCATGCCGCTGGCCTTGTAGCCGCCGAAGGGCGTCTCGTTGAACAGGGTCATGTTCGTGTTGACCCACACCCCGCCCGCCCGGATCTGGCGGGCCACCCGATGGGCGCGCTTGACGTCGCCGGTCCAGACGGTGGCGGCCAGCCCGTAGCGTGTCGCGTTGGCCAGGCGGACGCCTTCTTCCTCGGTGCGGAAGGAGATCACCGACGCCACCGGACCGAAGATCTCCTCCTGGGCGATGCGCATATCGTTGCTGACGTGGTCGAATAGGGTCGGCATGTAGTAGTGACCCCGCTGGAGCGCCGGGTCGTCAGGCCGGCAGCCGCCGAGGGTCAGGGTGGCGCCCTCCTGCACCCCACTCTCGACGTAGCCTTCGACCGTCTCCACCTGATCGGGCGAGATCATCGGCCCCATGTGGGTGGCCCGATCCATCGGGTTCCCCACCCGCAAGCGCCGGGCGCGCTCGGCCATCCGGGCCACGAATTCGTCGTGCACCTCCTGCTGGACCAGAATGCGCGAGCGGGCGGCGCACATCTGTCCGGCGTTGAAGTAGATCGCGGTGAGGGAGGCCGTCACCGCCTGATCCAGGTCGGCGTCCGAGAAGATCAGGCTGGGCGACTTCCCGCCCAGCTCGAGCGAGATACGCTTGATGCCGTCGGAGGCCAGCTGCATGATGCGGGCGCCGGTGCGGGTCTCGCCGGTGAGGGAGATCTTGCCCACGAGGGGATGGGAGGCAAGCGCCTCCCCGATCTGGGCGCCCGGGCCGGTGACCACATTCAGCACTCCCGGCGGCAGGCCGGCGTCGAGGCCGATCTGCCCGAGCATCAGCGCGCTGAGCGGCGTGCGGCTGGCGGGTTTGAGGATCACAGTGTTCCCGGCCGCCAGGGCCGGGGCCACCTTCCAGGCCGTGATCTGGAAGGGGAAATTCCAGGGGACGATGCCGACGCACACGCCGATCGGTTCGCGCAGCGTGTAGCTGAAGAAATCCGCCGGCACGGCCGGCGTAGCGCCCTGCAGCAGTCTGGCCGCACCGGCGTAGTAGCGGAAACAGTCCACGACGGTTTGCACATCATCTTCAGCCTGGAACAGCGGCTTGCCCACGTTCAGGGTCTCGGCCTGGGCGATGTCGGCGGCCCGCTCGGCAACCAGCTCGGCCATCTTGTACAGGAGATGGCCGCGCTCATTGGCCGGCATCCAGCGCCAGGCCGGGTTCTCGAAGGCCGAGGAGGCCGCGCTCACGGCGCGATCGACGTCGCTGGCGTCGGCCCGAGCTACCCGGGTGAGCAACTCGCCCGTGGCGGGATTCATCACGTCCGTGACACCCCCACCGTTGGCCGGGACCCAGTCGCCCCCGATCAGCAGCCGCTGCGGACTGTTCCCCAGGAAGGCCCGCACCCGTTCGGAGGGTTCAACCAGCGTGGAGGAAGGCGCGACCACGGTCATCCAGGTTTCTCCTCAGCTGCCGTCCCAGCGAGAGACGACGATCTTGCGGTCGGTGAAGAAGAGTACCGATTCGGAGCGCCCGTGCACATCGCCGTAGGCCGACTGCTTCAATCCCCCCAGGGTCGCATAGGCCTGGGTTGCGGCGACCCCGATGTTGATTCCGATGTTGCCGCAGCTGGCTTGATGCTGGAACTTGCGGGCCGCCGCGCCGCTGGAGGTGAACAGCATGGCGGAGTGGCCGAAGGGGCTGGCCTGGATTCGCTCCAGCGCCTGGTCCAGGTCGTCGGCCCGAAGGATGCAGCAGACCGGGCCGAAGATCTCTTCTCGGGCGATGACCATCTCGGGGGTGACCTCGTCGAAGATGGTCGGCCCGAGGAACGCGCCGTCCGGGTATCCGTCGACCTGCACGTCGCGGCCGTCGAGCAGCAAGCGGGCGCCCTCGGCGACTCCTTGCTCGATGTAGCCGACGATGCGGGCCCTGGCCTTGTGGGTCACCACCGGCCCCAGCTCGACCGCTTCGTCCATCCCGTAGCCGATCTTCATGGCCGAGGCCGCCCCGACCAGTTTTTTCAGTAGCGGCTGGTAGACCTGGCCGACCGGGACCAGGATCGAGCCCGCCAGGCAGCGCTGGCCGGCGGCGCCAAAGAATGAAGAGAGGATCGCCGCCACGGCCTGGTCCAGATCGGCGTCGGGCATGACCACGAAGTGGTTTTTGGCGCCGGTGGCGCACTGGCCGCGTTTGCCGTTGGCGGCCGCCTGGGCGTACAGCATCTTCCCGACCGGGGTCGAGCCGACGAACGAGAACCCCTCCGTGTCCGGGTCCTGCATGAGCGCGTTGACCACCTCGGCATCGCCGTGGACCAGGTTGATCACCCCGGGCGGGAAGCCGCACTGTTCGATCAACTCGAAGATGCGCACCTGCGAGATCGGGACGATCGGGCTGGGCTTGACGATGTAGGTGTTGCCGCAGGCCACCGCATAGGGCATGTACTCCAGTGGAACCAGCGCCGGGAAGTTGAACGAGGGAACCATGAAGAACACGCCCCGCGGCACGTAGACGACCTGCAGATCGATGTTGGGGGAGATGGTGTCGTGCAGATCGCCCTTGATCAGCGACGGGATGCCGCAGGCGCACTCGACCTCCTCGACCGCCCGGCGGACCTCGGCCCGGGCGTCGGCGATGGTCTTGCCCAGCTCCTGGACGAGCACCTGCGCCAGCGCTTCGAACTGCTCCTCCATCAACTGCTTCAGGGTGAAGAAGGGCCTGGCCCGACGCACCGGCGGCACGTCCTGCCAGGTCCGGAAGGCGGCCTTGGCGGCGCGCACGGCCTCGCGCACTTCCGCCGGTGTCGAATAGGGGACCTGCGCGATCCCCTGGCCGGTGGCCGGGTTGACGATGTCACGCACGTCGGTCGAGCGGGAGTCGACCCACTGGCCGTTGACGTAGTTCTTCAGCCGGCCGTAGTGCTCTCGGGGGGGTGTGATCCTGGTTCCGGTTGAGGTCGCTGTCGTCATCGCCTGACCTTCGGTTCCGCTCGTTGGTTTAGCGGAGCCCGTCTTCCCCCTGGAGGTCCTCGTACTTCAGCCCGCCTAGCCGGAAGTTCGGCCGGCCCCGGTTGGCGGCGGCGACGATCACCACCACCTCGTCGGGTTCGGGCGCATCCGGCACGCCGACGGTCACGGTGTCGTAATGGGAGCGAACGAAGAGCGCATCCTTGCTGGCCAGCGGGACGTCGATGCTGGCGCCCATCTCGCCGCGCTTGGCCGTCGAGGAGATCCAGGCCTTCCCGCCCCCGACGGCTTCGCGCAGCCGATCGGCGAAGACCGAGGTCAGAAAGGCGTGGGCGTGTTCGACCTCGCCTTGCAGGCCGGCGATGGCCGATTTGCCGTAGCTCTGGGGCTGCTCGCCCATGGCCTCCACCAGGCGCTGGCTCATCTGGTCGCCCAGCTCGCGGCTGAATTCGGTGATCTCGCTCACGTCGGTCGAGTAGCGCCCGGCATAGGGGTTCTTGACCACGGCCAGCACGGCGACCTTGCGCAAGGGCGGGTCGACGTCGATCCCGGTTTCGACCAGCACATCTTCGATATAGGTCAGGAGCTTGCGGATCTTGCCGGTCAAGGGTGGGCTCCTCAGTCTGCGCGAGCCGAGACGTGGGGCAGGACTCCGGCGTACAGGTCGTCCTCCAGCCCGTCCAGGTAGCTCAGGACGTCCTCCAGTTTGCGGACGTCGCCGTATTTCTCCTGGATGTCGAACAGGTTGATCTTGTGGCTGACCTCGCCGCGATCCCAGGCACACTCTTCCGGAACCACGACGTAGTAGTTGTAGGAGAAGCCGTCGACCGCCGTCGCCCGGATGCAGCCGCTCGTGGTGGTCCCGGTGAGGATCAGGGTGTCGACCTTCATGTCGATCAGGTACCCGACCAGGGGCGTTCCAAAGAAGGCGCTCGGCTTCTTCTTGACGAAGGCGATGTCCTCGGGGTGAGGCGCGACCTCGGCGACGATCTGGTTGCCCTTGTGGCCCTGCACATCGATGGGGTCGTCCACCCGGTAGTTCTTGCGGTTCCAGGCCCCGTTGTCGAGCAGATCGGCCCGTCGTTCCCAGGTCGTGTAGAACAGGGGGATATGTTTCTGGCGGGCCTTGGCGATCAAGCGCTGCAGGGCATGCACGCCCTCCCAGCCCACCTCCCCGCAGCTGTAGCGCCACTTCTTGATCGACTCCAGGATGGGTTCCGGCTTGTCCCCGACAAAGTTGTAGATCACGTCCACGATCAGCAGGGCGGGGCGCTTGCCGTACCCGGCCGGCTTGCCCCAGCCGGCGCCTTCGTATACGACCCGATCCTGATCGGTCAGCACGTCATCCCAGATCGCCATGGCTATCCTCCTGTGCCCGGCTCACCGAGCCGGAACCGAGGCCCGCTCGGACGCGGCGGTGCGGTCCTCGAGGGGGTGGTTCTGCTGTCCGAGTACGCGGGGGAGGTACTCGCCCAGCGGTTCACGGGTGACGACCGGGCGGTCCGAGTCATCCGGCCACTGCGAGACGACGTTCCCGCGCAGGATGGTCATCACCGGCCATCCCTTGAAGGTGTGGCCTTCGGCGATCGACCAGCCGGAGCGAGTGAACAGGTGCTTCTTTTCCAGGGTGACTTCCTTGTCCAGGTCGACCAGGACCATATCGGCATCCGAACCGACCTGCAGCGCGCCCTTCTTGGGATACAGGCCGAAGATCTTGGCCGGGTTCTCACAGCACACTTCCACCATGCGCTCCAAACTGATGCGGCCCTTGTTGACGCCCTCGCTCAGCATCACCGGGGATAGCAGGCCGACCCGGGAGGTGAATCCGGTGCGCAGCTTCCAGATGTTCTCGTCGTACATCTTCTCTCGGGCGGGAGGGTCCCAGGAGATGACGTGATCGGAGCCGACCGCGTCGATGACCCCGCTCGCCAGCGCTTCCCAGATCTTCTCAATGTGGTCGCGGCGGCGAAGCGGAACGTTGATCCGCCAGCCGTTCTCGGGGGTCAGATACAGCCAGGCCGGGCCGGTCTGGGCGTAGACTTTGACGCCTTCGCCGCGCAGTCTGAGGATCTCTTCATAGGTCAGGCTGGTGGTGGCGTGTTGGACGTACAGCGGGCAGCCGGTGATCTTGGCCAGGTAGCCGTAGGAGCGGACGTGATGGGCCTCGGCGAAATCAGGCGATCGATCGGTCCAGGCCCCGAAG
>Ga0299915_10004648_pt1 | contig 10019 bp, 9 predicted proteins | sample RVTome_13_FD_200263 | JGI IMG/M metagenome (GOLD analysis project Ga0299915, IMG submission 200263) | Soil microbial communities from uranium-contaminated site in the Upper Colorado River Basin, Wyoming, United States - RVT92D227 (version 2) ...
AATATTATCGTTTAATTCTCTTTTAGAAGGAATTTTGGTTCCTTCTGTTATAATTGCTATAGGATTTGACCTTCGAGCAATATTAATAAATTTATCAATCCAATCATTGTGAAATCCGTGCTTTCTAAAATCTCCGGTATAAATTATACTTCTTCCGTCGTGTTCAATTATATAAGAACAAGCACCGGGGATTGAATGATCTATTGCATATTGAGTTATTGAAACATTTCCATTGGACGAATTAAATGAGTATGGTTTCTCGATTTCCATATCTACTATATTTCTTTTTATTTCGTTTTGATCGTACTCTCGCTTTTTTGCCCGTTTATTTTGTTTGTCTAAATCGTTTTTTTTGCTCTTCTTTGGTATAGTTTTAAATAACTCGTAATAACTTAGAACATCGGATATTAATGGATCGCTCGATATTACTGATATATAAAATAGAATTGTTTTTGAAATCCAATTAAGATAAATTGGAGTTTCTTTTTTGAGAAAGCTTACGAATTTATAATGGTCCATATGAGCGTGAGTTAGAAAAAAGGCGTCTACATAATTTGTCTCGCAACACTTTATGTTATAAGGTTTTTTATCCAAGGTATCTGCGAATGGTACTATTAAATCGTTTCGATATAGCTCATTAATCGGAGGAATAAGCTTCAGATATAGGTAATCAACAATTCCATTAAATTTCCGGGGACTAAGAAATTCTGAAAAAAATTTGTTATAATCTTTAAACGAGAGCCCAAAATCGAAGAGAAACGTTTTTTCTCCTACATATATAAAGATTTTATTTCCGCCAATCTCGTTAATTCCACCATAAATTTGTAGTTCCATGGAAAAATGTCCTCAAAATTAAAATGAATATTAATATCTTAATTGAAGTTCTCTTTTATTTTTTTTTATGAGAGTATTAATTTTCTAAATTAAAGTAAACTAGAATTAAACTTAATTAGCAATACACGCTAAATATTAAGGATTTCGTACAAATAATTAATCGTGAAATCAGGTTTATAATCCCAATCTTTACATCCATCGGGATATTTAGTGGGTTCTCTTTTAATTAAGCAAGCAAATATATTTGCTCTTTTTGCAGCATAAATATCTAATCTTGAATCTCCAACCATTAAAGCTTTGTTATCATTAGGGTTGAAATTCATTTTCAGCAAAACATTTAAAATTCCACAAGGGGATGGTTTAGCAATTTCTTGATCTTTATCGTGTCCTAATCCAAAAGTTTCGTCAAAATAATGGTCAATATTGAATTGATTCACTATAAATTCTACGATGTAATTAGCAGCATTAGAAATAATAGCTAGCTTTTTTTCTTTACTTCTTAATTGGTTCAATACCTCCATAACATCGTCATATAAGTTTAATTCCTTTTTATCTAATAATCTTTTCCTTAATTCGTAATCAACCTCGTCAAAATGCATCCAAAAGTTCTTTATATTGCTTACTCCCCATTTTTTTAGAAAATCAACATATTTTTCTCCCGAAAACCAAAACATATTTCTTTCTTTTCTCTCCGGCAGATGTTTTAAAGTTAGTTTCTTTATTGCTTCAACTAGAACTTTATCAAAATATTCGCTAGGATTTGGTATGTTTAATAAACAATTATCTAAATCAAATAAATAATAAGTATAATTCATGAATAATTATAAAAAAAGCACATGAACTTTTAAAAATAACCGATATGACCTAAGTCGTTACCGGTCTCGTCTAGAGCGTATACAAGCCCCATTGATAGCGCTTGCTCATCTTCGCTTTTATCATCGTCGAGTTTAGTAGGTCTTGCTACTTTTTTTAACGATTCCATCTTCAATTGAAAAACGCGATTACATTTATTACACTTTATATGTACGAATGTTACTTGTCTCTTTTCGTCTTCGTAACTTTCTTTCTTGAAAGGCTCTAACAAACTTCTATCTTGATTATCGCATCCTTTAAGAAAACATTGGTCTAAGCTTATTTTTTCCATACCACGCCTTGCTAGAGAAATCCAAGCGTATTTTGGAATATCTAACCATAAATCCTCGTCGTCAGACATACTATCAATCAATCTATAGTTATCGAATTATTTAATTTCAAATTATTATAATTAATTAAAATAAAAAATGGGAATTAATTATTTTTATTATATTTTATAATTAATTAAGAAGTGTAAGAGAAATAAATTTAAAAATATATGACACAAGACGAAGAGTTTACGAAAGAAACAATAGAATATATTTCTAAATTAGCACTAATACATTTATCAGAAGAAGAAAAAGAGAAATTCGCAAAGCAATTAGGAGAAATAATTGCTTATTTTAAAAAATTAAACGATATAGATACGAGCGAAATCGAACCAATGACTCATCCAATTGAAGGATTAAAAAATGTTTTTAGAGAAGATATTCCTTGGAAAAGTCTTACAAACGAAGAAGCTTTGAAAAATACCGAGCATAAAAAAGACGGGTATTTTAAAGCTCCACGAATTTTGAAAGAATAAAACACTTTATTCATTCTTTATATTTTTTAGTTAAAGCTTTTATTGCGTCAGCCATATCTTTTAAAGCCTTTTTCCTTTCTTCAGGAGTCATGTTATAGAATTCCTCTTCAAGATTGGTCCCAATTTGTTCACCAGAAGCAATCATTTTGTATTTTTCAAACAATAAACCATTTATGTATTTTTCGTAATTTTCTATAGCTTCAATTAAACTGGAATCGTTTTTTATTTCTTCCCATAATTCTAATGTTTCTAAGGATTTTATTCCAATATCTATTCTAAACCAACTCAATGGGAACAGTAATTGCCTTTGTATTCCCATTTCGATTATCATTATGTTTTCCTGATCAATATATAATTCTGAAACATCCCCTTCTTTAAAGAGAATATTGTCGCTCATTATGTAAAGATTAGCAGCACCTTTTGAGGTGCAGACAATTCCAGTGGCAAATCCTTTTGCCTTACTTAATTTTTCGGATATGTCTACTAATTTCGAACCGTAGAAGTATACACTTTTTTTTTTTCCTTGAAATTCCAAATCTATTTTTTTTATTCCGTCTTTATCAGTATATATTTTCGGGAATAAATTTTCGTCTCTTGATTTTTTATGCGCTTCCATTAATTTATTAATAATTTTCATGTCTAATTTAAGCCCAGGCATTACGCAATTACGATTCATAAAAGCGTCCACTTCAAAATCCACGATTCCATAAAAAAGTCTATGGTTATTAATTATTTTATTTATACTTTCAACGATCGTGGTCACTAGAGCTTTAGGTTCTTCTCGAACGGAATCAAATTTCGTCGTTGTAAATGTGTCAATTTGGTCTTCCAAACCTTTTTCTTGATAAAATTCAGCCCAGCTTAACTCGGTAAATATGTTTCCTTCAGTAATAAGAAATTGTTTTCCGTCCTTCTCGTTAACTGAGAGGCTAATTATGCTTTTAACTCCACCTAATTCTACACCTTTTTTAGTTCCACTCGATAATAGAGTTTCGGGAGGATTTATAAAAGCAATTGACAAAAAATTACCCTTGTTTATTTAATATTGAACTCTTTTTCGGTTCTAATTAATATACATTAAAATATATATAAATAATTAGTGATAAATTTATTTAATTCATCTTAGAATTTATAGAAATATTTTCAAAAAAGAAAGTCATTAATTAGAACAAAAAATTGAATTAGGAATAAGGAAGTTCAATTGTAAACATAGATCCTTTGTTTCTTCCTTCAGATTTTACAGAAATTTCTCCACCATGTAATCGAACAATCTCTCTTGAAATATATAAACCAAGCCCCGTTCCTTCTTGAATAATAAACTCTTCTTCTTCTTTTGTTCTTTTAAATCTAACAAATTTTTTAAATAATAGGGTTAATTCTTCTTTGGTTAATCCAATACCATCATCGGATATAATAATTTTTGCAGTTTTAGATCTATTTTTTAATTTTATGTTTATATTTCCGTTTGGAGGCGTGTATTTTATAGAATTAGATATAACATTTGTCAGAGCTATTTCAAGTCCAGATCTATCAACATTTAAATAGAAATCGTCTGGAAGTTCTAGAGACAAGTTCTGATTTCGGCGATCGATTAAATAATTTAAGTCTTTAACGCAGTCGTTAATTATATCTACTAAATTATTCTTTTCCTTGTTTATTTCTAATTTATTAGATTCTAAACGAGAAATATTTAGAATATTTAGAACTATCCTTTTTAATCGTTCGCTTCCGTGATGCGCAATTTCAATAAGTTCCGAAACATCTTCGCTTAAATCTTTCTGATGCATTTCTTTTAGTAATTGAGTCGCACCATAAATGGAAGTAATTGGGTTTTTTAAATCGTGAGAGGCAATGTCTAAAAAGGTTTTGTATTTTTTATTTTCTAATGTAATAAATTCTTCTATTTCTTTTTGTTTTGTAATATCTATTATAGCCATAAGATCTGCGGGGTTACCTTCATAATTGATTGTTTTAGAGAATATCTCTAGCCAGATTGTTTCTCCTGTCTTTTTTATAATTCTAAATTGAAAATTGGCTAATATTTTGTCTTTTCCAAAATATTTTATATCGATTTCTTTATTAACGTATTCTCTATCTTCTGGATGTATAGTGTTTAGAAATTCCTTTGGAGCCCATTTTTTAACTTCATCTGCACTATACCCTATTATTTCCGAAAATCTTTTATTAGTATACTTAAATTGAAAATCTTGTATAATAGCTATTCCAATAAACGATTGTTCTGTAATTATTCTGAACTTTTGCTCTTCTTCTTTTAACTTTTCTTCTGCTTTCACTAAATCTGTTATGTCATGAATAACACTTCTAATTCCAACGATCTTTTTATTCTTATATATTGGTCTTGAATTTATTCGAGTAATAATTAAAGACCCGTCCTTTTTTTGCAATTTATAAATTTGTGGTGACCTCTTTTTACCTTTAAAAAAATTGGCCAAATCGCTGAGACCACGCTCTCTATCTTCTGGAGCTAAAATCTGACTTCCATTCATGCCTCTCTCATAGTCTTCTTTAGAATAACCAAATTTATCAAAAGCGATTTTGTTGACATATGTTAAATTAAACTCTTGATCAGCTTCAAAAATAACAACTGGTAATAGCTCTGCAATATCTTTATATCTTTGTTCTGAATCGATTAATTTTTGTTCCATTATATATTGTTCGGTTATATCTGTAAATGTTCCTTCGATAAATTGGGATTCTTTATTTTTATCTAAAAATAAATGTGCGTTTATTTGTATGATAATTTCTCCTTTATCCTTTTCTTTAATATGAATATTAAAATTTTTAGTAGAACCTTTTTCTTTTAATTCTTTCAAATAATCGTTAAACAATTCATCATTTAACCAAAAATTATTGATTTTTGTTCCAACTAAATTATCGTTTATATCGTATCCAAATATTTTATTAAAAGTGCGATTATGATACAATAAAACGCCTTCAAGGTTAACTTTATAATATGCTACGTCTAAATTTTGAATTATTTCTCCAAAATTCTCTTCGGATTTTTTTAACTTTAATTCAAGTAATTTACTTTGAGTTATATTCTGTACGAAAACTTGAATATAGGTTTTTTCTTTTAATTTAATTACAAAACTAATGAGAGATACCCATATTAGAGTTTTATCTTTTTTATAAATTTGAATTTCTAAGTGTTCTATATACTTTTTATCAAGTAATTGTTTATATTTTTCTTTAGTAAATATGCTTGAATTTTCTGGATAATTAGAAAAATTTAAATAATTTTTACCTATTAATTCTTCTTTAGTAAATCCAAATAACACTTCTGTTGCTTTATTAATATTAACTATCCGACCACTAATGTCCATCAAAATAATGGAAATTGGTGTCTTATCGAAAAAAATCCTAAAAAACTCTTCAAATCCCGAATACTTATTTTCCATTTTCACTAAAGATTTATCTTAATTTTTCTATAATCCATTGAAATTTCCAAACATCACAAGATTATTTTAATATTAATATAGTATCTAAATTTTTAAGTTTACAAGAAAAAAACGATTGTTCGTTCTTATATCTTGAAAATAAGGTTTAAAAATAGGAAAATAATTTAAATTTGCTAAAAAAAATTTTAATTAACGCTTCGTGCAGCAATTTAAGAAAATTCTTTTCGAGTCCTTTAATATTTAAACCGTTAGGCAATAGATTCAACAAAATAGACTTTATTGTTTAATAAAAAGAGAAATTAAATTTAAGAAATTTCTAATATTTTTCCGAATATTTCCTGCGAAATTCGGCATAATTAACTAAAATACTCATGCATTTCGTAGGCATGTCCCAAAAATCAAAAATAGGAACATCACCTTCTAAAAATTTTTGATACCAAGGATACTTATATGGTTGAGGTCCAACATAAAATACAGGTACGTTATATTTTTTCATTAAACGCAGTATCGGTCTTAGTATCGCTTTATCCATTGAATTTGACATATTAATTAATTCATCTGGCACAGGATATCCAGAATCTTTCATAATGGAAAATACTTCTTCGAAATCAAACACTCCGTAAACAAGAATACCATCAATTTCTCCGGAACTCATTAATATTTTTGGAAATTTGAATAAAAGCTTATAGAAATTAACATCAAAAGTTACATCAATAGGATTTCGAGCTCCAGCAGTCGGAGGTATTAGATCTCTGATTTGAGCTTGTAATTCTGGCGAAAATTCTGGAACTTTTAATCCATATAATTCTGCTGCTTTTGTCATCATCGAACCAGATCCACCAGAATCAGTAATAATTCCAACTCGATTACCTTTAGGAAATATATTATAAGTCATTGAGTGACTTAACGTTCTAAGGTAATATAAAAATTCATAGATTAAATCAGTAGAAATTATTCCAGTTTCTTTGAAAACAGCATCGTATATTTTTTCATTTCCACCAATAGATCCTGTATGGCTCATTATTGATCTTTCAGCCGCTTCAGAACCGCCAGCATAGATTGCTACGATTGGTTTTATTGGCGTAATTTCTTTTGCTAATTTTATGAACTCTTTTCCTCTCTTAATTTCCTCGATATATAGTCCAATAACTCCCGTATAAGGATCGTTTTTGTAATAGTCTAAGTAATCTACAATATCTATGTTTGTTTCGTTACCAATTGAAATAGATTGCCCTATCTTTACGCCAATGTTGTTTGCGTGCCAAAATGTGTGACAAGCAATAGTTCCTGATTGAGATATCATTGTAGCATTTCCTCTCTTTGGAACATAGTATATCCACATGGTATTGAAATAGGTATTTTCTTTTTCTGGTTGAATCCAACCGTTGTAAACTCCTAAACAATTGGGGCCAATAAATCGAATTCCATATTTTTTCGCTATACCATTGACTTTTTCCGATAATTTTACGCCATCAGGTCCGCTCTCTCTGAATCCTCCCGAAGTAATTATTAAACCTTTAATACCTTTTTGCCCGCATTCTTCCATTACATCCGGAACTACTCGAGGCGGTAAAATAATAAAAGCTAATTCAGGGATTTCGGGTAGATCTAATACGGATTTGTAAGCTTTAAAACCTTGAACTCTTTCTAGTTTAGGATGGATAGGATAAATATTATCCATAAAACCTCCCGCAACAATATTTCGAAGCTGCATTGACCCCATAGTCATTAATAAATCATTATTTGCACCAAAAACGCAAATACTACGAGGATTTAATATTTTATAAAGGAAATGCTCTTTATACAAATCTTGATTTGTAATTGTAAATTCCCCTAAAAATGAAATTTTATTAATAAAAAATTACACAATAGATTAATTAAATTTAGAATATGAATTTTATTTTCATTAGAAATTAATAAAATAATTCGAAGTTTTTCTTTATAAAATAAAAAAATAAAAGATTTGTTAAATTTCAATTCAATATTATTTCATAGAAGATCCACATTCTACACAGAAATTATCGTCAATCCGATTCGTTCCACCGCATTTTTGACAGATAGCAGTTTCAATTCTTTGCGATTTTGACTGTTTTGAAATTTCTAATTTCTCTTCCCGTGGTTTTTTAGTAGAAACCTTCGTAGATTTCTTTAAAATTACTCCTCCTATTAGTATAATAATTCCACCAATCAGACCTACATAAAATCCATAACTTGGCATCAGAGAAGAGGTAATATTTCCTAAACCAATATTATACAATACGAACCTTAGTAAAAAATACATCAACGCTGTAAAAGAGGCGATTGAAACTATTGAAATAATTCCAAATATAATCGTCATATTCGAACCTTTTCCTTCAATCCCTTTGATAATTATTAATATTCCGAACACAACTAATAATATAATAAGACCGATTCCAATTACATTCGGATAAAGTTCCATTCCTCTCTCGGTTCCATTATCTCCATTTTTTGCATCTACATACATTATCCCGACGGCCCAATAATGAAATATAATATTGTAACCTTTATAGGTGGTAAATCTACTAAGAATTGGTAGAAAAACCGAAATTATTATTATAATTCCTCCTATTAACGACGTTATATTTCTTGGCGTAACTTTTTTCACACAATTGTGTTATTTTTTTTTTATTTGTAATTCTTAAACTTAATAAATATATTATTTTAGATTCTTATATTTTTATACCATTTTTATACTAGGTCTCTATTACTTTTTTCCAGTGCTACCGAACCCACCTAACCCTCGCTCAGAATCTGGCAATTTTTCTGTTTCAATAAACTCATATTCGTACATTTTCCCTAGAATAATTTGGCAAATTCGATCACCTTTCTTTAAAATTACATTGCGATTTGAAAGATTCACCACGATTACCATCCATTCGTTTCTATAACCCGCATCAATCGTACCAGGACTATTAACAATTGATATTCCGTCCCATAACGCTAAACCGCTTCGTGGTACGACCTTAAAGTAAAATCCTTTTGGAATAGCTGTTGCAAAACCTAAGCAACATCCAACTCGTTCTAATGGTTTTAACGTATATGTTTCGGATTCAAGTTCTATTAGTTCTTTTTCGCCTTTTTCGTTGTTTATCATTTTAAAAGCCATTATTCGAGCGTCAGCTCCCGCATCGTCTGGGTTCGATGGAATTGGAGTAGTCGCTCCTTTTCTTAGCGATTTAAACGGAACGAGCAATTTTTTCTCCTTTTTAAAAGTATTCTGATTTTTTTTTTGGCTCATTTTTATTTGTTTTTTAATTATTTTTAGTTAATTTTATTTTTTAAACCTAAAAAATAAGGATTTTTATTAATGAAAAATTAATTAGTATTATACATTATTTCGTTGAAATAACATTATTTATTTCGCCGAAAGAATTTGGTGAAAATTAGAATTGTTATCAATTGAACGTGGTGAAAATTAGAATTGTTATTATCAATTGAACGTTACGATCCAAGAAAAGATAAAGAGGACTTAAAAGAATTATTTACCGATTTCATTAAAAATAAATCGTATTTTCCATCTAATTGGAATAATTTTGAATACGAATTAAATAAACGACTTTTAAATCTCCAATATAGAAATTCTATGGTAATGGCTAAAGAAGATGGAAAAATGGTAGGTTGGGGAACGTATACAGTTTTTAGAGATTTCCTAGGAAAAGATTACGTTCTAATTCATCAAATTATGACCAGAAAAGAAGATTCGTATAAAAAGAACATCGAAGAACAGATTATTCGAGAACTACTCAAATATATTAAATCATCATTACCAGATATTAAACAATATTACATTATTTGTCCTGATAAAGATGGAAATTTTCGAAGTCTAATACTTAAACTAGGCCTTAAAAAATCAGAGTTCATATGGTATGAAAGCGATTTATAAATTGATGAATTCAATCTTTCATAAGCTTATTATGAACGATACAGCAAATTATAATAATAATTAAAACGATTATAGCACCAACAATATAAGTTAACCATTGCGATTCAAACAACTGATTAATCATTAAAATCATCACCATTCTTTTATAAATAAATAAGTACCTAAATTAAAAAATTAATTTGAATATAAATATAAAAAGAAAAAA
>Ga0299915_10004649_pt1 | contig 10017 bp, 9 predicted proteins | sample RVTome_13_FD_200263 | JGI IMG/M metagenome (GOLD analysis project Ga0299915, IMG submission 200263) | Soil microbial communities from uranium-contaminated site in the Upper Colorado River Basin, Wyoming, United States - RVT92D227 (version 2) ...
GATGACCGCCTCAAAGGTCTGGTCGCCGAAGGGCAGGTGCAGGGCGTCAGCGGCTGACCAGGCGAGCGGCCCAGAGGAGGATTGCTGCCCGACGCGCATCATCTCCAGTGTAAAATCAGCCGCCATGACATAGGCCTCTGGCTGCTGGCGCAGCGCTTCGCGCGACAAATCGCCGGTACCAGCGCCGAGATCGAGAAGGTGATCCCCAGGAGACAGGCGGGCACGGCGGATGACCTCCCGGCGCCAACGCAGGTCCTGCCCGCCGGTCATCAGGCGGTTCATCAGGTCGTAGCGCGGAGCGATGCGGGTAAAGACATCCTGTACATAGCGCGAGCGGTCATCCCCAGTCAGGTTTGCCATAGCCTCCTGATTATAAGGCAGAAAAGTGCCTGTGATATACTTGCGTTTCGATGAGCGAACACGAAAACAAACCTCTTACCCGCTGGCAGGTGTGGTGGCTGGCAGCCAGGCCGAAGACGCTGCCCGCGGCGGTCTCAGGGGTCGTTGCCGGGACGGCGCTGGCAGTGCGAGATGGGCAGTTTCGTCTTGGCCCGGCGCTGGCAGCGCTGGGCGTTGGACTGCTCCTGCAGATCGGCAGCAACCTGGCAAACGACGTCTTCGATTATGAGCGCGGGGCGGATACGCCCGAGCGGTTGGGCCCGCTGCGCGTCACACAGGCAGGTTTGCTCTCACCAACGCAGGTCAAAATGGGCATGGGGGTTGCCTTTGGGCTGGCGGCGCTGCTGGGGTTATACCTGGCATGGCAGGCGGGTTGGATTGTCCTGCTGATCGGGCTGGCCGCGATTTTCTCAGCAATCCTATACACCGGTGGGCCGTTCGCCTATGGGTATTACGGGCTGGGCGATTTGTTCGTTTTCCTGTTCTTTGGGTTGGCGGCGGTGACAGGCACATATTACGTGCAGGCGGGGAGGGTCAGCCTGGCAGCCTGGTGGACTGCCGTCCCGATCGGGTTGCTGGTGGTGAACATCCTGGTGGTGAACAACCTGCGCGACATCGAGAACGATCGCAGCGTGGGCAAGCGTACGTTTGCAGTGCGGCTGGGGGTGCGCGGTACACGGCTGCAATATACTTCTTTACTGGTGATCACCTATCTGCTGGTGCCCGTCCTGATCCTGAGCGGCGTGCTGCCATGGGGTGCACTGTTGACCTGGCTGTCGCTGCCGCTGGCGTGGCAAATGCTGCGCATGGCCTGGACGGTGCAAGGCCGCCCGTTGAACGCCGCGCTGGCAGGCAGCGGACGATTGGCGTTTGCGTTTAGCTGTCTATTTTTTCTGGGGATGCTGTTTTAGGCGGCACGCAGCCAGGGGCACAGGCGGCGCTCCAGCCAATCCACACTGAAATATAAACCGAGGCCGAGTAGACTCATGGCGACCACCCCGGCATACATGGCGGGGTAGTCGAGCAGCGTGCTGCCGTTGTAGTAGATATAGTAGCCCAGGCCGAGCTGGGTGGCGAACAGCTCAGCGATATAGAGCACGGCGACGGCGGTGCCCACCGACTGGCGCAGGGCGGTGAGGATGGCGGGCAGGCTGGCAGGCAGGTAGACGAAGCGGAACAGGGCGCGCCGCCCGGCGCCCAGGCTGCGCAGGCTGTGGATCAGCTGAGGGGGCAGGTTAGCCGCCTGGTCACGCACCAGCACCACGATCTGAAAGAACAAGATCAGGAAGATAAGCACAATCTTGGGCAGGTCGCCAATGCCGAGGATGAGTAAAATGATCGGCACGAAGACCACCTTGGGAATGGGATAGAGCACATAGATCAAGGGCGAGAAGATGCGGTTGAGGCGCGGTGACTGACCAATGACCAGCCCGGCGGGCGCAGCCAGGGCAACTGACAGGACCATGCTGGCAATTACCCGCCACAGGCTGGCAAGGAAATGTAATACCAATCCTTGACTAAGCTCCTCGACAAACACCTTTGCCACGGCCAATGGCGAAGACAGGATGGGGCGGTGCACCAGCATGGCAGCAGCCTGCCAGAACACGAGCAGACCCAGCGTGGCGAACAGCACATCCTGCTTTTTCATGCCATTTCCATCTTTGCGCGCAGCGCCTGACAGGTGGACTGGTAGGTGGCGCTCTGGCGGTAGCCCGGCGTTCCTGCAGCGGGGTTATCCACAACCACCGGCTGGCGGTTGGGCGGCAGGCTCAAGACGAGCACCTTTTTGCCGAGCGTGGCGGCCTCTTCGATGGAATGGGTGACGATCACCAGGGTCAGCTTTTGCTCGGCACACAGCTCGAGGGTCAGGTCCTGCAAGTCCTCGCGGGTGAGGGCGTCCAACGACGAGAGAGGCTCGTCCATCAGGAGCAGGTCGGGCTGGATGGCGAGGGTGCGGGCGATGGCGGTGCGCTGGCGCTGCCCGCCGGAGATTTGGGCGGGGAACTGGTCAGCCACTGCGGTCAGTCCCAGGCGTTCCAGCCAGGGGTTGACTTCGCTGGTAGGACGGTAATCGCGGGGGGCATGGGTGCCGTCTGGTCCATAGAAATTGCGCACGCGCAGGCCCAGTTCGGCATTCTCGCTCACCGTAGCCCAGGGCAGCAGCCCATAATCCTGCAGGATCAGCCCGGTATGGGGGCGCGGGCGGGTGAGCGGCTGCCCGTCGATCAAAATCTGCCCGCTGGTGGGTGGGCGCAAGCCTGCCAGCAGGTAAAGCAGGGTGGTCTTGCCACAACCGGAAGGCCCGATGACAGCCCAGGTTTCGCCACGCCCCACCCGCCAGGAGAAATCCTGGAAGATGGGCGCAGCGTTTGGGTAGCCGAAGGTCAGACCTTCCAGCAGGATCATGGTCAGGGATTATGGCAAATAGGAATTGGTCACCGACTCGGCGTAGGATACATCCACGTCCAACAAGCCTTTTCCTTTTGCCCATTCGAGGGCGTCCTGCCATTCGGCTTCCGTGGGGATACCCTTCAATGGGAAGGGAGGCACCTGGTAGGACTGCAGGAGCGGTTCGGGGACGAGCTTCTTATCGCTGAGCAGGGTGGTGTATTTTTCGGGGCTGGCATTCACCAGAGCGGTGGCTTCCTCGATGGCTGCCAGGAAGCCGCGGATGGCGTCGGGGTGGGCGTCGATGACGGCTTTGCGGAAGGTGATGACGCTGAAGCCATACTGCGGGTACTGGGCGTCATCCAGGACGATCACCGCGCCTTGCTGGACTGCCAGGCCTGCCAGCGGATCGGGCATCACGCCAGCTTTGATGCCGCCGGAAGCGAGCAGCGACATGCGGTCGGAGATCTTGGGCACGGCGACGGTCTTGATCTCATCGGCTACCAGCCCGGCAGCCTGGAGCAGGCGCTCGGTGACGTATTCGATGACGGTGCCCTGCGAGACACCGATTTCCACACCTTTCAACCCCTCGGGAGTTGTGATGCCGCTGTCTTTGGAAGCCAGGATAAAGAAGTGCCCGGCTTCAGCGGTGGGCACCAGGGCATAACGCACGATCTGCACCTGGGTGCTCTCTTTGTTGAAGAAGAAGGTGGACAGGGTTTCGTTGATCATGCCATCCGCCTGCCCGGCAGCGATCAACTGGTCGCGTTCGGGGGCGGCGCCGACGGGCACGAACTCCACGTTGACGCCATACTTGGCAAACAAGCCTTCCTGGTCGGCGACGTACATGGGTAGGGTGTCGATGATAGGCAGCAGGGCGATTTTAAGCGTAACCGGCTCGGTAGTGGGAGCGTTGGCGGGCTGCTCTGCCGGGGCGGCGATTGGCTGGCAGGCTGCCAGAGAGCCGCTCAGGAGCAGCAGGATAGACAAAGTTAACATTGTAAAGCAACGCATAACGAATTTCCTTTGGCAATTGTGGTTTTGGATCCGAATTTGGCGAACTTCACTCCGAATCGCCGTATTATATCACTCCCAACTCGCGGTTTAGTGGGGAACGGTTTCCAGGACGGCGAGGGGGATATGCCATAAATCCCAGGAGAGCACCAGCCCATCGGCAGACTGGCAGGCGTGCAGATCGGATTGGATTTGCGCGGGGGTAGATTCGTGAACGCCAGGGAGGTCGACCAGTGCGACTCCTGCCAGAAGGGTGGTGATGCCCAAGGCGCGCCCGCGCTGGATCTCCTGCGTTATGACGGTGGAATCAAGGCCGTTTTTACGGAAGACAGCCCGGCGGGATGGCAAAGTGAAGCCGCTGGCATGGCTGATGGCAGTAAAGACATCGGCCTCGTTCAGGCTGTAGCCCTTGATGAGCCATTCCGCCAGACTTAAGAGCTCAAAGGAGAGGCCGGCTGGCCCCCAGACGCGCGGGTAGATCATCAGCTTGACCCATTCGCACAAGGGGTTCAGGCTGGACAAATCCTGCCCAACCATGCGCGCCAGGGAGGGGGAGAAGCAGTCCAGACCCAGCGCAAGATGGTGCTGGTTGGCCTGGCGGGAGGCAGCCTGGATCATGCGGGTAATGCTTTGCTGGCGGAAGTCCAGCAGGTCTTGCAGTGGCTGCGTACCGGGTTCGTAGGGATCAAGCAGGCCGCATGCCAGGTGCAGAGCACCGCCTGGGGTAGAGAGCATTTTCTGCAGTTCCCAGCGGATTGCGCCCAGGTCAAGCCCGGCGTCGGCTGCCAGGCGGGTGCAGCTGCTGCAAAAGCAGCCCAGGTGCGTTGGTGGGTCAGCGGCGGGGGAGGGGAAGCGGATGCGGTCCAGGAAGATGCCCTGGTACAGACCGCGGGCGGCGAGCGAGTCTATGCGCTCGGCGAGGAAATCGGCTACACCGCTGCGATTAGGACAGACGAAGGCGAACTCGGGCAGATTGTTATGCCCGGGAATATAGCTGCCATCCAGGCCGCGCACAGCCCATTCGGCTGGCAGGTCGGTGCCTGCGTCGCCGGTCAGCCAGGGCTGCCAGCGGAACAGGCGTAAATTCTGGCGAGAAGCTTCGTCAGCAACCTCCTGCTCGATCGCTTCGGGCAGCTCCCAGCCGAGCAGGACCAGCGAGATGGGCAGGCGCAGGCAGGCTTCGTGCAAGCGCTGGCGCACAGCCGAAGGAGTGGCACCCTGCGGCAGGTATTCCAGGTATTGGATGGCGAAAACGGTCATGGCTGAGGCGGGAAGACTTCAAGGGCGGTGAAATCCACCCAGAACAGGCCGTGTGTGTTGGGAACGCCAGCGAGCAAGGCGCGCCCGATATCGCCGGGCGGGTCAGACAGCTTTTTCCACCAAGGACTATCGGCAGGATAACCATATTGGAAACCGACCGGCGAGGGAGCGAAATGCTCACCCCAGGCAGTGAACTCCTCCAGCATGTGTTCGAAAGAGTCGAACTGCTGGCTGTCATCCACGAAGAAGATGCCATCGCGTACGGTGGGGGGCAGCCACTCTGTTTTCCAATGCTTCAGGAACAGCCAGTATTTTGGGTTGTGGGCACGCACGGCTTTGACCCAACGGGCAGTCTCCTCGTCAGTGACTGGCTGGCCCTCGGGGGCGCCGGTAGAGTGGTACCATTCTACGTCGATGCCAAAGCCAACCACGCTGGGGTGGTGGCCGTACTGCTTGAGGGTGATGTCGATCAGCTCGTCCACGCTGCCATCCCCAGGCTCGACCTGAAGCCAGACGGCGATGCCAAGCTGGTCGAAGAGCACCAGGGATTCTTCGTTCATGTCGAAATAACCGCAGCGGATGCGAGGGTCTTGGGTCTCACAAGGAAAATTAAGATAAACGCCATTGCCATCGAAATTGCCTACGATCCAGATCGTCGCGGGGGTAGAGGCGGGAAATTTGGCGGACATTTGGGTGCCCACGCTAGCCCAGTAGTCCGGACCGGGATTGCTGGGGGGACCGTAGGTGGAGAAGCGAAAGCCGGCACCGAGGGGCAGCGAAGAAGGGGTGGGCGAAGGCACGGGAGAGGGCGTGGGAAGGGGGGTCTGGGTCATGGAAGAACATCCTGCCAAAAGAAGGATAAAAACAAGAAGAAGCGAAACAGGTTTGAGCATCTTAAATATTATAAGGTGATTGACAGGAATTACAAGACCGAAATATTCTGACCGCAGGGCGTTCTTAAAGTCCATCTTGCTTGAAGGTTGCAACTTTGCCCATGCCGCGCTGAGATTGCTTCGCTTGCAAAAATCGCTCGCTCGCAATGACATTCTACGCGCAGGCACGACTTTAAGAACGCCTTGATTCTGACCGGTTCTCTCCTTGTCCAAATGGCACTCTTGTTGTATATTAGCCGTGGTTGTCAAGTCGTCACTCCAACTTCATCAAATGAGCGAACCTATGCCCAATCCATACTCAACCGAATATGCTGCAGAACCAGCTCGTCCCGTCCGGCGCCTGGCGCGCATCCGTTATGACCGCGTGTATGGGATACTGCTGATCTCACCCTGGCTGATCGGACTGTTGTTATTCAAGATTCTGCCCATCCTGGCCTCGCTGGTCATATCGTTTACCGACTTTTATATGCTGGAGCCGGACGAGATCCAATTCGTGGGGCTTGAAAACTACGCCCGGCTGATGGAAGACCAGGCGGTGGGCTATGTGTTATTCGAAACATTCGCGCTGGCTTTGTTCACCATTCCAGTGCAGATGGTCGCCTCGATCTTCCTGGCAGCACTGCTGAGCAGCCCACGTTTGAAAGGGCGAACCGTCCTGCGTACCTTTTATTTTCTGCCCAGTATCATTCCCAGCGTGGCGATCATGTTCATGTGGTTTGGTTTTGTCGACCCGACAACCGGCTGGTTGAGCAAGCTGATCTTGCAGCCGTTGGGGTTAGCTGGCTCCAACGGCCTGTATGTCGAAGGGTTGACTCAAATGTTGTTCGCAGTCAGTGCGTTGTGGTCGATCGGACCAGGCATGCTGATCATGTTAGGCGCCTTGCAAGGCATCCCGCAAGAAATGATGGAGGCAGCGCGAGTGGATGGGGCAGGGCCGTTGGTACGCTTTGTCTCGATTACGCTGCCGCTCATCTCACCGGCCATTTTCTTTTCTCTGGTGATCAACCTGATCATGGTCTTTGGCGGGGTGGTGCTGCTCGACCGAGGCAACGTGTTCAGCGGGAGTGCTTCCCCATACGATGGATATGTGACTTATATTCTGTTCAGGGAGTTCGAGCTGGGCTATGCCTCCAGCCTGGCATGGCTCTTCCTGGTGCTGGTGATGATCATCATCGTGGCGCTGTTTGCCTCGTCCAAACGTTGGGTGTATTACTCAGACCGAGGAGGCCAGGCATGACACTTAAGACATTTCTACGACGCAGGTGGCTGGCTCCGCGGGCGTACATGCCGCTGAGAGTGTGGGATGGATTGGGGAGCCTGCTATTGAATCTACTGGCGCTGGGCTTGCTGGTGATCTACCTGCTGCCGATCGTGTACATGATCGCCACATCTGTGATGGAAAGCCAGCAACTGGCTGACCGCTATGCACCCATTTACCCGTCGCGCCAGGATCGTTACAATTATGAGGGCAAGGATTACAAGGTCTACAATGTGCCCTTTGATGGGGAGACTCGTCAACTGGCACTGGTCCAGCCAGGGCGCACCGCCAGCCAGTTCATTGACCCGGCAAATCCGCAGGCGGGGCTGATCGAATGGAAGGGCAGCTGGCGGACCTTGCGAGGGGTGTATCATTTCCACCTGGAATTAGGGAATTTTGAGCTGCTGGCTGGCGCACTGCGTTTCCCGCAGATGCTGCGCAACACGCTGGTGATGGCGTTGATCGCCGAGGTAGGTGTGCTGATTTCGTCAACAATCGTGGCATATGGCTTTTCGCGCTTTCCTCTGCCGGGCGGCAACCTGCTTTTTTATGTTCTGATCGGTACCATCTTGATCCCTGAAAAGGTGACGCTGATCCCGACCTATTTCTTTTATGTGCGGGTGCTGGACTGGAATGGTACCTGGCTGCCCTTGCTGGTGCCATTTTTCTTTGGGAATGCGGTGTACATCTTCCTGCTGCGGCAGAACTTTCGCAGCATCCCACGCGACCTGGACGAGGCAGCCATGCTGGATGGGGCTGGACCACTGCGCATCCTGCTTTCGGTGGTGCTGCCGCAGTCATGGCCGGTGGTGATCACCGTGGCCATCCTGCACTTCTTTTACATGTGGAATGAGACTCGCCAGGCGGCTTTGTACCTGGGCACGAGGCCAGACCTTATCCCGCTGTCGTTTGGTATACAAAATTTCCAGTCGCTCGCTCCTGTGCAAAATATCTTACAAGCGAGCGCCTTGGTGGTGATGATCGTTCCTGTGCTGGTGCTGCTCATATCGCAGCGCTACTTTATGCGTGATATGGTGGTCACCGGGATGGAGAGATAAAGTATGTTTCGCAGCCCCATGCATCGTACTATCTTGTGGATTTGGATTGGCTGGGCATTGATCATGCTGGCTTTTCAAATTTACGTACCAGCGCGCTTCAGCCTGGCACGCCCCGATTACGCCGTGTTTTGGACAGCGAAAGAGACCCTGGAAGGCAGCCAGGATGGCAAAATCTACCTGAATGAACCGTTCCTGAATGAGCATGTCTCGTGGGACTCGGAATATTACCTGGCGATCGCTACCGGCGGTTATGAAGACCCAGCGATCCAACGCATTGGCACCACCATGTTCAGCAGCGGTACAGAGTTTCTGGGCTACTGGCCTTTTGTCATCCCGCCTTCTCAGGGAGCCGTGCTGCCGGGCGTCTCGCTCAGCTATGCTTTCTTTGCCTTCTACCCGTTCGTGATGCGACTGGTGGCAGTCCCACTCTCACTGTTAGGGATGAATCCGATTGCTACGTCGACACTGGCAGGCGTGCTGGTCTCGATGGTGGGCACGCTGGCGGCGATGTGGGCACTCTACGAATTGGGACGGACAGAGTTGGGCGAGGAAGGCGGGTTGCGGGCAGCATTTTACCTGATCATCTTTCCCAGCGGCTTTTTCCTGGCGCAGGTCTATACCGAAGGATTATTCGTCGGATTGGCTTTTTCGAGCCTGGTGCTGCTGCGCAAGGGACATCGCGGCTGGGCGGCGCTGCTGGCGGTATTTGCCACCTTCACGCGGGCAGTGGGAATTGCGCTGTTCATCCCGCTGCTGCTCGACTGGATCAGGGAGGGAGACTGGCGTGAGCTGGATATGGAGTGGCGGCAAATCTACTTCAAGGGGCTGCCGTGGCGAATCATCGGACGGGGATTGGTAGTTTTTTCACCGGTGCTGGCCTTCTTGCTCTGGCGGATCTCCTACTATGGGATGGCATTTTCCAAGGTGGAAGAGGAGTATTTCGGCCGCGGACTGCTTTCGCTAGGTTACGCCTTTGTGGCCTGGTCAGAGGCTTTTCGCGCCATGTTTGGCAGCAATTCGCAGGCGGCGGCCTATTATATGATCGAGTGGGGCGCGATCATAATTGCCTTGATTGCCTGTTTCCTAGGTTTCCGCCGACACCCTGACCTGGCGGGCTTTGGCTTGCTGGTGGTACTGCTGTCATTCACCAGCGGACCGGCACAGGGCATGCACCGCTACGTTTTAGCCGCGCCGCCAGTGTTCCTATTCCTGAGCCGTCTGGGGAACAACCGTGCATTCGACCGGGTCTGGACGATCGCCAACATCCTCCTTATGAGTACGCTGACCATTCTGTTCAGCTTTGATATGTGGACGGGATAGGTGAGCCGAGCGCGGTTTGCCCCGCTGCAAATCGCTGTTCATGCCGGCGCCTGGATTCCGCTGATCTGGCTGGTGATGCTATATCTGAACGATGGGTTGGGTGCCAACCCGATCCAGGCTGCCACCCAACGGATGGGCAAGGCTGCACTGGTGCTGCTAGTGCTCTCGCTGGCATGCACACCGCTCAACTCATTGTTCAATCTTAAGCAGGTGTTGAAGGTGCGGCGGACACTGGGCTTATATGCCTTCATGTATGCCGCCATCCATTTCACGCTATTTATAGGCGTGGATTATCGTTTCGATATGGGATTGCTGTGGGCAGACATCCGCAGCAAGGCTTATGTATGGGTGGGTTTCAGCGCGGGGCTGATCCTGCTGACCCTGGCAATCACATCGTTTGATTGGTGGAAGAAGCAACTGAAGAAGA
>Ga0299915_10004650_pt1 | contig 10015 bp, 12 predicted proteins | sample RVTome_13_FD_200263 | JGI IMG/M metagenome (GOLD analysis project Ga0299915, IMG submission 200263) | Soil microbial communities from uranium-contaminated site in the Upper Colorado River Basin, Wyoming, United States - RVT92D227 (version 2) ...
TGAATCTCGCATCCGGCGACTTTCACCTTCAGCCGTCAAGCCCAGCCATTGACGCCGGCATGGACACGGACTTCGCGACAGATTATGAGGGGGTCATCCGACCGCAAGGATCTAGCTTTGACATTGGCGCCTATGAATATGTTACAGGAACGGTGATAACGTGGACAGAAATGTATCTACCTATGGTGATCCGTTAGTGAAGTCCCATAATTCACTCATATCGAGACTAGACGATTGCCACTGGTGGTTATATGGAAACTCCCCCTGATAGTTGCCAGACTGTGTTGGTGATATCCGTGTGGACTGAAATGCTGCCCGGCAATCAACTTGCCTGGCGAGGATCGATCCGCAGCGTAGATGGCAGGCGGAGGAACTTTAACACGCTCACAGGCCTGAACCAATTACTGCAAGAACTCAGCGGCTGGCAAGACTCGCCGAACGGTTCAATGGAAAACCCCTCATAGGTGGTGATGACTGGCGATCTCCTGCGAATGGATATGAAAGGAGGAGTCCACTGCCGAGGGTGAAGAGCAGCAGGGTTGGCAAAAGACTACCTTCCTTCGTAAATTAATGGAGAGAATTGACTGCGCACCCAAGCAAGCGCATCACCTGGTGTTCCGATACGCAAGCCCGAACGCTGCGCTACCCTTGGATCATCTAAAAAATGCTTGCGGTTCAGCGTCACCAGGAAATCCACCCTTGCTTGCATTGCTGCTAACAAGATTGGCACATCTGCAGGGTCGTTCATCCAATCCGAATGTGCCCAAACCGTTTCCGGGTCAGGGTCATGTACAATCCTAGCCTTACTGCGTAAGATTGCTAAGCGCACTTCGGGCAACGCTTTAGCTGCCTTACGTGCCACAGCGCGTTCAGTCTCTGCGACTACCTGCTCGGAAATTGTCAGGTGGATCTTACCCGTCTCACCCAATAGCAGCAGAGCTCTACCTGCCCCTTCTGCAGAATAAATCCCGGCAAACAGCGCGCTGCTGTCCAGGAATAAGTTAATCTCGGGCATAGCGCTCCTGGTAATAGCGCTGTCGCTCCTCATCCAACGTATCCAGGAGTTCTTCGAGGGAGGTGTCTTGCTCCGCAAGCATCTCTGCCACGCGGTTACCCAAGCGATCCACAGTGGTCACTTGCGGTACGAGCATGAAAGCGCCTTCGCCGACATCGATCAGAGTGAAAACATCCCCATCATTGACGCCGTACTTACGGCGCAACTCAACGGGCAGTGTCAGATTGCCTTTACCGCGCACTTGAATGGTTGTGCTGCTCATATCGCGCTCCTTTTCGGATTTTCCGAAATTCCGAAAAGAATTATATCATGTTTTTACTCTTCCGCGGTACAATTGCCCTAAACCCAGGTGCAGCGCACTTTGGAAGTGCACCGCACCTGGACGCCCGAAAGGACACCCGCCCATGGAGCATGGCCTCGAATACGCACTTGAATTGGACGCACAGGACGAGCTGGCAGCTTTGCGCGAGCAGTTCGTCATCGCAGATCCCAAGCTGATCTACCTGGATGGCAACTCGCTGGGCAGGCTGCCCAAACAGACTGCTGCAAGACTGCAAGAAGCCGTGTTGGACGAGTGGGGCACGGGGCTGATCCGCGGCTGGAATGCCAACTGGTGGCACGCACCGCAGCGAGTAGGAGAGAAGATCGCCCGGCTGATAGGTGCGGCGGAAGGGCAGGTGATCGTCAGCGACACCACTTCGATCAACTTGTTCAAGCTGGTCATGGCGGCACTGCGGCTGCGTCCCGAGCGCCACCGCATCCTGAGCGACACACTCAACTTCCCCTCCGACCTGTATATCTTCCAGGGCTGTATCGACATGATCGGCAGCGGGCACACGCTTGACCTGCTGCCCTCCGCTGAGGATATAATGCCCGATCTGGACAGACTGGACGATCTGATCACCGAAGATACCGCGCTGGTTTCTCTCTCGCATGTGTGCTTCAAAAGCGGCTACATGTACGATGCCAGGGCGGTGACCGAGCTGGCACATCAGAAGGGTGCGCTGGTGCTATGGGATCTCTCGCATGCTGCCGGTGCGGTCGAAGTCGCGCTGGACGCCTGGGGTGCCGATTTTGCGGTGGGTTGCACTTACAAGTATCTCAACGGTGGTCCCGGCTCACCCGCTTATCTCTACGTGCGCGAAGATCTGCAGGAGCAGACATTGCAGCCGATCTGGGGCTGGTGGGGCGAACGAGCTCCCTTCGCATTTGGGCTGGATTACACCCCCGCACCGGGCATCCTGCGCTACCTGGTCAGCAGCCCGCCGGTGCTCTCTATGCTGGCGGTAGAGGCAGGGGTGGAGGGGTTGCTGCAAGCTGGTATGGAGCGTCTGCGCCGGAAGTCGGTGCAGCAGACGGAGTACTTGATCAAGCTGTACGAGGCAAACCTGGCTGACCTGGGCTTCACGCTGGGCAGCCCGCGCGATCCCGCCCGGCGCGGCTCGCATGTCAGCCTGCGCCACCCGGAAGGTTACCGCATCAACCGCGCCCTGATCGAAGAGATGGGCGTGATCCCAGATTTCCGCGAGCCGGATAACCTGCGCCTCGGCATCGCCCCCATCTACACCTCCTACGCCGAGATCTGGGAGGCGGTGGAACGCATTCGCCGGGCAGTAGTCGAGCGCCGATATGAGCGTTATCCGAATCAGAGATTAACAGTGACGTGAACAGAATCGTGAATGGGGAACTATCTTGATTTAGCCTGCGTCTGTGAAGTAATGCTCAATCGTTCGAGCAGAGAAGGAGAGAATCCCATGAAAACCATTTATCGAATCATCACCGCACTAGTCATCGCCACCTTGATCTTGGTTGCCTGCGCACCAGCAGAGCCTGAGTCTTCGCAGAGCGAGCCAGAAAGTGGGCTTGGGCTGGCAAACCCGGCCTCGGTGAACTGCGAAAAGAAGGGCGGCACGGTGGTGATCCAGAAGCGCGGTGACGGCGGCGAGTATGGCGTGTGCGTATTTGCCGACAACCGTCAGTGTGAGGAGTGGGCTATGTATCGCGGTGACTGCCCGGAGGGTGGCATCGATACCACTGATTATGTGACCGCTGCCGCGCTGTATTGCGCCATCAGCGGCGGTGAGTATGCCGTGACTGATAAGAGCGGTTTAGAGGACGAGCAGGGTACCTGCAGCTTCAAGACTGGCAAGACCTGCGACGCGTGGGAATTCTATAATGGGACGTGTGACGCGAACCAGTAAAGAATATTAACTACAGAGTGCGCGGAGAACGCTGAGTTTATTTATTTACTTTGTGTTCTCCGCGACGGATAAATTCTGCGGGATCAAGCTGTGTGAGGCTATCCACCACGACAGTGGCATGGGAGAGCGCCTCAGGTGGGTTGGTGGTGGTGACCGCAATGCAGCGCATGCCGGCACGGCGGGCGGCTTCTACCCCGGCAATGGAGTCTTCGATGACCAGGCAGCGGGCAGGTGCGACCCCCAGGCGGCTGGCTGTCAGGAGAAAAATACCGGGATCAGGTTTACCGGGCATGTCAAAGCCTGCCACCAGCGCCTCGAAATATGGGCGCAGATGCAGCTCATCGACGAACGCTTCGATGTTCTCTGGGGGAGCCGAGGAAGCGATTGCCTGAGGAATGTGGTGTGAGTGCAGCCAGTCCAGCCACTCGCGGACGCCTGGCAGTAAGCTGACGCTCCCATGCAGCAAGCGGCGGTACTCGCCCTCTTTTTCATCGCTGATGCGTGTCACCAGTTCCGCACTGGGAGTCTCGCCCAATAGCGTCTCCAGGATGCCCTGGTTGTTCATTCCAAACGTCGCATTGAACTTTTCGTAGCTCAGCTCATAGCCCAAACCTGCCAGAGCGTTCTTCCAGGTTTGGAAGTGCAACTCACCGGTATCCGCCAATGTACCGTCCATATCCCATAACACTGCTTTAATGATCTGCTGCATGTAAAATGCCATTCTATCTTTACCGGACTCGACGGGCTATTATACCGCGATGAGACTTCAAAGACTTCCAAGACCTGTGAATTCTTTGCGCGTATAATTAAGACATGTTATGGCTGCTGTATGTTCAGGTCGCTCTGTCTGCACTGGCGGGACACAAACGTTCATTCCGCGCTGATGCGCTGCGTACGATGACGATGCTGCCGGTAAAGGTGCAGGTGCGAGGGAGAGAATATATCCCACAGGTCGGACCGCGACTGCTGACCATCAACCACTACTTTCACCCGTATGTCAAGACCTGGTGGATTCCATTGGGCATTGCCGCACAGATACCGGTGGAGATGCCCTGGGTGATGACCTCATATTGGCGTTCCCCGCGCCATATGAGGTTGTTGACGCGCTGGTTCTTCCCTCGCCTGGCAGCTATCTATGGCTTCACCACTATGCCACCCATGCCGCCTGCACCTCGTGAAACTGAAGCCAGGGCGCGGTCGGTACGGCAAGCTTTGGCTATGGCGCGTAAGCATCCTGAGCTGGTGATGGGTCTATCGCCAGAGGGCGGTGACCAGCCCAGTGGTTCGCTGATTTCTCTGCCAGAAGGCGTGGGCAGGTTCATTCTGCTGCTCATGCCTCACTGCCAGAAGATCACGCCGGTTGGTGTGTTTTTCGAAGGCGAAAGCCTGGTGTTCTGTTTTGGAGAAGCCTACGAGCTACATGCGCCAGCTGGATTGACGCCGGATGAGCGCGACAGGTGGGCGGGGGAGGTGGTGATGGGGAAGATAGCTGGGTTGCTACCGGGGGAATTGAGGGGAAAATATGAAGGATGAAGGATATATTATGGGGTTTCTGTTTCATCCTTCATAAGCTAATGTTCAGGATAGTGTTCATACGTATTCTGCGCAAGTATATCTGCCGGCGTCCAATCCGGTGGCATGCCGTCGAAGAAGGATGGGTCATCGAGCGCTTCGGTGGGCAGCGCTTGCAGCTCGGTGAGCAGTGTGCGGATGGAGGCTGCGGCATAGGCAAGCACTTCTTGAACAGGAAGTGGGGCAGCCTCCGCTTGAATGTGGGCGTTGCGCTCGTCCGTTGGCAGGTCCCACCAGGGTGAACCGGTCAAGGCGCGGGCGCGCAGCATGCCGCTCATCTGCTCTTCGTGCCAGGCGACGTGGTAGATCACCTCTTTGACGGTCATACCGCCAGGTGCGATGGGCTGCTCGAGCTTATCGGGTGGCAGCAGGCGTAGCTGCTCGTCGAAGGCAGCACGGGTTGATTGGATCTGGTCGATCAACCAGGTTTTGTCAGTCATAGGGGATTTCCTTGGTTTTGGTAGAGACGTAATATTTTACATCTCTATGGATAGGCCTGCACGGTCAGAACTACAATGCTGGAGAAACGGTCCATCTCGAGGCTGATGATCATCCCGCTGCGTTGGGTGATGCGGTCGTATTGGTCATCGCTGCTGGTCATCCCCTCCTGGTAGGACTCCAGCAACCAGGTGTTTGACTCGTCCCAACTGGGCAGCAGCAAGGTCAGCAGGCGTAACATCGCGTCGATGGCCTTATTCATGCGCTCCTGGTCACCCTGGACAGTCTTGAAGCTCATCTCGATCTCAGACAGGCTATATGGTGAACCGCGCATCACCATCTCCACCGGTACCGCTGGATAGGTGGCTTCATAGGACAGGGTGGTGGTGAAAGGCGTGCCTTCGGGGAAAACGAAGCCAAACGGCTCCAGGTTGTTCTTCAACTGCAGGTAGCTGATCCCCAGCGTGGCGGTAATACCGGTGGTGTCTGTCAAGACCGGCTGCGGCTCAAAGCCGATGTCAATCGGCGTGTGCGTGGGAAAGCGCGTGGGCGTGATGGACGGGGTGGGTGTAACTGTCCTGGTGGGGCGTACCGTCTTGCTGGGTGTGATCGTTGGGGTGCGAGAGGGGATGCGCGTCCAGGTCGGCACGCGCGTAGGAGTCGGAGTGGGCGAGCGTAAGAACGGCAGCGCATCACAGGCAGAGAGCAGCAGCGCCAGCAAGCAGAACAGGGTCAGGATACGGGAAGCACGCATGATATTTAAGCTTATTATAGTCTAACTTATTTATGATTCATGGTATATTTGTGAAAATTAATGTTCATAGGGGAGACAAATAAGCGTGGCACCTACCCCCATGCTTATGGGAAGAAAATGGCTGCATCCTCTATCCACCAGATGACTAAATCCCAACTGATCGAACTGACCCGTGAATTGCGAGCTGAACTGGCAAAATATCGCCTGCTGCTCGATTATTCCAGCGACCCAATCTTTATGTTCGCAGCGGACGGAACCTACCTGTACCTTAACCGAGCTTTTGCAGAGGGGGTGCAGAGAGCACAACAAGATATCATTGGCAAACGCATCTGGGATGTGTTCCCTCAAGAGGAAGCCGATAAGCGCTTTGCAGTGGTGAAGTGGGTTTTCGAGAACAAAAAGGTGCGCGAGATCGAAGTGCGCGTGCCGAGATCAGATGAAGACCGTTATTACCTGACGACAGCCAAACCAATTCTGGATGACCATGGACAGGTGAGCGTGGTGATCTGTATTTCTAAGGAAATCACCGAACGCAAAAAGATGGAAACCGAACTGCGCTACCTGAGCACCCATGACATCCTGACCGGGCTGTATAACCGTAATTTCTTTGAGACCGAGCTGCACCGTTACCAGGAGAGCCGTTTCTTCCCGGTAAGTATCATTATGATCGACCTGGATCATCTGAAGCAAGTCAACGATCAGTTTGGGCATGCCACTGGTGATGAGATGATCATCCGGGCAGCGCAGGTGTTAAAAGACACCTTCCGCAGTGAAGATATCATCGCTCGCATGGGTGGTGATGAGTTTGTGGTGCTACTGCCCAAGACAAATGAAGAGCAGGCGCGAGATGCAGTGGAACGCCTCAGGCAGCATGCTCAGATTAAAGAGACACCACTGCTGAGGATGTCGATCGGTGCAGCCTGTGGGGAGAAGACCTGTCTGTTGTCTGAAGTCTTTCGCCAGGCAGATGATGCCATGTATCTAGATAAGGCCAGTCACAAGCTGCAGGAGAGGGATTGAAGGTATTTCAATACCACCCCGCAGTGCTCGAGCGCTATCCGGCTCTACGAGCGGGTGTGATCCTGGTCACCGGTTTGCAGAACTGTCCCACGCCCGAATCGCTGAAGCAGGCTTATTTGCAGGAACAGCAGATTGTGATCGAACGCATCGGGGAGGCGCCGCTGTCCGAGATCCCCTCGCTGGTAGCCTGGCGGGTGGCTTTCCGTCTGTTTGGCGTTGATCCAACCCAATACCGCAGCGCAGCCGAGGCGCTGCTCCGGCGGCTGACCAAGAAGGGTGACATCCCCTGCATCAATGCGCTGGTTGACCTGTGCAACCTGGTCAGCATTCGTTATGCGCTGCCAGTGGCGGCCTTTGACCTGCGCGCCTTGCAGCTCCCGGTGACGGTTCAATTTGCCCAGGGTTCCGAGCGCTACACGCCTCTAGGCGAAGCGGTGCTCGAGCATCCCCCGGCGGGTGAGGTGATCTTTGCCGACGAGACCGGGATGGTAATCGCCCGCCGTTGGTGCCACAGGCAGAGCGAAGAATCTGCGGCACGGCTGGACACGACCACTGCCTTGCTGACCGTGGAGGCACACCACGCTGAGGCAGATGCTGACATCCAGCGGGCGGTCGATGATCTGGTGACCATGGTGGGGGAATTTGTTGGCGGTGAGATCAAGATTTTAAGTGCGCTGTAACCTCTTTAGCAGATATTCTTTCCTTCTTCATAATTCAATCTTTCCGTTGCACATTCCCCAATCATAGTGTATAGTTTAATAAATTTTCGAAGCACCATTCCGTACCAGGGAGGGAAGAATGGAGAACAAGCCGAAGCATTCCTCGTGGGAGCGCGTGCTCAATGTGGTTCGCCGAAAGTCGCCCCAGGTGGATGAAATCCTACCGCTGGAGCCCACACCAGAGACTCAGGTGCTGGCTGCCCGCATCACTGAGACCCTGGCAATCGGCGGAAGCCCGCAGGAGTTAAGCCCTGAGCATAAAGCCCAATGGGAACGCATCAAAGCTCCCTTCGCGCTCATGTACAGCCGTTACAACATCTCGAAGGTGTATCACAACTGGCGGCGAAATCCCGGAGATGCGGACACCCGCCAGGCATGGCAGAGCATGCTATTGGGTGTGCTGACCAGCGATAAGGAACTGCTCGGTAAATTCAACGCTGCGCTGCCCCTGCCCGAACCGGAATGGCTCAGGACAGAAGAAGAGGCCGTTGGGGAGCGTGCCGCGCCTGGCGAGGCAGTCACGTCTGTTCAACCCGAAAACATTGACGTTGCCGAACCAGCTGTTGAAGCGGCGCCCACCTCGGATGCTGTCACTGACCAGGACGCAGCGCAGCCTGGCTTTACCGAGTTGATGCGTGAATTGTGGGATGATAAGTCTTTCTTCCACATCGTTTACGCCTTGCGCTACAGCAATCCCAGCCTGTTCGACCTGGCTGCGAAGCTGGCTGATGATACCAAATTGAGCGGTGAATTACTTGAATTTTTCGAGAAGTCCAGGCTCGGCAAGCAGCTTGTGAGCAAATAACCAGGAAGGAAATATGGGCGCCGCAGACAAGAGCCTACTGCAGGAAATATTCGCCAGGATTTTGAAGAAGCTGGGCGAGTTGGGTGATTTCTTTGCCGTCTCCGATAAACTGAGCCGTGATGGTGCAGAAGCGACTACATCTCAGGTTAAGCACCTGCTGGAGGACGAGGAATTGTCAGCGCTCCTGCCTCGCCTGACCGACACGGTAGATTTGAGGGACTTGCTGCTCAAGCTAGGTGAGAATAAGGACGGCCTGGAAGGGCAGGTGCGCTGGTTGGCACTGGAGCCTGAGAGTGACCAGGCAAAGGTGGTTAAATACCTGGCTGCCAACGCCGATGTGGCGCGCCTGCTGTCTGATGAAAGCGCACAGCAGGTCGTCTTACAAATGGCGAATAATGGGCTGTACCGCGCGGCCGAGAGGCTGGCAGCCCTGGATAAGGATGACCCGCTGATTATGCGGCTGGCAGACGACAACCCTCCCTTCCTCTCCACCCTGCAGCTGCTGGCAAAACATCCTGAGATGGACGGCCTGCTGGCCGCCATTTTACGCTTGCTTGCTAACGACACTGAACCACATACGCTGCCAGATGACGAGCAATTCGCCCGGCTGGTGATCGACCTGGCAGAGAGCCAGGCGCTGAATGACCCGGGGCGGTGCGAACAGTTCTACGATCTGGTCAGAGGCTTCGGCGCGGAGGCAGAGTCGCAGGAATTGGCGCGCAAGATCCTCTTTACTGCCCGCTTCCCACAGGTGGCATCCAGGCTCTCGGAGGATGAAGAGTTAACTAATGTGGTGCGGCGCATGCAGGAGGATGACCACCATAAGAAGGTGGCGGAAATGCTCAAGGCCGGCGGCGATTCAGCGCAGGTCATCCTGAGCGTGGCAGAAGAGCCGGAATTTGCCGAGACGATCAAGCGCATGTGTGAAGACAAGGCGCATCCCGACGGTTTCAATGAGCTGGTGAAAAAGCTACGCAGCAATGACGATCATTTCTTCGAGCAGATCAAGCGGTTGTCTGACGACGAACTGATCAGGGAAATCTACACCGAGGTACCGGATGGCACGCTGACCGCGGAGAGGCTGGCGCTGCGGCTGAATGAGTTGGGCAAGAAGCTACACGATGATCAGAAGTACGACCGGGCGATCACCAGCTTCAAAATGGCGCTGATGCTCGATCCGCTGCTGCGTGATGCCTACCTGGGACATGCCGAGGCGTGCATTGCGAAGGGCTTCCACACCATGGCGGTTGAAGATTACTACACGCTGATCGCTAAAAACGACCATGACACCACCGCCTACCTGAGACGGGGCTACACGTATCTGGCGCTTGCCATGTACGACGAGGCCGAAGCAGACTTTCGTAAGGTGCTCAACCTGAGCCTCGACGACGCTGAGCGCACACAGGCTGATGATGGCCTGGCACGGATTGCCAGGGCACAGCACTAGCAGGCACTACATCAATTGATCATCGACCAGCTCATCCTCTCCGA
>Ga0299915_10004653_pt1 | contig 10011 bp, 10 predicted proteins | sample RVTome_13_FD_200263 | JGI IMG/M metagenome (GOLD analysis project Ga0299915, IMG submission 200263) | Soil microbial communities from uranium-contaminated site in the Upper Colorado River Basin, Wyoming, United States - RVT92D227 (version 2) ...
TGTGACTCCCCTCACTTACATCGTAGTGAATTTTCTCAAAAAGAAAGAAGGGGTGGATGTATTTGATTATGACACTAAGTTTAATCCACTCTTGTTCGGGAAGTAATCTTGCAAGCAAGACTGACTAAATAAATGACATAGAACAATTACCCTTGTCCAAATTGGGTTTTGAATTTTAGCCCTTTTGTTGCTCTTGTTTCAGGGAAGCCGGAATTCTTGATCCTTTAGTTACTTTTTAGTCAAATTTTAAGTGCTATAAATGGATTAGAAATAAATATTCTTGATGGGGAAGGATAAAATTCAGTTCATACATTCCATTGGATGCCATCTCTTGATTCTGGCCTTTCTTCCATGTCGACCAGCCTTATGTTCTCCATGCAGTCAGCCAAACGGTGAATGACAAGGATCAATTCCAAAACGACCCTATTGGAAATCACCATTAAAAGGAATAATAGGGGCGCCCCGATCAGGAGCGCAAAAATTCCGAACCATATGGAGGTCTTAAACCCTATGATGATAAGAAAGAGGGCCATCAGACCGGCAAGTATCATCGATAAACTATAAAGAAACTTTATGATTCTTGGGCTGATAAATTGACTAAATGAAAAATCAAAAAGGGCCTGGAGAAAGTTAACTTTCCTAAGGACTGACGTATTCTTTAACACTCTGGTGTATGAACGTATTTCCTCTATTTGGACGTCGATTAGCGATTCAGCGCAATTGACACAGAACCTGGCATCGTTCTCATTGGACATACCACAATTTGTGCAAAACATATCTGGCCCCCTATACCATTTCAAAACTTAACTGACGGGTTTGATATCTATGATCTTCCAATGGGCGTCTTCTCTCTTTAAGGTAATGTCCAGAACGGTTCTTCCATCCTTTTGTCGCCCGCCCTTTTTCTGGGAAGTCCTGACAAGCCACTCTAACCTGACATTGGCAGTATCACCGGTTATCGTCTGTTTCTTCAAGTCATAAGAAAGATCAAGATAATTGTAATTTTCCCACACCTTGAGTGTATCCAGCCGCTTTCCTTCCGTGCCGTTGAAATCGCAAGAGAAACAGGACATAAAGAGATCGATATTCTTCTGAAGGTTTGCCAGTCTAATATTTTCAAAAAGGGACCCTATCTTTTCCGCATCTTTGTCTTCCATCGCAGCAGGTGAATTGTTTAAAGAGGATGGGGTGGAAGGGGAAACAAAGATTTCTTTTAAAACCAGTGTGCCAGACTCCGTGTGTTGTGGCCAGAGGAAGTAGCCTCCTGCAACCATCAGAGGGATGATGATACCCACTGTCAGCAAAGGTAATGGCCGAAGGAGATCCCCAGTTAATACAGGGGAAACGGTACGTCCTCCCATCTTAGCGGGCAAGAGAGAAAGGATTTGCCGATATTTTTTTAAGCTTTTCTTCCTCAATTTTATTTCTTTTCTCAATCCCTTCTTCTCTCTGGCAAAATCTGGCTTTGTGACCGCACCTAACTTATAAAGAGATTGAAATTCCTCAAGCCTTTTTTGAATGGGTTTCAGCTCATTTTCCAGGAAATCCATTTTTTCCAACGCCCTTTTTTTAATCGATTCAAGCTCCGTTTCAATTTCTTGATGTAGGGGCGACAGGGACTCCAACCGCTCCTGATAACGAAGGGATAGAAGGTTGAGGACATCACTGGAGATTTTTTCGTGCTGGGCTTCCAATTTCCTCATACGAGATTCTAATGCTTTCTCTTCTTTCAATAGCCGCAGCCATTCTTTGGAATATCTTTTAGTCGATTTTTTTTCCAATCGTTGATCGTCTGTCTCTTTAAATGGGGTTCCCTGCATTAATAGAGAACCACATCTCCTGCAATAGTTTCCTTTCCTATAAAGGACTTGACATTTAGGGCAATAGAGTTTCGCGTTTGCTCTCTCCTCTTCGGAAGGGGGATTTTCTATGGCCAAGAGAAACTTTCCACAATTTTCGCAGAATTCTTCCCCCTCGCCATGTTCGATGCTACATTGCGGGCAAATAACCATTTCCTGCTCCCTATTTTCCTTTTACCCCGTTAGAAATAGTCCCTGATGCCCCGCAGTCCCGCTATAACGGGATTACATTCTAAGTAGTTGCGGCGGGGTATAAAGCCCCGCTGGAATTTCTAACGGGGTTTACTCAAGCGTTAAGTAGGTTTAAATTGCATTTAATGTGCCATGAGGCGAATGATTTTTTCCCCTAAGATTTCAGGGACTTTTCTTGTCATCGAAAAAATTAATTGAACAATATTTCAGGGTGTGGACAAAAGTTGTCCATTACACTTTTGTAACTACTGCTTCCCAAATTGCTGGGATTCGTATAGAATTTAGGCTAAGGCTGCATGGGTATGGAAAACCGGTTTACCACCCGATCCATTGAAAGAATCTTCAAACAAAAATTCTCTTTCGCCACCAGTGTCCGGTTGTTATGGAAGAGGAAAGACTCCTTCCAAACCATTTTTGATGCTGTCAAAAACGCTGAGAAATTCATCTGTCTTCAATTTTATATATTCAAGAATGACGAAACCGGGATTACCTTATCCAAACTGCTAAAACAGAGGAGCCGTAAAGGAGTGAAGGTCTATATTTTGTACGACCACTTTGGATCCTTCGGAACCCCAAGAAGTTTTTGGAAAGATATGAGCCTGGTGGGCATTAAGATCAGGGCTTCGCATCCTTTTAAATGGACAGCACCCTTTAATTATGTCCACCGGGATCACAGAAAGCTCATTGTAATCGATTCAAAAAAGGCCTTTGCCGGTGGGCTCAACATTGCCAATGAGTACAGTGGCTTTCACCTGCGGAGGCGAAGCAGTGGGTGGCGTGATACGGGAATTCTGGTGGAGGGTCCCGTCGTCAATGAATTATTCGATACGTTCAAAAAAAGCTGGATTACCTGGGGTGGAGAAAAGATCTTTTTTCAGGGGACCGATGAAGGGGCACGAAATAGAATGCCGAGAGACGCCGTTCCTGCACTCCCCATTTTCGTTTATTCCGGGAAGGGAAGAAAAAGAATGAGGAACCTTCTTCGCTACAGCATTGACCATGCCCGAACGAGTATTCTTCTAACTACCGCTTATTTCACACCGAGCCGTAGGCTGATCGAAAAGCTCGAAGCAGCGGTAAGGCGTGGGGTGAAGGTGAGGCTCCTCGTACCGGGTAAAAGCGATGTTCCCGCTGCCTCCTACGCAGGAAGAGCTTTTTTTTCAAGACTCTTAAAGAGCGGTATTGAAATCTACACTTACCTGGGAGAGATGCTTCATGCAAAGACGTATCTGTTTGACCAATGCTGGAGCATTATTGGCTCTACCAACCTCGATTACCAATCTCTAAGGTATAACGATGAAGGGAATATCGGAATTCTGGATTTATCTTTTGCCTCAAAGATGACGGAGATTTTTGAAAAGGACCTGAAAAACTCTGTCAAAATAGATAAAGAGACCTGGTGCAAAAGGCCTTTTACGGAAAAAATCAAAGAACACTTCTTCGCCCTCTTCAGAAAAAGGCTTTAGAATTTTTATTTCCAGCCCATCCACCAAACCTTGAGATTGATTTAAGACTTACTAAGGAGTCCATAATTGAGAAGACATATTCTTCGAAAATCTCCCCCCACCCCTCTTTTCCAAAGAGGGGAATTCCTCCCTTTTGTAAAGGGAGGGAAGGAGGGATTTAGTCTTCCATGTCTAAACAATTGTGGACGGACTCATAACTTCACCTTGGAGGAATAGATCCAGCGACATTATTTGGAAACACGAGAAATTGGCGGCGGTGCAGAGATTAGGCTGGGGTTGTGGTCCTCCTCTTTTTGACCCTGCCTTTGCTCTTCAACGATTGTATCGTCCGTGTGATGAATTATTTCAACTAAAGAGTCTCGATCCCACCTCTCACTGGTGCAGGCGGGGCAAAAAATTTGAATTGCCCTACCAACAAGAGAGGATCACTTTCATTACCCACACAGTCTCGAACAGTAATCCCGATATGGTAAGTTCCTGGTTCCATGGGGAACTCAGGCCACTCATCTGGGATGATCAACTCTATTTTTCCAGTGACTTCCTTGGAGATTATTTCTTGAGTTGCCTTTCGCAAGAATTGAGTGGGCTCAAAAATTGTTCTATCCTTGCTTACATACACCACGTAGCTGGTAGCTTCGTCAACAGGTTCCCACCAAATTCGTCGTTTAAGAATCAATGGCATAATTTTTTCTCTGATCTTTAACCATTCATAGGCCAATTCAAGATGTTGCCAATTCCTTCCTACCGCCTCCCTGTTTGCGAAAATTTCACGTTCCCCCAAAGCGGTTGAGGGATAAAATCGGCTTCCATTTGTTTTCCTCCCTAACCATTCAGATGCCATTTCAAGATGCTTCTGGTCTCTTGCTGTCACCTGCTCTATCTTGAGAGCCTCCGGTTTCTTCTGCTCACCCTCAATTGTGAAAGCATTTCTCTCAAAAGCTTCCACTAAATCTATCATGTCACTACAACCTCCTTTTTTCCGGCTAAAGGGAGAATAAGTTGAAGTTGATGTTGACGGCCTTCTTTCCATTCTTTCAGCAAGTTATCAACCGCATATCGGATGACCCGGGCTATTGAAACATCATTTTGGGAAGCAATGGATGAAAGAGTTTCCAATGCCTCCTTATCAAGACTTATGGTAATCCGTTGCCTCAATCTTTGGTTAGCCATATTAATGCATCGTTTTGACTAATTATGGTGAAATATGATGAAGAATCATACAAAATTTTAAAACGGTTGTCAATAAAAATTTTTGATCAAAATTTTTGATCACTTTAAATTCCTTTTGAGCTTCTAATATCGGGTATTTGGATAAGTTTGATGAAAAAAGAGAATCTCTTTAGGTATTTATTGATTTACAGAATCAAGTCTGGCAAGTCTGTGAACGGTTCTCAATAAATAATGTATAAACAAACGGTTACAAGGAATTTAAATTTCCAGTCATTGGCAGTTCAACATCTATTTTCCCGACGGGGGCTACTCATCAATAAGAAAGATGTTGGGGAGTGAAAAAGCTTACCATAAAGGAATTCGTCAATTCTATGCTCAATCCTCATCTCTCTGTTCAGAAAATGAGATCGTCATTCTTGAAGTGTTTCAAATATGTTTTTAAAGGCCGGGACAAGCTCAATGAAAGCCTTTCTTAGATTTGGATCGAAGTGTTCGGGAGATGTCCTTCCATCACCCTCCACGATTATCTTCACTGCAACCTCGTGGTCTAAAGGGGATTTGTATGGCCTTCTGCATCTCAGAGCATCATACTGGTCGACGACATTCATGATTCTCCCTGCTATGGGGATTTCTTCCTGTCTAAGTCCTCGCGGATATCCCGTACCGTCCCACCTTTCATGGTGAGTCAGCGCAATCGTTTCAGCCATCTGGAGGTACTCTGATTTCGAATCATGGAGGATATCGGCTCCGATGAGTGTATGGGTCTTTACCAAGGCAAACTCTTCCGGAGTAAGTTTCGAACTCTTCAGCAGGATCTCGAGGGGAATGCCCACCTTGCCTATATCATGCATGGGGCTGGCATGTAGAATGGTTTCCTGGTCTTCTTCTGACCACCCCAGATGTTTCGCCATTTGTTGACAGTAATGGCCAACCCTGCGGATATGAGCTGCTGTTTCTTCATCCTTGTATTCTGCCACCGTGGTCAGTCTAATGATCGTATCAATGTATCCCTCCCGTATCTGCCTTGTCTTTTCTTCTACTTCTGTTTTGAGGAGAACGTTGTGGTTGCTTAGAAAGTCCTCGAATTCCTTTATTCTAAGCAGGTTTCTAATTCTTACAATCAGCTCCGGTCTGTCGATCGGCTTTGTAAGAAAATCGTTTGCACCTGCGGAAAGTCCTTTAATTCTCAACTCCCTGTCTATAGACCCTGTCATGACGATGATGGGTATGTGGTGGGTGGATGGATCGTCCTTCAACTTCTTGCAGACCTCCAGGCCATCCATTTCAGGCATCATGACATCGAGCAAGATAAGGTCAGGGCTGTCGGTTGTTACCTTTTCGATGGCCTCTATTCCATTTGTTGCGGTGATATAGTGGTAGTCATATTTTTCCAGAACGGCGCTTAAGTACTTTAGAAGAACCGGATCGTCGTCGGCTAAAAGGATTTTAGGCATTCTTTCTCCTTCCGGTCGGTGCTAAATCCAATTGAAATTTGAGTCAGGTTGAAAAAACCTGTTTTGAACTGGTTGTAATATATGCAAGATCTCGTTCATGTGTCAAGAATAACACATGTTTAAAAAGATAGACACTCTTCTTCTGCGTTGAACCAGATTTGTGCTCCTTCACGAGCAGTAAGCTCATGTGTGTCTCAGCCCAAAATCATCAAGGATGGAAAAAATGGGGTCTTGAATTATTATTTTCTTTTTGTGAGTAGGAACGTCTCGGATGAAAATCGCCCAAAGTTTAGCGGCAGGGGTTTTACATACAAACCAGGAAACAAAAAATTTGGTGGCGGTACAGGGATTTGGCGGGAATGTGGTTGTCATCCATTAAAATGAAGATAAGGAGATAGAGTCATTCATAGAGTAGTTAAAATAAGAATAGATTAAGACCACATCTATCTTACGTCCCGCCTTGCGGGACAACTAAGGACAGGTAGCGTAGAGAAGTAAAGAGGTTACTGGGATGAATTCTGGAGGATGGTTTTATTTTGTATGGGCCTGAATACTCTTAACAATTAACATCCTGGCATAGGTAGTAGGAGGTAGGCCTTCTTTATCAGCAAGCTCTCTTAACCTCCTTATGAACTTAGGCTCCAGACGTAATGAAATGACTTCTTTCTTGGGTCGAACAAAAACCACATTTTTGGTTGTCTTGAAGTCATCGTGATAATCCGTTGAATCATGGGTATCCCAAAATTCCCTTTCTTCTTTTAAACTTTTAAATTTTGGCACTTTCATTCTTTCCTCCTTCTATAAAATCGCTTTTCCTTTTCGGTCATGTCTCTGGCAGTAATGATTTTTGTCTTTTTATATTTTAAGGCCCACACGATGAATAATAGCCGCTAAGAAAAGGATTCTCTTCAGGGTTCTTGGCATAGATCCCGAGATCAATATCCCGGAAGGGCTGTTCTTTCACGAAAAACCCATAGGCATGGGCAAAAACTACCCTCTCATCTTGAGTAAGAGCTTTTTAAAACAGATTAAACATTTGATAGACAAGGAAAGAGAAGAATTGGTGGCGGTGCAGGGATTTGAACCCCGGACACTGCGGATATGAGCCGCATGCTCTGACCGACTGAGCTACACCGCCAGACTACTCAATTTTACTGAATCCCCATCAATTGTCAATAAAATTCATTTGATTTTATCCCTTATCTTTCCGATAATAAGGTAAAAATCAGCATCTCGAGGTTGAAACATGCGGATCGCCTATTTTGATTGTTTTTCCGGAGCCAGCGGGGATATGATTCTTGGCTCCCTGATCGATGCCGGGTTAAGCCCTCAACGATTGAGACAAGAGTTGAAAAAGCTTCGGATCCCAACGGTCCATTTAAAAGCTGAGAAGGTTTTAAAGAGAGGTCTCGCTGCCACCCAAGTCACCGTAGAGGGGAGAAATGAGAAAAAATCCCATCGCAATTTGAAAGAGATCCTGAGGATTGTTGAAAGAAGCGGTGTAGAGGCAGACATAAAAGAGAAGAGCAAGGAAATTTTCGAGCGGATCGCTTCGGTGGAGGGAAAGATTCATCGAATGCCGATGGAGGAGATCCACTTTCACGAATTGGGCGGACTGGATTCCATTGTCGACATTGTCGGATCAGTATGGGGCATTCGGCAGCTTGGGATTGAAAAGATCTATGTCTCCAAGGTGAATGTGGGAGGAGGGTTTGTAAAATGCGAACATGGGATTCTTCCAGTTCCAGCCCCTGCCACACTCTCTTTGATGGAAGGGAGGCCCATCTATTCATCGGGAGTGGAGAGAGAACTTTTTACTCCTACTGGAGCTGCGATCCTCAGCACATTGGGCTCTGAATTTGGTTCGATGCCTTTGATCAACGTTGAACGCATTGGGCACGGGGCTGGCCGGGATGACCTTGTCCATCCCAATCTCCTGAGGTTGATCATCGGGACCTCGGTATTGACCTCTCAAAAAGAAAGGGTTGTGGTCATTGAAACGAATATCGATGATATGAACCCTCAATTCTATGACTATGTGATTGAAAAACTTCTGGCCATGGAGGTTCTGGATGTCTTTATCACTCCTGTCCTGATGAAGAAGAATCGTCCAGGCCATCTCCTCACGGTGATCTCCCCCTCTGAAAAGCTGCCTTCTGTCACAGAATTTCTTTTAAGAGAGACGACCACTCTTGGTCTCAGGTGGCATGAGGAGGAGAGGGCAAAGACCGATCGGGAAATCCTTCCTCTTCAAACGAGGTATGGAAGAATCCGTTTCAAATTGGCCAGATGGGAAGGGAAAGTCATCAACCTTTCCCCGGAATATGAGGATTGTAAAAGACTGGCATTAGAAAAGGGAGTTCCCCTTAAAGAGATTTTTGAAGAGGCGAGAAAGGAGTCCATGACATTTCGAAGAGGTAAACCCCATTAGAAAATCCAGCGGGGCATTATTTCTAACGGGGTAAACGCATCCAAAAGAAATAAACCTCCATAGATCCCTAAGTAGTTGATGTTATTGTTCAACGACCCAAAAGCCTAACCCAGCCTATTTATCATTCTTGACTTCCTTGATATTCGCACTCCTTGTTATTATATTTAATTTATAGAAGGGAGGTGTTGTTCATGAATTCAAGAAAAATCCTTTATTTAACTAGCCTTCTGCTGGCATTAAGCTTTTTTGTGCCGGGCCAAGGCTGGACACAATTGTTTCCATATACTGGGGGTCCAACCAAACCAGGTACCCATGCTCCAATAATTACCCACTCTTTTGCAGTTGAGAAGGGATATTATGGATATATCTGGAAAATCTACATTGAGGCAGAAGACCCTGATGGTGATATGCTAAGGATTGCAGCAGTGGTGGATCAGACTAGCTATGGTCGTTATCCAACCGATTGGATCTATCTTAAGTCCCCGTACCGAAAACATTTTAAAGGCTATCTCCAGTGGAATACCTTCAGCTCAAGAGCGCCTCGTCTATGGGAGTGGACACAAATTTCCCTGAAGGTATCCGTTATTGATAAAGCAGGAAATGAGAGTAACGAGGTGGTTTTCCCATTTACGTTTGAGTCCGGAGGCAAGTCTACTTATCAATACCAGCTTCCTGCTCCATTCGATCAAGGGGATATGCCAAGGTTAGGCCATATCTCTATCGACCTCTTTGAGCTAAGAGCTAGTGGAGGCGGAGGTCATGATGGAAGGGACTAATAATCCCTTCTTGGATTTAATGAAAATTATTGAATTCTTTAAGGCCCACGCGATGGGCCTTTTTATTTTCTCTTGCTTTTCTTGCTAGGGAGTGGTAAAAATTTTTATCATCTCTTATTTCATCCTGGAGGAGGGAAACCATGAAAAAAATTTTCTTTCAAAGGAAATCCATTATTGCTTTGTCGCTGCTGATCCTTTTCAGTATGGCATGGATGGGTTGTTCGACAACGGTTAGAGAGCGCCAAGCGGGTCAACCCTTAGGAGAAGCAACGAGGGGTGTAAAGGCAGAAGGGGAGGGGGTGGGCAAGTATTATTTTGACGATGTCGTTGTCCCAAGCGAATTAAGTTATAAGCCCAAAAAATCCTTTGTCTATGAGACTGCCGGATTCAAAGCAGGGATTTTGTTTTTTTCAAAATGGCGTCTTGATGTGGACTCCTTGATCGATTTCTTTAACTACCACATGGAAAAAGACAATTGGAAACGGGTGAACAGCTTTAGAGGGAAAGAATCCATGATCAATTTCTCAAAGCCCGATAAGACATGTACGATCAAGATTGTTGAGAAATGGTATGGGTCAACAGTGGTGGAGATTCGAGTCGGTCCGTTAGGAGAAAAGAAGATGTAAGAGTAGAGTATGTTATTCAACCGGATCAAAAGGGCCA
>Ga0299915_10004655_pt1 | contig 10010 bp, 9 predicted proteins | sample RVTome_13_FD_200263 | JGI IMG/M metagenome (GOLD analysis project Ga0299915, IMG submission 200263) | Soil microbial communities from uranium-contaminated site in the Upper Colorado River Basin, Wyoming, United States - RVT92D227 (version 2) ...
CATATAAAAAGCCCATAGAATGACACCCAGGCTAAAGCAGTTAAGCCTAATGAAATTCGCCACTTCTCCTTTGCTTTGAACTTCAAAAAAAGAAAGAAAAATACCGGGATAGAAATATGGAATCCAACAAGAAGAATAAGGAAAAAGAAGACCAATATCGAAACGAAGATCGACAAAGTCCGCCGCCTGACTAATACCTGATCACCATTTTCGGTGAGTTTAAAGTCCAATCCTGAGACTTCTTCTCCACCCTTTTCTCCGCCCAATAGGCTTAAAAACAACTCCGCTGTAGACATGAAAAAGACAAGACTGCCAATCATGACCGGAAAGAGAGCGGCCCTAAAGGGCCACTTCAGGGCAGTAATGATCACCCAGATAGCTATTAACACCAGGCAAAAACTCATCAAAGCCTTACCGCTATACTTCATCTACCAACTCCCATCCTCTTCCTTAACTTTCTTTCCTGATAAAAAGGATAAAGGGCAACTCCAAGAGCAATGAAAAAAAGAATGATTACCCACGGCCGATATAACCATGCAACCCCATACCGAAGGACGGAAGTATACAGATAACTTTCAGCAAGACTACCCAGAATAAAACCCAGAATGAAAGGCGGCCGTGGCCAGCCAAATCGTACCATCAAATATCCGACACCCCCGGATATCAACACAACGATGAGATCACCCAGACTGTTATTCGCTGTGTACCCCCCAATAAAGGTCAATAAGAGGATAAAGGGCATCATGAGGTTTCCTCGGATGATTGTAAGTCTGGCGAGGCGATTAATAAAAAGCAGGCTTACTGCTACGACAATAATATTAGCAAGGACGATCGTCCATACCATTGAGAAGGTCAACGGAAGGTATTTGGTAAGCATTTCTGGCCCAGGAATGATTCCCATTAGGTAGAATCCGCCTAAGAGAATGGCCATCCCCGCACTTGCAGGAATGCCGAATGCGACTGTGGGAATCAGACCTGCCCCTTCCTTTGAGTTATTCGCTGCTCCCGGACCCAAGACTCCCCTCACGTCTCCTTTTCCGAATCCTGATCTTTCCTCCAAGGTTTTCGCAGACTGAACTGCATGGGCATACGCTACCCACTGTGATACCCCACCCCCCAGGCCAGGTAACACCCCAATTCCGACACCAATAAGGCTGCAACGAACGGTAAGCCAGAAATGGCGAAAAGTATCTTTTATTCCCTCTTTTACTCCCTTCCCAAGGTTTTCAGAAGGAACATTCCCAGCAATTGCTGTCCCACGCACAGCGAGATCAACAATCTCGGGAATAGCGAAAAGCCCTAACACCACAGGAATTAATGGCAATCCATTCCACAGATATAACTGCCCGAAGGTGAAACGGAGAATCCCCCCATGAGGATCTTGGCCTACCATTGAGGCTAAGAACCCAAATCCTCCAGTCATCATCCCCAGGAGAAGACCTCTTCTGCCGCGACCACTTAGACTGGAGATACAGGTCAGCCCCACAATAATTACCATGAACATCTCGGGTGACCCGAAAGTCAGCACTAGGGGTCGAACCACAGGTATGGTTAGAGCCAGGAATGCCGCGCCTATGAGAGCGCCTACCAATGAACTCATCAGGGCTGCGCCTAATGCTCGGCCACCCTCACCCTTCTTTGCCATAGCATGCCCATCTATAATCGTCGCGACAGTTGTTGCCTCACCTGGAATCCCGAAGAGAACTGAGGTAATGTCTCCTGTGGTTTGTACAACCGAGTGCATTCCTAGAAGGAACGGAATGGCCTCTTGAGGGGTCATTTTATAAATGAATGGAAGCATTAGCGCCAAAGTGGTTGCCCCCCCTATTCCTGGCAAAATCCCCACCCAAAATCCGATGGCGGACCCGATCAGCATATAAAGGAAGGGCTTCCAATGCAAAACTAAGAATAATCCTTCAGCAAAAGCCTCAAGCATAGTTATTTAGGGCAAATATTTATTTATTTATTTTGAAGACTATCCTTAGAGTTTGCTATACTTTATAAACTCCTTGACAATATCATCAGGCTGGTTGAGGACAAAGTTTACAGACTTCAACGATTCTTCTGCAGAGAGATACTCAACCTCCATCATCATTTTTTCGGCCTCAACCTTGACTTCAGGGTCTTCCGCCACCTTTCTGAAAGCTTCCCTCATGATCTTCATGATATCCTCCGGGGTTCCCGGAGGAGCGACATAAGGTCGTCCAACTTTGTCTACAGCCGAAATGATAGCCATAAGTGTCTTCGCTTTCTTATCGTTCACCAGATCCTCATTGACCGGAAGGTTTTCAATCTCCGGCGCGGATACGCGGCCGCGAACCAGTGGACGGACCAGCCCTCTTTTGATGTGTGGTTTGTTCGAGCTATAAGTCAAATAAGTAGCATCAATCTCTTTACGCTCAAATGCTAATATGATGTCCCGGTTCCCACCGGGATAGGGTATGAGGTTAATCTTCAATCCGAGATAATCACCTAAGATGTGGGGGATAACAATATCAGAGCTCCCTCCTGTGCCGACATACCCTGTGTGAATTGGCTCCTTTACGTTAAGGAGATCAGCAAAGCTCTTGTAGGGAAGGTCCCCACGGATTAAAAAAACCGTGGATTCAGAACTTGCGGACCCTATCCAGGAATATTTCCTAGCGTCGAATTTGACGCCTTCATCCTTCACCAATTGAAAGTTGAAAACAGTTCGAGTAAGGCTATGAATCGTGAAGCCATCGGGTTTCACCAGATTGAAAAAATGATTGGCAGCAATGATACCGCCAGCTCCTGGCATGTTCTGGACAACAATAGAAGGTTTCCCCGGAATATATTTGGGTAGGTGCTTTGCCAAAAGCCGGGCCATTCGGTCATAGCCCCCTCCTGGAGCAAGCCCTACGATAATGGTAAGCACCTTTCCTTCATAATAGGGTGCTGCCAAAACTTCAACGGGTGAACTAAGTGTGGTAAGAAACAAAAAACTCATGACTAACAAGCAGATTGGTTTTTTCATAACTTTAACTCCTTAAGATTAGTATGGTAATTATGTTGAATATCGGCCCGGGTCTTTTTCAAAGTTTCTTGGACGCCACTCCGGAAAATGGTCGTAGGAGTTGGCTAAATATACCAAGAGAATCTTTCGTCGGAAGTTCTCCCTTAGCTATGAAGGGGGGTCACGCTGGAATTCCGGCATCGCATAATATGTCGAAGGTTTATTTCCTTCCAGAAGGAATTCTACCGATGTCTTCCATTGACATGAAATCTTGAATCTTCAGTTTTTCCATGACCTCATCAGGAGGAGAACCCATTTCTGGGAACGGTCTGTTAACCGGCTTTGTGCTGTCAATGATCAATCCTCCCACCGAAAAATCACCTTGGCCAGAAGGGTCACCTTGGCCAGAGGGGTCCTGCCTATTAGCGTTCAAATCCTTTATAATTTGTAATCTATTGGAATTTGTATCAACCCTTGTGGCAATGGAATAAAAAACCATCGATGGATCGAAAGGATCGATATCTTCGTCTACAACGATCACATTCTTGCAGAGGTCCCCGAATGAACCTAAAGCATAGGCGGCTAACCTCGTTGCTTCTCCCGGAGCATTCGGTTTAAACTGAATGACAATGGTATAAGGTGCCAAGGAGTTCACCGCCTTAACTCGAGGATATCGCTGGCGCAGAGCCAGGCTTATATGCGCCATCTCAGAAACCTGTGGCAACAGATCGTAACCAATCCAACTCTCCGAGAAGATAGGACTTGTTCTCATCGTCATCACAGTCGGCCTGAAAACGGGCTCCAGTGTCTGGGGGGAGTAATAAAGCATGATATCTGTCCAGGGCCCATTCATGTCTTTCTCTGTGAGATGGAGAAAGCCTTCGACCACGACTTCCGCATCGGCAGGGACAAGGAATTCTTCTCCCAATGTTTCAGAGGGAACGACCCGAAGAGGTTCTCCCAGGAAACCCCCGGCAAATTCGTATTCATCCACGTCCCACCCCACTTGGATGGCCGCAGCCAAGAGAAAGGCAGGGTGGTGACCATAAATCCAGGCGACAGGGATTTCCTCGTATCCCGCCTGCTTATATTCGTTCATGATTTCCTGCAAATGCCGAGGGTTCACCCTTGCTGCGGATTTCTTTGAGCTGTGGACAAGGTGTCTGTGCCAGGAACAATTATATCTTCCTGTGCCCAAACTCTTGGCTACTGCAAGTCCTGAAAGCCACCCCGGTCGAGCATCCCCGCTATCCTTCCGGTATAACGGCAATCTGAAGTGATCCGCTTTGTCCCCTTTCCAGATGACCTCCTTGACCGGAGCATCCCCTTTTTCAATGACGCTCCATGGAATCGGCTTCTGTCCCCTTTTGTGAAGAACTTCCGCCATCTCCTGGACTGTCGCTTTTTGAGGATCCAAATCCAACATGACCGCCACGTTGGGCCAACTACTCAGTTCCGAAAAGATTATCTTTCCAGGCCATTTCTCTCCAGAGGGAGTCAACACATTTTCAAATATTGCGGTTGGCCATTTGTTCATTTTCCCCAATTTCAACAATAAAGCAGTACATTCGCATTCGTGGGCTTTAAGCATCCCCTTTTCTTCTCCTACCGTGATCATTCCCTGGGGATAATCTCTCCTTACATTATTCAAAAAATACCTTAAGTCTTTCGCCATCCAATTCCTCCCTTTTGTTACATTTTTATTGTCGATCACTTAACGCGAAATTAGACGACTCGATTTTGCCGTCCTTTCTGGGGTACCGATGCATGCAATTCGGGCAATACATCAAGAAATTCTGACCCCGATCATAAATCATTTTGTGAACATTATACTTATGCTTGCATTTTGGGCAGACGATATAAAATTCCTGAGCCATTTTTACACCTCCCTCGTAGCGTTTTTTCTATAGACCATGTTAATGAAAGACGGCAGTGCAGGGTAGCCTCCTGCAATGAGAGGAACAATTTTGATCCACCCTTGCGTCGTGCCGCGTAAAGTTCTCGGACTTTAGCGCAGGTCACGACCATGGTCGCTTCGGCCAACCATGCCTATCGGGCTGCTGCCTTCAACTTTTCCATCAGAGCTTTGCCATTTTCAGAAGCCATTTTTAGGTAATATTTTTCAGCAGCTGAGGCTGGTGTACTTTGCCACCTTTTCAGCTCGCCAGGCTCTAAATCAACCATTTTAACTCCCTTGCTCGTCAATAAAGGGATGGCTTCTTTTTCCGTATCTTCATGATACTTTATAATGCTGGGGGTCTCATCTTTGCAAGTATCAACGATCAGCTTTTGCAGATCGGCGGGTAACTTGTTAAACGTATCCACATTAATTGCGACAAGACCGCCGATAAACAGATGCAAGGGTGTCCTCGTAAAATATTTCCAGATCTCATATTCCTTCCATTCTATGGCAGCCTGCACCATGCGCGTCGCACCATTAACGACACCTCTTTCGGCTGCTGTGTAAATTTCTGCAGGAGCCACAAACGTTGGCGCCGCACCTAATGCCTCAAGCACACTGGCTTCGTACCCTCCCATCGTTCTTATTTTCAACCCTTTGAGGTCATCAGGGCTTTTCACCTCTTTGGTCCTAGTGAAAACATACACGCCCGTTGCACCGTAAGCGCCTGGCATGACACAGACGTTGGTTTTTTTTCTGTAAATTTTGTCAAGATCATCTATGACCGAATTGACGAACTTGGCAGCATTATCGAAACTCCAGGGGACGACCGGCAGCCCAAGAATCATTCCCTCTGGGACGACACCCGAATAGAAATGGGACTGTAAAAAGATTACGTCAATACCACCCTTTCCGCAGATCGTGAGCTGATCCTTTAAAGGGATCATTTCAGGGCCGCCTACCCTAATAATTTCCAGCCGTCCTTGGGATCGCCTGCCGATCTCTTTGAATAGTTCCAAATATCTCCGGGTGGCAAAATGATCCGGTTTAAACGTATCAACCATTTTCAAAGTAATCTTTGAAGGCTCTGCCCCATATGCTGCCATGAAACTGAATAACACAACCGCCAATCCTAACATGATATAAACTGCTTTTCTCCTCATCATGATCTTCCTCCTTTCGGGATTTTTGGGCTAATTATACCACTGACCTGCCTTCCAACTAACATCTGCTCTTGGCTGCGTTCCCCGCGTCATATGAATCTCCCTCTGAAATTGAAGGTTATCCAGTTTGCCTCACCTCCAGGCCAATACATCTTCTAGTTTTCCTTGCACTCATTAAGATTCTTTCCCTAGCCCCCGACCCCCTTCATCAATGTCGGTAACCAAAGTGCTAGTTGGGGGAAAATCATGACTAAGACCATGTTAAAGATATGAAAGCCAACAAAGGGGTAAACTCCCAGGATGACGTCCGATGTCGATATTTCTCTTCGGTCCACTGCATTCATCAGGATGAACAGGTTCAACCCCACAGGCGGTGTCAAAGTGGCCACCTCGGCGTTAATCATTAACAACACACCATACCAGAGTGGATCAAAGCCTAATGCTCTGACCGCGGGAACAAAAATGGGAGTCGTCAGACAAATGATGGAGCCAGGGTCTAAGAAACAACCCATGACCAACACGACGAGCATCATTGCGATGATGATCCACCAACGGGAGAAGGGAAGGGCCGTCACGGCCCGGGACAGTTGATCAGGAACCTGCACGTAGGTTAAAACCGATGTGAAGATCGAAGCCCCCACGACGACGGCAAAAAGCATACAGTTTACCTCAACGGAGCGGAAAAGTGCCGATCGTAAATTGCGCCAGCCAAGGCGCTTGTTAAAAGCGGCCAGAAGAAGGGCGCCTAACGTGCCCAGACTGGCGGCCTCCGTTGGAGTGCAGATGCCGAAATAGATCGTTCCCAACACGACAAAGATCATGACCATGAGTGGCAATAAGTGAATTAAACCGCCTAGCCTTTCCCGGAGCGTTCCTCCCCCTTCCCCTTTGGGAACGCCGGAAGGATACACCCCTGCCCACACTGCAACAAAGGCCATGAGAAGCACTCCTCCCATCAACCCGGGGATCATCCCAGCGAAAAAAAGGCGTCCTATCGATACATCTGCAAAACCGCCGTAAAGCACCATCAGAATGCTGGGAGGGATAAGAATGTCCAAGGCGGCCGTCCCACCCACAAGCCCACAGGCAAGTTTCTTGCTATAGCCACGTTGCACCATCTCCGGAATTGCAATGGATCCGAAGACGGCGCAGGTTGCCGGACTGAACCCGCTGATCGCGCCAAATATGACGGAACCCACAATCGTGCTGTAGGCGACGGCACCGCGGGCCGTTCCAAATAATTTATCGACTGCAGCAAACGCCTTCTCAGTCTGCCCGGTGAACATTAAGATCTCTGCCATCAGGATGAAAAGAGGGACAGCTGACATGATAAATGTGGCGACCGTCCGAAAAGCAGTGGATCCAGCCACATTTAAACCGCTGGTTCCTTTCCAGAGCACGGCCATCATCACGAGGCCCAGAAGCCCCAGACAGAAAGCGACGGGCAATCTCATTATGATGAGGACAATCAAAATAGCGATGCTTACAAGACCGATGAGCCACCATTCCATTTTTAACCTCGCAACAGCAAATTGACACTAGGCTTTGCCCGTAGACGCGGCAAAATGATCATAAAGGATCAATATCGTTTGGAGACAGCTCGTAAGACATCCCACGGCCACGATCGACATCGGATAAAATAAGGGAAAAGCCAGGATTGTTTCAGATCTTACATGATTGATAAGGTAGTATGTCGCCATGCCCGAGGTTTGCCAGAATAGAACAAGCCAGAACATTAGCATTAGAAACGAAGTCGTTATATCCAATATCCTTTGCGTCCGCCTGGAAAGGTACTTGTAAACCAGGGGGACACTCACATGGGCTCCTTTCTGTATCGCATAGGCCATGCCGAGGTAGACACAAACCACCATCAAATATTCAGTGATCTCCAGGGACCAAATGGTGGGAGCATTAAAAAAATATCTTACAATGACCTCATTGGTGGTCAGAGCCGTCAACGCGAGCATACTGATGCCCGCTATGAACGCAAGGGTAACATTGAGACGATCAAGCAAGCGTCGCACTGGCATGTTTTTACCCCTCCAGAGTTCTCTTTCTAATTTTCTCGCAGCCTCACCGAGGTGATCGGAACGCAATCAATTTTAGTGCTTTCATCCCAAGATCATCTTTGGAAAATCGATGTTTCATGAGGTTCAAACCTCCATTTCCGTAAACGCTCGGGACAGCGCCTAAAGGAAAGAATCTCCCCTTGAGACCACCGAACCTTTGTTTTTGCAAGTTTAAATCATTTTGTGGACATTATACTTATGCTTGCATTTTGGACAAACGATATAGAATTCCCGCGCCATTTTCCCTCCGTCCTTCATTAATGATTTAGCTCTTGTAGCATCCTTTATTTGAATGCTCTTCTAAAGTCCCTTCGGGACACGTCTTAAGAACTTCAACGATATCACGATAACAAATATTGCTGACAGAAGGAAAATAGCTGAGATAGGATGAGTGAAAAAAATCCTGGGTCCACCCATCGATAGAGATTGACGTAATGACAACTCCACAATCGGTCCCAAAATGAATCCTAACAGCAGCGTACCCACCGGCCAATCCACTTTTCTCATAATGTAACCCAGAACGCCTGCTCCCAAAGCGAACCAAACATCAAACATGGCGTTACGCGGGGAGTATGCCCCAATGACACAGATTCCAAGGATAACCGGGGCCAAATATTTATAAGGGATCGTGCTGATTCGTGCCCAGAATCCAACCAGAGGTAGATTGAGTATGAGGAGCATCACATTGCCCACATACATACTCCCAATGACGGTCCAGACAAATCCTTTATTTGCAGTAAAAAGAAACGGGCCTGGTTTTATTCCATAGAGAATCAAGGCAGCGAGAATAATAGCCATCGAGGGACCCGTTGGAATGCCAAAGACCATGAGAGGGACAAATCCTGCCTGACCCGCGGCGTTGTTAGCCGACTCCGGGCTTGCAACACCCTCGATCGCACCCTTACCAAATCTCTCGGGGTATTTTGAAATCCTTTTTTCGACATCATAGGCCAAAAAGGAGGCTATGGGTGGGCCTATACCAGGCAACATTCCAAGTGGGAGCCCCAAGATTGTTCCTCGTAAACAAGCAAGCAGTCCATTCTTTAGATCCTTCCCTCTTGGCATCATTTTCCCTATTTTCCCTTCATAAATCTTGATCAAACCTGCCTCGGCGTTGATCAAAATTTCTCCAATACCAAAAAGTCCCACGACTAAGGGAACAATATCTAATCCTCTCATAAGGGCCGTTATGCCAAAATCTAAGCGATCTGCTCCAGTCATGGGGTCAAGGCCTATCGACGATAAAATGATGCCCACCATTCCAGCCAATAACCCTCTCAGCATTGATTCCCCAGACAAACTGATGAGGGTTGTCAGGCTGAAGAACAGAAGCCCGAAATATTCGGGAGGGCCGAACTCCAAGGCATATTTTGCAATTCCAGGGCCCACGAAGGAGATCATAAGCGTTCCTAACGTACCAGCGATGAATGAACCTACGGCTGCGATCCATAACGCCTGTCCAGCCCGACCTTGCTTGGTCATTGGGTATCCGTCAAAGCAGGTTGGAACGGAGCTGACCTCCCCTGGAATATTGACCAAAATACTCGTTGTCGACCCTCCATACTGGGCTCCATAATACACCCCTGCTAACATAATGATCGACCCCGTTGGATTTAGATACAAAGTCAACGGCAATAAGATCGACAAAGTAGAAGCTGGCCCTAGACCAGGCAAAACGCCCACCAAGGTTCCCATGACACAACCAAGAAAACAGTAAAATAAATTCAAGGGTTGAAAAACGCTAAGGATGCCGTTGATGAGATCCACTTTTCCCCTTATAAACCAAAGCCTATTCTTAATATTCCCCGTGGAAATATCAAACTACAATATCTCACAAAGACAAAATAAAAAGTTATTGAGATGATGAAGGTTAAGATCAGACTGTGCCAAGGTTTTATTCCTTG
>Ga0299915_10004656_pt1 | contig 10009 bp, 4 predicted proteins | sample RVTome_13_FD_200263 | JGI IMG/M metagenome (GOLD analysis project Ga0299915, IMG submission 200263) | Soil microbial communities from uranium-contaminated site in the Upper Colorado River Basin, Wyoming, United States - RVT92D227 (version 2) ...
CAAAGGCTTCCAGCTCCTGGTTTGCGGCCGCGAGTTGAGCTGTTCGCTCGACAACCCGCTCTTCCAGCTCGATGTTGAGTCGACGGATCTCCTCCTCCGCCCGCTTGCGCTCGGTGATGTCGCGATCGATACCGAGCACTATGTCACGCCCGCCCAGAGCGATCAAGGAAGTAGAAACCTCGACTGAAAACACGCTTCCGTCTTTGCGTCGGTGCAAGGCGTCAAGTCGCAGGACGCCTTCCCGCCGGATTCTCTCTACGTACTCCTTGCGTTCGTCCGGGTCCCCCGGTGTCAGGTTGAGCAGGTCCACCGATTGGCCGACCAGTTCGTCGCGGGTGTACCCGTTCATCGTACAAGCCGCCACATTGCAGTCCAGGATAGGCCACTGATCGTGTGGGTCAATGAGGAGAATCGCATCAGGCGAGGCTTCGAAAAGGGTGCGGAATTGGGCGCTGCTTTCGATCAGTGCCTGCTCCGCCCGCTTGCGCTCCGTGATGTCGCGCACGATGGCTGTGAAAAAGGTCTCGTCCTTGGTCTTCCACTGCGCCATGGAGAGTTCGGCGGGAAACTCACTGCCGTCGCTCCGAACTCCGGAATACTCAACGACCCTTCCAGCGAGTCGCAATTCTCCGGATGCGACCGCACGGGCGAGTTCCTGGCGGAATGCAGCCCGGATCGGTACCGGCATGACGTCCACGATGGATTGGCCGATCATCTGTTCACGGCGATGCCCGAAGATCCTCTCTGCAGCCGGGTTCCACATGATGATCTCACCCGCGCTGTTGATGGAGATGATGCCGTCGGGCGCCGTCTGAGCGACAGAACGGAATCGTTCTTCGCTTTCTAATTGGGTGTCCTGCGCCAGTCTGCGTTCGGTGATGTCGTTGACGATCGCCAGGCATACGGCCTCGCCGCCGGTCTCGACATACTGAAGATGGACCTCGACGGGATACTCGGAGCCGTCCCTACGGCGGTTAATCGTCTCGAAAACCAGCAGCTTCCGCTTCCCAGTCCTCAACGGCGGAAGCAAGGGGCGGAAGGAGTCCTGGGTGAACTCCGGCATGACATCGGGCGGAGTCAGGTTGGCGAGCTCCTCCATCGAGTAGCCGAGGTTGTCACAGGCGCCGGCGTTGGCGAATGTAAACCGCAGCGTGAGTGGGTCGAAGACGTACACCTCGTTCAAGCTGCGGGAGATCACCTCGTGCAGCCAGGCGCGTTCGTGCGCCATCGCATACCGCTCTTGAAGGAAGTGCAGGCGTTGCCGCCTCCAGATCAAGCCGACCCCCGAGCCTGCCCCGAAGAGCAGAACGCCCACCAGAACGACCACTTCCCAGAGTCTGGCCCTCACCGGCGCGTACACTTCCGCCTCATCCATGCGCGACACCATGAACCACGGTGAATCGGGGACAGCGCGCAAATCGGCCAGCACCGGAACTCCGCGATAGTCTAGAGCCTCCACGATCCCCGTTTGCCCTAGCACGGCCATTGCGGCGGACACGTCCTCGCGCTCGAGTGAGACGCGCAGTGCCAGGGCGGAGTCCTTCTGAAACCTGAGCTCGTTCAGAAACAACGCGTCGTTCACGTCGCGGCGGACGATCAGCGTCTCCGCCGTCTGGCTTGGCGTCGGCCAAAGATTGATCAGTGGATAGAGATACCTCTCGGGATCGATCCTCAGAACCAGGATGCCGATCACCCGGCTCAGATCCGTTTCTTCTATGACGGGAACGAGAACCTCCATGTGAACAGGTTGATCCGGGGAAGCGCGGTGGAGATCCGAGAGAGTTACCCGCCGCGAACCTAGGATCTCGGGGATGTCCTGCGTAAGTTGGGGGTCTACCGGCTCGGGCGCGTCCGGGACGGACATCCGCTCGGAGCCCTGGGCATCCAGCAAGATGACCCGGTCATAATCGTAGCTCTCCAGAAACCGGCCCAACCACACCCGGAGTTCTCCCTGCGCCTGCTCGTCCTCCGGCTGTGCCAGGACGCGCCCAACCAAAGCGGAGAAGGTCGGATTGCTGTAGAACACGGAGCCGTCGCCCAGGCGCTCGCTGCGCCACCGCGCAATTTCGCCCACCTTGAGTTCGGCAATGGCCGACAACTGGTGCTCGACCTGCACGCGGAAGTTGTTCTCGTAGTTGCGGTAATAGGCATAACCGGCAGTTACGATGCCCACGGCGAGGCCGACCAGGGTCAGCCAGAGGGCGAATGAAGATTGGGTGGTCGGCGTCTCAATGGGTTCGCTGGTCAGCCTGGCGTGTGTCCTGGCCGATGCCACCAGGGCCACCCCTAGAGCCAGAAAGGCCAGGCTGGTCGGAAATGCAGGAGGAATGAACACACCGCCGTAGAGTAGGGGAAGCCCGACGAAATAGGCGAGCACCAGAACGTAGTGGATCAGGATGATCAGTCCGGCTAACCACAAAGCGGCCGTTGGTCGCTTTGGACGGTCGGAGGAGAATGAAGCGGACGCCACGAACGACAGGCTGGCGAGTACGAACGAGAAGGCCGTCACCGGTGACATATGCCCGATCGCCACTCCGTTTAGGGTCCCGGTGATGGGGATGCCCAGGTGTTCGGCCTCCACTTGGATCCCCATGGATGAGGAGAAGAACAGGAGCAGGGCGATGAGCACGCAGAACAGGACGACCGCCAGACCTACCCGTTGGGCTCGGCGGCTTTGGGGCAGGCGGCCGTGCATGAGGGTGGCGATTCCCAGTAGACCGAACATGAGTGCGGAGCTCGGCGCCATCGGGATCAGGTTCATCCCGAAGCTTGAGAGGAGGGGAAGGTCCAGTACCCATCCCGCCAGCGTGAGGAGCCCGAACCCGGCTGCAATGGCTCCACAAATCTGAGTGAGAGAGCTGAGCAGGTCTCGTTCTCCTCCTTTGAAGCTGCTCACTGGCAACCGCCTGAGTGTGGACGGAGGCTGATCGCAAGCCTTCCCAGGAGTCGTGGACTCTTGCCGCACGGGGGCGAGAATATTAGCCCCACATGACGGGGCAGAAGCACTCTCCCTTCGCTCCAGCGGGGACACTTGCTCGGAGGGTCGTCCACGATTCCCCTCCTGTAGGGGTGGATCGGAGCGCTCTTTGAACGGAAATTCCGCAGCGAAGGGGAAGGGGGCAGTGAACGTCCGCGTTGCAGGTCCCCGCTCGCGTGAGATTTAGGATAGTGGTTTTCTCGAAACCCCGCAATAGGAGGGGCAGGGCACGGATCCCTTGTCAGAGCTGGCCGAAGGGGCCCTATCAGACTGGCGGATCGAAGGGCGCCGTTGAACCGGGGGCCGCCGGGCCCTGAGCCAAAGACACCCTCCCGGCGTACGAATGCGCCCGGGAGAGCCATCGCCTCGAGCCGGCCGTGCATTTCCTTCGTATGAAAGATGGTTACCAAATGGGGTGTTTCGCCTCGGCCCGCATACGCGGGAGTCGATGAAGGGTCAACGCTTCGAGGCAATGCGGGCTACCTATAGACCTAAGGTGAGAGGGGCGCCAGACGCACGCTCCACCCCTGGCCCTCTAGCTCCCCCTGGACGCCTGGCGCCCCTCTTCATCCGGTCCTGCCGGTGGCTCTCCGGTGCTTGCCCCCGAGATCGGAAGCCGGTAGCGGCAGAGGCGCAAGCCAGATTGACGGATGGACGATCCTTCATACAGTGCCGGACGTTCCTTCGGCACTTTCGGGAGACCTCAAACGCCCCCACCACTCAACAGGCCGGCGATCCGCACGACCATCCCGGCGACCGGGTGGATCGCGCCGCGCACCAGCATGAAAACGCGCAACGACGCGAAGCCGATCGAGAACAGCAGCAACAACCGATAGATGATCTCATCTGTGTCGGTCGACCGCCGTGTCTGAATCATCCGTAGACCTTTCACCGGGTGGCCGGCAGACCCTTGCCGCCCGCTCAACGGACATTATCTGCGCGCTGGAGCCTGGCCTTCGTGCGCCGGGACGCACCCGGCCCTCGACTTGCCGCGGACAATGCTCGCGTTAGGCCGCCTGTTCCTCGTCACCAACGATAGGCTCGGAGCAAAGCCCCTGCCTCGGGTCGTGCATCCCTGCCAGGCTGGCATCCTTCTCGGCGCTTTGGACCAGATCCAGTGCAAGGGCGCCGAACTCCTCGAAGGTCGATGCCCGGATAGCCCTTAGGTCTCTCCTCATCTCCGGCGTGAAGTCGTATTCGGCTAGGATTTCGTCGAGTCTGTCCTGTTCGAACGCTTCAATCACACGTGGGTCGATCGTCGACCGCCCCAAAAGACGGTTCAGTGCTCGGATTGACATCGGTCTCCTCCCTGATCGCGCTCTGCACCTTATCATTTGAAAGCCAAGGGCAGCGACACGTTCGCTGCCCACTGCGGCGCTGTGCATTGTCTTGGTAAGAGCAGGGGCTTGCTTGAGGGGATTAGCCCCCGCCGCCGCCCCCGCCGCCGTCAACTGGGCTTCTTGGCTGGATCATGGCAACCTCCTTGTAGTCTTTTCCACTCTGAGAACAGGCTAGCAAAACACCCCTTAAGATTTCCTGAGCTCCGAGGGACGTAGGTGCCAACTTTGGGCAACCCCCAAGAGAGGATTAAGGGAGTCGGAGAGGGCGAATGAATCCGTGAGGCTCGGGGGGGGGGGACTGCGTTAACCGCAATACGATCTCACGAAGACCGGAGCTGTCTATGAAAAGCCTGCGGGCGGCCTCATGGCCGCCCGCAGTGCGAGCTGTGCTGGTTCCCAGAATGTTCCCGGCGTCAGCCTAACAAGCGCGTGTACAACTTGCGTATGGCCTCGGAGGGGTCGAGGCCGAGTTCGTCCGACAGGAGGCGGGCGTAGCGGTGGTAGTGGCCGACGGCCTCGCTCCTCCTATCGAGCATCTCCAAGAGCTCCAGGTAGCGATAGTTCAGATCGTCGCGGAGCGGCTCGATATTCAGCGCCTGGCGGATGCTATCGGCGGCTTGGCCGGCTTGCCCCCGCGCGGCAGCCTCCCCAGCGTGGGCCGTCAGGAGCTCCAGGAATCGGGCCTCCAACGCCTGACGTCGCGTGTGCACCCACTCGGAGTTGAACTCAGGAAGGAAAGGACCGTTGCAGGCATGGATCGCCTCAGTCAAGGCGAACAGGCGGCGGGGGTCGCCAAGGGGCAGGCCTTCGGCCATTTCCGCCACCTGCTCGAATTCGGCCACGTCATAATCCACCGCATACGTCGGGTTGATCTGGTAGAGCAGGCCTTCGATGCGCACGATGTCCTTACCAAGCGCCTGGCGGATTGCGTGCAGGCCGGTGTACAGGCTTGAGGTTTGCCTGCTCGCCGGCGCACCAGGCCACAGCGCTTCCATCAACTTGTCTCGCTCTGCCGGCATGTTGTCGGCCAGGTAGAAGAGCATCTGCCGGGGAAGCGGCGCTAGGTCGGCGATCCGCTCGCCCTTGTGCTCGACCTCAACTTCTCCGAAGGCCCTCAGGCGCAACTGTGCCTCCTTGGACCCCGTCTCAGACGCCCGCTGATACTTACGGGCGACCGCCCGCATCAGTTCGACCCTGCGGAGTAGTATTTGGGTGACGGGGTTCTCTCCGAGTTGCCGCGCCAAGAATTGACGGGTATCCGCGTCGTAAGTCAGCTCACCGGCAATAAGCTGCTCGGTTCCGTGGAGCCCGGCCCAATCCATGGCGCGCATGAGCGCCTGCACCGCGCCTTTCTCGTCATCCGCTCCCAGGCGCGCCCGCCCGAGGAAGTACAGCGCCAGAGTGCGCTGGTCGGCCTCCAGGCCGGGTGTCGTCCGATCGAGAAGTCCCTCGAGTCGCCCCAGGCTGCTGTCAGCCGAGGCGGCGAGAGTGAGCGCGGCAAGCTGGATGGCGGCGGCCGCCGACTCTCCACCTTCTCCGGCGACCTCACGCGCCCGCTCGAGCCACACCAGGGGTAGTCGGCTCGTACCGCACCGACGATGCAGTGCACTCGTCTGCAGGTAACCGTAGGCGAGCAGCCCAGAGTTCTCGAGCTCGGTGGCGACACGCAGGCCTTGCATGTACAACTCGGCGGCCTGGAAGGGAAGGCCGAGGTCGGAGAACACGTCGCCCTGGCCGAGAAGGATCCTGGCCTCGATGGCACGCGCGGCCGCATGTCGGGCGTAACCAAGGCTGGTCATGAACAGCCCGAGCGCGGCCTCGTAGTCTCCGGCTCTGTGCGAGAAGACCGCCAGATTGTTGGATGAGACCGCCAACGGGAGCGGCGAACCGATTCGCAACAGGATGCCATGTGCCCGGGCGCTCGTGGCGGCGCCTTCGAAGGATCTACCCCGCGTGGTCTGGATGAGCGACACGTCGAGCAAGGCCTGGGCCAGCGTGTAGCCCTGATCCAGACGTTCCAGTTCTGCCGCCGCGAGTTGCGCAAGGCGCTCTGCCTCTTCCAGGTCTCCTCCTGAGGTGTGTATTGCCCGAGCGCGAAGGCGCATACACGAGGCATGCCACACGGAGTCCCGCCCTTTTGGCAGCAACTTCTCGGCCTGTTCTACGGCAGCGAATACTTCCGAGTGGTTGCCGCGTTGCAGCGCCACGCGTGCCTTGGCATTCCACGCATGTGCCCAGGTCTGTTTGCGACCTCCGCCCTTTTCGAGTTCCTCGAAAGCGCTCTTGAGCGTCGCCTCAGCTTGTTCGAGGTGGCCTCGATCGGTGTAGGCGGTCGCCAGAACGACGAGGGGGACGGGGGTTGAGGCGCCGACCTCGTCGAGCTGGCGGACCCACGTTTCGAGGGTCTGGAACCGGCCCCGCTGGTGCATCTCGCCGGCGGTGCGGGCGATGAGTGCCGCGGCCTGTTTCCTGGCACCGGCCTCGAAATAGAGTTGGACGGCTTCTTCGTGGGCGCCCGTCCGGTCAAGGTGGCTTGCTGCGAGTTTGCGGAGGTTCCGAAGCCGGGCGGGATCCTTGCTGTTGAGTGATTCCAGTAAGAACGCGCGCATGAGCGGATGGTACTCGTAGGTCCGCGGAGACTGTTCAGTGGCCATTAAGAACAGCCCTTCGCGCACGAGGCGAGTCAGCAGCCGCTGGCTGTCGTCCCGTTCCAGGACCGCGTCGCAACTCGCCACGGTCATCACCGGCAGAATGGACGAGTCGAGCATGAAGCGCGAGACCTCATCCGGCAGTTGACCCAGGACCACGGCCGCCAGGTACTCGTACACCATGGGCCGGCCACGCTGGGCGAGTGTCTGGGAAGCGGTACCGAGCATCGTGTTCGACAGGAGAATGCCGGAGATCCAGCCCTGGGTTTCTTCGTGAAGCCGGGCCAGCTCGACCTCGTCCAGGTCATCCCCCAGGCGCAGCCTGGCGAGAGATCCCAACTCTTGCCGGGTCAGGGCGAGCTCATGGGCCCCGATGCCGACCATCTGACCGTCGACAACCAGGGTCGCCAGTGAGATGTCGGGGAGCTCCTGACCGGAGGTCAGGACCGTCATTCGGTCGGGCTGCTCTCGGATGAGCGTGTCCAGAAAGGTCAAACCCGGCGGGGAGGAGTTGATGAGGTGCATATCGTCGATGGCCAGGATGAAGGCCTCGGGGATGTGCTGCTCGATCGTATCGACAAAGGCGCGCGCCAGGCCCTCGGGAGAGGAGCCGGCGAGGGCGTCGAGGTCCGGCTGCCCGCGCAGCCGGTAGAACCGCTTCTGGAGGGAGGCCCGCATGACGTTCGCCAGACGCATCACATCCTGGTCGGCGGAGGTCAACCGCATCCACGCCACCGGCAGTTCGGTGTGACTGGCGAAGTCTGCCAGCAGGGTGCTCTTGCCGTAGCCGGGCGGTGCCACAATGGCGATGAGTCGGCGAGGCAGGGTGTTGTGGATTTGCAGGACGAGGCGCTCTCGATGCAGCTTCGCCCGGTCGAAGGCCAGAGGGGTGACGGCGTGGGTGAAAGGCGAACTTCGAGGGCTCAAGGATGACCGCTGGTGTATGTAGGTGAGGTCATATGGACTGATTGGGGTGGGAGTGGGTCAGGAGCTGGACGGCGAGGCGTGGACACGGACTCACGACCTTATTGCGGGCAAACCCCCAGGGGCTCGATGGAGGCGGGGAAGGGGGTAGTCGACAATACTCTTATAGCAGAATCCGCCAACATAAGAAAGACCCTGACCGCAGGTCAGGGTCTTCTCCCTCCGGCGGTTGGAGCCGACCGGAATTGTCTGTGGCGCCCCCGGCGGGACTCGAACCCACAACCTACTGATTCGAAGTCAGGCGCTCTATCCATTGAGCTACGGGGGCGGATGACCTGATTATAACCTCGGCTTGCAGCCTACAGCCGCCAGCTTACAGCTGACAGCTATCCGCTAACAGCTGACAGCTAATAGCTTGCGGCTTGAAGCTAACCTTCACCGTCCCCGGTCTTCCGTCTGCCGTCCTCTCTTACGGCCCATCCACTTCACCATGACTGCGCAGGCACTCGACGAGAGCTTTGATGGCCACGTTGAGCTGAGTCTGCAACACGTCGAGGCCGGCCTGAGCCTCGCCCAGCCGGCGGACGTCGCCTTCCGTCAAAGCCTTGGGGATGCCTCTCGGGTCGAGGGGTTTGGTCACGGCGAACTTGCGCACGGTGCTGGCGGCCGCCTCGATTTCCCGGCCGAGCCTCCAGACTTCTCTACGCTCTCTCCGGCAAGGATCATCCGCCATAAGAAATCCTGGTGAGTCTGCTACGCGCGGGTCGCGTGGGCGTGAAATCCTAGCATGAAGACAGCTTCTGAGCAATCGGGGCGGTTGCGTCGAATGCCGTGAGACCTTGCCATGGGGAGAAAAAGGAATCAAAGTGGATCACAAGGCTTGCCCAACCGACTCCCTCCGCACATCAGAGATTGACATGGGGGACGCTTCGCACCACACTCATCCTGTCTGAGCCTGAGCCAACGGGTGTGTCCCTGGCACGAAACGTGCACTTGTTGGTGATCGAACCTGGACTTGGAACCGGGGACGCTAGCCGGGCGTCTTCCATAGGGGCGGCCGCGAGGCAAGCTTACGACACCGCCGTGATCGACAGCGGTGTGCACTCGTGCTCCGCCATGGCATAAGAGCAGAGGATTGGATGATGAACAACATGCGATCAATCCCGCTGGCGGTCATTCTGACTGTGAGTCTCATCCTGGCCGGCTGCACGCTGCCGGCGCCGCCCGGAAGCGGCACTTCCCCCACTTCCTCTGGCAGCACGGTCGCCTCGGTCTCCGGTCGGGTGTGGGATGACCTATGCGCTCGTCCGCAGGCGGGCGAGACGCTGACGATCGCACCGCAGGGGTGCCTGCCGGATGGCGCCGGAGGCTTCCGGTCGAACGGTACGTTTGACTCGGGTGAGACCGGCCTGGCCGCGATCAAGGTCGCTCTCGCTTCCGGTCCTTGCCCGGCAGAGATCACGACTACGAGCGACACTTCGGTTGATGGCATCTACGCCTTCAGCGATCTGACTCCCGGAACGTACTGCGTCAGCATCGACTCGACCGGCAACGCGGCTGTGCTTGGCGCCGGAGGCTGGAGCTCGCCGGCGGTCTCCCCCGGGGGCCTGATCGGCGCCACAGTCGATCTCCAGGCCGGTCAGGTGATCAGCAACGTAAACTTCGGCTGGGATCGCGCCGCTGGAGGACCACAAGTAGAGGTCCCGACCCCGGAACCGACATTGGCACCTGAAATGACCTCGACGCCCGAGCCGACTGCCACTCCTGAAGCTACGGCCACGCCGAATCTGACGGCAACCCCGCAGGCCTCGGCGAGCATCACCGTCAGTCCGTCGCCGACTCTCGCCTCGGGGGATCCGAAAGCCGGCCTCGGGACGCCCACGTTCCGCGACACCTTCGAGAGTGCCGCCAACTGGCCTGTCTACGAGGACGATCACGTCAAATTCGCGATCGCCGACGGCGATCTGAAGATGACGGCGTTCAACGCCGATCATTGGAACGGATGGATGCTTACCTACAGTCAGTCGCAAGACTCCTACATCGAGTTGACTGCAACCAGCGGCACCTGCAGCGGGCTTGATCAGTTCGGGATTGTCGCCCGCTCGAGCGGGACCAGCCTC
>Ga0299915_10004658_pt1 | contig 10008 bp, 9 predicted proteins | sample RVTome_13_FD_200263 | JGI IMG/M metagenome (GOLD analysis project Ga0299915, IMG submission 200263) | Soil microbial communities from uranium-contaminated site in the Upper Colorado River Basin, Wyoming, United States - RVT92D227 (version 2) ...
GGCTCCTTGGTGGCCTTGGTGTATTCATGGACGGCTGTGCCTATTGACCTGGCGAGTTCAGGGAGCTTCTTGCCGCCGAATAGGAGCAGTATGATGAAAAATATGATTAATAGTTCACCCATGCCGACTCCGAACATTGTATTCACACAACCAATTACAGTGTATTTAAAAAACTTGTCGATGAGGAGATTTTGACGGAACAAGGGCCTCGAATTTATCGCTTGTAGTGTTGCCACTAGGCGTAGGAAGCAAGAAAGGAAAAGAGAGGAAGGAAATGTGTTTAGACCGCCAGCTGTCCGCCGATGAGGATAACGTACCTGAGCAGGAAGCCGCCGAAGAGCACTATGACTTGGCTGACTAAGGCTAGGTATGTGACTGTGTCATACCTCTTGCCGCGCTCAAGGGTCGTGTTGTAGTAGGTTATGCCTATGGGCACAAACCGGCCCAATAGGATGTAGACGAAGAACCAAACGTTCACATCGGAGGCAGTCCAGTAGACTCTCGCCTGGGACGAAGTCCCTAGGTAGAGGATCAGGATGGCGACCTCAAACCCGGTTAGGACCGTACTGTACCGCCCTAAGTAGCCGATTATCATGGCCATATCGGGCTTGTTGTTGTAGAGGGCTTTGAACTCTCCAAAGATCCTCGGCATGAACCAAGATATCACGGGTATCATCAGCAATGACAGGGCTAGCCCTGTGAGAGCCCCTGAAAACATGAATAGCCATGGCAGGTAGGGGGAGCCCCAGACGGGTACTCCTCTCGAGAAGGAGAACAATATCCCTGTGTAGGCGCTCACGGAGACCCCGAGGACTATTCCGAAGATTTCCATCACCTTCCTTACCCATTCAAGACCGTCGAGCAGCCACAGGACAGAGGTTGCCAAGGCCGTGACCATGAACCCCGTGATTATCCAGGTGCCAACCGTCATAATGGATGTGGGGAAATGGATGTAGGCGTTCAGAGCGCCCAGAGGGTTGACCTCAAAGCGTCCTAGGTCGAAGACCAGCAACACGAGCCCCACAATAATGAATATCAGGCTCATGTAGGTTCCGGACTTTGACACCACCTTGAACCTGCCCTTGCCGAAGAAGTCGGCGAGGGCGGAAACCGTGTAGGCCCCCCCAGCCATACCTCCAACGAACAGTTCGACAGCCAGGATGACTCCCCAAGTAATCTCTGCCATTTTACTCACCTCTCTCCGAGGACGCCACCTCTCTCCTCCTCTGTGCGTAGTACTTTACTGCTACCAATGTGGCTCCTCCTATGAAGACGCCGGTCCCCAGGAACTTCGTCAGGAGATCTGACTGAAAGACCGTCGGCGTGGCGTCGGTGTGCTCCCTGAAACCGAGTTCGCTGAAGGGCACCTCAGAGATGTAAATCCAAGAGGTCCCTCCAACCTCGTGGAGCCCGTAGGTGTAGAGCCCCGCGGCCTCAGCCTTTACCGCCCTCCTCTGTGCCTCGGTGAGGTCCATAAGCACGAGAGTATCTGTGGGACATGCTTGGACGCAGGCGGGCTCCAAGCCCTCCGCCAGCCTCTCGGCGCAAAAGGTGCACTTCTCTATGACTTTGTTTACCTCATCGAACTTGGGCACCCCGAAGGGGCAGGCGTTGACGCAGGCGGCGCAGCCTATACATAGCTCCTTCCTGTAGCTCACAGGGCCTTCCTCGGTCTTCACGAGGGCGGTGGTGGGGCAAGCCGTCACGCAGTGGGGCTCTATGCAGTGGTTACACTGCAACTTCGCGAAGGTCCACTTCAGGGAGTCCCCTGAGCCCGTCTTCACGAACCTGACGTAGGTGTAGGTGTCCGGGGAGAACTTGGAGGGGTTGGTCCATTCATACTTGGGATCCGAGTTCATCTTAGTGTTCACAGCCTCTCTGTTATTCCACCGTTTGCATGCCACCTGGCACGCCCTGCATCCTATGCATCTTCGAAGATCAACTAATACAGCTTTCAATTATTCACACTCCTCCTATGCTTTCACCACGTTGCAGAGACATGTCTTGTACTCCGGGATGTTGGCTGAGTAGTCTCCGGCGTCTATGGTGAGTTCGTTAGCGCTGGGACCTATGCTGAGCCCCTTGAAGCCCCAATGCCATGGCATGGCGACCACATGCACGTCCTTGCCATTCACATGTATGGCCTGAAGCCTGTCCGTGACATTGGCCTTGATCCTGATTCCCTCCGGCTTCCTCGCGGTCTTCACGATGACGTAGTCTTCTCCCTTGACTCCCAGAGATGAAGCAAGTTGTTGGTCGAGCTCCACGAACATCTCGGGCTGAGCCTCTACTAGGTAAGAGAGGTTCCTCGTCATGGCTCCCGCCTGCATGTGCTCTGCTAACCTGAACGTGGTCATCACGTAAGGATACTTGTCCACGGTGCCGATCGTAACTGGGTATCTGTTGTCCCACATTGTAGGGTACTCGCTAGCTAGCTCGGTGTCGGGGCTCTCCAGGGGTTCGTTGTGTAGAGGTATTCCCTGGTGCATGGGATTCCAGTCCGGTTTAGCTGGCTCGTAGAGCTGTCTTGACCAGATAGCTGCCTTATCGAGTCCTAGGTAAGTGTCGTCGTCGTGGGCCCACCAGACGAAGAAGGTCTTCACTCCGGCGGGGTTCTCGTTTATGTTATATAATATCCTCTGATTGCCCATCCAACTCCATGCCCAGTTCTTATGCATGCTGTACGTGGCATCCTGTTCGTTTAGGGGCCTCGGGTCGCGTCTCCTCGCTAGGATGCCTTCTAGGTCGGGCCTAAGGTTTCCGTCCCAGGCGCCCTTATATAGGACGTTCGCCCAGAGCGTCGGGTGGCATATTTCCTTGTAGACCGCCTCGGGCGTCTCCCCAAGCTCGGTCGTGTAGGGCGTGGGCCAGTTGCTGTTGACGTTCACCGTGTACCCTAGACCTGAGAGCTCCGAGGGCATCTTGAAGCCTTTATTCCTGATCTTTTTGAAGAGCTGTGTCACGAACCAGAGCTCGTCCATGCACTCTCCGGGAGCATCGGATGCTTTCCAGTGCCACTGCACCCATCTGCCCGTATTGGTGATGCTGCCCTCCCTCTCGCACCGTGTGGTGCCGGGGAAGACTATATCGGCGTAGTGGGCGGTCTCGGTCTCAAAGATCTCGTTCACAGCAAGGAAGAACCCTGGTTTACTGAGAGCTTCCCTGATGAGATCCGAATTTGGGTTAGACACTGCGTTGTTCTCACCAACTATTAACGCGGTTTTTATCTTGCCGTCGAGTATAGCCCTGAAGAGCTGGGTCGTAGCGTTCCCATTGCCTATAGGTAGGTCACATACGACTCGTTCGTTGTCGGGATCCAAGCCGGGGTTAGTCCCCACAATGAGGTCCCAGTTGTACTCAAGGTTCAGCCACGTGGGGAAGTGCCTCGCGTCCCACTGCTCCTCGGTCTTGGTGGCGGGGACGTACTTCACGCCAGCTTCGACCCCTCCGGGACGTGCAGCTGGGCTCGAGTTCTTCCACTTTTGGTATCTGCGGATATCCGCCACGTTCCTAGGGGGTGCCCTATATCCCATTATTAAATGAGACAGTAGGTTCATATCTGTTGACCCCTGCACGTTGCTGATCCCACGAAGAGCGTTAACGCCTCCGCCAGGGACGCCTATGTTACCTAGGAGCAACTGCATGATGCACTGGGCTCTGATTGCTTGGACGGCGTTGGTGTGCTGGGTGCTCCCCATTGCATAGTAGATGTTACCCGGCTTGTTGGAGAAGAACATCTCCGCGACCTCCCTGAGCTTGTCCGCCCTTATACCCGAGATACGCTCAACCTCGTCAGGGGTATAGTGAGCGACCTGCCTGGCTAGCATACTGAAGATGGAGTCTGGATTGGTCTGCCACTCAGAGAGAAGGTTACCTGACAGGTCGTATGGCGCGTTAGTTCTGGTCTCCACGAAGCCCACGTCGATGTATTGAGGCATCTCGTTTATGAGCAAATGTATCAGGCCAAGGAATATGGCTGCCTCTGCGCCCGACCTAAACTTCACGTAGAGGTCTGCCTTCGAGGAGGTCCTGTTGAATCTGGGGTCCAGATTGATGATCTTCGCCCCGTTGTCCTTGGCCTGCATCACCCACTTGAACTCCATAGTGTGGCTCTCGACGGGGTTACTCATGATCAGAAAGCTCTTGCTATTCTTAGCGTCGATGATGTGGTTGGTCATGGCGCCGAAGCCGAAGGTGTTGGCTAGGGCCGCGACCGTTGATGCGTGACATTTTCTGGCCTGGTGCTCCACATTGGTGGAGCCCATAAGGGAAATGAGCTTCTTTCCCAAGTAGCACTCCTCGTTAGTCCAGTAGGAAGAGCCATGCCACATTACAGGTGAGTCCTTGCCGAGCCTATAATAGCTCTTAATAGTATTCCCGTTCACGACTTCCTCGTGCTCATACTTGTGGGTCTGTGTGGCCTCAACCATCTTCTCCGCTACTATCTCCAGGGCCATATCCCACGAGATGGGCACCCAACCAGGGTCCTCGTTGATGCCCTTGTTTGGGTTGGTCCTCATCAAGGGCCGAGTTAAGCGACGTTCGTTATTCACCAACTGAATGTATGCCGCTAGCTTGCTACATGTAGCTCCTCTATTTATTGGGTGATAGGGGTCACCCTCGACCTCGACAACCTTACCGTTCACAGTGGTGATGATGACACCACATCCACCAGCGCAGTAGACACATATAGACGGGGTTCTCCTACCTACCTTGTAAAGGCCCATCTTCTGCTCTCCCACCGTCTTAGAAAAGGCCTGGGGGCCGAGGAGGCCTCCACCTTCCATAGGTAGGCTGAGAACCACGGGGGCAGCAGCGCACAGCTTCAGAAAGTCTCTTCTACTCGTCTTAAGATAATCTGTTGACATTTGGAATATTACTCCTCTACCTTACATTTTGGAAATGGTATTTAAGTTTGTTCACGGATGTGTTTTGTTGCATGGCCGTACGCGCGCGCGATCACTTTAAAAAACGAAAGATATTCATTCACGGCCTGGAAACATCAAAGAGGTTACATATTTGTCAAAGCCCAAAATAGCAGAACAGTTGAAAGAACTTGAATCCATCGAGGGCTCATACCCTGAAGAAAAAGGGAACCTGAAACTATACAAAGAGCTACTTGAAATCTTGGAGCCTTTGGAAAAGGCGTCGAATCTAGGGACGCGAAGTCCCATCGACTGGGAGGCTATATCCGAGACTGCCAAGAGGTCCCTGAAAGAGAGGCGACACCTGGGCACATACCTCGACCCAAGTATCTTCGACGCCGAACTCATACGAGAGACTGTACTGAAACTCATAGGATATCTGGTAGCGGAGAACCCCTCGACCAAGCCACTCGTAGGAGTCTCTGAGGCGCTCATTGAGGGCTCCCTGAGGATCGAGGACGGGATTAGAGCCCTTCTCAAGGAAGATGCCTCATGGTTTCAGGAGAAGGCCCAGACCCATAGGCTTGACCCCTCCCTACTCCTCTCCTTGTTCGAGCTGCCTTTGAGGCCATTCTTCGAGGAGGCTGCAAGGAGGTTCGAGAAAACCTTCATAGAGGACTGGTGGGAGCAGACTTGCCCGGTTTGCGGGAGGAGCCCACCGGTCGGTAGGATGAAGTCCAAGAAGCTCTATCTGATCTGCCAGTACTGTGGAACTGGGTACACGGTGGATCTCTTCCAGTGCTTTAGTTGTGGGAACAAGGATCCCACGAAACTGGGGTTCGCGGCGCCCAAAGGCAGACCCGATCTGGAGCTAAACTACTGTGAACTCTGTAAAAATTATATAAAAGTCATCAACGAGGATAGGCTCCAACAGAAGATCCCATCCGGGCTCGAGGACCTCCTGACCAGAGAGCTTGACGAACTGGCCAAGGTCCCTGACCTGAACTTGTCGAGGATTTAGGGGTCTATCCCCAGGGGACTTCTTGCTCTTCTTTCCGCTTCAACAGGAAGATTATCTCTTTTTCTTCGTCCTCGGTTAGGTCGACGACCTTTTTCTGGTCCTCGTAATCTAGAACCGAGGACCAGAGTGTGTAGACGCCGGGCGTCATCTCGGGGAACTCATAATAGCCATTCTTTGGGTCTACCGACACTGTCTTGTTAGACATGACCTTGATCATCACCACCGATCCGACATTGGTCGTAGGCTCACCTGTTTCCTCCGCGTAGACATATCCCCATATCTTCCCCCTACCCTTCATTGGCAGTAGAGTAATATTTTGAGCCGCTTCTTGCCCCTCCTCAACTATCGCCTCCACTGGGCTCTCATCGTATCCTTCAAGGTGTACCATAATGATGTGGGGCCCCGGCTGCACGTCTGTGAACGTGTAGGCTCCATCGAAGAGTGTCCTAGCCTCTTTTTCACCACATCTTACAGTTATACCCCCTGCGGGTTTACCTGATTCTTTAAACACCTTTCCCACTATATTCGTCACCGGTTTCTTGGAGTTCTCCATCCCTTTTCACTCATTGGTACCTCTCTTTGGTGCTTCTAAACTTAATGATTGGGTACACTGGTCGATGCCTTGCGCGCGCGTATGTGTTTAGCTTTTCCTTATCGATAACTAATAAATAGGCTTAAAATACGAAAAGAAGACTTTTTTGAGTTTAGATCACTCGTTCGATGACGATAGTAAAATCTCCCATATTCAGCTTATTTCGCTGAAAGAATACCGCGCGCGAATCCTCACCAAGGATTCCGTGAAATTCTCGAAAATACTAAAGGTAAGCCCTTTTACTTATGTACCTATAAATAAGTCGTTATAAAGTAGAAGGGGTTATTAGAAATCTTCTAGTAATTACTCGATATTTTGATTGGATAAAACTTTTTTAAGGATCCACCAAACAATAGAGAGAGAGTGTTCCGGGAATGATATATATTGGCGATCACCTTGCCTTTTGGACTTTTGCTACCATCGAAATTGGGTTCCTCTTCCTCGCCATCGTGGCTGCGCGCCTGATAAGTGCTAAGAAACCGAACAAGATCAAAGAGACCATCTACGAGTGCGGCCAGGACCCTGTAGGCGCGGCTAAGGACTACAGGCTTCTGGGGATAGTGAGGTACTTCGGGTACGCGGTGGTATTCTTCGCCTTGGACGCCTTCGCTTGGGTCGTCTTTATGGCAGCAATATCCATCAACTTTTCGCTGCACGCCGTCACTATCGTCTCCGCATACGTGCTTGTCATTCTTATTGGTGTAGGGTATTTCATCTCAGAGTTACACAAGCTGGTGAGATGATTGCAAGAGGAATCCAAGGAGCTTAGAAGGAACTTCGACAACGTACCTGGCTCCGGTGCCGTGTATAACGTCATTGACTACATTGCGGGGTGGGCTCGCAAGTACTCAATCTGGCCCATTCACTTAGTGACCGGCTGCTGTGGCCCTGAGTTTATGCAGACCAGTGGCTCCGAGTATGACATGGAGCGATTAGGAGTCCTTCCCTTCGCCAGCGTCAGGCAGTGCGACTGCATAATGGTGGTGGGCGTCGTGTCAAGGAAGATGGCTCTCAGGGTCAAGTATCTTTATGAGCAGATGGGCGAGCCCAAGTACGTTGTGTCTGTAGGGGCGTGCCCCACTGGCAAGGGTCCTTTCTATGACTCTTATGCCGTCGTCGCCGTGGACGAGGTGGTGCCCGTGGACGTATACATCCCGGGGTGTCCGCCGCGACCGGAGGCCATCATTCATGGGATGATGCTCCTCCAAGAGAAAATAATGAAAGAGAAGAGGATAGGTGTCAAGGAGTGAGCGAGGATACAATAATCAACAAGATAAAGGAGGCTCACCAAGATCAGATAGAGTCTGCCACGATTATGAGGGCCAAGCGCCTGTCCATAGTTGTCAAGAGAGAGAGCTTCGTCGAGGTCGCGAAGTCCCTTAGGGACACATTCGGGTTCACCCAACCGTCAGCAGGAGGAGGAGTCGACTACCCAACCGAGAACCGGATGCAGATGATTTATTACCTTATGAACCTCGAGCATAGGGTCCTCCTCACCTATAGGGTAAACGTCCCTCGGGACGCACCCAAACTCCCCAGCCTCACCCAGGTGTGGGAAGCCCTCAGCTTCCATGAAAGGGAGGCACATGAGATGTTCGGGTTCGAGTTTGAGGGCCACCCCAACATGATCCCCTTCCTGCTACCCCCCGACTGGAGGGGAGGACACCCACTCAGGAAGGATTTTAAGGGAGAGGGCGTCACAGCGTGACCGAGCCAATCATCCAACCCGACCTGATGCGAATCAGCTGGGGGCCCCAGCACCCTATGAGTGGCCAGACCCGCATCCTCCTCGACATCGACGGGGAAAAGGTTTACAAGATCATAGCTGATCTGGGCTTCACCCACAGGGGAATAGAAAAGATCTTGGAGAATCGCACTTTCTTCCAGGGAGTTATTCCCATCGAGAGGATGGTGATGGCCGATACGGCGAACATCGGCCTGGGCTACATTACGGCCATTGAGGAGGCCCTAGACATACAGGTGCCTGAGAGGGCCCAGTGGATAAGATCCCTCATATGTGAGATGGGGAGGATCAACAGTCATCTCTACGCCTTCGGCCTCCAAGCTGAGGCCACAGGATACTTCCCGGCGGTCTTCCTTTGGACCACCACCGACAGGACGCCGATTCTTGACCTCTTCGAGGAGCTAACGGGGGCCAGGTGGAGCTACAACTTCTTCCTACCGGGGGGCGTCTACAAGGACCTACCCGAGGGCTTTCAGGGGAAAATCATTAAGGTCGTTCACTACCTGAGGAGGAGGTTCCAGGACTACTGGGACGCCTTGGTGGAGAACGCTGTCTTTGAGCTGAGGTGCAACGGTCTTGCGGTCCTCAAGCCTGAGGACGCCATCAGGTTGGGGGCGACGGGCCCCGTTCTAAGGGGGTCCGGGGTAGCCATGGACGTGAGGAGGGACGAGCCGTACGCGGCCTACGGGGATCTGGACTTCCAGGTGATGACCGAACAAGCCTGCGACGTAATGGCAAGAACCAAGGTCCGTTTCAAGGAGATAGGCCAATCTCTCAACATGATGGAGCAGATAGCCAACGAGATCCCTGGCGGAGAGATAAGGGCTAGGACCACTCCATTCATGAGGGGAAAGGAAGCGGAGGCTCTAAGTAGAGTCGAGACAGCCAGGGGGGAGCTGCAGATCCACGTCTTCACAGAGGCGACACCCAACCCTTACAGGGTTAAGATCAACTCTCCGACCCTTAGAAACATGTACGTTTTCGAGAGGCTCGCCGAGCTCAACGAGATACTCATGGCGGACATCCCCGTCGTCATCAGCTCGATTGACCCGTGGTACCTCGACTCGGATAGGTGATACGAATGAACGCGACTCTAATTTTGAAGACTGTGATGACCTACCTTTACCTGCCAGTCAACACGAGGGCTAGTGCCATTACCTCCACCCTCAACATGATCACGGATTTCATTTGGAACCTACCAGGATACGTCCTCGAGTTCCTCTTATTCAACGCGAAGCCCCTACTCCAGGTCCTCATCCTGCCGGGCCTCGCCTTCATCTTGGTCTTCGCCATAATAGCCGTGTGGTTTGAGAGAAAGTTTCTGGCTAGGGCGATGCTCCGTGTGGGCCCCTACTATTGCGGCAAGAGGTCGGGGCTCCTACAGGTCTTCGCGGACTTCCTGAAGCTCTTCATGAAGGAGATCATAATCCCCAAGGACATGAACTTCCTCTTCTTCGCCTCCATGCCCGTGCTGGTCTCCACGCTACCTGCTATGGCTCTCATCCTCATACCCTTTGACCAAGACTGGGTGCTCTGGAACGTGGGAAGCATGAGCCTGCCCATGTTCTTCGCCATAGCGGGCCTTGCACCCCTCCTACCCATCTTCGCCGGGTGGGCCGCTAACAACAAGTACACCTTCATAGGGGCCTTCAGGGTAGCCTACATGTACATTTCGGCGGAGATCCCCCTCGTCATATGCGCTGCCTCTGTGGCCATAATGGCGGGGAGTTTCGACCTCCTCAAGATCGTGGAGGCACAGCAGTCCATGTGGTTCGCCGTGCCCCAG
>Ga0299915_10004661_pt1 | contig 10007 bp, 6 predicted proteins | sample RVTome_13_FD_200263 | JGI IMG/M metagenome (GOLD analysis project Ga0299915, IMG submission 200263) | Soil microbial communities from uranium-contaminated site in the Upper Colorado River Basin, Wyoming, United States - RVT92D227 (version 2) ...
TTGGCCCATTTGCCGCCGCCGTCAAAGCTCACGAAAAGCCCGAATTCCGTCCCCAGGAAAAGCAGGCTTTTGTCAACGGGGTCCTCCCTGATGACCATGCAATAGCCGTCGATTTCCGCCGTGGCCAGGCTTTTCCATGTCTTCCCGTAATCGCCGGTCGCAAGAACATAGGGCGTGAAGTTGGAGCGGCGATGGTCGTCGAGGACGATGTAGGCCGCGGCTTCATTAAACTGTGACGCCTGGATGTGGGGCACAAACGCCCCCTTGGGCGCCGGGGGCTTTTTGCCGGTGACCAGGCTCTGCGAGACGAGCTCCCATGTCTTCCCGGCGTCCCGGGTGAGCTGGACGTTCCCGTCGTCCGTCCCCACCCAAATCAGCCCCTCCTTGATCGGGCTGGGCTCGATGCTGATGATGGTGCAGTGGTTCTCGGCGCTCGAGATGTCGAGAGTCAGCCCGCCGGTCTCTGATTGCTTCTGTTTCTCCGGGTCATTGGTGGTCAGGTCGGGGCTCGTGATCTCCCAGGTCCGGCCCTTGTCCGGGCTGCGATGGACGAACTGGCTTCCGTAATAGATGGTGGCCGGCTTGAAGGGGTCGATGGCGAACCCGGCGTTCCAGTTGTAGCGGTGCTTGACCTCGGATTCCGTGGGTACGATCGCCCGATTCGTTCCCGTCTTGATGTCGTAATAATACAAGTTCCCCCCCTGGGACATGCCGTAGCCGCAGGTCGGGTCCTCGGGGTCGGGGGCCGCATCGAACCCGTCGCCTCCCCCGACGGCCAGCCAGGCGTGGCCGAAGACAGCCCTCTCCGTGAGCGAATAGGCGGGCCCGCGCCAGGTGCCGTTGTCCTGCAAACCCCCATAGACATAATAGGGGATCTGCATGTCGTAACGGACGTGATAGAACTGGCCGAGCGGCAGGCTCTCGACAAACCGCCAGCTTTTCCCGCGGTCGCTGCTTATGACGACGCCGCCGTCGTTGCCGGCGATCATCCATTCGCCGTCGGGATGGATCCACATGGCGTGGTGGTCGGAGTGGGCCTGGTTAAAGGCGGTCAGCCCCCGGAACGTCTTCCCGCCGTCCTCGCTGACCTGGAGCTGAGTCTGAAGCATGTATAGGATGTCTTCATGCGCCGGGTTGACTTGAATCCGGCTGTAGTAAAAAGGCCGGTTGTGGACCGTCGGGTCGCTGTTCGCCACTTGCCAGTTCAACCCGCCGTCGGTGGATTTCAGGAGAACGTTTTTCTTGGCTTCGACGAGGGCGTAGGCGATCTCGGGCTTGTTCGTCGCGAAGGCCACTCCGCAGCGGCCCAGGTCGCCGGCCGGAAGGCCGTTTTTTTCAGTCTGCTTCTCCCATTTCTCGCCGAAGTCGGTCGTGATGTGGATGCCGCTTCCGGGGCCGCCGGAGCTGAAGAACCACGGCCAGCGCCTATGTTCCCACATGGCGGCCAGGATTTTATTGGGGTTTGATGGGTCCATGGCCAGGTCGGAGACGCCGGTTTTTTCGTTGACATAGAGAACCCTCCGCCAGGTCTTGCCGCCGTCGATGGTCTTATAGACCCCGCGCTCGGCGCTGTCTCCCCAGGTCGCGCCCAGGGCGCCGACCAGGACGACGTCCGGGTTGTCCGGATGGATCACGATCTCGGAGATCTTTTCGGTTTTTTCGAGCCCCATGAGCTTCCAGGTTTTGCCGCCGTCGTTGGACCGATAAACGCCGCGGCCGACGCTGACCGAATTCCGGGGCGCGGCTTCGCCGGTTCCGACCCAGACCTGGTCGGCATTCCGGGGATGGACGGCGATGGCGCCGATCGAGGCGACCGGCTGGTCGTCAAAGACAGGTTCCCAGGTCAGCCCGGAGTTCACGGATTTCCACACTCCGCCCGCGGCCGCGCCGACATAGATGACGTTCGGGTTGGAAGGTGCGACCTCTATCCAGCCGATCCGGCCGCTCATGTTGGCCGGTCCGATCGAGCGGGCCTTGAGCCCGGCTAGGATATCCTGGTTTGTCTCGGCAGCCAGGCCGAGGCCGCAGACGCCGACCGCCAAAATAATAACTATGGTTTTTAGAGTCGAATGCCCATTCATTTTTTTTCCTCCAAGGAAAACTTTCGGGAGACATAAAAATCCCGCCGATTTTGCCCGAAGGTCAAGAGTTTTTTTCTCGCGTCGGTCGACGCGGGACGCAGGCGATTCGTCGAGCGTCAGTCCTTTTGCCAGGCTTTCGGCGAAAAAACCTGAAACCCGGTCTCGGGATTGACTTCAAACCGGAGCTTTTTCCGGTCGATGACCTTCCCGGCCCGGATGACCGTCTCGATCTTCCGCGTGTCGCCGATCATCCGGTCGGGGCGGCCGTTGATGATGAGAAGGTCAGCCGTCTTTCCCGGCTCCAAGGTTCCCCATTCACCGGCGGCGTTCATGAAGAGCGCGGCGTTTTTCGTGGCCGCCGTGATCGCCTCGAGCGGCGCATAACCGGCTTCTACCAGGAGCTCCAGCTCGCGATGGATCCCCTCGCCGAGAGGATCGCCCGGATAGGGCGCGTCCGTTCCCGCGATGACCAGAACGCCCGCGCGCATTAATCTGAGGGCATTGGCTTGCGCTTCCTTTAAAAGGCCTCCGACCATTTCGACACCCTTCCGGTCGCCTTCGTTCAGAACCCGGGCCGCGTCCTTTTTCAGGTCATCGACAAACCATGGCGGCGCGGTGTCCCGGTAAAGGGAAATGTCGTAAAACCCGGGGTCGACGATCCGGCGGCGGCTGAACGATTCGAAGACCGCGAGGGTGCTGAGGCAGTGGATGGGTTTTCCCTTCATCAGGGAAACGGCCTCATCGCCGAGCGGGACCAGCGGGAGATGGGCGAGGGCCGCGATTCCCGTTCTCATCACATCCAGGGACCCGTTCCGCCTCCCCGGGTCGCTGAGGACGCGGAGCGAATGCTTCTGACCTTCCCGGGCTAGAGCGCCGACCAGGGGGTCCGAAAGGCCCGCATAAGCCTTGAGGATATCGACGCCGTCTTTTTTGAGCTGCTCGACGACCCGGGGGATCTGATCGACGGAGCAAACGGCAATGGAGATCGCCGGCCAAATGGGGTCGGCGTTGTCGATCAAGGCCCCGGCGCAGTAGATCCGCGGCCCCGGGAGCCTCCCCCGGGCGATCTCCTGCCGCAGCTGAAGGATGAACGGCTGGACGTTTCCGGCGTCCAGGACGGTCGTGACGCCGGCGTAAAGAAGCGCGTTGAGGAATTGCCGATAGCCCAGGATGTCCGTGGAGACCCCGTCCCAGCCTCCGACGAGATGGACGTGCATGTCGGCAAGGCCCGGCATCGCCGTTTTCCCGGCGGCGTCGATGATGCCGGCCCCCTTTGGGAGAACGACTTCGGCGGCCGGGCCGGCCGCGACGATCTTCCCATCGCGGATGAGGATGGTCGCGTTTTCAACCGGTGTTTTCCCGCTGCCGTCGATCAGGACGGCATGGATGACGGCCAGCGGCTTGGATTCCTGGGCCACTGAAGCGCCGGCCGCCAGCACAGCCAGAGTCAAGAGAAGGACAAACTTGCCCGCAGTATTCATGGTCGATTCCTCCATTCAGAGCAGATGATCAATCCGCTTTTCCTTATATCACGGGAGCGAGTGGGTTTTAAAGGTTAGATTCAAGATGCGGGATCGTGATCAGATGTTGACTCAGGCTCCAAATCTATTACATGATTTTGGATAGGCCATTTCGAATTCGACGCCTGCTTGGAGGTGCCTACGCCGAAACGTTGGCCGGGCAGCCGGCCCAGCTGCTTTTTCAAGATGTCGTCGGGTTGACCGTGGCGCTCGACGAAGCCCGGATCAAGAGGTGGACGGAATTATGCCTGGCCTTCGGCTATCGTTTTGAGAACGAGAAAGAAACGACTGTCCTTGAGGGTCCGGATCTCACCTTGCGGCTCGTCCCGGCGCGGGGTGAGCGGCGGGGCGTCCTCGAGATCCGGATGCGATTGCGCCGCCGGCCGGAGAATCCGGGGGAGCATCGGCTGGGGACGAGCATGCTGACTCTGCGGGAGGACGCTTCGGCCATATGGTCATTTTGATGAAAGATCAGCTCAACCCAAAACAGCAACGATTCTTGGAGAATGATCCGCCCGAATAAGGAGTTCACTATGGACAATGATATCATCCAGAAGAAAGAGGCCCTCCGGCAGATCCGTCTGGCTCTTCATCGCACCGCCCTCCTTTATCATCATTTTGCCGAAACGCTCGTGGCTGAACTCGGCGAAAAAAAGGGGACGGAGTTGATCCGCAAGGCCATCGAGGCGTATGGGGCCCGAATCGGCGGAGAGGCCCGCAGTAAGGCGCGGGACAAGGGATTAAGTCCGACTCCGGAAAATTTCGAAAGTGACCTCCCGGATCTGGCCTGGGAAAGAAGCGCAATCACCGTGGACGGAGAAAAAAGGACCCGCGTGACGCGGTGTCCGCTGGCCGAGGAATGGCTCGCCTGGGGCGATCCTCAGAAGGCCCGCCTCTACTGCTACGTCGACCAGGCGAAGATGCGGGCTTTCAACCCCGATTACGAATATGTCCATTTTAAGACGCTCCTCGACGGCGACCCGTGTTGTGAATTGGCCGTCCGCCGGTCGAAACGGGAGGGGCCGGCAGAGGTTTTGTCCGGAGCTGAACCAAACACCCTGGAGACCGTCTGGTGGCTTGGCGGGCGCTACACCAGGGAGGACCTTATGAAAATGGAACCGGCCTGCCTCCGGGCCCTATTCCGCGAGCGCGTCCACCATGCCATCGAGGTGCTTCTTTACCCCATCCTCCTGGGAAAAAAGAATGCCCCCAAAAACTATGGGCATGAGCCCGAGTTGATCCTGGATGTTTGGAGAAAACGCGGGCTTTCCGAGGAAGGGGACGACTTCGACTGGGGCAAGAAATATCTGGCCATCGCCAAAAGGATCCGCGAGAAAAAGGGAGTCGCTGTCAAAGAAAGGGCGATCGTTCCTTTCACCAGGAAGGAAATGGAAGCCGTGAGAAAGCTGATCTGGGACCGGCGGTCCATCCGTGACTGGATCCCGGGGAAAGAGATTCCCGATGCTTTGATTACCCAAATCCTGGAAGCCGGGAGGGCAGCCCCGACTGGCTGCAACATGGACGTCGCCCGCTTCATCGTGATCCGTGACCCCAAGGAGATGAAGACGGTCTGGAGCGACATCCCAACCCCGGCCGAAAGTTGCGTCGTGATCGTCATCGCCTACGACAAGCGCATCTACCGGACCGTGGGACACGACAAGCTGGTCGCCCACAACCAGCTCCTGGATTGCGCCGCCGCCGGGGATCACATGTGTCTGATGGCCCACGCGCTGGGACTTGGGGCCTGCTGGCTCACCTCCACGGATGAAACGGCGCAGCGTTTCAAAACCAGGCATGGACTCCCCGAGTACATCCAACCGGTCATGCACATCGCCGTGGGTTGGGCCGCCATGAATATCATCAAGAGCGGGAGAGCGCCTCTCCGGGACATGATCGTCGGGAAAAAAGCCTCCGGATAGCATGCTGAAAAACTATCGCTGGACGATCGTCGCCCTCGTTTTCCTGACCACAGCCGTCGGGATGATGGCCTGGTCGACGGTCTTTCCGATTCTCAACCTCCTCGTCCGGGATCTCGGCATTACGAGGGCCCAGGGCGGGTTTCTCTCAGGGCTTTTTTACTTTCCGGGCGTCTTTGTCTCGCTGCCCGGAAGCTGGATGTTCAGCCGGCTCCCGGCGCGCCGGGCTTTTGCCTTCACCTGGGCGTTTATTGCCGTCGGCACCTTGATCATGGCCGTCTCCCCGTCCTATCTCGTCCTTTGCCTCGGCCGTTTGCTTTTCTCCATCGGGATGAACCTTCACCTGATCGGGGCGTTAAAAATCCTGGCGGATTGGTTCCGGGGGCATGAGCGTTTGGGGCTCGCCATGGCCGTGTATTCATCGGCTATATCGGTCGGGGTTTTCTGTGGCATGAATTTCGGCGGAAAGCTGGGCAGTGATCATGGTTGGCGCGCCCCCTTTTACTTGCTCACTGCCCTGACGATCGCGGGATGGCTGGCCCTGCAGGCGATCAGGGAAGCTCCGGCGGCGGACGGAGATGAGGCCGCGGCGCCGTCCCGGCGTTTCTCTTTCCGGGCCGGGGCCATCGTCTGGGTCATGGGGGCGTGCTATTTCTTATTCGGCATCGGGTCCGATTCCTTCCTGACATTCACGCCGGATCTCTTGGTCCAACGAGGGTTTCCGCTGGCCAAGGCTTCGGCGATCGTGGGCAGTTATGCTCTCGTCGCGTTGTTCATCAAACTGACGACCTCACCGTTCATCAAGGCCCGGAACGCCATTTATTTCGTTTCGGCAGGGTGTGTGTTTGGAGTGCTGAGCGACATCCTCATCCTCAAGGGCGGAATCAATCCACTCTTTGCGAGCATCGCGATCGGCGGGGCCTTTGGGATCACCATGCCGGCAATCTACTCCATGCCGGCGTTCTTCCTGAAGGGGGAGAGCGTCGGCCTGGCCTACGGCATCTTCCAGCTTCTCTACAGCTTCGGGCTTGCGGCCCAGGCCTTGATCGGGTTTACGATCGACCGGACGGGCGGATACAGGGTCGGCTACAGTCTGATGATGGCCTTTTTCGGCGTCGCGCTCGTCTGCGCGCTGATCATATTCCTTATGAAGCACAGAGAGCCGGCAGCAACGATCACATGAGCCTTTAGTTTGCCTAAATAAGACCTTTAACGCAGAATATCCGTGTGTTCCAAGATAGCCATGAGACTCGAATGAGCAAGAATCCGATATGGGCTCACGAAAAAGCTGCGGCGATGCGCGCCGATCTCTCCGCTTGGCAGCGTTTCATTCGGGCCGACAGCCATATTTTGAAAGAAAGCCCCGGCCTCCTTTTCCAGCAGGCCGCGAACCAGCCCGAAAGCTCAGCGCCGGCGCGACAGGCCGCATCCCGCTTCGCGTCCGGGTCGGTGACTTTTCCCTGGCTTCGCTGGGTGAACAAGCCGCGCTCAGCCGACCCCTGTCTCCTCACCGTGAGCGGCGAGGGCGGCAAAGTCAGTTGCGGCGCTTTCATTCCCGGAGGAAAACGGATCCTCGCGGCCGCCGGCCCGGAGCTTCAGGTCTGGGATTTCGAGTCCGGCGTCATGGAGCGCACGATCCCCGCGCAGGGGGACGCCATCAGCCGCTGCTCCCGGACTCCCGTCGGCGAAACGATCGTCTTCGTTGGGTCGCGGGGCCTCGTTGTTTTCGACGCCGTGCGCCTTTCCGAACGCTTTCGTACCCCCGATGAGCCCGCGGCAGGCCGATGGATCTTTTCGTCCGACGGCCGTAGGGCGGCCTGCATTCTTCAGAACCCGCCCCGCGTCAAGCTCTGGGACCTCGACGGACGGCGGCTCATCCTGGAAAGAGCTGGTGAGACAGACCCCCGGAGACCCATCGCTTTCTGCGCTGACGGCCGGCGGGCGGTGATCCATTGGCGAAAGGGCCTCGAGCTCCTGGATTCCGCCTCCGGCTCCCTCGTGGCCGAGCTCGACGGCGACGCCTACGCCGCCCAGGACCAGCTCGTAGCTTCCGTAACCGCCGGCGCATCGCTCACTCTCTGGGACGCCGCGACAGGGGAGAGGCTCAAAACCATCCCCACGGGCCGCCCCGTCAATAGCTGTTCGATCGCGCCCGGCGGGAAGCGCATCCTCGCCGACGTCGTCATGGAGGATGTCCTCGACCGGGTTATCTGGGGGCACCTCCTCTGGGATGCGGAATCCGGAAATCTCCTCGCGACTCTTCCCTCCGGCTACGGCGCTCATATCAGCGCTCTTCTCGAGAGACAGGTTGGAGCGGTCGAATCGGTGAGCCTTCCGGGACATGCCTTCTGGCCTGACGGAAGCCGTCTCGCGACGTGGCCCCCTTTTTCGACGCACGTCACAGTCTGGGATTCAACGACCGGCGAGCGACTTCGCGACCTCAAGCCTCACCCGGCTTGGGTTCAGGCCTGCGAGGTGTCCTCGACCGGCGACTATCTCGCCGCCTCCTGCCAGGATGGCTCCTTGGTTGTATGGAACGGCAGCGACTTCTCCAGGCGAGGGACCCTTCGGGGGAACGCCCGGCAGATCCTCGACGTCTTTTATTCGCCTGACGAGAAGCATCTGGCCAGCGTCACCGACGACGGGACCCTCAAGATCTGGGAAATCCCGGCCTCGGCCGCCGACGAAGCGTCAACCCATCAGGGCAGAGTGACGGCGTGCGCCTTCTCGGCCCGGGGTGATAAACTCCTTTCGGCGGCTTCGGACGGCGTCCTTATGCTGAGAGATCCGGAGAGCGGCGAGGGAATCGCCTGGCTGAATCCCCGTAAGGGAGCAATCCCGGCGGCCGCCCTTCCGCCCGCCGGGGACGAGGTGGCCTTCATCGCGGGAGAGCCTTACGCCAACGTATATGTCTGGAACACGAGAACCGGGGCGGTCGAGTCTCTGGGCGATGTCGGTCATAGCGAGCGGGGAGGCCGCTGCCGCTTCTCGCCCGATGGGCGGCACCTCGTGGCGGTCGGGGGATGCCGCCATGGAATCTCCGTCCTCACCGGCCAGATCTCAATCTGGCGCACGCCCCCCTGGACGAAAGTCTTCAGCAGTGGATACGGGGTGCCCGTGGCCCGCTTCGACCTGACCGCGGACGGAAGATGGGCGCTTTTTAACCTTCAGGACGGCACCCTCCTTCTCTGGGATTTCCGGTCCGGGCCGGGGGCGGCGATGAAGGAGACGAAGGGCGTTCAGGCGTTTGCCCTTCATCCTTCCGGCCAATTGGCGCTGATTACCCGCGCCGGTGCCGGACCTCAGATCATGCAGCTCGAGACGCAAGCCGTGGTAGGAACCTCGATTCCCTCGGCATCTCTCGCCTCCTGGCGCGCCTTCTCGCCGGATGGAATGAGCATCGCCTCGTGGCCATGCAGAGTGATGGTGATAAACCCACGCTCGTTAAATTTAGAATTGGCCTGGGAGGCCGCGTCGGAATATTTCCTGCGCTTCTCCGAGGACGGAGAGTACGTCGTGACCTGCAGGGGGACCGAGGCCATTCTTCTCCGCAGGGCCGACGACGGAAGTCCAATTTGTAAGTACTACCCCAGAGGGGCTTTTAATCAGATCGACTTTGCGGCAGGCGGACGCAAGCTGGCCGTCGGGACAATGCTCGGCGAGGTTCATCTTCTGAGCCTCGCGGGTAAAATAGCGAAGCGCATGCCCTCGCTTTCCGCTCGCGGAACGGGAGGGCTTTCTTCAGGGCGTACTGTGGGAAGACGGCCTTCAGGCGGAAAGCCCAAGCGAATCGGGCTCAACGACCCTTGCCCGTGCGGCAGCGGGAAAAAATACAAAAGATGCTGCGGCGCCGCGCGATAGTTATTTCGCCGAGAACCTGCAAATCGTCTGGCTCCCAGGCGAGCGAGGACTTGGTCCGGACCGTCTTCTTCAAGATCATCAAGTACCGGGATCGATACCGGGCCGAGGAGGGGTCGTTCGTCACCTGGATGTTCCGGATCGCCCATAATGCCAATATCGACCGTTACCACAAGGTCGAGCGATCGCGGAACGAGGTCAGGATCGACGAGACCGAGGTTGCGCGACGATGGGGACCCGGACGAGGATTTCCTCAAGAAGGAGCGCTCGAGGCGGATGAAAGAAGCCCTGGGGCGACTGACCGAGGAACAGCGTGAAGTCCTGATTCTGAGCCGGTATCATGGCCTGAAGTATGAGGAGATTGCCGAGATCCTGAAATGGCGCGGGGGGACGGACGTCCTCCTCAAGGCCTTCGATGGGAATATCTATATCCGGAAGATGCAATAGCAGGGTTGACTGAGGGGCAAGACGGGCATACGATTGCGGAATCTCCCCGGAGAGGAGTAAAACTTGGAAAAGACAGGAGCTCCAGGAAAATTCGCGACAATCGGGGCAATCTTTATCATCCTCGCCGCTTCGGCCGCGTGCCGCTCCAAAGGCGAGAGCGCGGCGGCAGGGCTGCGCATCGGCGT
>Ga0299915_10004663_pt1 | contig 10004 bp, 10 predicted proteins | sample RVTome_13_FD_200263 | JGI IMG/M metagenome (GOLD analysis project Ga0299915, IMG submission 200263) | Soil microbial communities from uranium-contaminated site in the Upper Colorado River Basin, Wyoming, United States - RVT92D227 (version 2) ...
GTGCTTTAATCAGCATTGATGAAAAGAAGTTGAGGGCGCGAATCCTTCCTCTGAATGATTAGGTGATATAATAAATAAGAGCAAGGAGAAAGTTGTATTTGAACCAACGTCCCCTATTTCCCCCTACTGTTGTACTGTTGTACTGTTGTGTTGTACTGTTGTTAGTCAAATATCGAAATTAACGGACGTACGTCCCTTAGCCCCTTGTAATTTACGTTTGGCGGGGTGTGTTAATGAAAGAAAACGCAGGCTTTTGGCGAAGAGTACTTGCAGCTTTGATTGATATTATACCAATTACTCTATTGGTTGCATCAGTATTCTATTTCTATTATGGCTTTGATGATGTCTTGCGCAGTTATTTTACCCAGCTTCACGATCTTGATGCGCGGAGAGAATTTATACACGAAAGAAATCATATTCGAAATCTATCCTTTGTAATCTGGATATTATATTCTATCTTACTAGAGTGTACCGCTTTTCAAGCTACTTTTGGCAAGCTTCTTGTTGGCTTAAAAGTTGTTGATCAAAATGGCAATCGTTTGTCGTATTTGCGTTCTATCGTGCGTAACCTCTTAAAATTCGTCAGCCTTGTTCCATTTAGTTTGGGATTTATTTGGGTTGCTTTTACAAAGCAAAAGCAAGGTTGGCATGACTTAGTCGTAAAAGCATTCGTAATTAAAAAATAAATATTTAATACTAATCGATTCAGCCGGTTAGTTTAAAGGCTGCCGTTGATCTTAAATGGCAGATCGAAGCGAGGAGGATTTATTATGAAAATTATAAAAATTATAACCGTAATTTTTAGCACTATGTTAATTTTATCATGTTCTCAGTCAGCGCAATCAGACCTAACACCTCTCAGTTCCCTTTGTAATTCTAATCAAGAATCACTTGGCTTAACTCCCCGCACTTTTCTTGATGGTATATTAACTATCCACATCCCTAACAACTTTTATGAGATGTCTCAGGAAAGAATCGCGATGAAATATCCAGATCAACAAAGGCCAACCGTGGTGATGACTAATAATGATAACGGGACTGTAAATGTCGCAATTAATCATACTGACCATAAAGTATCTCCTGCAGAAATTGAAGATTTCCATAGATATATGGAGGGAATGTTCAAGAAAAAATATTCTTCGGCAGTTTGGTATAGAAGTGAAGTATTACAAATTGGGAAGAGAAAGTGTTTTGTCCTGGACTTGCAGACGCCGGCTCTGGATACAAAGATAAGGAATATTATGATGTGTACATCAGTCAATGGGAGAATACTGTTGGTTACGTTCAATACGACTCTTGAGCTAGAAAGTGAATGGTTAGATAGAGGCTATTGCATTATCAGTTCTATTATGATAAATGACCAGCCCTAACTATTGCTTGTTGTAATGAGACCGTCCAGTTAACTAAATAGGGTAAGATCGGGGACGTACTTAAACACGTTAAATAATGAGCCGATGCATCCTGCTGCCAGCAAAATATCGGAATTAACGGACCTACGTCCCTTAGTTTGCTAATATTATTATGTTGTTAGGCCGCATCGCGATAATTTTCTTGACAGCAATAATATTTTATGCTAATTTAAAAATATATGAGAGCGCTCGAAAGCGATGGGGGGTAATATGAATAAAATTCCCGTCATAGTAGAAGCTCTTTGCTATCTCCTTTCCAAGCTAAAGCAAGCAGACAAAATTCAGCTCGTAAAACTTATGTACTTGGCAGACAAGTACCATCTGATGAATTATGGTAGAACAATATCAGATGATGTTTTCATTGCGTTGGGAAACGGCCCGGCTGGTTCACGCACTATGGACGTGCTTGAATATGATCCATATGTCTTGGGGGATTGCCTTTCGATGGCAAAGGGCTACTTTAAAAAGGGGAAAGGTCATCAGTATCTTGTTGGAGACAAATGTGACGCCGAATCCCTCGAAATGCTATCGGAATCAGATATTGAGGCTCTCGATTTTGTCATAAACAATTTTGGTACGATGGATAAATGGGCTGTGGTCAACTATACCCATACCCTTCGAGAATGGAAACAGTTTGAGCACCTTTTTGATTCGGGCAAAACTAAAAAGGAATCATTAAAAACCGAGGACCTTCTTTTCCCAGTCGGTGACAGATATTTCACTATATCGGAAGAACACATAGAAGAATCTCGCAAAATATTAACTGGTACATTCGATTAAGTTGGAAATTCCTCTTAAGCTCCGCCTTCCATTAATCCTTAAAAAAATCAAAAGTTTCAGTATAGTTTGGTTTCAAGATAATAATTTGACAAATCCGTCACCTCATTGGTATGTCTTAATTCCTGTGCCAGATAAATCATCTTTTCTCATCGCCATGATCACTTCTAAGATTGAGAACCTGGTTCGCTATTATCGCAGAACAAAACAACCAAAAGCGGCTGACAGTCTTGTGAAAATCAGTAATGATGAATTTTCTTTTCTCAAACATCAGAGTTTTGGCAAAAGTGTTGTCAATTGTAACGAGACTGAATACTTAGATATCAGCGAGTTAGTCCACAGGATAGACGAAACGGTAGGATTTAAGGTTGAAACTGAAAAAGTACCAGAATATTTACGAAAAGAAATTGTAACCGCTATCTTAAATAGTCCTATGACTTCACCTTTCATGCATAAGCTCGCAAAAGCAGCAAATCCCATTTAATTGTTTAAACTGACCCACTATCGGGGGTTTTGAAGGGTTGACAAATATACGTATATGTTTCATAGTTCCAACCAGGGGTTTTCTTGTGACGCAATAAAGCTGCGGTATGTGCAAGATACTCTCAAGTTTTATTAGTGAATAAGTAATATGCACGACGAAGTTGAAAGAATACGATCAAAACGAGCGCAGAATCCCTGGCCAAAGTACTTGACATCTGTTCAGATCGATGGCCTGCGTGGATGGACAGGGCAGGAAGTGCGCTTTGAGTTTCCCGTTACAGTCGTTTGTGGTGAAAATGGTTCCGGTAAATCCACCGTGCTCAAGACAGCAGCTGCCGCGTATCGTCACCCCACAGATCCAAGTCTAAGTTACTACCCCAGCACGTTTTTCCCCGACACCCCCTGGGAGAATGTGAGTAATGTCACGCTGACGTATCGGTTGAGGGAGGGCAATAACGACAGACCCTTTGTCGTCCGCAAGCTCGCTGCGCGTTGGCGGTTCCAAAGAAACAAGCCGCTCCGTCATGTCATACTTCAGGATGTATCGCGTACCCTGCCCATTGAGGCCACGGTCGGCTATGCTTATATCGCGAAACGGAGGGCACAGGAGGTATCGGCACAGTCATTGTCTGCAGAACTAACAACCTATTATTCGAGTATAATGGGGCGGACTTATGACACAGCAAGGTTTGCTCTATCAAATGTAGATAGAAGGCGCAAGGTGGGCGTTGTTCAATTTGGAGGTTTGGAGTTCTCGCAGTTTCATCAAGGAGCAGGTGAAGATGCGACGCTCGATCTCATCTCGCTTCTTCAAAATGTCCCCGACACCGCCCTCGTTATTCTCGACGAAGCAGAAGCCTCCTTGCATCCACGTGCTCAGCGCCGTTTGATCCATTTTCTCCTGTGGCTCGCACGAACAAAACAGCTTCAAGTTATCTTGTCGACGCATAGCCCTTATGTCCTCGAAGAATTACCATCGGAGGCTCGCGTCTTTTTGGAAAGAAAGAGTAACGGTATCGATGTGATCTACGGCGTTACCCCAGACTTTGCGCTCAATAGAATGGATGACATTGATAGGCCAGATTTATATGTCATGATAGAGGACAGTGAAGCTACGGTTTTGGCGTCCGCCATGCTGCGTGCGGCAGGTGTTGATCTCACACGGCTCTCGTTTGTCGAGGTGGGTCCAGCAAACATCGTGGCAGCCGTTGGCGTTGCGGCCCGAAGTCCACGCTTCCCAGTGCAGGCAATAGGCATCGTGGATGGTGATCATCCAGCTCAGCGTGGCTCGATCAAGTTTCCCGGTACAGCGTGTCCCGAACGGCGATTGTTCGAGGACCTCCGATCTAGTGCCCTTCATCAACTTGCACTGCGCCTGGGCATTTCCGAAGATGCTTTAAGCACCGCTTTTGATCGTGCCATGAGTGCAGTAGATTCTCACGAGTGGCCTCATCACCTTGCTCGCATCACGGGTCAGACCGTGGACTACCTATGGGAGACAATGTGCCAAGTCTGGGTCAAGAACTGCTTATCTGAGGACGATCTTAATGAGTTCTCAGGCGCGATTAAACGCCTCCTGCCCTAACATAGAAGAATAGGTATACTGCAGTGGGTCTGTAGCTTTTTGACTAGAAAGGTGGTCAAATGCCATTAAAGGTTGCATCAGTCTCCTCGTTACTTTTTGCGGTTACTGTCTTTGATGTTGGAATAAATAGGCGCTCTCTAAATATCTAAAATCGGGGTAAGTTTATGAATGATTTACAAAATTGGGAAATGCTCAGAGATAAATTTCAAATAGAAGATATTAAAATGACATTGACCTTGGCCAGTGGTACATTTGTAGTATCTCTGGTTTTTTTAGCTAAAGATCAAGTTTTGTCATATAAGATTTTTCTATTGATCAGTTGGGTTTCTCTAGTGTTGTCTATTATTATGGGTATGTGGGCGATGACGGCAGGCGTAACGAGATACGATCGAGCAATAAGAGGGAAGAGAGGCAGTTTGAAAAAGAAAGAGGAAAAGCTTTATAAGCAAGGTAAAGTCTTAACTCCTTTGGAAAAATACACGCCTTCAGTTCAAAAATGGTCATATACCGTAGGGTTATTAAGTTTCTTTTTATTTGTTATTGTGAATGTATATAATCATATCAAGTGGTAAAAACCTATTAATTCAAGCCAACTGACTTTCCACACACGAGCGGCCTCATTTAAGGCTTTTTCATTATAACCCCAACGCGCCGCGGGCTATTTCCCCTTGACACTACCCCCCATTTTCGTTTACAGTTTTAAGTAGTTATGGGCGGTTAACTCAGCGGGAGAGTGCTATCCTCACACGGTAGAAGTCACTGGTTCAAATCCAGTACCGCCCACCAATCTTAATTTTATTGTCGCATTCGGGGAGGATACCCCTTGCCTTGAGGCGAAGACAGTATAGCGAGCGTTGTTACAAAAGGGTTCATGGGTCCAAGGGGCCAAGGGTTCTAGTAAGATGAATAATATGTCTTTCACTTGCATCCCCGAACCCTCGAATCCTCGACCCCTCTGGTCCCGCCGCTGGCGGGATAATTTGCGAAGGCCGCGGGGAGTGAGAGGAGCTCGGTGGTTTGGCCGCAGGGTAAGATGATGCTATCCTCCTCTCTGCGGTTTTTATTTTATCGTCTTCTTATACCCCTCTCCCGTCGACGGGAGAGGATGATTTGAATAATTCTCAGGGTTTTAAATAAAGGACGGCGATATGTCAGGTCATTCAAAGTGGTCACAGATCAAGCGGAAAAAGGGCGTGGCTGATGCCAAGCGGGGGCAGGTCTTCACCAAGCTGATCAAAGAGATCACCGTGGCTGCCCGCTTCGGCGGGGGCGATCCCGAGGGCAACGCCCGGCTGCGCACGGCCATAGCCGCTGCCAAGGCGGAGAACATGCCCAAGGACAACATCGAGCGGGCCATCAAAAAGGGCACCGGCGAGCTGGAGGGCGTTACCTATGAGGAGTTCCCGTATGAAGGGTACGGCCCCGGCGGCGCAGCAGTGCTCGTCGAGGTGCTGACGGACAACAAGAACCGGACCACGGCCGAGATCAGGCATATCTTCTCCCGCTCCGGCGGCAACCTGGGGGAGGCCGGGAGCGTGGCCTGGATGTTTCACAAGAAGGGTTACATCGTGATAGACAAGGCGGCAATTGACGAGGATAAGCTGATGGAGGTCGTCCTGGATGTCGGCGCCGAGGATATCGAGACCGGCGACAAAGAATACGAGGTGACCACCGATCCGCAGAAACTCGATGCAGTGAAGAAGGCCCTGGACAAGGCGGGTATCAAGTACCATCTGGCAGAGCTCACCATGTACCCTCAGTCCACCGTCGCGATCGACGGCAAGCATGCCGAGCAGATGCTCCGCTTGATGGAGCAGCTGGAGGACAATGACGATGTCCAACACGTCTACGCGAACTTCGACATCCCAGATAAGGTAATGGAACAGTTGAGCAAATGAGGATATTGGGGATAGATCCCGGCACCCTGGTCATGGGGTACGGGGTGGTAGAAGAAAAGCAGGGAGGATTGACGCACGTTATCGACGGGACCATCTCCCCCACGGGCGAGCTGGCGCAGCGTTTGAAAGAGCTCTACGACGGTCTGCAGGAGATGATCCGCGCCTATGCCCCGGATGCCGTGGCCATGGAGAGCCCCTTTTTTTCCAAGAACGTCGTGAGCACGGTGAAGCTTGGGCAGGTGCAGGGGGTGGTGGTGCTTGCCGCCACCCATGCCGCGCTCGATTCCTGCTCCTACACCCCCATGGAGGTCAAGTCGGCGGTTGCCGGCTACGGCAAGGCCACCAAGGCGCAGGTCAGGGAGATGGTGAAGCGCCTGCTTGGTATTCCTGGCCCGCTCTCTCTGGACGCGTCGGATGCCCTGGCCGTGGCCATCTGCCACATCCACACGGCCGAGCTCAAGCGCAAATATCAGCAACACCTTTCCTCTGAAGCCTCGGGAAGATGATATCGCAGATCCGCGGCCGCCTGGCCAACAAAGCCCCTGGAGAGATCATTATCGATTGCAACGGGGTGGGATACGGCATCAGGGTCCCCCTCTCGACCTTCTACGAGCTGCCGGAGATCGAGGCGGAGGTGCTGTTGCAGGTCTACACGCATGTCCGCGAGGATGCCCTGCTTCTCTATGGCTTTTTGACGCCGAAGGAGAAAGAACTCTTCTGCCTCCTGATCGGGGTGTCGGGGGTGGGGCCGAAGCTTGCCATCAATGTGCTCTCCGGTATCTCGGCCGGCAATCTGGAGCGGGCCCTGTGCGAGGGCGACCTCATCTGCTTGACCCGCATCCCCGGCATCGGGAGGAAGACTGCCGAGAGGATGCTCGTGGAGCTGAAGGACAAGGTTACTCTCCCCGCGGGAGCGGCGGCAACCGGCCTGCCTCTGAAGCAGGGGGTGGTTAAGGATGCCCTGTCCGCCCTGGTCAATTTGGGCTATACGAGGTCCATAGCCGAGGAGGCGGTGCATGAGGCAGCGCGCCAGCGTGGGGATGAGCCGTCGTTAGAGGAGCTTCTCAAGGAATCACTCCGCTTACTCGCCAGGCACTGATGCAATGGTCAAGCCCTTAGTCACCGAGGAAGAGATACGTTTTGAGCAGGGGGTGCGCCCCCAGACCTTCGCCGAGTACGTCGGCCAGGGGCGCGTCAAAGAGAATCTCAAGGTCTTTGTCGATGCTGCAAAGGAGCGGGGGGAGGCGCTCGATCATGTGCTTTTTCACGGCCCCCCGGGCCTGGGCAAGACCACCCTGGCCCACATCATCGCTCATGAGCTCCAGGCGGGGATAAAGGCCACCTCCGGCCCGGCCATAGAGCGCCCCGGCGATCTGGCCGCCATCCTCACCAATTTGCAAGAACGGGATGTCTTTTTTATCGATGAGATCCACCGCCTGAACCGCGTCGTGGAGGAGGCGCTCTACCCGGTGCTCGAGGACTTCAAGTTCGATATCGTCATCGGCCAGGGCCCGGGGGCCCGGGCCATCAAGCTCGATATCCCCCACTTTACCCTCGTGGGTGCCACCACCAGGGCAGGGCTTCTCACCTCCCCTCTGCGGGACAGGTTCGGGGTGGCCTTCCGGGTGGACTACTATCCGCCGGAGGATCTGGCCATCATCGTCCAGAGGTCCGCGCGCATCCTCAAGGTGCATATCGACGAGGCCGGTGCACAGGAGATCGCCTCCCGCTCCCGGGGTACCCCGAGGATCGCCATCCGCTTGCTGCGACGCGTCAGGGACTACGCCCAGGTCAAGGAGGACGGCGCCATCACCAGGGAGGTGGTGCAGAGGGCCCTGGCCCTGATGGAGATCGATCACCTGGGCCTGGACAACATGGACCGCAAGCTCCTGCGCACCATCATCGAGAAGTTCGGCGGCGGCCCGGTCGGCATCGATACCCTGTCCACAGCGATCAGCGAGGAAAAGGATACCATCGAGGACGTATACGAGCCTTTTCTTATTCAAAAGGGGTATATCAACCGCACGCCGCGGGGGAGGGTGGCGACCAAGCTCGCCTATGAATATTTGGGGCTCAGGCCTGAAGACACTGCCCAGGGGGATCTCTTTAAGTAATGACACCTTAATTTTTTACCACGAAGAACACGAAGATCACGAAAAATACTTAATCTTTTTTATTCTTAACCTTCTAGCCCCTTCGTGCCCTTCGTGGTTAAACTTTCTTTTTAGGGTATAAGATACGATATAAGATAATGACGCGGGTGGAGATCATCGCCGTCGGGAAGGAGATATTACGGGGGCAGACCCTGGATACCAACTCCTCCTGGCTGGCCAAGCGGATAACCGCGCTCGGGGGCATGATCGGGCGCATCGTGATCCCGGATGACGACGTGGCGGCCATTGCTCAGGAGATCAAGACCTCGTTTCATAACGGCGCCCAGATCATCATCACCACCGGCGGGCTCGGCCCCACCTTCGACGACAAGACCCTGGCCGGCATCGCCGAGGCGATTGGCCGTCCCCTTGCCCTGCATCCTCAGGCCCTGGAGATCGTAACGCGCCGGTATAAAGAGTTCCACGACCAGGGGTTTGTGGAGGACGCAGCAATCACCCCTGCGCGCGAGAAGATGGCCTATCTGCCGCAGGGGGCAGAGGCTTTAGACAACCCCGTGGGCACAGCGCCGGCTGTCTCTTTAACAGGTCCGGAATGGGTGATCTTCGCGCTCCCCGGCGTGCCCAGGGAGATGCAGGCGATCTTCGAGCAGACGGTCTTTCCGCGCCTCAAAAAGATGTTAGGGGCGGAGTTCTATCTGGAAGAAACAATGAACACCGGCATGGGTGATGAGTCCGTCATCGCGGGGATGATCGAGCAGGTCATGAAGCAGGTCCCCGGCACATACCTCAAATCCAAGGCCGCCTCTTTCGGCAAGGGGGTAGAGCTGGAGGTGGTGATCACCGCAGCCGGAGCTGACAAGCAAGGGATTGAGAAGAAGGTGAATGAAGCAAAAAGGCTGCTGCTCGCGCTTGTCAAAGCCCGCCCCACTCGTACTGCAGGATAGCGCAGGCAGCGATGGCCGCGGTCTCGGTCCGCAAAATCCTCCCCCCCAGGCCGGCAAGAGCAAAGCCAGCTTGCCTGGCCTGCTGAACCTCCTCCTCTGCCCACCCCCCTTCAGGCCCAACCATCAAGGCAATGCCCTTTGGGGCAGGCATGTCTCTTATCAGAGAGGCGAGTCTTCGCTGTTCCTTTTCCCAGAGCATGACTTTGAGCTCTAGAGGCCGGGCCAGGTCCAGGGCCTGCGCAAAGGAGCAATAGGGGGCAACAAGGGGCACGGAGGCCCTGCGGCTTTGCTTGGCTGCCTTGAGGGCGATCTGCTGCCAGCGATGGGCCTTGGGCTGATCTGACTCCCGCTCTTCCAGCGAGATGGAGTGTTTCGATTTAAAGGGGCAGATGCAGCTGACCCCGAGCTCCGTGGCTTTTTGGATGATGAGCTCCATCCGCTCTCTTTCCGGCAGCGCCTGCAAGAGAAAGAGGTCAAAGGGGGGTTCCAGCGGCCCCCTCATCTCCTCGAAGATGAAGACGCGCGCCTGATCTGCCTTGAGCTCGGTTATCCTACCCCGGAATGCCTTGCCCGCGGCATCCTGCACGGTGATGATCTCTCCCTGATAAGGCTCCCGAGAGCAAAGGGGGGAGAAGAGGTCTCCCACTAGGACAATCTCCTTACCCATGCTGAGCCGGGCCGGGAAGCAGATCTGCCCAGGGCCGCGATTACTTGGCGAATGATTAGCACTCATAGCGGGTGCTATTATATCCTATTTTTAACGCGGATTAGCTGACGGAAACGAGGCAGGAGAT
>Ga0299915_10004664_pt1 | contig 10004 bp, 8 predicted proteins | sample RVTome_13_FD_200263 | JGI IMG/M metagenome (GOLD analysis project Ga0299915, IMG submission 200263) | Soil microbial communities from uranium-contaminated site in the Upper Colorado River Basin, Wyoming, United States - RVT92D227 (version 2) ...
AGCCTTCTCTCTTCCGGCACACGTTCGCCTCGGACAGGAGAGTGAGGAAGCCGCCTGGTTGAAGTCGGGCGATCCCTGCTGGCCCACGAAACAGAAGAAGGCCTTCATCAAGATGGATATGTCCTACATGACCTGTATCCCCATTTCCATCAACCTGACCTGGGACGTCGAGGAAACCTTTCAGCGTACGGGCCGCTTTGGAACCGACCGGGTCAATTTGAAGCTCAATGAGGCTTTTACTGCCTACCTGGAGCTCACTCACAACCAGAAAAATCGCAAGTTGCTGGATAGCTATGAGATCGGTGGGCCCGCGCCCTGCTGCCCGGGGAAGACAAGCATTTCTCTCGAAACCATCAATGCCACTTTTCTGGTTTGCCAAGGACCTTACCGAACCGGATGCCGTCCCTACTCGACCAGCCGGCCGAATGATTTCGTCGTCACTCCCGATCCAAATCCCAGCGTTCATATACACTGGACAAGGGACGGAGTGGGCGATGCCGGCGAATTGATTTCTTCTCACCTGAACCCCCGGGAAGACTTGGTTTCGGAGCCGCTGAATATTGCCGGCGACGTCTTTGATCAGTGCAGCAGCGGCTTCCCGGTGAAGCTAAATCGCAGCGATATGCCGACTTGGGAGGAACTCCAGGCGGGGCTGGAAAGCGGGGTACTTGAGAAAGAATATCCTTTTCAGGATAGGACATCTTATCCCGGGACGAACTATGCCCACGCCGTCAAGGGCAAGGTCAGGTTCACCATCCTCACCAAGCTCGAAATGGAAAAATGGCAGGTGAACGTGGAGGGATGGGAGACGGATAACTTGCGGCCGCCCATTAAGTATAAGGAGGCCAACAAAAAGGAGACGGAACTTCCCATTTCCGTCACATTCGACTGGAAACTCCAGGCCACGTTCGACTTGGCCAAATCCAAGAGCTCAAGGATTTTTAGAAAGGGAAGCATCGCCCAGGCGTCGCTCACGCCGAAGATTCTCATGGACCGCCCGGATCTTTGCACGTGTTCAACGACCAGCTGCCCCGGGAAAACAAGCCTTCCGGATGCATCCAAACTGGCCGGCAGTCCCTTTACGTCCGCAGAGATTAAGGACAACAGCATCCAATTGACCTGGCCGGAATTTTCATCGGAAACTTGCGTTTCCTGCGTTCCCCGTCGTGCTTCAACGAAGCTTTTTTACAAACATGAGTTTGGCGACAAGAATTTTATGTATTGGCTTTCCCGAGAGCTCCTGCCCTTGAAAGACGGGGCCGTCGTGACAGGGCAAGTGCCGATCTGGATGGGCTTTAAAATCACGCTCAAGAAAATAAAATAAAATGGCATGCTTTCCCCGGGCCGGGCGCGATCCGGCGCTGCCCGGAAGGCGCGCTACTTCGCCTTCTGCCCTTTGACCACCTGGGTTTGATGGGCTCCCTTGGTGGTGTGCACCCGGAGGCCGTCCTCCCCGGGAAGCCACACCTCGGCCAGCACATAAACGGTGAAGTATTCGGTATAGGACGGCTCAAAGTTCCCGACCGCGTCAAAAACGAGCTGGGGCTCTTCGAGCGGCGTCGTGGGCTGGGCCAGCTTCTCGGTGAAGGGAATCTGGACCTCCTTGCCGGTCGCTTCTTGACAAAGAGTGATCTCGGATTCTCCCTTCCTGGCCACAAAGTAATCGCCCACAGGATAGGATTTGCCGGCGGCCTGGAACTTGAACGGAATCTTGAAGGCGGCCTGGGCGTAAGCGGAAGAATAGCCGGCCAGGAAAACCAAGGCTAAAAGCGCAAAGGCTATACGCACCTGACGGTTCATTTTCTTGTTCCCGGCTATCGGATGTCAGCCCAATCCAGGGTATCGCTTGGGCCGCTGCTGGAGGCGGCCGCCGTTGTCGGGACGCCTTCTTTGAGCGCATCCTCCATAGCCGTGACAAAGGTGTCGATCTCCTCGAGCGTGGTGTAGATGTTGGGCGATACCCTGAGCGCCTGGTAATCGAAGACCTGGTTGGGCGGAGCGCCGCCCACGAGCGGAACGGCGATGATCCGATACTTGTCCATCAGGAACTTGGCCAGGTCCCTAACGTCGATCCCCTCGATGTTGACCGCGGCCACGCCCCAGGCCTCCGCCGGCTCGCCGAGGTTGCTCAAGATTTTGACCCGGGGATGAACCTTGAGGGCGTTTGCCCAGCGCAGCGTCAGGGCGCGCAGCCGCGCCGCCTTGCGCTCGGCGCCGATGGCCTGATGGAAGGCCAGGGCCTCGCCCAGCGCCGCCCGGATAGCCCAGGGGTGCGTGCCGATGGCCTCGAACTTGCGGATGTCGTCGTCCTGCTGCTCCGGGGCCGCCTGCAGCGGCCAGAATTTCGGGATCATTTCCCGGCGCACATACAGGCAGCCGTTGCCGATGGGCGCCAGCAGCCATTTGTGCAAGCTGACGCCGTAGGCGTCGCACTCCAGGTCCCCAAGCTTGAAGGGGAAATGCCCCAGAGCGTGGGCGCCGTCCACGATGGTGACGATGCCCTTGGAGCGGGCCAGGCGCGACAAGCGCTGCACCGGGAACATCTGGGCCGTCAGGTTGGTGATGTGGCAGAAATGGAAAACCTTGGTCCGTGGGGTGATGGCCTTCTCGAACCTCTGGAAGAGGTCGTCCTGCCTGGCCGGCACGGGGAACTGGAGGCGTGTCACCTTGATGCCCTCGCGCCGCATCCGCTGGTCCCAGGTGGTCAGCATGCGGGGATAATCCTGCTCGGTGGTGATGACCTCGTCGCCGGCCTTGAGGTCGATTCCGTTCTGGGCGATCTGCAGCGATTCGCTGGCGCCGCGCGTCAGGGCCAGCTCCTCAGGCTCGCAGCCGAACTCGGCCGCCATCCTCCGGCGGATGGTCTGGATGTTCCCCGCGACCATGCCCTGGTAATGGATGGGCAGCATATTGATCATGTCCATATACCGCCAGACCGATTCGAGCACGACCCGGGGGGCCGGGCTGGTGAATCCGTTGTTAAGGTTGATGAGTGAGCGGTCCAGCTTGAAGGCGAGCTGGATTTCCCTCCAGTAGAATTCGTCCTTGGCCACCTCCTCGGCGGTGCGGCCGACCACCGACTGGTTGGCCTCCGCGACGCGCTCCAGGCCGCCGGCTTTGGCCGCGTAGGCGGCCGCGCCGGCTGCCCCGGCCATCCGCAAAAATGACCGCCGACTCAATAGACTAGACCTCATGGTTGTCCTCCTTCCCGACTTACGCGATTAACTAGAATCTTAACGATTTCAGGCCGCCTGAATCAAGGTGTAAAGGCTCTGTTGAGCTATTAGGAGAGCTTCTAGCCCAGCCGTTCCTGGATCTTTTTGAACGCAAGATCAAGAATAGCTTCAAGGCGGCCTCGCTGGTCCATAACGATCTCCACAAGAGAAGGGCCGCCTCCTCCCCTGCCCCCGACAAGCGGGGCGACAGCCTGGCCGACTTCCCGGAGGTCAATCGCCAGGTCGTCGGATCGGGCCAGGATGATATGGTCTCGCTCCGGACCGGACGCTCCAAATAGGACGACAAAGGAGCCCTGTTTGATAAGGCTAAGAGCCAGGAGCCTCGCCTCCTCGGGAGTACGCTCCTTAAAGATCTCCTTAATGATGAGGCCTGCCGCCCGGCCGGCCATATCCCTGGCCTCATAGTCCACAACCTTGGACTGAAGGGCTTTCAACCTTTTATGCAGCGACTTTCCTTCCTGGGCGATCCTGGCCAAGCCCTCCGCCAGGTCCTTTTCTTGAAGGCCTAGTTGGCCGGCCATCTGCCGGACCATCCGGCCTTTTCTGATGGAATCGGCCACGGCCCTGCCGCCGCATAGGAACTCGAAGCGCACGTTGCCGCGGATGCGCTCCCAGCGGGTGATCTTGATGGGCCCGACCTCGCCCGTTCGGCGGCAGTGAGTGCCGCCGCAGGCCGAATAGTCGAACCCTTCGACCTCGACCACGCGGATTAAACCCTCTTTCTTGGGCGGCCGCCGGAAGGGCACCTGGCTGATCTTTTCCGGAGTGACAGAATACGTTTTAATCTCCTTGTCCTGTTGGACAATATCATTGGCCCGAAGCTCGACCTTTTCCAGGCCCTCCTCCTCGACCTTGGCCAGGCCGATCTCCAGCGTCGAGAATTCGGCGCCCAGATGGAACGATTTCGTCTCGCCGTTTAAAACTTCGATGAAGACCTGGGATAGGATGTGCTGTCCCGAGTGCTGCTGCATATGGTCGAAACGCCTCGGCCAGTCGAGGCGGCCGGTGATGGAAGCTCCCGCTTGAATGACAGGGTCAAGGTCTTTTTCAAGAATATGGACGATGGCCTCACCTTCTTCCAACACTTTGATTACAGGAACGCCGTTGATTGTGCCCGTGTCCCAGGGCTGACCGCCCGACTCGGGATAAAAGCAGGTCCGGTCGAGCGCCAGGGCCGGAAGCCCTTCCCTTGCCGAGCGCGAAACAATCAACGCCTCGAACTCCGTCCGGTAGGCGTCTTCAAAATAGAGGCGAATGGTCGGTGCAAACATAGGTCAAAATTCTATCACGATCAAATATGGGATGCCAGGCACAGACGATATGTTATAGAATCGTTTTGGCGATGGCCATACTTAACCGCACCATCGATTGGCTTCTCCAGCCGGAAGACCCCACGACGCGCTATTTTGCCTTACGCGATCTTTTAGACCGGCCGGAGACAGCCTCGGATATGAAGCAGGCCAAGCAGGCGATCATGCGCACAGGTCCGGTTCCGAAAATTCTGGCCAAGCAGAAAAAAGGCGGATACTGGGGCATCAAGGAGGATTTTTATATCCGCGCCAAGTATAAGGGCACGGTCTGGAACATGATTCTGCTGGCCGAGTTGGGCGCGGACGGCCGCGATCCCCGCGTCCGCGAAACCTGCCAGTTCATCCTTAGATGGTCCCAAGACCGAAAGAGCGGCGGGTTTGCCTATCGCGGCTCGTCAAACGGAGGAAACCATTCCGGCGTCATTCCTTGCTTGACGGGGAATATGGCTTGGAGCCTTGTCCGTTTCGGCCGCCTGAAGGATCCCCGAGTGCAGAAGGCTTTGGACTGGATCGTATCTTACATGCGCTTTGACGACGGGAGCGGGAGGCCGCCTCGCGCCTGGCCGTACGACCACTGGCAAGACTGCTGGGGCCGGCACACCTGTCACATGGGCATCGTCAAAGCATTAAAAGCCCTGGCCGGGATTCCTGCGGCCAAAAGGACCGAACCTCAGAAGGACGTCTTGAAGAAAGGTTGTGAATTCCTGCTCCGCCATCACATCCACAAGCGAAGCCATGACCTGGGCCGCGTCTCCAAGCCGGGTTGGCTCAAGCTCGGCTATCCCCGAATGGCGGAGACGGACATCATCGAGATTTTGGACATTCTGACTTCCCTGGGATACCGTGACCCGCGGATGCGGGAAGCCGTGGATATCGTCTATTCCAAGCAGGACGAATCCGGCCGTTGGGCGCTGGAGCATACCTGGAACGACCGTTTTCTTGTCTCCATAGAGAAAAAAGGAAAGCCTAGCAAGGGGCTCACCCTCCGAGCGCTGAGGGTTCTGAAGAGGTGGTCAGCGCGGCGGCCCACACCACGGCCGCCGGGGCGAGCATGATTTAATAGACATCACGAGGATGAGGCAGGCCTTATAATCCATCATCCGCCGGTCACGCCTAGCGGATGATGCCTGGCAGGCAGGCCAGGCTACCGGCAATTTTGTCAGGCCAAAAGAATCATTTTTTTGTCACCCGGAAATACCGCCAAAGAGTATATTAGGTATGACATGGAAAATAGGTCCATGACTAACGAAAGCATGATCATCCTCCTGGCCAAGGAAGGACATCCCGAAGCTTTGCGCTCACTCTACGACCTCCATTTTGAGTCGATCTACAGGACGGCCTACCGCTACACGCGCTCCTCCCAGGACGCCGAGGATGTCCTGCAAGAGACGTTCGTTAAAGCGATCAAAAACATCAAGAACTTCGATTTCGAACGAAACACCTCGTTCGCCGCCTGGATGGGCCGCATCTGCGTCAATTCCGCCCTCGACTATCTCCGGAAACGTCGAACACGGAAAGCCTGGGAAACGGTTTCCTTGACGGCCTCGGTCCAAGACCCTCCCTCGGCCGGCCGTTCACCGGAAGAAACAACGCTGCTCCAGCAGATGGCCGGCCACATCGACCAGGCGCTGCGCTTTCTTCCTCCCCGCCAGAAGCTCGCCTTTCAAATGAAGTACATCGAAGACCTGAAGGTGGACGAAATCGCTCGGGAGCTGTGCTGCAGCCCGAACAGCATCAAGAAATATCTGGCCCGGGCCTTGGCCGCTTTACGCCGACGCCTGAGGCCAATATGGAGCCAGCCATGACCTGCAAGGACATTCAAATCATGCTTATCGAAAAAATGTTCGGGAAACTCTCCGCAGCGGACGAGGTCCGCCTCGAAGAGCATCTACGAACCTGTTCGGCCTGCCGTCAACTGGCCCGCCGTTCTCCAGACCTCTCCAGCCCCAAGCGGGCGGACGGTGATGTCCCCTTGCCCGACAAGGAAGCTCTGTGGCGGGCCATCTTGGATCGGACAGCCCGGGAACAGAGAAAAGTCCCCTCAGTTTTCTGGAAATGGACAGCAGCAGCCGCCGGATCGGCGGCGATTATTCTGCTGGCAGTCATGGCCGGCAAAACTATTTTCGTCCGGCCCGTGGAAAAGGCCCCCCTCCCCTTGTCGGCCGCCATTCCTGCCGGCTCACCCTTCCCGGCCTATGCCGAGGGCCTGGAGATGGTCCTGCTCTCAACTTTAAACGGGGCCGGCGAAGAAACTCTCACCCAGGCCGAGAGCCGTCTTGTCGACGATCTCCTGCTTCAGACCAGGATGCTCAAGCAGGTCGTCGCCCGGCGGAACGACCCCCTCGTCCTCAAACTCGTTGATGATATCGAGATGATCCTTCTTGATCTGTCCAACATGAAGGCCGGGGACAGAGAATCCCGGGAGTTTCTCAGTCGGGTGATCAAAGAGAAGGACCTGAAATTCCGGTTGAAAGCTCTCTCCGGGCTAAACGTCAGACTTTGAGGAGTCACAGCCATGAACATCAAGTATGTCCTCGTAGCGGCGATAATCGGGATGCTGGGAATCGCTCCCCTCTTTCCGGCGCGGGCCAGCGACGGCCTGAGCCTTGAAGGCTCCCTGATTTCGGCGGACGCCGACAAAGAGCTCGATCAATTCTTTAAGGCCAAGGAGTCCGTCTTCAACAGAGACTGGAGCCAGGCACGGAAACAGCTGGAAAAATTTCTAAAGGACTTCCCCGCCAGCCGGCTGGGGGATGAAGCCCTTTTCTGGCTGGCCAAGAGTCTGAACGGCTGCGCCGCCCGGGAATCCTCCCGCTCCTCGGCCGCCGCCCTCAAGAAAGAAGCCTTCAGCACCTTGGAGCGGTTGGGCCGGGAACACCCGGCCAGCGCCTGGAAGAACGATGCCGAGGAAATGAGGATCGAGATCGCGGGAGAACTCGTCCTGCTGGGCGCCGGAGAGTACGAAGGCTTCATCCACGAATACGCGGCCTCCCGGAAAGCCGACGAGACGACTCTGAAGCTGGCGGCCCTCAATTCCCTCATCCGCTTGAAACCCGAGACGGCCTTCACGGCCCTGGCTTCAACCCTGGAGAAGGACGGTGATCACCGCATCCGGAGAAGGTGCGCCACGTTACTGGGACAACACTATGGCCGGGAAGCTCTGACGGCCCTGGAAAAAGCCGCCCAAACAGACCGGGATGCGGAAGTCCGGGAGGAAGCAACTTACTGGACCGAACAGATCCGTATAAGGCTGATCCCCGCGGACCTAAGCTATTACGCCTTGGCCGCCCGGGTGACAAGCGACGCGGCCCGAAGCCGTTTGAAGGAAGGCGTCTTGAACCGTTTTACGATCGCGCGGAAGACGGCAGGAGCTGCAGCGGCCCGCAGGACCATCTCCGGCTTCTTTGACGGCCAGGTCGGAGGGTTCGAATCCTCGGCCGTGGCCCAGCGCGTGGCTAACAACTACATCCTGGGGTCAGGACAAGCGACCGCCCACAAGCTCCACGACTTCCGGATTTCTATCGTCCCGGGATCCGTCCGCAAAAGCCCGGGCCGGATCGCAGGAGAGATCCAGTTCATCGACCTCGTTTCCGGAGAACGCCACTCCGAGACCTTCAGCGTCGACGGCCAGAACGACCAGATTTTCGCCGCGCGCCGGGGAGACAAAGCCGCCGTCATTCTCCTTCACTTCGACCCGGCTGCCGGCAGCGCCGCTGCCGAATCGGAGGCCGAGGATGAGGCTGCGCTGACCGGCATCCTTGGGCTGCTGTCCAGGACCTTCGGAGGGCAATCGGACAAAGAACCTGTTTACTACACCCTCTATACCAACTTTATGGGATGCCGCGTCCACACGACTCTCCAATCAACCTTCCCGGACAACGCAAAAAACAACATCATGGATTTCAGCCTGGCCAAGGCGGAAATCCCGGCCAAGGGGGAATCGCAGGGGACCTGGATCCTGACCGGCCACCTCCTCGGCCTTAAAAAAGAGCGAACCTTCAAGGCCCGCCGGGCTTCTTTGGCGGATCCGGCGGGGAAAATCGTGGCCGTGGCCGACGAGATCACGGTTGCGGTCGACGACCCGGCCGGTTTTCGAGTGCAGGGCAGCCGCCTAGCGGACAAAGAAGTCGCCGAATGGGTCAGGAAAGTGAAGGTCAACCTTCCCCCCACTCCGGAAACCCCGCCGAAAGCCCCGGCGCGTGAACAGACCTGCGAACTCGAAAACGGCGTCAAGGTCTATTACACGGCTGCAAAAAGAATCAGTCCGGAGGAGCTGCGAGGGCCCGTCGTCGAATTCGGACGGGCACGAGTTGAAATTCCCGTTTCGGATGGGACTTGGATTCTTACGGGAATCGTCCGTTGGGTCAGCTACGGCAGCCTATTTATGAGCGAACAATCCACCCTGACTGATTCGCGGAAGACCATCCGGGCCAAAGACGCCTCGATCCTCGTTCCGATGAAAAAGCCCGACAAATTCACCATCCTCGACCGCTGAGCTGCGAGAGGAATACACCCATGTCTATGATCCGCCACACGAAAGTTGGGTTAGCTTCATGCCCTCGGAGCGATTGGGTGTTGTGGTCCTGAGCAACAAACAGACCCTGTTACCGTTCCTGTTGAATTGGTGGATCTACGATCAGATGTTGGGCCGCCAAAGCTGATAAGCCGGATGAAAATGGGCCTGGAGCCGGCACTACAAAAAAACTTACGATTATGGCATATTACATGTTAAGGATCGGGTTATGACTTCAAGAAAATTCCTAAACAGCCTGGCCAACGGGAAAAAAGATATCCTCCGTATTTTTCTGGGCATTTTGGCCAAAACAAAGACCGGGTACTGCGTCATCGGCGGACTGGCTGTCAACGCCTATGCCGAACCTGTGGTCAGTCTTGATTTGGACATCGTCGTTGCGGCGGAAGATGCGGATAAGATGCTCAGAGCTGCAACCTTGAAAGGATTCAAAGCCAAGAAATTCGAGCACAGCGTCAACCTGACAAGCCCTGATTCAGACTTGCGAATCCAGGTCCAAACCGACACACGGTACCAGGATTTTCTTGCCGGGGCGATATTCCGGGAAGTCCTTGGATATAAAATGAAGGTGGCGGTTGTCGAAGATGTTCTCCAGGGAAAAATCTGGGCTTATTCCGACGTCACCCGGCGGAACAGCAAAAGACAAAAAGACTTGGCCGATATCATGCGGCTCGTTGAAGCCCGCCCTGCGCTGAAGCGAAGGCTCCCCGCCAAATTACGAAAATTGGCTGGAATTTAGCCCGAATAGTCCACTGAGGCCGTCCGGGACTCAGACGGATATGCGTCTATAGCCTTGAGGGTCGCACAAACTTCCGAGGGCGATATGCCTAAGGAATCCAATATCACGCGAGCTGATGATGGGTCACATCTGTCTTTTTCATTGGATACGTAGCCCTAGGGCCCAAACAGCTTGAATTCAACGATAGC
>Ga0299915_10004665_pt1 | contig 10003 bp, 10 predicted proteins | sample RVTome_13_FD_200263 | JGI IMG/M metagenome (GOLD analysis project Ga0299915, IMG submission 200263) | Soil microbial communities from uranium-contaminated site in the Upper Colorado River Basin, Wyoming, United States - RVT92D227 (version 2) ...
CGAGTCGTTTTTGTCCTTTGAATATAGCAGGTCAGATTTTCCTGAAGACCCGTTTGGGTTTGACCGCAGCCAACGCCTGAGCCATGCAGCTGATAATTTCAAGTATGTCATTGAGCAGCAGCCGGTAGATGCTTTGGCAGGGCAAAAGCACGAAGAAGAGAGATTGTATAACTCCCGCGAACTTGAGCATATGCAGGATGTGCAAAATGTTTTCCGGGCGGCCTGGCGTGCCTGGCAGGCAGCCTGGATCCTGGCAGGGCTCAGTATCCTGATACTGGCGCGGCACAAGAGCAACCTTGCATTTGTCGCCTCAGCCGTACGTACAGGTGGGGCTCTTACTGTAGGTATGGTTGTGGTGGTCGGGTTTCTTGCCATTATCGCCTGGCAGGTCTGGTTTGTGGTCTTCCACCAACTTTTCTTTCAGCCCGGAAGCTGGACTTTCGATTTTTCGAACACACTCATCCGTCTCTTTCCTGAAAAATTTTGGTACGACACGGTGTTGACCATCTCCAGCTTGAGCGTGATCGCTGGTTTTTTGGTCTATTGGTCAGGTTCACAGCTATCGAAAAATGGATCGGGTAAGAGAGACCGATTCGAGAGTGGACAAAGCCAAATCCATAGCGCAGTCCACCCATAGGTCCCTCCATGTTGCTTGCCCGCCGTAATCTTTTTCAAGACAAAACCCGTCTGGCACTGAGTGTGGGTGGAGTGGCCTTGGCGGTGATGCTCATACTGCTGCTCAATGGCTTTCTGGCAGGGATGAACCAGCAGATCTCATCCTATCTCATTTACTCTCCTGGCTCGATCATTGTGGCCCAAAGAGGGGTGCGCAACCTGCTTGGGGCCACTTCACTGCTCCCAGGCGGCGCTGAAGATAAAGCGGAGATGGTAGATGGGGTGACCGAAGCGATCCCCATCCTCTCACAGTTTGTTATCCTCGACCTGCACGGCAAGAAGCAGCCCGCTTATTTGATCGGCTATGATCCGGAACGCGGCGGGGGTCCATGGGAAATCGCGTCTGGGCGAGAACCACAGACGGACCGGGAGATAATTCTAGATCGAGTTCTAGCCAAGCGGCACGATTTACTAATCGGCGATGTTTTCGAGGTCATGGGGCAAGATTTCACTATTGTGGGGCTTTCGGAGGATACTACTTCTTGGATGACGAGCTTTTTCTTCATCAAAAAGTCAGCCGCAGAGGAATTGCTGCGCGCTCCCGGAGCGACGAGTTTCTTACTGGTTACCTTGAACGAGGAGGCTGTACTCGATGATGTTCAAATACGATTGAACGATCTTCCCGGTGTCAATGCGCTCACAAAAACAGAGACGGCTGCCAATGATATCAGCCTCTTCGCTAAAGTTTTCTCGGCACCACTCAAACTGATGGTCGGCATTGCCTTCCTGGTTGGAACGCTGATTGTCGGGATGGTGATCTACGCTGCCACGATTGAACGCCAGAGAGAATATGGCGTACTCAGGGCGATTGGCGCATCAAACCGAATGTTCTACCAGGTCGTCCTGACCCAGGCTGTATTTGCAGCGCTGACTGGCTCGCTGGCAGGAGTGCTCTTAACATATGGCGCAGCTCAATGGATTATGGCTGCCCGCCCACAGTTCCTCATCGCTTTAGAGCCGCGCAGTACAGGCTGGGCATTGCTGGGCGGGTTGGCGATGGCTCTAGCCGCGGCGTTCTTCCCGGCACGCGTGGTTGCCAGGCTGGCCCCAGCGGAGGTGTTTCGCAAATGATGCGCCTGGCCTTCCGAAATCTCTTTCAGAACAAGGCCCGCCTGGTGATTTCCGTTGGCGGAGTATCACTGGCATTGTTGTTGATCCTGTCGCTTGACGCTATCTTCAGCGGGGTAGAGCAGCAGATCACTGCATATATCAACTACAGCGGCGCCGACATTTTCGTCGCGCAATCATCCGTCCGCAATATGCACATGGCATCCTCGTCGCTTCCGGTTACGCTGATAGAAGAAGTCAAGGTCATTCCTGGCGTCGAGGCCGTCACGCCTATCCTATACCTTTCAAACATGGTGGTTATTGGCGATGAACGAAACCTGGCATATATCCTCGGCTTGCCGGAAGATGCGCTGATGGGTGGGGCATGGCAGGTCTCCGCAGGGAGCGCTCAGCCCCATCCGGGTGAAGCGATCATTGACCGCAATATCGCCGAGAAATCCAACGCAGGCTTAGGAGACGAAGTAGAGATATTGGGCCGTAAGTTCAAAGTCGCAGGCCTGTCCGAAGGTACCGCCAGTCTGGTCAACTCAGTGGCGTTCATCTCACTGGCCGATTTCGCTGCGCTGCGCGGCAGCGCCGATACAATCAGCTTTCTGCTGATCAGAGTCGAATCTGGTGTTGACCCTACAGACGTGGTCGAGCAAATCGAGGAAGAGGTGGATGGTGTTACGGTTCAAACGCGAGAAGCCTTTGCTGCGCAAGAGAGCCGGGTTGTCAAGGATATGGGTACGGATGTAATCACGATCATGAACTTGGTGGGATTTCTGATCGGATTGGCTGTGATGGCGCTCACAGTATACACGGCTACACTCTCTCGCCGCAAAGAATTTGGTGTACTCAAGGCTCTGGGGGCGCGCAACGCGCACCTCTACAAGGCTGTGCTGGGCCAAGCGTTATTCAGCGTCATCCTGGGTTTTGGAGTTGGATTGGGGTTTTCGCTGCTCCTGTCAGCGGTCATTCCCCGGCTGGGGTTGAACCTGGCGTTAGTAATCAGTTGGGGGTCGCTTCTAAAGGTTGGAAGTATTTCTATGGTGATTGCCGGTTTCTCGGCCCTCCTGCCCATTCGACAGATTGCCGGGCTAGATCCGGCAATGGTATTCCGAGGAAAATAATAAGATGACTGCCTCAACTCTACAAATTACTCATGTCACCAAACGTTATGGTTCTGGAGCAACTGAGGTTGCTGCGGTACGCGACGTGTCCCTGTCTGTGGCTCCAGGTGAAATCGTGCTCATTATGGGCCCATCCGGTTCGGGCAAGACCACGCTGCTCTCGATGCTTGGAGCGCTGCTTAAACCCACCGAGGGCGAAATTCACCTTAATGGGACTGTGGTCAGCGCCCTGGCCGAAAGCCGACTGTCCGATATTCGCTTGCGACAGTTTGGGTTCGTGTTTCAGGATTTCAACCTGCTTTCGGCGCTGACAGCTCTGGAGAATGTTGCCATTGTGGCAGAACTGACCGGAACCAAGAGCGGCGCAGCCCAAAAGAGAGCTGTCAGCCTATTGACCCAATTGGGTCTGGACGAACGGCTGAACTTTTTGCCTGAGAAGCTGTCCGGCGGTGAAAAACAGCGTGTGGCAATTGCACGCGCGCTGGTCAACGATCCGGCACTGATCCTGGCCGATGAGCCTACCGCCAACCTGGACTCGAAAATCGGGCACGAGATCATGCGTCTGCTGCGCAGCATTGCCAAAGAGCAGGGTCGCAGTGTGGTGATCGTCTCGCACGACCAGCGCATCAAAGATATTGCCGACCGGGTGTTATGGCTCGAAGACGGGCAATTCAAGGAAATGGTGACGATGGCGACCGACTTAGTGTGTGGAATGACCGTTGAGCGAGAGCAAGCTGTTCGCCTGGTTTGGGAGAATGGGCAGGTGCTCTACTTCTGTGCTGTGGGTTGTAGAGATGAGTTTTTGGCTGATCCGCAGCAGTTTTTTATGTAGATAAAACCAGAAATATAGTGGTATTATTACGACAAGGGAGACCTTAATTAGATGAAAATCACAGTCGTCAAGTTAGAAGGCGTTGATTCCGTTCTTTCGCCTGCCGGTGTGGAAAAGCACATGTGCACCCTCCCCGGAATTCATAAAGTTGAGACCAATTTCATGACCGGTACGGCGACCGTACACCATGATGATTCTGTGTCTTTAGAAGATATCAAGCGCTGCATAGCTCACTGCGGTTATACCTGTACAGGCGAGTGCCTGCCCGAACACCTTACCAAACCAGGCGACCCGCCAGCGGTTATGGCAGACACAATGGATCATGCAGCACATGTGGCTCACGTAGGTCATGTCATGCCAGCTAAAGAAGAAGCCGTCCAAAAAGTCCATGACATTAGTGCTCATGCTGATCATGTGATGCCAGCCGCTACGACTGCCAAAGAAGCTGATGTGCACGCCGGGCACAAAATGGTGGGTGAAGGTGAAATGGCTGGCATGACTCACGAGATGGGTCATGGGGCAGGTATGAGCATGGAGGGCATGGTGAGCGACATGCGCAACCGCTTCCTGGTCTCATTCATCCTGGGCATTCCGGTATTCCTGTATTCACCACTCTTTACCGACACGTTTGGCATACAACTGCCGCTGCCGTTTGGGTTGTCTAACGAGGTTTTATCATTCCTGCTCACAACGCCTGCTGTTTTGTATGGCGGCTGGGTGTTCTACGTCGGCGCCTGGCGCGGGTTGAAGAACCGGGTGCTGAACATGTCTGTCTTGGTTACCTTATCGGTGCTGGCGGGCTATCTGTTCAGTGTTGCCGCCACCTTCCTTTTTGACGGGGAAGTCTTTTACGAGGCGGCTGCCTTGCTGCTGGCTTTTGTGCTCTTTGGTCATTGGATGGAGATGCGGGCTCGTTCAAGCGCATCCCAGGCCATTCAGGCACTCATGAACCTTACTCCGCCTACAGCCACGGTTATCCGGAACGGACAGCCAATAGAGATTTCAACGTCTGAAGTAGCACTGGATGATGTCGTTTTGATCCGCCCGGGGGATAAGATCCCGGTGGATGGCATGGTGATCGAAGGCGAATCCAGCGTGGACGAATCAATGATCACTGGTGAAAGCCTGCCGGTCAAGAAGACTGTCGACTCCAGCGTGGTTGGAGCGACCATCAACAAAACCGGCACCTTCAAGTTCCGCGCCACCAAAATTGGAGCCGATACTGCCCTGGCCCAAATCGTCAAGCTGGTGCAGATGGCGCAGAACTCCAAAGCACCATCACAGAGGCTGGCAGACCGAGCAGCGCAATGGCTGGTGATTGCAGCGGTGGTATTTGGCTTAGCGACCTTCTTTGGCTGGTATTTCCTGGGAGGCGCTACCATTCCAGCGGAGATGGATAAATTCGTCTGGGCTTTGACCATGGCGATCACGGTGGTTGTGATTGCCTGCCCGGATGCACTTGGATTAGCTACGCCCACTGCTGTGATGGTGGGTACTGGTTTAGGAGCCCAAAACGGCATTCTGTACAAGAACGCCACAGCTTTGGAACAGGCCGCGAAACTGCAAGCTGTTATCTTCGACAAGACCGGCACACTTACTGAAGGTAAGCCCCAGATCGTGGAAGTGATGGTAACTGGTAACCCTCTCACCGAAGATGAATTCCTACGTTTGGTCGCTTCGGCTGAGCAGTCGTCCGAGCATCCATTAGCCCAGGCAGTGATCGAAAAAGCCAGCGAGCAAAAGCTGAACTTAGTGCCCGTGGAAGACTTTGAAGCCATCCCAGGACATGGCTTGAGGGCCATGGTAGCTGGCAAGCGTCTCCTGGTGGGTAACCGCAAATTGATGCAAGATAATAACGTTGCACTGGACGGTCATGGTGATCATGCCGCCTCACTCGAAGGGGCTGGGCGGACGGTGATCTATGCTGCCAGCGACGGGCATTTCGTCGGTTTGATTGCCATAGCCGACGCGGTACGTCCCAGCGCAAAAAGTGCAGTAGAAAAACTCAAGATGATGGGTGTGGAAGTCGCCATGCTCACCGGAGACAACCGCGCCACTGCCGAGCGCATCGCCGGGGAACTAGGCATCCAGACCATCTTTGCGGAGGTATTGCCCGGTCAAAAGGCTGATAAGGTGAAGGAGTTGCAATCGCAGGGCAAACTGGTAGCGATGGTTGGAGATGGCATCAATGATGCCCCAGCGTTGGCTCAGGCTGATGTGGGCATAGCCATTGGGGCTGGCACGGATGTGGCGATGGAGACTGCTGATATAGTTTTGATGAAGTCTGATCCCTTCGACGTGATTGGTGCTATCACCCTCAGCCGGGCAACGCTGCGCAAGATGCACCAGAATCTATGGTGGGCGGCTGGATACAACACGATTGCTTTTCCGATTGCGGCTGGACTGTTCTACCCTGCTTTCGGGTTGATTCTGCGCCCTGAAATTGCCGCACTTTCGATGTCGGGATCGTCGCTGCTTGTGGCTATCAATGCTCTGCTGCTGAAGCGCACGCGATTGGACTGAGCTAAATCCAGGCAAGATCAAACCCTGGGATTTTGTATCCCCATAGTAATCAAGTTACCTTTCAACCACCTTCACTATCGTTCCACCTGGCCAGGAGATAGTTTTATCTCCCGGGTTGTAGGATACGCTCGGCTGTGTCCAGCGAAAGACCCATTTGGCATCTTCTGGACGGGCATTGACACAACCGCGCGACATCGGTTCACCAAAGTTGTTGTGCCAGAAGGTAGAATGGATGGCTACACCGCTGCCCACAAAAAGTGACGTCCAGCCAATGCCGGGTAGATCCCATCCGCCGCCGGTGGTGCCGCCGCTCATGTGCAGCGAGATGAGCTTGCGCCAGATTGGGAATTCACCAATGGGCGTAGACCAGGCATCTACCCGCTGCCCGGAAGCGTTGAAAAGCGCCCCTGAAGAAATGCGAGCAGAGTACACCTCAGAATTGCCTTCAATGCAGGAAAGGGTCTGGTAGGCGATATTCACTAACACTCGCTTTTCCTCGATGTCAGGGGAGATGGGGGCGATTTCTTCCGCGGTCAATGGTCGAAATGCCTCGGCTGCTGCCCATAGGATATCACCATAACTCCCATAGCGCTCGTTGATCCGGTACCATACCTTGCCCTGCTCGTCGGTATTGATTTGATCTATCCAAACCACCTGGCTGTAATACAAACGGAATGCAAGTCCCAATTTTTGCCGGTCCTGCAATGCTGGTGAGCGTGGAGGCGGGTTATCCATCTGCATATCAACATAGGGAACGCTGACCTCGGCCCACATGCCCGTTTCACCACCAGACACTGGCAGGGTTTTGAGGGTTTGATTGGGCTGGTTCTGCACCGGCTGGAGGTTAGGCGACCAGATGTAACCATCAGGGGTTTCCACCCAGCGCTGGTTGGTGCGGTTGGGATTTCTTCCCACCGTTTCACGCAGCCAGGAAACAACACTATCCTCGAACAAGCTACCAACTGTTTGGCTGTCCACATCCGGCCGAGCTTTCACATCTACTTTACCAGCATTCACCCGTCCCAGGTGTTCGCTGGTAGGAAAGTCAGCAGAGGCAGCCCAGACCTGGTTCAAGCGTAGGTAAACAAGACTGCCCATTCCCAGGGCAGCCAACTTTAGAAAACTTCGCCGGTTCAAGGAGGGCAAGTTATTATTCTTCGTGGTGGGCGTGCGAGGTTCTTATTGTCATTGATTCTGTATGCTGGTGCTCGTCGTGATCGTGCCCCATGAACTTCATCATTAGCAAATGAGAAAGTGGGCAGAGCAGAATCATCGCACCTAATACAAGCGTGTTTATTGGAACGTTGAATAGAGCCAGCGCACCCAGCCCGGCAATTAACACCAGGCAGCAAGCCAGCATGATCAGGATATGTTTCATATTCATGGTAGGGTTAGCTCCTCTTGTAGGGTGGAAATTGAATGGATAGATTGCCGTCTTCGATTTTCGTGATGAATTCATCTAATGGGCGTGGTGGTGGGCCGGAAACTACATTCCCGAGGATGTCGAAATGCCCATCATGACACGGGCTGACGTAATGTTGTAAGTCGGCATGCCAGGAAACCCGGCAGCTCAGGTGGGTGCAGATGTTTGAAAATACCCGCACTTGTGTTTCATTCTGGCGAACGACGAGGACGCCATAGCTGCTGACGGTTTTCTCCCAGCCGTTGACTTGGGAACGTGTAAAGTTAAAAGGCTTCGGAACTCCAATGGGATAATCTATTAGCTGACCCAGGGGTATCCAGGCGCTGTCTTGTTTTGCACGGAGACCTGGAGCGATAAGGTAATTTATTGCCGGCAAACCAATTGCCAGACTAATCACTGATCCTACGAAAGCAGTAACGGTCTTGACAAAGTCTGCACGGCTGATTTGACTCAATGCTTTGCTCATGGTGGTCTCCTTTATGGATATTGCTCTCTCAACAATTCTTCGATCTTGTCATCGAGCTCCGGTTCCTGCAAGGGGCCGACCTTGACACCACGCAACTCGCCGTTTTTAGCCACATAGAAGGTTTCTGGCACACCTTTTATGTTGTATGCCTGGGAGATGCGTGTGCCGAGATCCGGACCGTTGAAGTAGGTAATATCAAACTCATTGATATAGGCCAGAGCGGCCGACTCTGTGTCCAAATAATCTACACCGATAAAGACCACACCCTGATCCTGATACTTGCGCCAGGTTTGCTCCAGGTATTTTGCCTCCTGTCGGCATGGCTGGCACCAGGAGGCCCAGAAATTGATGACGACCACCTTACCCCGCAGCTCGCTCAGTGTAACAGTCCGACCGTCAAAGCTGGTCAGGGTGAAGTTTGGCGCCAGACCATGGTCCACTTGTCCCTGTCTTACATCCATTAGGCGCCAACCGACCAACCCTAACAGCGCAAAGAGAAATAGAAAAGATAGTTTTGCACCAATGGAATGACGTGGTGAGGCTGCTTTCTTCTCTGATTGAACGTCTTCCACGATTAACTGTCCGGAGGGTTCTGATGTATCGACCATTGTTGTGTGTGTTACTGTAAATCCCAGGTAAATACTCGTTCTGATGCATCCAAGTCCTGGATGGTCAGCGTCAATGTGGTAGCTCCGTCAAGCAGAGGTTGACCATTCATAAGCGCAGGAAAGGTTAACGTCCCAGCTACGTGATGTCCACCTCGCGGGGCCTCCCACAGGATAGCCTGAACAGTGCGCCCATTGTCGGTGGATAAGGCTGCCAACGAGGCCAGATCCATGCTTAAATCAATCGAATGCGTGTTCAGGCTGACGCTGAAATTGAGTGAATTGCGTGCACTGCTCGAATTGAGCGGAGTTACATCAACGGTGATCGCTCCCTGCATGTCCGTCAGGGTGGTCTCTGGCAGGACGATTTGCTGAGCTGTCTCAGAATCAAGCGGTTTCGAAGTCTGGTTGGAAGCTGATGACTGCGCCACTGAACCTGTACAGCCAGCCAATATCAAACCTAACACCAGAACCAGCAAAAGAATGGATTGATATTTCATTAAGCCTCCGTAATGGCAGGTAATGGTGCAATGCTCATGGCCATACTCCGTTGTTCGAATAAGATTACCAGCATGACTACAATCTCTGCCAGAGTTGTCCCCAAGCCAACCAGCATGAACGCTGTGCGATACTCAGCCAGGAAGGCGGATGCAGCGGTTAATCCCAGAACAGGCAGCACATCCGTGACGTGATGAGCGCAGCAGGCCGCCATGGCGATCGTTGAAGTCGCACCGCTGGTACCGGTCAGAATTCCGGATGGATTGCCACTTTCACCGGGGAGAAACAGGCGCAATTTTAGAACGACGTAAAGTGCTGTCTGCACGCCAAAACCCAGGATGATCGGAAAGACGATCCAACGATCTTGCCAGAAATAATCCAAAGCATGCTCGAAGCTTTCAGCCCATGAGACAATGCCGAAATAAAGGCCGGTAAGTAACAAGCTCCCTGCCAGTCCGGCAAACAATGGAAGGAAAATGCGTCTAAATTTTGACGTTGACAAGCGCGTTTCCACTACAAGGTTAACCATTCTATGGAAAATCATACGCCTCAGTGGTACTTCGGTCATGCGCCACATGGCGTGTTTGTGAATAAGCAGCATAGCGTATAAGCAAAACGGCTTACTTACCGATACGGCGGATGGCGCTATCCCATAGTTCAACAGTTGCTTATACTGAAAACATACGTCTGTTTAAATTTGACATGCCAATAGGCCAAATGGCTTATGTGCTTATAAGCGAAATCGCTCTAATTAGGACTGAATATATCCGATATAATCGGTCTGTTATTCGGAGTGTTCAG
>Ga0299915_10004667_pt1 | contig 10001 bp, 8 predicted proteins | sample RVTome_13_FD_200263 | JGI IMG/M metagenome (GOLD analysis project Ga0299915, IMG submission 200263) | Soil microbial communities from uranium-contaminated site in the Upper Colorado River Basin, Wyoming, United States - RVT92D227 (version 2) ...
AAACTCTTCAGCAACCTTCTGCGCAGCATTGACAACGGTGTCCGAACCTTTTACCTGAATAAAGCTCTCGGACTGGTTCGCACCATTGTGTTTTTTGCCGCAGCCGATGATTAAGAACACCACCAATGCCGCAATTACCGCAAGCTTTGCTTTCATAGCAGCAAGAATCTAACAGGTATGTGAGGTTTGTCAAGGCAGCGTAATGGCGACAGCGTCATTTACTCGAAACGACTGATTTTATGCCGCCGGCAGTTGTTTCAGGCGGTCAGGATTATTCGACTCATAAAAAAAGCTTCGCCTACTCGACCAAATTTATGGCCAGCGGGCGAAGCGACTTAAACCACTCCCCGAGCTGGACTCGAACCAGCAACCTAGCGGTTAACAGCCGCTCGCTCTACCGATTGAGCTATCGGGGAACAAATCTTTCAGCACATTGGAAAATACCGATTATGGCGATTCAAACGGCGTTGTCAAGCTATCTCTGCGGGACCTGATAAACCGCTGTGCATCAGCAAAACCTCGCGAATAACTGGACAAATCATTGATTATTCTGTATACTGCGGCGTTGCAAAACCTGGACCAGCCGGGCAGAATATGCGGCACCGGCCCGGCTAAGCCGGCGGAGTTTCGCGACAATAAGTGGCTAGTGCAGTGTAGCAGCCGGCTGGTGCGTAAAAATCAAGAGGACGGTAAGTGACTGTCCCGTCGTTTAATCGGCAGAGCGTCGTAGATGGCCAAGAACATACTTAAGGTACCGGGGTTTGACATAATCAAACGTATCGGGACCGGCGCGCGCAGCACGATTTACCTGGCCATAGACGAACAGGATAACAAAGAAGTCGCCCTCAAACGGGTGGTCCACGAAAATTCGCAGGACGACCGCATCTTTGAACAGTGCGATGTTGAATACAAAGTCGCCCGGAAAATCGACCATCCCTACGTCAGGAAATGCTACAAGCTTCGCAAGAGCCGTACAATGTTCAAGACCCGCGAGCTGATAATGTCTATGGAGTACCTTCCGGGCCGGACGCTCGAACAAAGCCCGACCCTGAGCCTGGTTGACGTTCTGCTTGTATTTCGGATGGTGGCGGGCGGATTGAACGCTATGCACCAGGCAGGCTACATACACTGCGACATCAAACCGAACAACATACTGATAAATAAATCCGGCCTGATTAAAATAATCGACCTCGGACAAAGCTGCAAAAGCGGAACGACCAAGCAGCGTATCCAGGGCACGCCCGACTACATCGCGCCCGAGCAGGTCAAAAGAAAACCGCTCAATCCCCGAACCGACGTCTTTAATCTCGGTGCTACTATGTACTGGGCCCTGACCGGTCGAAATATCCCGACTCTCATTCCGAAAAAGGACAATTTCGGCTTCGCTGTCCGTCAGGAAAGAAAAGCGCCGCACCAGATAAAACCCCAGATTCCGCAGGAAGTATCCAGGCTGGTAATGGATTGCTGCGCGGACGAGCCCAAAGACAGGCCGGACAATATGCTGACGGTGATATCGAGGCTGGACATCATGATTCACAACCTGATTGGCGATAAGATAAAGACTGCAAGAAATGTCTGAAGCGATAATCGACCTTCTGCACCGGGGGCAGGCGGCGTGTGAGCAGGACCGCTGCCGAAGGGGCAATGTAGTGTCGCTGCCGCCTGACGGCACTCTTATAGCCACCGGCGACATCCACGGCCACAGACGCAATTTCGAGAGAATCGTGACGTTTGCCAACCTGAAGAAAAACCCCAAAACGCATGTGCTTTTGCACGAGCTGATACACGGCGGACGCGAAGACGAGTTCGGAGGGTGTATGTCGTACGAGCTGCTCTTCGACGCCATAGAATACAAGCTGCTGTTCCCCGACCGAGTCCATTTCATTATGGGCAACCACGACACAGCCTTCATAAACAACAGCCGTGTTATGAAAGCCGGCAAGGAGATGAACCAGGCCTTTCGACAGGCCCTTGACCACCGCTTCGGCAAAGACAGCGAGAAAGTGAAACTTGCGATGCGGCAGTTTCTCTTTTCGCAGCCCCTTGCGGTCAAGTGTGCCAACCGAATCTGGCTTTCTCACTCGCTGCCTTCCGACCGATATGCCGGGCAGTTCGACTTCAGCATCTTCGAAAGAAAAATGAAGATAAACGATGTTGTAAAACCCGGCGCCGCATACGCTCTTACCTGGGGCAGGAGAATCAGTCAGGAAAACCTCGATATATTCTCGCGGCAACTCGACGTCGATATATTCATTGTAGGTCATCAGCCCCAGTCTGAGGGCTGCTGCCGGGCGGCAAACAATCTAATCATAATCGCTTCGGACCACGACCACGGCCGCATTGTGCCGATAGAGCTGGCAACATTCTACACTGTCGAGCGGCTGATGCAGGCGATGGTCCCGCTCGCTTCCATTGCTTGACAAACCCGCCGATACAGGTATGCTGACCCGCAAATCCCTGCAGGCAATCGGAACCTGGCGCATATGACAACTTTTTATTACTGGCTTGGCTCGGCTATTATTCTGGTGCAGTTTCTTTGCGTGCTGCTGGTGCTCAGGAACAGCCAATTCTCTTTGAGCAAATACAAAAAGGTGCGCTCCTGGTACAGGCCGCGGACCGTTTTGATAGTGCCCTGCAAAGGCATTGACCTTGACTTCGAGAAAAACATCAGGTCGCTTTTCGAACAGGACTTCAACAATTACCTGTTATGGTTCGTCGTCGAATCGCAGCAGGACCCGGCATACGAAAAACTATGCAGGCTGAAAGAAGCTCTGGGTCCCAAATCCCAGGTACTCGAATGCAAGGTCTGGGTTGCCGGCATAGGCAGTATTTGCAGCCAGAAGATTCACAACCTGCTGTACTGCTGCCGGCGGATACCTGACGACGCCGAGGTGCTTGCCTTCGCCGACTCCGACATCTGTGTCCGCACAGATTGGCTCAGCCATCTGGTTTATCCGCTGCGCCAGGAAAAGAACGGCGTAGCCAGCGGCTACCGCTGGTTCGTACCCAAGAGGAACAACTTGCCCACACTGGGGCTTTCGGCGGGAAACGCAAAAGTGGTGCAACTGCTCGGCAACAGCATCTTTAATCAGGCCTGGGGCGGCTCTATGGCGATGCGGGTCAAGGTTTTTCGCCAGCTTGACATCGAACGGATATGGCAAACTGCGCTCAGCGACGATTTATCCCTGAGTCGGGCTGTGAAAAGAGCCGCCCTTAAAGTCGCGTTTGTGCCCGCTTGTATGGTGCCGTCTTTTGAAGATACGACCTGGCTCAAGGCCTTTGAATTCGTAAGAAGACAGTTCCTGATAACCAAAGTATTCAACCGCGGCACCTGGTGGTTTTCCATTATTACGATGACCGGCTCGGTGCTGGTCACGTGGGGCACAGTTGTCGTCGCGTTGTTCGCCGCGGCACAGTGCCTTCCTCGACTATGGTTCTTCATCGCGGTGCCCGTTGTATCCGTCGCCAGCCAGTTTGTAAGGGCCTGTGCCAGACAGTTTGTAGCAAGCAGACTGCTGAGGAATGAACTGCAACGTATGAAACCTGCAATCGCCGCCGATATCTTTCTATTCTGGCTGTGGTCTATAATGCTGTGGGCCTTGATTGTCTCGACCAGCTTCGGGAGGACTATCCGCTGGCGGGGAATACGCTACAAAATGCTCAGCCCCACCCAGACAGTGGTACTAAAAGATTGACTGTATGATATGCTGGACGGTTCAGGCGGCATTGGGTCTGCCGACCAGATATATGCGATTCTTGCCGCTTTCTTTCGCTTCGAGCAGGGCCTGGTCGGCCTTGTGGAAAAGCTCCTCAATGCTGGAGCCGTCGCGCGGAAAGGTGGCAAGGCCGCCGCTTATAGTCAGCGTTCCTTTGCCGGTCGGGCCGAGCACATCGAACTGGGCGTTCTCAAGCTGTCTCCTCAATCTCTGGGCTATAAAAACCGCCTCCCTCGGGTGGTCGGATGAGGATCGCCTTTCGGCACCCGCCTTTTCCCTGCGCCTCGGGTCGTCCCAGAAAATTACGGCAAACTCGTCACCGCCGATTCTGCCCACCACATCATGTCTACGACAGCAGTGCTGAAACAGCGCCGCGGCCTGCTTTAAAATGTCGTCACCCGCCAGATGCCCGTAACGGTCGTTGTACTGCTTGAAGTCATCTATGTCAAAAATAAGAAGCGTCACCTGGCCCGACGTCTTTTGTGCGCGAGCGATAATCTGTCGCCCGAACTCCCAGATGTATCTTCTGTTTTTCAGGCCTGTTATATCGTCCTCGGTGGCAAGCTTTTCCAGCTGCCTAATCTTTTCAGCGACACGGGCGTCCTGCGCAAGCGTCGCAGGCGTTGCCGCGGCGCCGCTCGGCGCGGCGCCGAGCCACCTGTCAAAATCGCCGGCAACAATGGGGCAAATCAAATAATCGTCCGCCAGTCTTTGGCCCTGCCGGTCCGGCTGAACAAATTTCATTGCCACAGGCTCATGATACATCTGGGCCAACAAAATAATCTTCGCCGAACCGCTCCGCTGACGCAGCGCCTTCAGGGTCGAGTCGAGACTTGCCGTCGAGCCGGACATTATCACGCCGATAAGGGCAAAATGTTCTTTGAAGGCAAGCTCAACAGCGTCGCGGATGTCTGCGCACGTGCGGCAGGCCAAGTGCCGGGCCGCATCGGGGTCGACAAACACGCCGCTAACATCACCGGCCAGCAGCATCACAGGGAGCTGATTTTCTCTGCTCTCAATCATAACTGTGTATTTTCAATCGCGCAGCAGCTCAAGAGGGAATCGGCCGTTTTTGGCGCCGAGATTAGTAACTTGGTGCGATAATCAGCGTCCATTTGCAGTGACCATCGCTTAACGATGCTCCTCCAAACCGGCCCCATTACCGCCGACCCAAAACGAACTCAAACAAATGCTAATTGACAGCCGGCAATCTGCTTAGTGTCTCCTCGGCAAGGTTCGTGCGGAAGTCGTCCGGATACATTTTAATAAATTCGGCCAGCTTCTGGCGAGCCTGTACCAAAAGCTCTTTCCTGCCCTGCACGTCCGTCTGTTCGTGCTGCCGCCAGAAGCCTATCTCCAGCAAGGCCAAATCGTACAGCGCCTCGACGCCTCCGTCGGCATCCTTATACCGGCGATGGAGTTTTGCATATTCCTGGGCTCTGAGCCGCTCATCCGCTATCAACCGTGTCTTCTCGAGCAGGGCATTATCCCGCAGGGGGTCATTTTCAGCCATTGTGCCCAGCAGCTTGTCCAGGTTCGGCGAGTACTCTTCAGCGTGCGGATTGAGCATTACAAACGTTGCCAGCCGTGTTGCCGAGTCCGGGGCCGAGCCTCTGTTGGGCCTGCCGATAAGCTGCCGCAAATAGTTCAGACGAAGCTGCAACTGCTCAAGGTCAAACCTTGTAAGGGCCGATTCGGCTGGCGGAACAAACAGTCTGGAGAGAGTTTCGTCGGCGGGTTCTTGTCTGTTTAGCTGTTCCAGCCGCCCAGCGGTCATTGCCTGCGCCTCAGCCAACAGACGGTCGGCCGCGTCAAACATCTCGACGCCCGCCCAGTGTCTGGCTATTCTCCACCGGGCCTCTATCGATTCGGAGGTATCGCCGAACTGCCGGTACAGCTTATACCACAACTCGCGCGACCTCTCGAAAGGATAGTCACTGTAGAAATGAAGGACCTCGGTATCGCCCAGTTTCTCGACGTCCGGACTCAGCTCGCTCAGCATCGCCTTGTAGTATAAGGCAATCGGCATACGACGGCTTTGGGGCCGACGCTGAATGAATCTATCATACTGCTGCTCAAGAAACTGTCTTTTCTGCTGGTACTTGAGCTCATCCGGCAATATCAGCCAGCTCGGCCAGCGGTCCAGACTCAACTGCGACCGTATCTTTTCCTTTAGCTTCATTCTAAGGGCAATCTTGTCCTCCGTCGGATAGAAAAATCCCGACAAATACGCCCTGACACCTTCACTGTTTATTGTCTGGTCAAGCGCCTCTTTTACACTATGGTCGTGGAATTCGACGACCTCCTTCGGATTATTCCCGGCCACCCAGAGCTGATAATCCAGCTCATCGAACCCCACTGTAAGGTCAAAAATGACTACTGTAATCACCAGTATCAGCGCGGCTGAGCTGAGCGCAAGGCCGGGCCGATACCGCGTATAGTGTCCCACGGCAAGAACAAAACCCGAGACCGAAAGACCGACCAGCCAAGCACATATCCACGGCGCAAAAGAGAACCCCCACTTAATCGGTTCGACCCCTCTGACGCCGCCGAGCAGTCCCCAGCAAATAAACTGCGGAGCGACACACAGCGCAATTGCGATAAAACGCGAGCGAAACCGCAGCGGCCGAGACGCCGCTGCAAAACAACTGACCAGCACCGCTGCTGCAAAGACCGGCAAACCCGCCAGAAAGAAAAGGGCCAGCACAAACGGCAGACTGTAACGAAAGCTCAACAACTGGGCGACCAGCGTCGGGGCAAATGCAAGCACGCCCATAAGAAGACCCAAGACGAGTATCTGCCAGGGATACTCGAATATACTGACCGGATGAATCACAAATCGTCCAATCCGCCACAGTTGGTAGTTCGTCACCAGCACGGGGTCAAAGCAGAAAAAAGCGCCGGTGAGAATCTTTGACCAGAAAAGGCAACACAGACAATATGCCGCCAAAGCCCCCGCCCAGTAACGCTGAACGTTCTGATGACTGTAATGCAAAGTCGGCCCAATCGACAAAAAAGACTTCGGGCCTACTTTGGGAGTTTTTTCGCTCTGCTTATCTTCCATAGGCCGGTCCCGTCGGCGCTCGCCGGCAAATCTGCCAACGTTAGTAGCGATAATGCTCGGGCTTATACGGGCCGCCTGCAGGAACACCGAGATATTCGGCCTGCTTGGCGCTGAGCTTAGTCAGCTTGGCGCCCAGGCGTCCGAGGTGCAACCTCGCCACTTCCTCATCCAGTTTCTTCGGAAGCGTATACACCTTCGGCTCAAGCTGCTGCGTGGCCAGCATTATCTGAGCGAGGCACTGATTAGTGAAGCTGTTGCTCATCACAAAGCTTGGATGTCCGGTGGCACAGCCCAGGTTTACCAGGCGACCCTCGGCCAGCACGACAATCGACCTGCCCGACTTCAGGGTCCACTTATCCACCTGCGGCTTGATGTTTGTCTTTTTGCACTGCGAGGTTTTTTCAAGATAGCTCATTTGTACCTCGCTGTCGAAGTGTCCGATGTTGCAGACAATCGCTTCGTTTTTCATTCGCTCCATATGCTCGCCGCGTATGACGTCGCAACAGCCGGTGGCACTAACAAAAATATCACCAGCAGGCGCGGCATCTTCCATAGTTGTCACTTCATAACCTTCCATCGCCGCCTGCAGCGCACATATCGGGTCAATCTCAGTTACCAGGACCCGCGCCCCCAGACCCCTCATTGATTGAGCACAGCCTTTGCCCACATCGCCATAACCGCAAACGACAACAACTTTGCCGGCGACCATCACGCTGGTCGCGCGCTTGATGCCGTCGGCCAGTGACTCACGACAGCCGTACAGGTTATCGAACTTCGACTTGGTGACCGAATCATTGACGTTGATTGCCGCAAAAGGCAGCTCACCGGCCTGCTCCATCCTGTAGAGTCGCCCCACTCCCGTTGTTGTCTCTTCGGAAACGCCGCGAATATTCGACACAACGCTTGTCCAGTGTTTGGGATTTACCGCGTAGCTTGCAGCCAGACGGTCTATTATTATTTGCATTTCCTTGTTGTCATATTTCTTTTCCAGCAGTGCTGGATCTTTTTCAATTTTCGATCCCTGAAACACAAACAGCGTTGCATCGCCCCCGTCATCGACAATCATATCCGGGCCCGAGCCGTCAGGCCAGGTAAGAGCCTGCTCGGTGCACCACCAGTACTCTTCGAGCGTTTCAGCTTTCCACGCAAATACCGCAGCGGTACCGGCTGCGGCAATCGCTGCGGCGGCGTGGTCCTGTGTCGAAAATATATTGCACGACGCCCAGCGGATATCCGCGCCGAGCTGGTGCAAGGTCTCTATGAGCATTGCTGTCTGAATCGTCATATGCAAAGAGCCGGCGATTTTGAAGCCCTTGAGAGGTTTGGGGTCGCCGTATTTTTCTCTGATGGCCATCAGCCCGGGCATTTCATTCTCAGCCAGTTTCATCTCGGCCCTGCCGAGCTTCGCCAGGGACACATCCGCGACTTTGTATTTGAGCGACGTATCCAGTTTTATCACCCTGCTATTTACTGATTTAGTGGATTCCATACTCATCCCTTCAAAAAACCGCCAAACCGTAACTTATAGCAGAAAACAAGCCGGTTGGCAATAAATTATTCGATTATGACGGCTGTCAAATACTCATAACTGCTTTGTTGACAATGGCTTGTGGTCGGCAGCTTGAAGGTGGTCAGCCTTTAATCTGCTTAAGAATCCCAATTGCCTCTTCTTCGCTGACGTCATACCAATTCTCGTAGGCACTGGCGACGGCAAAACTGTATCCGCCCCGCACGTTCGCACAATAAACAATATCAACATCCCCCGCCAGCTCTTCCAGCGCCTGCCGATGTCCTGTCGGCACGGCGATGATTATACCGGCCGGTCCTTTGGCGCGAACCGCAACAGCGGCAACCTTAATCGTAAACCCCGATGCTACTCCGTCATCTACCAGAATCGCGGTCTTTTTCCTCAAGTTCCCGATACGAGCAACAGCGCCGAACCGTTCGACTCTTGCCTGGACCTTCCTGCGGGTCTGGTCAGTCTGCAGTTGTCGCGCCACGTCGTTCATCTCCACCATTTGCACCAGCCGTTCGTTGAGCTGCATGGTTCCGTCAAATGCGACGGCGCCAAAGCCGGCTTCGGTATTCCACGGAAACGTTATTTTGCTGACCACGGTCACCGCCACAGGCAACCTGAGTTCTTTGGCTATCACTGCCGCAACGGGTACGCCTCCGGCGGGTATTGCCAGCACAACAGCATCCGTGCCGCTATAGTCTTTGAGCATCCTGGCTAATACAGACCCGGCGTGCGAGCGGTCTTTGAACACCGCCGTCTTTTCTCGCAATTTGGGATTATCGATAATCATCACCAGGCCCAGTCTTATCTCTTGCCTACACAGCCGACATAAACGACAAAGTGACGTTCGCCGTCCAGGCCCAGTGTTTCATTCAAAACATCGTCATCAAAGGCACCTATGCCGCAGGCTCCGCAACCGATGGATTCGGCGGCAAGGTACAGATTCTGACAGACATGGCCGGCGTCCAGAAGGATATAACGGTATCCTCTTTCGCCGTACCGCCAAGCCATCCGTTCGACATCGGCGACCCAGATGAAGGTCGCTGCACTTGTCGCAACCATATTCTGTCCCATGCAGCCGAACACGATTTTTTCAGCTATCCGGCTGTCGTGCGATACGACGCCGAGCTTATGCTCCAAAGCCATATACTGATACAACAACGGCTCCAGGTCCTCGACGCGATTAGCCAACAGGAGCGTTTCAAAGGCATGCCGTGCCCCAGCGGACGGCACCGTCCTGAACGTGTGCAATTCTGCTTCGGCCTTTTTGACGCCCTGTGTACACCACAGCAGATAGGAAAGCTCTTTTTCTATCAGAGCCTTTTTGCCGTATCGCCGCAGACTGCCTCGCTGTTCAATTACCTTTTGCACCTCGCCGCCCACGTTAGCGGGCGAAGGCAGCTCAATTCGCTCCTCGCCTTTGGCAAAGTCCGCCTGCAGCGGAGGTGCCGCCGCTCCTTTCTGCTGGGGCGAAGGCCCGAGATGCTTATATTTGGTCTTGGCGAAAAACTCCTGTCCGATTCCAAGGGCCATATCAGCATCCTCCCATAAGCGTTTATCTTCATAGGGTAATGCTTTTCGAGATGATTTTCAAATCATCTCTTTGGACCCAGCCAATACTTTGCCAGAATTCGAGGGCGGCACGATTTTCACCGGGTACGAATCCGTGGCATTTGCGGATGCCTTTTTCCCGCAGAGCGTCAAT
>Ga0299915_10004668_pt1 | contig 9999 bp, 13 predicted proteins | sample RVTome_13_FD_200263 | JGI IMG/M metagenome (GOLD analysis project Ga0299915, IMG submission 200263) | Soil microbial communities from uranium-contaminated site in the Upper Colorado River Basin, Wyoming, United States - RVT92D227 (version 2) ...
TAATGATCGTTGAGGAGGTAAACCCTTCAAAGACGCCTTCTTCAACCTTACTGAGAAGGATCGCCGCATGTACGCTATATGGCCGTCTGTCGGTGGCAATGTCGAGAATAACGTCGGCATCGAAAAAGAGCTTCTTTTTCACCGGTGATCTTCCAGCAGGGCTTCGGCAAGGATATCTTTGTATGCCCGTGTGGACCTTTTTCCGCGGGCAACCATGCCGGTCATGGTGCGGGTTATGGGCGCCAGCTCAATCCGGCCTTGGTCAACCTCTGTCGATAACGATCGCAGATAGCTTTCTACAAGCCGGGATATGCTTACGCGCCTGAACCGGGCATAGGCCTTGGTTTTTTTGATTACCGTCTTATCCATGCTTAAGGTCAGTTTTGTATTCATCAATCACCTCTTACGTATAAATATAAAATAATTATACGTAATCTTCCCCTTGTTGTCAAGTACCCTGAAGACAACCTTTCAACCCTCAGGGGGAGGTTGTTTGGCCTTTCTCCTTCCTCGCTCCCGCTATGTTTTGGCCCGGGGGGACTTTCTCCGATCCTTTCCAGACCGCCGCTCCCGGCTATCTGGACGTCCAGACCCACCGTAGCCCCGGGCAGCACACTTTCTGCGCTCCTTGCCTGAACGGCGCTCTACTGGTACCACGCCACCCTCCCCATACTACAAACTAAAACCAAACCCCTCCATGCCTTATCTCGCCCCCTTGGCTCCTGACTGAAACAATTCCCCCGTCGAAGATCCCCCAGCGGAGCGGGGAGGGGGTGTCATGGTAAGCCCTGACCCCGCTGCCCCCTGCTACCGGCTCGATGCTAACGCTTTCCTCTCGATCTCGATCTTTCTGAGCGTCTCGGCAAGGCTCTCAGGCGGGGCTTCCATATCTGGTTTCGGTTTTAAGGAGATGGCCTCCACCGGGCACGTGGCTACGCACAAACCGCAGCCGATGCATCTGCCTTCGATCATCTTTGCGGTCTCCGCTTCCTGCTTGATTGCCGCCATCTGGCAGCGTTCCAGGCACTCGCCGCAGGCAATGCAGAGATCAGCGTCAATCACGGCCTGGTAGTAAGCCCTCACCCAGTCAGCAGGCCGCGGCATCATCTTCACGAACTTAAGGGTGGGGCAGCAACAGGTGCAGCAACAACAAAGCCATTCTATCTGTTGGGCGTTGGAAGGGTTCAGCACCAGCCCCGCCTCCTCCGCCTGGTCGAGGATCTTCAGTGCCTCATCCGTACTGATAGGCCGCGCCATCTGGTTATCTATGTAGAACCTTGCAAAGTTCCCAAAGGAGAGGCAGGTCTCTGGCGGCCTGGCGCATGGCTTGCCGAGCAGCCCTCGCTCCTTGCGGCAGATGCACGGCGCTACGGAGATGATTTCCTGCTCTTTGACGAGCTCCCGGATCCTGTTATACGAAGCCACGGCTAGGGCAGATTCCACAGCAGATTCCACCGGAATAACGCGGAGCTGTTTTGTCTGGAGCGACATGAGAGTCGTACCGATATGGGGCAAATACTCCTCAAACAGCTCGCAGAATTCCTTGTCCAGGCGATTGAGCTGGAACTCGTATACCCCGACGAGGAACTGGCACGCCTGATACGACACCCTGTCTTTATCACGATTCCTGAAGATCAGGCCCTTCTGCGCCATCTCCTCCAGCCTCCGGGCCAGCTCCGGCTCATCCATGCCAATCCGCACGGCGATCTCTTGCACCTCTTCCGGTTCCCTGCCCAGCTTCATGGCAAGTTCTGCCTGCTCCGGGGTAAAAAGCTTTTTCAAGATCCGGATCTCGACGCCGGTGGGAGTAGCGGGAAATCCCGCAGGCAGCGTATCCATAAATTCTCTCAGTCTGGTGTAAACATCTGTGCTCACGATATTTCCTCCTTTTGACGAATTGCCCATAGGCTGGTCAATTTCAGTTTCCGCATACCAGGTGGTTTTATTGAGGCCCTCCTTTATACCATCCGTAAGACCCGGAGGCAAAGAAAAGAGAACTGACAACAAATCCCCTTATTTCAGAAAGGGGTTCACAATGGTCACGGACTCTATTACCTGTCCGTGTTGGAGATCTTCTGAAAGAAGGTAATCGGCCCGTGAGGATATGGCAGCTTGCAGAATGAGGCTGTCCCAAAATGAAAGGCGGTAGGTGATATGTACATCAACGGCTCGAAGGATATTGTCCGCATCAATCACCACCAGCGGCCAATGAAGAAGGTCGGCGATGATCTCCTTGGCCTTTTTCGGCGAAATCGGATCTGCTACCTTTTGTGTCAGGGCTACAAAAAGTTCCTGGACGACCTGCGTACTGATAATCCCTGTGCGGTGCTTCCAGAGCGACGATATTGCGGCGGATGAAAGCTCCCATTTTGTGCCCGCGCTTGAATCGTATGCATACACCAGCAAGTTGGTATCGACGAAAAACCTACCTCTAGTATAATTCATCTCTCTTCCAGGCGATCTTTCCCTCCGTGCCAAGAGGAATCCCCTCCTTCATCTGTCTTATCTGCCGGTCGGACGCCCTATGAAACCCTTCGGCATTTTCAGCAGATTGTTGAAGCAGCTCCCGGACAAGCTCATTGAGAGAAACCCCCTTCTTAGCAGCCAACGATTTCCCCTTTTTCAGGATCTCTTTTGGCAAGGAGAGGGTAATATTCTGTTTTTCCATACAAGGCCTCCTCCAACGGTTTGAATCCAATATATTAATTACACATATTTATGTGTAAGTCAAGTCGTTTCCTTGCGTCGGGATGCACATGAGGAAGGCGGCTAGGCAGGAAAGGAATGAGTTAAGTTTTTGGCTTATTTAAGGATGTACCCTGCTTCGATCGCCGTGACCCTCTGATTCTTCTCGTGTGGAATTAAGTATGGTGTCCCCGGAATTCCCATAAGAGCTAGAAAAAAAAGATGCCAAATTGATGACTATGAACTCTCTCTGGTATTTTTTTATAGACTGTTTTGTTACATATCTCGCTGTCTCACCCAGTACCTTTGCCATGGCTGCATCCCTTCAATTCAATTCGTGAAGTACAACCTTTGACTTGCCAGCCTTTTTAATCGGTGACACCAAGACTCTCGTGTGGAATTAAGTATGGTGTCCCCAGAATTCCTCAAATATCTATCTTTATTTTTATGTGTAACTCTTCTAATCGGTTCAAACAGGTCATTTATTCCAAATTTTTATAGCATATTGATAAAGTTCTAGCCCTCTTTTTGATATAAGGCCTTCATTCCAAGTAGGTTTTTGCAAATACTTGCTAAAAGTCTTGATGCCTGCGCAATACTCGATTAATCCCTTATTATTTCCTTTTCCATTTTTTTTAGTTTTCCAATCAGCATCTCTGATGGAACTATTCAAGGATCTCGTAATGATAGTTAAATTACCAAATTTTAATAAGATAGCGTCTCTTTGTTCAGCCTTTTTAGCGCTTAAACCACTATCCCAGTAATTGCGCCAATTTTTAGGCATAACGTGTTCTACGCTGTAATGATTAAAAGGAAGCAGTTTTGTCGAATCTTTTGTACTTCTAATAGACACTTCTATTAAATAAAGCACCACTTGGGCTTGCTGGTTCGTAAGATTGTTGTTTTGAAAACCATTCTTTAAAACACTATCGTCAGGAAATAAATTCGTTGGGTCTTTTCCCTTATAAATCTCATCCTTCAGGGTAGTAAAGGTATTGATTCTATTACGAATAAAAGACGCAAAAAGGTTGTTATAATTTTTAGTTGTTTGCTTGCAAATCAGTCTTCTAATCAAATAACTCTCTAAAAGTTGAAAAATGTTCTCCCTTTCCTTAGAATCCTCAACTTCTTTTAAGATATATAAAATATAAGGAACAACAGTTGTTGTATTAAGACCAAACACAACAATATTTAATCGCTGCATTGTTGAATTCTGATTAATATCCTCCTTAAGCAGGAGGGGCTGAACATTATCTCGATATATCTTAGCATATTCAATAAGACTCTCTATCAATCTGTGTTTATTCAACTTTTGGTCTTTTAAAAAAGCTTTATAGTTAGTAAAAAGGCTACTTAACATAAGGTACTTGTCATTCGCTTTGCTTTTAATAATCAAAAATGATTGTAAAAAAAGATCGATACTGGCTCGAAATTGACGGCCACTTGTAAGCTTAAAATCCCAAAATATTCTTGCATCTTCATCTTTTTCAAAAACTTTTTTCCATGTCTTATTATACAAGTCCTCGTCTTCCTTCCTGTAAAGCTCATTCTTCAAAAGCTCGGCTGTGGTAAGCGAGACTCCTAAGGAGTTGAGGGTATCGAATATTTGTTGCTCGTCGTCATCTTCTCCAAGATCGATTCCAACAAAACATAAAAGATTTAGAATTTTATTAATGTCGATGGATTTAAGTATAGCTGACCGTTCCTGAAAGTGATGATAACACTTTAAAACATTATTACTTTCATATCTCTTTTTTAACTTTCCATCTAACCGATCTCCCAAAATAGCCTCATAAACTTCGATATCATTATGATTGTGCTCGATAATACTTTCCCCATTTCTGTTAAAAAAAGTATCCATAAATTTTTTTTCGTTATTGTATGATGCTTCGCAGAGCGCTTTAAAGAAAAGTACAATTGTCGTCAAGCGCTGTTGTCCATCAACAACAAGTCTCAAATCACCTATTTTCCTTTCACTTGTAACAGGTTGAGACTTAAGAATAAGGGGCCCCATAAAATATTGCTTGCTAGTTTCAGTAGTGTCAGAAACCATCTGCATGTCATCTAAGAATCTTTCCCAATTTTCTTCTTCCCAGACATAACTTCTTTGAAAAAAAGGTATTTGAAGCGTTCGCCCCTTATTAAAAATTTGTTCTATTGTTCTTTTTCCAGCTTCCATCTGATTGACTCTCCCATCTTTAGTGAACTCATTGTTTAGAGAAACCACGCAGGCAGCGTGTCCATAAATTCCCTGAGTCCGGTGTAAACATCCTTGCTCACGATATCTCCTCCTTTTGACGAATGGCCCATAGGTTGGTCAACTTCAAATTACGCATAGCAGGCGGTTTTTTGCGGTCCTCTATGATACCCCCTGTTCTACCCAAAGGCAAAGAAAAAGACCCGACCCCCACCCCTTTTCTGTTCCTTGAGAAATGTCCTCATCCGGCTTTCTCAAAATCGAATTTTACCTTGTACTTGGCTAGAGAAACATTTGGTACCTCTGTCACGGCAATGGAGAGCTTCTTGTCGAAATCATCCGCAACTATGATGCCTCTGACGCTTTTTGCGCTAAGGTCACTCTTTATGGACGCCATGTAGCTTAGTATCTGGCCCAAAGCACTGTAGGATGCCTGGCTTGCCTTAAGCTCTATTACTACGAGGGCATCTTTCTTGTCCTTTGCCAGGATGTCGATTTTCCCCACCTTGGTTGAGACCTCCCTTCCTGTGAGCTCGTGTTCGGTGTAAAGCTGGAGGCCGGGCTCAAGCCGGGATAGGTCTCTGCTGAGGTATTCCTGGAGGTCTCTTTCCAGGCTCAAGGTTACTTCGAGGGCATCTTCTTCGGTCGGGACCTCCTCTTCAGACTTTGAGCCGATTTCGAATTCGCCGTCTTTTGCTCTGTCATAGAGCCTGACCTTTCCAGGGCCCACAGTATATAGGAATTTGGGAAAAGACGGATACCATTTGCTGGATGAGTGGTTCACGCTGCAGCCCATGGTGTGGGTTCTGATTGTGACCTCTTTCCATTTGTTAGGGTATTTCTTCTGGACAGCGTCAATGATTTGCTTGGTAGTGAGAATTTGGTTTTTACCTTTGAAGATTTCTTTTATGGCTTGTGCACACGTTGGCATTTGTTGTCACCTCTCTCTAAAAATTCGGTTTGTAAATCTTACGCAACCGACTCTTCAATCGCTTCCTCGACTTTTCCTTTTGGCTCTTCTACAAAGAAAATAAACCCGACCCGCTGCTTTTCCACTATCCTTATGATCTCCAAAAAGAAGTATGTTCAAAGTGATCAGTTAAAATTAATCGCTCCTCTAAACCATTAGGATATTTATATAACAACTTTGTTCGGTCAAAGCTTGGCTCCGTTTTATGGATTATTCGATGATGGTTTGGACAGACTACGACAATATTTTCGCTTATGTCTATTCCGCCCTTACTTAATTGGTGAATATGATGAGTTTCAAGTAAAAGGTGTCAGGCCTTGAAAGATGAATCAGTATTCTACGCCCCCCCGCCCCGGCCGCTTCGGTAGTCAGCTCTCGGCCGGATGTCGCACCACCTAGACGTCCCATATACTGTTATGCGCTCGTTTGTGGTGCTCCACTTTCATTCTCTTTCACCTTTTAGTTGTTCCGGCGTTCTTTCGCCTAGCCACAGCTTAACCACGTTCTTCCAGCCAACTTTCCGCCACCTCTTAAAGACAGCTTTCAGTTCGTTTAAATCTTTGGCATTCAGAAGATCCTTCTGGGCAGCTTTTAAATCTTCTAAGGAGGCTATGGCTGGCATATTCTTTCCTCTCCCCCGTCTCCTTCCGGCCTCTTTAACCGTCAGCTTTCGGCCGGATGTCGCCCCACACGGCGTTATGTCTGCTTTGTCGCGCTTTCCCGTGGGGCTCCACTTTCTGGGCGGCTAGTAAGTCTTCGAGAGATGCGATAGCGGGCATGGGTTATCTCCCTATTCCGTGATTGTGCATTCCTTCCATTCATGCCGATTTTCATTATGTATCATCTAAACGCCTTCACGTAATCCTCAAACACGAAAATGCGGTTGCGCTGATAGCCCGTAATTTCTTTCAGAAGCCCTTTTGCGAGAAATTCCTGCACCAGATCATTGGCCGCCTTAGGGGATAGTCCGGTAATATTCTGAACATCCTTGATTTGAACTACAGGTTTAGAAAACAGGCCATGTAAAAGAGTTTGCCCTTGCTTTGCACGTTTTCCAAAAGCAGTAATGATTTTTTCAAGCTCTGTTTTCAGATCAATGATTTTTACGAGTGTGGCAACGCCTGTTTCTGCGGTCTGAATAATGCCGACAAGAAAATACCGTATCCATTGTCCCAGATCGTTTTTTGATCTGACGAGCGAGAGGTTGTCGTAATAAAGCGATTTGTTCTCTTCGAAAAATTTGGAGAGATAGAGAAGCGGTTTTTCAAGGATACCGTTACTTACCAGATAAAGCGTTATTAAAAGCCGCCCGATTCTACCGTTACCGTCAAGGAAAGGATGGATTGTTTCAAACTGATAATGGGCAATTGCGATGCGTATCAGGTGCGGCACTTTGATTGATTCATTATGTAAGAATAGTTCCAGGTCAGACATCAATTCCGGCACTTCGGTATGAACAGGCGGAATAAAGACTGCGTCGCTCAAACTTGCCCCGCCAATCCAGTTCTGAGATGTTCTGAATTCTCCGGGTATTTTGTGTTTTCCCCTTACGCTCGAAAGCAATATTTTATGCGTTTCTTTGATGAGCCTGTTTGATAAAGAAATGGTCTTTAATTCTTCAATGGCTTTGTTCATTGCGATTACATAATTGTTGACTTCCCGCCAGTCATCCCGCTTTTCCGGGCCTAATTCCTTTTCGGCAATAAGAGCTTCTTCAATGTTTGTTCTTGTCCCTTCTATCCGGCTGGACACAACAGCTTCTTTAAACACATGCATAATGATGAACATACCGACATCGGGTACAAATCGGGAAAAGGCATTAAGTTCGCCCAGTTTTAGAGATGCCTTTTCAAGCAGTTCATTAATGGATGGATCAGTCCAGAAAAAAGAGTGGTTGATTTTTTCCGGCAGAAAATACCGGTATTGATAACCTTTATGCGTTGAACCTGCCTTAAAATCAGCAATATTCATGCTTCGCTCCAGGGTAAAATACAGGACAGCTTATTTTACTATAAGCCGCCAAGGTAAAACAAGAAAAAGCTAATGTTACTATCCCCTGGTTTTCCCGACCTGCCGCGGCCCAGCCAGAACCCTGGATAAACCGTCGGGGTTCTTGCATGCGTTTTAACAAGGTATGGAAGATTGCTCGCTTATACACGATGCCTCCGGGGTCGTGATTGACACGCCGAGTGCCCGTTCACAAATTACTCAATATACTGAGTAATATTACTCAATATCTTGAGTAAAATTACTCAATATCATAGGTAAATCAAGCGCTATTTTCTCCCAAGAAAGGCATTCCTCGTGAGGTCTTAGGGGTCACCTCTTCCGTGGTCAATTATGCGCCGCTATTGCCTGGGGTGCGTTCTCCTAGCTCCCCCCAGCCTCATTGGGCGTCAACTTCCCCCCACCACATTACTCATGAGCGCTGGTGGGGATGTCGCACCACCTAGACGTCCCGTATTGTTTTATGTGCTTGTTTGTGGTGCTCCACTTTCATTCTCTTTCACCTTTTAGTTGTTCCGGCGTCCTCTCCCACAGCTCCCCCGGCCGCATTGGGCGTCAACTCTTGGGGGGATGTCGCCTCTCCCAGCTGACATATGGTATCCTACTCCCCCCGCAACATTAGTCATGAACTCTTGGGGGGATTTCGCCCCGCTCCCCGGCCTCATTAGTTGACGACTCTTGCCGGGATGTCGCACCACATATATGCTGCCACTGCTTTATGCGCTCGTTGGTGGTGCTCCACAGGCTCATTTCAACTATATTTTCCCAAACAATGCGGGGCTCAACACATTTATTTACCCGTATCTACTCCGTCCCTCCCTTCAATTGTTCCGGCGTCCTTTCGCCTAGCCACAGCTTAACCACGTTCTTCCAGCCAACTTTCCGCCACCGCTTAAAGGCTGCTTTCAGTTCGTTTAAATCTTTAGCATTCAGAAGATCCTGCTGAGCAGCTTTTAAATCTTCTAAGGACGCGATTGCGGGCATAGGTTATCCTTTCTCCCCCCGCCGCATTAGGTCTCAACGTTCGCGGGGATGTCGCACCACTTTGACGTCCCGTATTATTTTATACGCTCGTTTGTGGTGCTCCACATCTCTTAAACACCGCCTTCAGCTCATCCAGATCCTTCGCAGCTAAGAGATCTTTCTGTGCTGCTTTTAAATCCTCTAATGAAGCTAGTGCTGGCATATCATAGTCTCTCCCCCGTCTCCTTCCGGCCTCTTTAACCGTCAGCTTTCGGCCGGCTTACAGTCCCCCTTGAGGGGGATGTCGCCCCACACGGCGTTATGTCTGCTTTGTCGCGCTTTCCCGTGGGGCTCCACTTTCTGGGCGGCTCGTAAGTCTTCTAGTGAAGCTAGTGCTGGCATATGATGGGCTCCTGTCTCAGCACTGGAAGGAAGGGCCTGTTAGGCTGAGATGTCGCCTCACCTTCTTTTAATATTCTGTATCGCATTTGTCTGTGCGGCTCCACAATAGCCGGCACGGTTTTCTCCCTTATTTCTCTTGCAAATCGAATTTCAACTCAAGCTGGGGATTTTGAGCCTTCGTTTCGGCTAAGATCTTTTTCACTAACGTGATGGCATCGGAAAAGGCCCTTTGCGCCTCGGACTTGGAGAGCAGCGTTCCTGCTTCGTAGGTCAGCACGTTTCGCTTCCGGCGCATCGTTTCAAAATGGTCAGTAAGCGCTCTATATGGCTCACCCAAGATGGCGCTCGTCATTTCCACGACGGTCTTATGTGGCGCCCCGTCATCGGGGACAAATCCGTGCATGAGCATCAGGGCCCTGCCTGCCTTCAGCATCGCATTGTACGCCAGCAAATAAGTCGCCCTCTCAGCCATGTGGGCGATCTTTTGCGCCTCTTCGAGGTCGAGGATGGCTTCTTTGAGCAATGCCTCTATCTGGACGAATCCCGCCTTCTGTTTCCTGAGCTTTCCCGCCTTTTGCAGCCGCCTGGCCAGCGTATCAAGCACCCAGCTCCCCTTTTAAAAGGATAATCTTATCTGCTAAGACCAGCTGGAGGAATCCACCCTGCTTTTTCCTCTCTTTTTCGAACTCTCCTCTCTCGTAGACCGTATAGTTGATCTCTCTATTCAATCGCGCTTCGAGATCTCGGATATCGCGCGTAAATTCGCCGTTAGGGA
>Ga0299915_10004669_pt1 | contig 9998 bp, 12 predicted proteins | sample RVTome_13_FD_200263 | JGI IMG/M metagenome (GOLD analysis project Ga0299915, IMG submission 200263) | Soil microbial communities from uranium-contaminated site in the Upper Colorado River Basin, Wyoming, United States - RVT92D227 (version 2) ...
ACAAAAGACATTAATATGTTTATGTATTCTCAAGTTAATTTTTGAGTACTAAATTATTATAATATTTCATAGAGTTAGCTTGTTTGGAAAAAGTTATAAAAAACGATTGACAAAGAAAATTGTTTTGATATGATATGGCCAAATTTAGAAAAATTAAAGGAGGTGGAATAAGAGAGCTTATCAATAGGAAAAAAAGAGTTTATTTAAGGTACTTTTTTCTTATCCTTAGTCAAGGTTTCATGCAATGATTCCTTAAACAAAAAGGAGGTTACTATGGCAAAGAAAGTTTCTCGTCGTCAATTTTTAAAGGGTGCCGGAGCAGTAGGAGCTGGAATCGTTGGGGCTCCTCTATTGCAAGGTTTAACACGAGGACCGAGCGTAGTTTGGGGTGCCGCAAAGCCAATTAAATTTGGTGGTATCTATTCCCTCTCAGGTGTTGTGGCTGCCTGGGGAAAGGCAGCCCAACAAGGGGCAATGATGGCTGCCATGGAGATCAATCAGGCAGGGGGTATCTTAAAAAGACCCGTTGAAGTGAAATTCGAGGATGACGCCTGCAATCCTGAGGTAGGAGTGAGAAAGACGAGAAGACTTGTGTTGGAATGGGGTGCAGATTTCCTCCATGGATTCAATCACAGCGGTGTGGCCTTAGCTTCTGTCCCGGCCTTAGTTGAATTGAAACGAATGCTTCTCATCCCTTGCGCTGCAGCAACCCAAATCACTACGGAGGCTTTCAATAAGTATGTCTTCAGACCCCATGCCAATTGTTATCAGTCTGGAGCGGCTGCAGCAGTCATCGCCGCAAAAATGCCGTATAAGAAATGGACGGTCATTGGACCTGATTACAGTTATGGCTGGGATTCCTGGGGAGCATTCATTGGCAATTTAGTGAAGAAGAAGCCTGATGTAGAGGTGATGAGTACTCAGGCTTGGCCAAAATTTGCCGCTGGTGACTATACCAGTTATATTGTGAAAATTTTGGAGGCCAAACCCGATGCGGTGTACTCCTCTCTCTGGGGTGGAGATTTCATCACCTTCCTCAAACAGGCAAAACGTTATGAATTCTTCGAAAAGATAGGAACTCTGGTGACAGAGGCAGGTCTGGCTTTGGATTCCTTCTATGCTCTTTCCACCAAGGGCGGAACGGTGTCAGAAATTCCTGAAGGACTCTGGACTGCAGCCCATGGATACTGGTTTGAACATCCGAAGACAGATCGGAACAAGAAATGGGTGGAGAAATTCATCAGCATGTATGGAGAGTATCCTCATATCGTGGCCCACGATGCTTATGGGATTATGTATACCTATAAGAAGGCGATTGAGAAGGCGAAGTCCACAGAGACGGATGCAGTGATTGAGGCAATGGAGACGATGGAATTCGATACCCCTGGCTACAAAAGGAAATTCCGGAAAGAGGACCATTCCGCCTTTACGGATGTGCCTTATGGAAAGACGATTAAGGCTCCGGAATTAATAGGTATTGCTATGAACCTCACGGAGATCCAAGATGCCAATATCATTGAGCCAATCGAAGATGTCCTTGAGAGACGAACAAAGAAAACACCGGCTCCTTGGATGAAGTATGTGATCAAAGGCTAATAACACAAGGTTAAGGTTGAGGTTCAGGTTAAGATTTGAAGCAAACACCGATCCAGCCTCAGAATGAAGAGAAAATTCTTAGATCGAACCATGTATGAATGTAGGAGAGGAGGTTCTGCTCATGGGAGGGCAGAACCTCCAAAACGTTTGTTTTTTAATTTCTTGATCCAAATTATTAATGAAAGGGGTGGGATTATATGTCAAAAAAAGTATCTCGACGTAAGTTTCTAAAGGATGCTGGCCTTTTTGGAGCTGGCATGATTGGAGTTCCTCTATTAAAGGGCGTGAGCAGGGGGCCAAGCAACGCTTGGGCTGCAGCTAAACCCATCAAATTTGGCGGAATCTATTCCCTCTCAGGTGTCGTGGCGGCATGGGGAAAAGCGGGTCAGCAAGGGGCAATGATGGCAGCCATGGAGATCAATCAGGCTGGCGGTATCCTGAAGAGGCCCGTGGAATGTAAGTTTGAAGACGATGCTTGTAACCCTGAATTTGGAGTAAGGAAAACCAGAAGACTTGTCCTCGATTGGGGTGCAGATTTTCTTCATGGGTTCAACCATAGCGGTGTAGCCTTATCCGCTGTCCCTGTCCTCCCGGAATTGAAACGGATGCTTCTCATCCCCTGCGCCTCATCCCCCGCAATCACCACGGAAGCCTTCAATAAGTATGTCTTCAGACCCCGTGCAAACGTCTACCAATCCGGAGCTGCGGCGGGGGTCATCGCTTCTAAAATGCCCCATAAGAAGTGGACAGTGATTGGGCCTGACTACAGTTTTGGATGGGATGCATGGGGAGCGTTCTTTTACCATCTTCAAAAAAGAAAACCTGACGTAGAGTGTATGCAGATTCAGGCTTGGCCGAAGTTTGCCGCCGGGGACTTTACCAGTTACATTGTAAAGCTTTTAGAAGCCAAACCGGATGCGGTCTACACACCCCTTTGGGGCGGAGATTTCGTTACCTTCCTTAAGCAGGCAAAACGTTATGGTTTCTTCGAAAAGATAGGGGCCGTGATCACCGAAGGCGGCTTAGCCGTAGATGGCTTTTACGCCCTCTCCACGAAGGGTGGAACGGAGTCTGAAGTTCCAGAGGGAGTCTGGGGCGCAGCCCATGGGTATTGGTTCGATCATCCGAAGACAGAGAAGAACCAGAAATGGGTGGAGAAATTTATGAGCATTTATGGGGAATATCCTCATAATGTGGCCCACGACGCCTATGGGTGTATGTATCTCTATAAGAAGGCGATTGAGAAGGTGAAGAGTATCAATACAGATGCAGTGATTGAGGCAATGGAGACGATGGAATTTGATACTCCTGGCTACGCAAGGAAGATGCGGAAAGAGGACCATTCCGCTGTCTGTGAAGTCCCTTATGGGTTTACAAAAAAAGACCCTGAGAAGGTTGGAATCGCCATGAATCTCGTAGATATTAGAGATGCCCCTGGAAAAGATGTCATCGAACCGATAGAAGATGTCCTCGAAAGGCGAGCGAAGAGAACACCGCCTCCGTGGATGAAATATGTGATTAAAGGCTAATGGAAGAGAGGAGGTTCTGCTGAAGGGAGGATGTTTTGGCGGAACCTCCATTTTTTGACCATTCGTTTGTGAGGGTGAGAACGATGACTTTTTCTACCTTCTTCGCTTTTTTTCTGAACGGCCTGACTAATGCGATGACCTTTTTTATCATCGCCTCAGGTCTAACTCTGATCTATGGTGTGTTGAGGATCTTAAATCTCGCTCATGGGTCCTTTTTTATGCTGGGAGCCTTTTTTACCTTTCAGTTGACTCACTGGCTTGGAAATTTCTGGTATGCCCTCATCTTCGCCCCTTTCATATGTGCTGTGGCAGGGGTTCTCATGGAAAGGATCTTCATTCGACCTGTCTATGGACTGCCCATCCCCTTTCAACTCTTGCTGACCTTTGGTCTGATGCTCCTCATCGCAGATATTGTGAGAATCTTTTGGGGAGTGGCCTTTCGAACGGTTACTGAGCCTCAAGTCCTGAGTGGGACGATGAATATCTTAGGGACCAGTTATCCAAGGTACAACTTCTTTGTCATCATTATAGGCATCCTCGTAGGCATTTTCATCTGGATCCTTTTAACTAAGACCCGGTTTGGAAAGATGATCCGAGCCTCTTCATCAGACAGGGAGGTGGCCAACGGTTTGGGGATCAATGTCCCCTGGTTATATACGGCTGTCTTCGGCATTGGGGCTTGGCTCGCTGGACTGTCAGGGGTCCTGGCGGCTCCACTTCGTTCCATCATGTTGGAGATGGATGTCCATACGATTATTGAGGCTTTTGCTATTGTGGTGATCGGTGGATTAGGTAGCATTCCTGGTGCCCTCATTGGATCCCTGTTGTTGGGTCAACTCAACTCTTTTGGGACCCTGTATATCCCAAGGTTTGAGATGGCCTTCATGTATGTCTTTATGGCTATCATCTTACTCATCCGGCCTAAAGGGCTCTTGGGCGAGGAGGTAGGTTAAGAGATGCGTTACACATATTTATGGCTCATTGCTCTTATCATCTTGTTAATTTTAGCACCACTTTATCTATCCAGTTTCCTCATGGTTTTTCTCAATGAGATGCTGATCATGATCCTCTTCGCCATCAGTTTCAATCTTCTATTTGGATATACAGGCCTTCTCTCCTTTGGACACGCTGCCTTCTTCAGCATCGGGTCCTATGTAGCCGGCCTCGTGTTACTCCATATCTATCCTTCCATCCCTCTGGCCTTCGCCATCGGTGTCGTCGCAGCCACCCTTGCCGCTTGGATCATCGGATATTTATGTGTCCGTCTGGACGAGATCTACTTCGCCATGCTCACCCTGGCTTTTGGCATGATGGTCCACACCATCGTTTGGAAGTGGGATCGGCTCACCGGTGGAGCAGATGGTCTCGTCAATATCCCCCGGCCCCCTCTCAACTTCCTCCTCTTCCAAGTGGACCTCTCCTCCATTGCTTCCTATTATTATTTCACCCTCATCTTGGTGGCCATCTCTCTTTACGTTCTTTGGGTCATTGTCAATTCTCACTTTGGATTAACCTTGAGGGCGGTTCGGGAAAACTCAGAGCGTATCCAGTTTGTGGGAATCAATGTCAGGCGATATCGCCTTATCTCTTTTGTGATCTCGGGATTCTTCTGCGGATTAGCAGGAGCTCTCTTTGGTCCGTTTTTGAAATCCATCACTCCAAGCATCGCCTTCTGGACGAAATCGGCTGAACCGGTCTTCATGAGCCTTTTAGGGGGGACGAAGATCTTTCTCGCTCCTGCTGTGGGATCGGTCATTTTCATGTACCTCAAGGAGATCATCTCAGGATATACAGAGTTATGGATGCTTTACCTGGGGGCCATTCTGATCGGCTTCGTTCTTTTCCTTCCAGGAGGAATTGTAGGATTTCTCTATGAGAAATTGAAGGGCCGAAGATTAGGGGGGTTAGCGGAATGAACGTCTTGGAGATTCGAGGGCTGTGGAAAAATTTTGGAAAACTGGCTGCTGTGGCGGGGGTAGACCTGGATTTTCAAGAAGGGGAATTCACCTCCATCATCGGTCCAAATGGAGCAGGAAAGACCACCCTATTCAATCTGGTTACAGGGAAATTGTCCCCCTCTTCAGGAACCATTATGTTCAATGGAAAAGACATCACAGGGCTCACTCCTTATCAGATTTCAAGATTAAAGCTGAGCCGAATTTTTCAGATTACCAATCTCTTTCCGGAATTGACCGTCTACGAGAACATCAAGGTCTCGGTCCTCGCTAAGAGGAAGGAGACCTCTAAGATATTTACCTCCAGCAAAAACCGAGGTCAAGCTGATGAGGAGGCCGAGAGAATTCTTGAGATCATCGGCCTTTCGGACAAAAAGGATTCCCTGTGCGGCTCCCTCTCTCATGGGGACCAGCGCTTGGTGGAGGTTGGTGTCGCTTTGGCGACAGACCCAGTTCTTCTCCTTCTGGATGAACCGACAGGAGGAATGGGACCTGAGGAAACCGACAGGATGGTCCAATTTGTTCGTACCCTACAGGAAAAGCAGAAGGTGACGATCCTCTTGGTGGAACATGATATGGGCGTGGTCTTCTCTGTCTCCGAGAGGATTGTTGTGATGCATCAGGGAGCGGTTATCGCCGATGGGAACCCTGATGAGATACGGAAAAATGACAAGGTGAGAGAAGCCTATTTGGGAGAGTGACATGCTCGAAGTAAATGACATCCATACCTACTACGGAAGAAGCCACATTCTACAAGGAATCTCATTGAACCTACAGAAGGGTGAGGTCATCTGTGTGCTTGGTCGAAATGGAGCGGGCAAATCCACAACCCTGAGGTCCATCATGGGGTTTAACGTTCCCCGTAGAGGGAGCATCAAATTTGAGGGTTTGGAGTTGACGAAAAAACTCCCTTATGAGATCTGCCGGTTGGGGATCGGATATGTCCCTCAGGATCGAAGGATCTTTCCGACCCTGAGCGTTCAGGATAATTTAGAGGTGATCGAGCGAAGGGTGGAAGGGGGATGGACAGTGGAGAAGATTTTTTCCACTTTTCCAATCTTAGAAAATTTAAAGACAAGAAAGGGAAGGCATTTAAGCGGTGGGGAACAGCAGATCCTTGCTGTGGCACGACCCTTGATGACCAATCCAAAGTTATTGCTCCTGGATGAACCTTCAGAGGGTCTGGCACCGCTGATCGTGAAAGCGATTGAAGAGTTGGTCAGAAGGATCATTACCACCGGCATCTCCGTGATTCTGGCAGAACAGAATATGAGATTTGCAATGAATATCGCTCCAAGGGGTTACATTATCGATAAAGGCAGAATCCATCATCAGGGAACCATGGAGGATTTAAAGGAGGACAAGGAGATCATCGGAAAATACCTCGCCGTCTGATGGAGGAACCCTATTTCAATTCAATTCCTTGAGTCATGCATTTTGAGATAGAAAATTCTTGGAACCCCGTGTTTTTATCTATTTTTTTCTGAATGGCCTCGCTAACTCCACATGCTTCTTTCTGCTTGCCGCGGGGATGAGCCTCATCTTTGGCGTTCTGGGTATTCTCAATTTTGCCCATGGGGCCTTCTTTATGATCGGGGCCTATCTCTCTTATCAGATCATCCTTTGGACAGATAACTTCTGGCTTTCCATTCTCATCGCACCTTTAATCCTTGCAGGTATCGGGATGATCACAGAACGTTTCCTCCTTCGCCACACCTATCGGATTAATGTTAATTTTCAACTGCTCCTCACCTTCGGTCTTATTCTGGTCATTGAGGATCTCATCCGTTTAATTTGGGGGGTACATTGGGTGACAGTTCAGGAAGCAGAGGCCCTAAGAGGTGTTTTACCAATCATGGGAGGGGCGTATCCGATTTACAATCTTTTTTATTTTGGAGTTGGAGCGGCTGTCTTCATCAGCCTTTGGTTCTTTTTAAACAAGACTCGATATGGGAAAAAGGTCGTAGCTGCCTCATCAGACCGAGAGTTAGCCAATGGACTTGGGATCAATGTCCCACGGTTATATACAGTTGTCTTTGGCCTCGGGTCTGCTTTAGCTGGATTGATGGGTGTCTTCCATGGTCCACTCATTAATATCAATCTCGATATGGGACATCATTATATTTTGAATGCCTTTGCAGTAGTGGTCATCGGAGGATTGGGAAATGTCAAAGGAGCATATATCAGCGCGATCATCTTAGGCCAATTAGAGGCTTTTGGAATTCTCTATGTCCCTTTTTTCGAGAGGATATTCATGTGGGGGTTCATGATGATCATACTAATTTGGCGGCCCAGGGGGCTTTTCGGAGAGAAAAAAGAATGAGAAGCAAAGGGTGGCTTGGCTTCTTCTTCATTCTTCTAATTCTCCTCACTTCCGGAGGATGCGGAAAAGAGCCAGCAGCCAAGATAGGTGACGTGGCTCCGGATTTCACACTTCCAACTTTAAATGGCCAAAATATCACTCTTAGCCACTTTAAAGGGAAGGATATTTTCCTCCTTTTCTGGACGCAGGGCTGTGTCTTCTGTCAAACGAGGAATATCGTTATCGTTAATGATATCTATTTAAAGGGGCAATACACTGGCCTCGTTGTCTTCACCATTAATATCGCTGAAAGCAAAGGGGAAGTTTCTGAATTTATCCGTCAGAAAGGATTGATATACCCCGTTCTGATGGACAGAGATGCGAGCGTCAGCAGGAAAAAGTTTGATGTCTATGTGGTTCCGACTCTTTTTATTATTGGCAAGGACGGGGTGATCAAGGAAAAGATTTATGGATATCTGACCGAACAAGCCCTTTTAGATTTTGTTGAACCTTATGTGAAGAAGAAAGATTGAAGCAGTCCAAAAAACTTTACACTTTCAATTTAGAAAGGCTTTATGAGGCCAATGAAGTTCTTTTCAATGTGAAATTTTTTGCTTGACATTTTTTTTGAGGTCTGATAAAAGATTTTGTAGACAATAGACAATTTTTATAAAAATATATATCTGTAGGAAAATATTATGGAAATCTCAAATGTAACAGCAACTGCTCTTGAGGTCTTGAGGGAAAAAATAATCACTGGTGAGCTGAAATCAGGGCAGAAACTTAATGAGACCGGTCTATCCGTAAAGCTTGGTATCAGCCGTCCGCCCCTCCGTGAAGCATTCCGGGTATTAGAAAAAGATCATATGGTGGTTAATATCCCTAGAAGAGGGACTTATGTGGCAGAACTGTCCGTAAGGGATTTTGAAGAGCTCTCTCAGACCAGGGAGATGATCGAATGTTATACCATCGATCTTCTTAAGGCCTCCAACATCAGAAACCTGCCCAAAGTGACATTGGCTATAAATAGAGCCTTGAGTTTGCCCCTGCCGCTTAATACTGTCGATCCTGAGGAATTATTAAACTATATAAGAGTCTTTATTGATTTTCATACAAGTTTGGTCGAATCCGCCGGAAATTCCCGACTGACATATATCTATCATTCAATCAATTTGAATCTTGCCCGGTACCAATTCATCTATTTTTATGTGCATGGCGCAGCGGAGCATTCTTTAGATGATCATAAGAGAACGCTCGAGTTGATCAGGAATGGCGATTATGATCAGGCCAAGGAAGAGCTGAGAAGACATATCCATTACGCTGTGGAGTTGGTGAAGAGCAGGATTTTGCATCCAGCTATCTCTCGTGCTGGATAGTTTTTAATCCCTATTCAAGAGGGAAAGGAGGTGAAAATATGGATAATTGGCTTAAAGGCAAAACCGCTATCATCATTGGTGAGCGGGATGGGGTACAAGGCCCGTCTATCGCTGCATGCCTCGAAGCAGCAGGTGCCAATATCGCCTTTAAGGTAACAGAGTGTTTTGTCTGAACGGCCGCAGGGACAATGGACCCAGAAAATCAAACTCAGGTGAAAAATATTACGGAGAGAGCAGAAAAGGATAAGGTTCCTCGGAGTGACATCATTGTGGTGCTGGGTGCGAGTGATTTGGATGGGGTAATGATTTCAGCAGAGACAGTGACTACGGGGGATCCAAGTTTTTCTGGGCCATTGGCAGGAGTCTCGTTGGGACTCCCGGTCTATCATATTCTGGAGCCTGAGGTTCGGGCAGCGGTGCCTGAAGATGTGTATGAGGAGAATGTAGGCATTTGGGTATTGGCAGTGGAGCCGGAGCGGATTGAGAAGATAGGACAGGAGCTTAAGGCGCTTCGAGAAAAGAGCGCTTAGCGAGATAAGTTTCTTACTGGCTTGGGAGGGAATGGTTTTTCTGTGAAACATCTTTTCTAAACATTTTATCTAGAATGGGTCTTCTTACATCTGCGGGGAGACCCAGGCCGGATTCATGTTAAAAATTTTTTCCGGGAGACATTCTATCTGTTTTTAAGTCCTCATCATTGCCCTATCCCTTCAGTGAACGAGTATGAACCGTTGGGGGTTATGGCGGGGGTTGAGGATGATCTCCTATTCGTGCGTGTAAAGGGAGGAGATTCACATGAGACTTGAGATCGAATCCATTGACATAAAAGATATTCAAAAAGGTTCCAAAACATACGCCAAAGATGGCGTGCTCTATATCAACCCTAAGGAATTGGAAGGGTTGATTCTAAGAGACCCGAGAGTCAAATCTGTCGAGATCAATCTGGTTTACCCTGGAGACAAAGTCCGGATATTAAATATCTTAGATGTGATTCAACCTCGCTGTAAGATTGACAAGGCGGATGCTGATTTTCCGGGCTTTATCGGAAAAATCCAAACTGCCGGAAGCGGACGGACCAGGTCCTTGCGAGGTATTGCTGTTCTCGTTTCCAATCCATGTACGAATAGAAAAGAGAATGGACTCCTTGACATGGCCGGCCCCATTGCTGAGATGAGCCCCTATGGGAAAATGAAAAATGTCAATATCGCACCTACTATTGCAGCCGGCGTCGAGGAGCGGG
>Ga0299915_10004672_pt1 | contig 9996 bp, 3 predicted proteins | sample RVTome_13_FD_200263 | JGI IMG/M metagenome (GOLD analysis project Ga0299915, IMG submission 200263) | Soil microbial communities from uranium-contaminated site in the Upper Colorado River Basin, Wyoming, United States - RVT92D227 (version 2) ...
GGGTTCCCGTAGGGAATGGCTGACGCGAAGGCGCGCCGGCCTCGTCGGTGTGCAGGTAGGCACGCACTACGGGGCGGCCTGGAGGACCGCGGCGGCGTGGCGGGCGAGGTGGCCGCGGTAGTCTTTCGTGTACTCTTCGAGAATCTTGCGGCCGAGGCCGTCCTTGTCGCCGCAACGGAAGAGGGCGACGGCGAGCATGAGCTCGCGCAGGGCGTTGCTGCGCGGCTCGGTGGCGGTCCAGCTCGCCCACTTTTTCGCCCGCTCGACGACCTTGTCGGGCGTGGCGATGGCGTGGCCGCGGATCTGGGGGTTCGCGAGGAGCTCGGCGAGCGGGCCGGCAGCGGCCGGGTCGCGGAGCTGGTCGAGGGCCATGGCCATGGCGCGGAAGTGGGAGAATTCGCTCGTGGGCTCGAGGAGCTTGAGCTTGCTGAGGATGACGGGTGTGGCCTGGCGGCCGTGGGTGCGGCCCATGGCGTACATGTAGGTGTCGAGGTTGCTCATGTTGCGGCCGTACTGGCCCATGCCGGTGTAGCGCCAGCCCTTGTCGAGCTTGTCGGCGGCGTCCACGGCGGCGATGAGGTCGCCGACACCGGTGGGGTCGCCGAGGACGGCGAGGACGTGGGCGTAGATGAGCCTGGCCTGGTCGGGCGCCTCGGCGTAGGCCTTCTTCAGGAGCGGGAGGGCCTGGCGGGAGTTGGCGAGGACGACGGCCACGTCCTTGTAGTTGTCGCGGAGGCTGTAGACGGCCTCGGCGACCCGCTCGGGCGGGAGGGGAAAGCTGTCCGTGGCGTCGAGGACGCTCTTGTCCACGTTGCCAACCTCGACGAGATGGGCCTGGAGGGCCTTGATGTCGATCCTGCGGACGGAGGCGGCGCTCTTCGCAGCCATGGCGGCGGCGACCCCGGCCGCGTAGCCGCCGTTCTGGATGTCGGCCTGCATGCGGATGAGGGGGACGGCGTCGCGGTGGGCGCTGATGGCCAGCCCGGTCACGAGGATGCCGTCGAGCCCCTGCGGGAGCATCGCGCCGTAGGGGATGTTGGTGCGGACGCCCTTGCCGTGGGGCGGGTGCTGGAGGGTGAAGTAGGGGTCCATGGTGTAGCCGTGGGTGTCGAAGTCGGAGTAGGCCTGGACGACGGTGTCGGGGCGGGTGCGGCCGAGGACTTCGTCGAGGATGGTGATGGTGGCGTCGCCCACGATGCGGCGGCGCTCGCGGGTGTCGATGAGCTGGCCGATGTCGAAGGCGTTGCCCGCCTGGAGCTTGGCATAGAGGAGGACGTGCCAGGTGTCGAGCATGTCCGTCTCGTCGGTGATGGTGAAGTCGGTGTTGGTGTAGCTGCGGCCGAGCTCGCGGGGCGGGAGGCCGGTGCCCTGGAGGGCGATGTCGGTCTCGTCGGTGGTGATGCAGGTGGCGCCGGCTGCGGCGGCCACGTCGGCGTTGCCGGTGGAGTCGATGATGGCCTTGGCGAGGACGACGCCGCGGCCGTAGGGGGTGGCGACGACGGCGCCCTTGACGACGCCCTCGTCAACGAAGGCGCCGCAGCCGATGGAGCCGTACCAGATGTCGGCGCCCGCCTGGAGGAGGGCGTTGCGCCACCATTCGGACTTCTCCTCGATACCCCAGCGGCCTTTGCCGCCGAGCACCTCCTTGTTGAAGCCGCTCTTGTTGCCCCAGTAGTAGCCTGAGATGGCGCCGAGGGTGCCGACGCCGCCGAGGCCGTGGAGGTGCTCGACGACGAGGGTCTTCGCCCCCTGGCGTGCCGCGGCGATGCCGGCGGGCGCGCCGCCCGTGCCGCCGCCGATGACCACCACATCATACGTGGCGAGGACGGGGATGGGGCGCTCTTCCTGTGGGATCGTGGGAAGCTTGTCGACGGGGCGGACGCCGGTGAGCACTTCCTTCACGTCGCCCTTGGCGACGGCCTGAGCCTTGCCGCCGGGGAGCCTCGGCTCCCTGGGGGCGGGCAGTGCCTTCGCCTCGGCCGCGGCGGCGCCGCCGATGCGGGTGCCCAGGTCGATGAGGGCCAGAGGGCGCAGGAGCTTCGCAGCCTGCTCGCGGGAGACGTCGGCGCAGCCGCCCACGATGTAGAGCCGCGCCACACCCGCCGGGCGGCAGGCGTCCAGAAGGGCATCGAGATCAAGACCGCCTGAAGGCGGGACTCCCAACGACTTGGCGCCCTGCATCGGGTCGGGCGGCACCAGGAAGAGGAGGTCGGAGGTGAACTGCTGGTCGGGGTCGGCGGTCAGGTTGCGGGCGAACTGGTCGGCGGCGGCGTAGGAGGCGTAGCTCGCGTCCTTGAGCGGCACCTTCAGCGTATAGTCGGTGATGGCGTAGGTTCCGCCGCCGGTCGTGAAGGGGGGCTCGATGGTTCGCGCGGCCAGGCCCTCGCCCTCGTGGACTTTGCCGCCGATGACCACGCGGCCGACCGTCTGGAGGCCGGCGGGGAAGGGACGGAACTTCGCCCCCGCCATGCGGGCGACGATGGCGCGGTCGGTGGCGTCGATGATGACCTTGGCCACGACGGCCTGGCGGCCGGCGCGGTTGGCCATCACGATGCCGCAGGGGTTGCCATCGGCGTCGCGGAGCAGGTCGGTGGTGAAGCAGGAGTAAAGGAAGTCGACGCCCGCATCGAGGAGGGCCTGGTCGAGCGTGCGCTTGACCTGGAGCGGCCGCGCGGGCGGGACGCGTGGCGGCGCGGCCTCGACCTTCGGCTTGTCGGAGCCGACGACGGCGACCTCGCCGACGAGGAGCCGGATCGAGCCCTCGCGGCGCTTGATGGCGAAGCGGACGTAGCGCGTCTCCATGCCGACTGGCGCCGACATGGCCAGCGCGGCGCCCTGGTCGTTGCCGGTCGAGGGCTGGTCGTTCTTCAGCGTCGCGACCTCTCTCCAGTCCGCCTTGTCGTCGCTGACGGCGACGGTGACGCTGTCGAAGAGGTAATCCTTGTTGTGATAGACCATCGCGTAGGCTTTCTCGACGCGCTGCTTCTTCGCCAGGTCGGCGATGATGGCCACATCGCCGCCGTACTGCACGCTCTGAGTCGAGGCGACTGACCACTTGCCGTCGGTGAGGAGCGAGGGGGGCTTGGTGTCCTTGTGGACGCCGGCGCAGGGGATATCGGTCTCGTAGCGGATGGGGAGCACGTTGCCAAGGTCGGGGACCTGGGGCGGCTGGCCGGAGAAGATCCGCTTGGCCAGCGGGGAAGCGGGCGTCTCGCCCTCTTCGAGCCAGAGGCGGAGGGTGCCGGCCATGTCGTCGCCGAGGTAGGGCAGCGGGGCGGCGAGGAAGACCTTCGCGCCAGCCTTCGCCGCGGCGGCCGCTGCCGCCACCGCCCCCGTGCTCCCGCCCACGACCACCACGTCCACCTGGTAGGCGACGGGGAGCTTCCGCGCCGATTCGGTGACGACGGGCGCGGCCGCCCGGGCCGCCACCGAGCACAGAAGCAATGAGCATACCCAGGGCCATGCTCTCATTTCGATGTCTCCTTTGGGTTTCTGCCTTGGGCCAGATAGGGCATATCGGACCTATCGGACCTATAGGACCTATGGGTCCGATAGGCCACGCTGAGCCGCTCAGAACCGGGCCTTCGCCTCGAGCTTACCCAGCGGCGCCTGGCTGCTGCTCGGCGCCCTCAGGACGAGCAGGCCGCTGAGTGCGGGGACGAAGAGCCAGTCGCCCCGCTTGCGCCCCACCGACCACTGGTAGCCGACGTGGCGGCGGTCGAAGAGCCGAGGCGAGGCGGGCTCCGAGATGTCGTAGCACTCGATCGCCCCGTAGTTCCCGATGAAGAGGTAGTCGCCGTCGGCGACGAGGTCCTGGTCGAAATCGGCCCAGACCGAGCAGGGCGATTCGGGCAGGTCAGGCCGCGGGTCGCGGGTGGAGACCCAGCGCGGCTGGCGGGGGTCGCGGACGTCGACGATGTGGAGGTAGTTCGCGCCCTTGCGCTCGGCGCCGCGGGCGGTGAGGTAGGCATGGCCCTTCGCGACGGCGAGGCCCGAGGCGGCCTCGCCCATCTTCTCGGGGCAGAACGGCGCCAGGTCGAGCGTGGCCAGGACGGCTGGCTTCGCGTCGGACGGCTGCCGTCCGCAGTCCACGATGGCGAAGAGGCCCTTCTTGTGGGCGAGGTAGACCTTGTCGCCCCTGGCGCAGAGGAGGTCGGCATCGGGGATGTCGAGGCTGGCGGCGAGGCGGGGCTTTGCGGCATCGGCCACGTCGTAGATGAGGAGACGCTTTCGCACCAGGACGAAGGCCCGGCCGCCACGCACGTCAATGCAGGCGCCGCCGACCTGGACGGGCTTCCCCTGCTCGTCGAGGAACTCGCCTGCGAGCCTTGGGCTTGCGGCATCACGCTGATCGACGACGAGCAGGCCGCGGGCCTGGCGGGGCACGTAGAGGAAGCCGTCCTTGCCCGCGACCGTGTTGTTGCCGCGGCGGGAGTTGTCGTAGGGCAGCCAGGCGCCGTCCCAGTATTCGCCGAGTCGCTTTGGCGCCAGGGGATTGGAGATGTCGAGGAGGAAGACGGCGCCGCCGAAGGTCTGCCACTGGTACGCGCGGTCGCCGTCGAGCCAGAGGGCGTCGGATTCGCCCGCGGTGGCGGCGCCGCCGACGCGCTTCGGGCTGCGCGGGTCGGAGAGGTCGAAGAGCCACATGCCGTAGTTGTAATCGGAGAGATAGGACATATCGGACATATGGGACCGATCGGACGGGTCGGGCGGAATGGTGATGGCGCCGAAGGCGCTCGGCCAGGGGTGCTCGTAGAGGCCGACCTGCTCCGCCTTGCCCTTCCCGAACTCGTAGACGAACCACCGGCTGGCGGGCGATTTCGCCCCGAGGCTGTACTGCCCCGGCCCATCCTTGCCGTCGAGGAGGTAGAAGAGGCCGCGGTGGAAGGCGCCGAAGAGGTGTCGGCCGCACTTCTCGGGCAACGGCAGCGAGGCGAGCTTCTCGGCCTCCAGCGCCTTCTTGCCGGAGTAGCGATAGAGGTCGACGCGCTTGTCGGCCAGCAGGGCGAGATGCTCCGCCGAGGCGGCGAGGACGCTCGCCATCCGCTTGCCCTTGTCGAATCTCTCCCGCGAGATCTCGCCAGGGAGGAGCTTCGGCGCGCGGGGGTTCGAGAGGTCGAGGAGTCGAATGGTCTCTCCCACGTAGACGAACCCTTGTGGGAGAAGCTCAGAGATGCCCGCCACTTTCGCGATCTCTCGCGGGTAGAGCGGGTCGGAGAGGTCGAGGGCGTGGAGGGCGGACGGGTCGCCGCCGACGGAGTAGCCGACCGCCTCGGCCTCGAAGACGCGCTTGAGCCGGCCGTATCGCCCGCGGCTGAAGTGGACGTTGCGCAGCGGGCCGGGGCGATGGGGGTTCGAGAGGTCGTCCACGAGGATGAGGCCGCGCTTCGACGACTCGAAGTAGCCGTAGTTGCGGAACGAGAGCATCTCGTGGGAGAAGTACCACGAATTGAGGTTGCCGACGACGCGGGGGTGGGCGCTGTCGGCGACGTCCACGATGCTGTAGTGGCCTTCGCCCGGCCCGGCGTAGGCGAAGTGGCCGCGCAGCGTGATGGGCGGCCCGGGCACGCCGAAGCCCGTCGGGAGCGCGGCGGCGAGTTGGAGCTCCTGCGGATTCGCCTCGGCGAACTTGATTCGGCCCAGCGCGGCGTCAATGGCCACGGCGCCGCCAGGCACGCGGACGCGGGGCCAGCCCGCCTCGTCCGAGAGGTCCCAGGCACGCGGCTGGAGCGGATAGGCGAAGTCGCGCTTCTCCGCGTAGGCGAGCGAGCAGACGTCCAAGCCATCGTCGGCCACGACCCATTCCCTCCCATAGGCATCGAGCTTTTTGAGTGGCCCGGGGACCTGAAACGCCCCGGCCTGGTGCGCCCATTCGCGCTGGAGCGCGGCGAGCTTCTCCTCCCACGGCTTGCCGACGGCGAAGTAGCGGCGGACTGGCTCGCCCCAGCCCGCGCGGCATTCGAGGAAATGGATGCCGGGCCGCGGCTCCTTGTAGCCGATCGCCAGGGTCGCCTTGCCGCTGGCAGGAACGGCCACGTCGGTGCATTGGAGCAGCGCCGTGCGGGTCGCCTCATCGAGCGGCTCAGCCGTCCAGTCGCCGAAGCGGTAGCGCACCTCGGCGGTCTTCGGCGCATCCTGGCTGTTCTGCACTTCGACCTCGAAGGGAGCCTCGCCCTGCTTCTGGCGGACGCGGAGGGCGAATGGCGATTCGAGGAACGGCTCGCCGAAGACCACCTCCCCCTTGCCCGCCGGCTTGATGAGCCGCAGGGCGCGCACCTCCAGGGGGAAGTCGGGCACGCTGTTGCCGTCGCCGCCGGCGCGGCGCACGAGAGTCGCCGGCGCCGGCGGCGCCTCTCCGAGCGGGGGCGTGGCGATGCTGTCCGTCACGTAGCCCGTCTGGTCGTAGGCCGCCTCGCCGCCCTCGACGCGGAGCGGGAGGTTGGCCGACAGGAGCCGCCAGCCCGTCCAGGCCGAGCTGTCGGTCAGGCGCTGGAGGAACGCCTCGCCGCTGCGGTCGGTATACAGCACCTCCACGGCGAGCGGCAGGCCGGGGCTCTTCACCCAGACGCTGAGTTGCTGCGCGGGCGCTGGGTCGGCGTTGGCGGGATCGTCGTCGAGGGCAGCCGCCCGCACCAGGTCGAGCGTCGCCGCCTCAGGTCCGAAGGCGATCCTCGTCGGGAAGCCGGCCATTTCCTCGCGTTCTCCGAGGAATTCGAGCTTCTCGACCCCCTTGTCGAAATGCGCCCGCCAGTTTCCCGCGCGGAGGCGCTCTGGCCCATCGCCTACCGAAAGCGGGAGCACGGGCGGCGCAGGCGAACGGAACCAGTCCTGTTCCGTCGGGCTGTCGCTCGCGTCGAGCACCACGCAGTCGACCTTGACGGGCGGCCCCTGCTTCTGGATGGTGATCAGATGCGGGCCGGGCGCCAAGTCGAGGGTCGCGTCGGCGGCCACCCAGTGCCACTGGCGGGCGTTCTGCTCGAAGACGGTCTTGATCAGTTCGCCGTCGAGGCTCAGATAGAGGTTCCTGGCCATCTCCTGCATGGTGAGGCCTTCGAACATGTTCTTGCCTTCGAAGAAGACGCGCGCCCAGAGTCGGGCGCGGGCGGCCCGCCTGGTGCGCACGACGGCCCGAAGGGCGCCGACATCGTCGCGAGCGAAGTCGGCCGTGGGGACGACGAGGCTCGTCCCCCGCCGCCACTCAGGGCCGTCGGCCATCGGGACGCCGACGAGCCAAGGCTGCGTCCAGGCGGGCGCGCGGCCCCAATAGAGGACGACCTTGTCCACCCGCTCCTCGTTGCCCGCGGCGGGCGCCAGCGACAGCAAGTGCTTTCCCGCGGCGAGCTTCAGCCTCGCGGCCTTCACCCAGTGCCAGACCTGGAAGTTCCCGATGTCCCAGCGCCCGCCGCCGCCCGCCGTCCTCGCGGTCACAGGGAAGGCCTGGTCGCCGAGCGTGAGCGTGAGGGCGTCCTGCCCGCCCCAGGGGAAGTAGACGCGCGCCCAGACCTCGGCCTCGACGGCCTGGGACAGGTCGAAGGCGGTTCGGATGACGCTCTCTTTCTTCGGGAAGGAGACGCCGAGGACGCCGCGGAAGTTGTGCCGTTCGGCCTCCACCTGGGCGAACTGCTCGGCCTCGAGGCAAAGCCACTCGGCCGCGCCGGCGGACGCGGCCGCGAGCGCGGCGGCGAGAAGGCAGACGGACAGCCGCTGTCTCATCATCCCGTCCTCCTTCGATGGCCATTTCCCGCCGCTGACTATATTCAACCTGGCCCGGGATTACAAGCCCTTGCACGGGACAACGAAAAACGCTATAGGTGCAAGTGTGGCGGACCCGCGAGTCAACAGTGGAGGATGCGGAGATGACACGCCGGCTGGCCATCGCTCTCCTCACGGCGCTGATCCTGGCGGCCACCTCCCTGGCCGCCCAGCTCGCAACACGAAAGGAGGATGGCGTGACGAGGATCCCTCTCCTGCCCCCCGGCCCTGGCAACCCGCGGAACTCCGAGGGCGACTTCATCCAGCTCAAGGACGGCCGGATCCTCTTCGTCTACACCCACTTCACGGGCGGCGGGGCCGACCACGCGGCGGCCTGGCTCGCCGGCCGCACCTCCTCCGACGGCGGCCTCACCTGGACGGACAAGGACGCCGTGATCGTGCCCAACGAGGGGAAGCAGAACGTGATGAGCGTCTCGCTCCTGCGCCTCCAGAGCGGCGAGATCGCCCTCTTCTACCTGCGCAAGAACGCCATCGACGACTGCCGCCCCTACCTGCGCCTCTCGACCGATGAGGCGAAGTCCTGGGGCGAGCCGACCCTCGTCATCGAGCAGGGCGGCTACTACGTGCTCAATAACGACCGCGTCGTGCAGCTCAAGAGCGGCCGCCTCGTCGCCCCCGTCGCGAAGCACACCGAGCCCGGAGGGAAATTCTCCGGCCACGGCGTCGTCTCCTGCTTCCTCTCCGACGACAAGGGGAAGTCCTGGCACGCGAGCCGCAGCCACCTCGACGGCCAGACGGCGAAGGGGCGCGTCGTGCTCCAGGAGCCGGGCGTGGTCGAGCTCAAGGACGGCTCGCTGCTGATGTTCATGCGCACCACCGCCGGCTGCCAGTATCGCTCCTTCTCGAGGGACGCCGGCGAGACCTGGTCGCCCGCCGAGCCATCGAGCATCCTCTCCCCCTGCTCCCCCGCCTCCATCGAGCGGATCCCGAAGACGGGCGACCTGTTGCTCGTCTGGAACAACCACAAGGACGTGGACGCCGCCCATCGCGGCAAGCGCACGCCCTTCAACGTCGCCATCTCGCGCGACGAGGGCCAGACCTGGGAAAAGGTGAAGGCGCTGGAGGACGACCCGGGCGGCTGGTACTGCTACACGGCGATGGAATTCGTCGGCGACCGCGTCCTCCTCGCCCACTGCGCCGGGCAGCAAGCGACCGGCGGCCTCAATCTGACGCAGATCACCGCGTTCGACGTCGATTGGCTCTACAGGTGACCGCGATGAGAAAACGCACGCGGCGAGCATTCCTCCAGACGGGGCTCTGCGCCGCGGCCCTCTGGCCGCGGGCGGCGACCAGCGCGGAGGCGCCCTCCCCCTTCCTTGGCCTCGAACCAGCCGGCACGGTCAAGCCCGTCCCGTCGCTCGCCATCGCGGCGTCGCCCCTGTCGGTCGGCTTCGAGACGCTCGACCGCAAGCACTTCGACCCGACGCGAACCTATCCCCTCCTGGCCACCCTCGGCGTCAAGTGGGCACGCTGCCAGACGGGCTGGAACCGCTGCGAGCCGGCCTTGGGGCAGTTCGACTTCGCCTGGCTCGACGCGGTGGTCGACGCCCTGCTCAAGATCGGCGTGCAGCCCTGGTTCAACCTCGGCTACGGCAACCGCCTCTACGTGCCCGAGAAGCCGAACGACGCCTCGGTGGGCTGGGCGCCGGTCTTCAGCGACGCGGCACGCGAGGCCTGGCTCCGCTTCACCCGCCGCATCGCCGAGCACTTCCGCGACCGCGTGAGACACTGGGAGATCTGGAACGAGCCGAACATCGGCGGCTTCTGGAAGCCCCGCAAGCCGAACCCCGCCGACTACGTGGCGCTGGTCAAGCTCACGGCCCCCGAGATCCGCCGCCTGGTGCCGAACGCGGCCATCGTCGGCGGCGCCTTCGCCGGCATCCCGATGGCCTTCATCAAGGGCTGCCTCGAACAGGGCCTGGCCGACCTGGTCGACCGCATCTCCTATCATCCCTATCGCCCCGTGCCCGAGGCCGGCGTCGACGCCGAAATCGCCGCGCTCAGGAAGCTCATCGCGGGCTACTCGGAGAAGATCCGCCTCTGGCAAGGCGAGAACGGCTGCCCGTCCCAGGGCGGCAAGGGGAGCACGGGCGCCCTCTCCAATCTCGCCTGGGACGAGACCCGCCAGGCGAAATGGCTCCTCCGCCGCATCCTCACCGACCTGCGGCTCGACGTCGAGCTGACCAGCTACTTCCACCTGATCGACCTCGTCGCCTACCGCGG
>Ga0299915_10004673_pt1 | contig 9994 bp, 10 predicted proteins | sample RVTome_13_FD_200263 | JGI IMG/M metagenome (GOLD analysis project Ga0299915, IMG submission 200263) | Soil microbial communities from uranium-contaminated site in the Upper Colorado River Basin, Wyoming, United States - RVT92D227 (version 2) ...
TCCAGGGGGTAGCAGGACCAGAGTCCGCCAACAATGCAGACGCGCAGTGCAAATTCATTCCCATGCTTACGCTGGGGATTCCAGCGAGCGGGACGATGGCGCTGATGCTTGGCGCGCTTATGATTTACGGCATCACGCCCGGGCCTCAGGTGATGACCCAGAAACCAGACCTCTTCTGGGGGCTGATCGCGAGCATGTGGATCGGCAATGTGATGCTCGTCGTGCTCAATCTGCCGCTCATCGGCATTTGGGTAAGCTTGCTCAAGGTTCCCTATCGCATGCTCTTTCCAGCCATCATGGTATTTTGCGCCATCGGCATCTACAGCGTGAATAACAGCTCGTTCGAGATCTATCTCATGGCCATCTTCGGCATCCTCGGCATCGTCTGGAGAATGCTCGAGTGCAGCCCAGTGCCATTGATGCTCGGGTTCGTGTTAGGGCCGATGGTGGAGGAAAACCTGCGCCGCGCACTGCAGGTCTCACGCGGCGATCCTTCGGTGTTCGTCACACGGCCGATCAGCCTCGGGTTCATCATCGTCACGGTCCTGATCTTGATCCTGATGGTATTACCGGCTGTGCGCAAACGGCGGGATAAGATTGCTGACTGATGTTCCCTATTCCTTCGAAGGTGTGAAAAAATTAAAGAGGAGGCTGGGTATGCGGTCCAACAATGTCAAACGCGCTCTGATACGAGGTGATGTCCAGATCGGCACCTGGATCAACACCCTTTCAACCCCACAGATTGCTCAGATCCTTGCAACAGCAGGGTTTGATTTCATTTACATCGACATGGAGCACTCATCCTTCTCCATCGAGACCGTGGGTGATCTCTGCTATGCCATACTGGCGGTTGGTCTGATACCCATTGTCCGTCCGGCTGGTAAGGATCCACACCTGCTGACCAGACCGCTTGACAATGGCGCAATGGGTTTGTTGATTCCCCATGTGGACACACGGGAGGAGGCAGAGGCTGTAGTCAAGGCGGTTCGGTTTCCACCTCAGGGAGATCGGGGGGTCAATCTGTTAGGGGTTCACACGAAGTTTGGAAAGGCTGACGCAAACGCCTATATGCAATCAACCCATGAAGAGACCCTCCTGCTGATCCAGATTGAGAGTCGCCGCGGAATGAACAGCCTGGATGGGATCCTGGACGTGGACGGGGTCGACGGCGCAGTGATCGGCAGGGCCGACTTGTCGACAGACCTTGGCTTCCCGGGACAGACCAATCATTCCGAGGTCACCCGGTGTGTCGAGACAATGATCGCTGCCTGCCTAAAACACAGAAAGATCCCTGGCCTCCTTGTTCAGGATGTGGCCTCAGCCAAGGAGTGGATTGCCAAGGGGGTGAGGCTTGTGCCATACGCCAGCGAGGTGCGCCTCCTGATGAGTGCTGCTGAGCACGCCATTGGAGAAATTCGCAGTTTCGCAAAGGGGAACCGATGAAAAGATGGAAGTTTTCATCTCGGAGATTCAGGAGGGTGATATGGTGAGGAAGTCTGTTGTGTTATGTGTGGACTTTTTACCGCCTGCTATGCGTGAATTGATGGCCGGACAGAAACCCGAAGGTCTGGAATTGATCTTTGCGGAAAGCGCTGACGAGTCGGAATGGATTGACAAAGCACGGGACACGGATTACATCTTGTGTTCCTGGACTCCGGTATCCGAGCAGGTGATTCAGGCGGCCTCGCGACTCAAACTGATTCAGAAGTACGGCATAGGCGTAGACAAGATTAATCTGAAGGCCGCTGCCCAGCGGTCCATACCTGTCTGTATCTCTGCCGGTGTTAACGCCGTGGCAGTGGCCGAGACTGCCATTACCCTGATGCTGGCTCTCTATAAGCAGCTGTGCATAGCACACAACTCCCTTCGCGCCGGACAATGGCTCAAGTGGGAACTGCGCACCGGCTGCTACGAGCTATGGCAAAAGACAGTCGGACTGATTGGGGGCGGAGCCATTGGCCGAGCCATGGCCAAGCGGCTCCACCATGGCTTCGAGTGCCGGGTGTTCTATTACGACATCATCCGACTATCACAAGAGATGGAGACTGCTATGGGGATGACCTATGTGGCTATGGAGATGTTGCTTCGCGAGTCAGACATCGTATCACTCCATGCGCCCCTGTTACCCGAGACCCGCGGGTTGATGAATGCCAGGACCCTGGCCATGATGAAGCCGAATGCCATCCTCATCAACACTGCCCGGGGTGGCTTGGTGGATGAGCCAGCGCTGATTGAAGCCCTTCAGAAGGGGATCATCGCTGGCGCGGGGCTCGATGTCTTCGCCAAGGAACCCCCGGATCCGGGAAATCCGTTGCTACGGATGGATAACGTGGTCATGACTCCCCACAATGGTGGTGGCACGGTGGATACCATGAAGCGAATTATCAGCCACTCCTTCAACAACATTATGAAAGTCGAACGGGGAGAACCGCTCCCAGAGGCTGACCGCGTTAAGGCATAGCGCGAAATTGAAGAAGAGGTACTGATTAAACCCAGATGTTGCAATATCGAACCCAGGCGAGGGTACTTCCAAACCCTTGCAATTGCGGATTTTTAGAAAATCAAGGGTTACAGAGGCTCTCACTTTACGTGAAGTCCCGGTTTTGCCTAAAAACGCATGTAGCTGACTCCCAAAGGTGCCGCCCTGCCTTCGCCGAAGCGGCTTCGCGCAGGCAGGTGCAAGGCTTTTACAGTACCCCCCCCTGGTTTCGATATTGTTTTTTTAAAACTGGCGGGTAGAGATGATGGAGAAGGGTTGGTCCTTTGGAACAAAGTACTGTAAGGGATCCACATGTCCGCTCATTGCACAAGGAGGGATCGATGGCTAATGTCGTTGAACTGATCGCGACCATGTTGAAGCGAGAAGGGGTCCAGTACATCTTCGGAATTCCAGGTGGAGGAGGTAGCATCGATCTGCTCGACGCCACTGAGAGGGCCGGTATCCGGTTCGTCTTGAACACTCACGAAACAGCAGCTGCTATGATGGGGTGTGTCGTTGGGGAGCTGACCGGTACACCTGGCGTCGTTGTAACAGCGATCTCTCCAGGAATCACCAATGTGGCCAATGGCGTGGCCTATGCCTATATGGACCGGTCACCCCTCCTGGTCCTGTCAGATAACTATCCATGGGGGGCTATCCAGGTGATACTCCGCCAGGTCCTGAATTCGAGACAGATTTTCCAGGGCATCACCAAGTGGACAGCCTCTCTCTCCGCTGAGTGGGCGCATGAGGTCCTTCAACGGGCCTTCCGTACGATGTTTGAGGACCGACCAGGCCCTGTCCAACTGGACCTTCCTGATGATGTGAGCTTGAAGCAAGTTGCGGACAAGCCTTTAGCGCCTGTCTGTAAACAGGTAATGGCTCGCCTGTATGCTCAGGAGCCGGCTGAGTTCAGCCGGGTTATAAAACGGATCCGGGAGGCCAGGGCGCCAGCCATCATTGCAGGCATGGGGATACAATGGGATAAAGCCTACCCGCAACTCAAAGCGCTGGCCGAGCGGATTGGTGCCCCTGTCTTTTGTACCCCCAAGGCAAAGGGGGCACTGCCGGAGAACCATCCTTATTCAGCAGGCGTTTTCATCGGAGGCAAGCTGGAACTGGAAATTCTGGGAAAGGCCGATCTCATCATCGGCGTGGGGTTGGACCCGGGAGACATGCTGGCGAAACCATGGAAGTACAGTCAACCTCTCATCTCCATAGACCGGGTCAGCAACACCAACGAGATCTTTCATGCTGAAATAGAGGTGGTAGGCAATATCGCAGAGATCCTTACCATGCTGGTAGACAGGCTACCTGCCGAACATAAGTGGGATGAGAAGGTCGCCCCAGCTTACCGCAAGAAAGTGTACGACGCTCTCGCTCTGCCTGCCCAGGGACTGGCTCCTTTCAGAGTTTCTGATATCACGCGGGAGCTGACATCAGAAGATGTGATCCTGACCACGGATGTGGGTGCCTCCAAGCTGCTTCTCAGCCAAATCTGGCGGCCCTATCAGCCTAACTCCGTGCTGATGTCCAATCCTCTGGGCACCATGGGTTTTGGGGTTCCCTCGGCGATTGCTGCTAAACTGGTTTTTCCAAACAGGCAGGTAGTCTGCCTCTGTGGAGATGGTGGTTTCTCGATGCGGATGGCGGAGTTACAGACAGCAATGCAGTTAGGCGTGGCACCCGTGTTTGTAATTTTGAGCGACCAGGCCCTTAGCCAGATTAAGATCAAACAGGTAAAGAAAGGACTATCTGTAGTGGGCACCGAGTTCCGAGGCCCTGACTATGTCAGGATCGCTGAAGCGTTCGGAGGCAGAGGAACCTCTGTTGATACCGAAGCAGAGTATGCCGATGCGCTTAAGGAAGCGTTGAAATCCAGTTCCCTCACACTCATTCAGGCCCGAATCAACCCAAGTCGGTACGCCGATCAGTTCGATGCCATCCGGGAGCTGTAAAGAATGTGGCACGTTAACCCAGATGTTACCATATCGCAACCCGGGCGGGAATGCTTTCAAACCCTTGCAATTGCGGATTTTAAAAAGGTAATGTTTCGCAGGATTTCACTTTAAGTGAATACCCAGTTTTACCTAAAAACGCTTGTAGCCAACTTCTGAAGGTGCCGCCCTGCCTTCGCCGAAGCGGCTTCGCGCAGGCAGGTGCAAGGCTTTTTCAGCACCCCCGCCCGGGTTGCGATATCGTTTTTTGCTATTGGTGGGTTAAGTCATAAAGACGGCAGACAGACGAGCATGAGTGCAACAGAAAGGAGGAATTCATCAGATGACAGACGCATATCCAATTCCAAATGAAATTGCTGAGATGCTCAAAAAAGCCTCGACCGGCATGGTGAATGACGCTCTCGCCCTGCTTGGATTGAATGGAGGAATCAAAGGGGTAAGACCTTCTAGGGGATTCGAGGAGGCTAAGATTATAGGGAGGGCGACAACCGTCCTCTTCAGCTCACCTCGTCCTGATACCCCAAAACTAACGATGTATCAGACCATTCGTGATTCCCCACCGGGCAGCATCCTGGTGGTTAATGGCAAAGGTATCGATGGTCATTTTACTGGAGATAACCAGGGGGAATGCGCTAAGAGACAGGGCTTAGTAGGCATGGTTGTCTATGGTGGGGCGAGGGATATCGCTGGTTACCGAAAAATGGGCATGCCCCTCTATTGCACTGGATCGACGACGATTGACAAACCTACAGACATTCAAATCGTCGGGTTTAATGTGCCAATCGAGATTGGGGGAGTTACGGTTCGGCCTGAAGACATCATCATCGCAGATGAAGATGGCGTGGTTTGCATTCCTGCAGAAGCTTCAGTCGCACTGATGGGGGCGTTGCAGACGATCTTCGAGGTTGAGGATGCCATGGAAAAAGCCATTCAGAGTGATGCCCCGACCAATGAGATTCGGGCGATCATTGCCCGGAAGAAACCTAAGAAATGATCCCCCTTGCGGGCTCAGAGTGAACCTCTCTGTCAATGCTTATCCTGCGATATGCAGTCAGGGTAAGACTTTTTTTGGGAGAGGCCAAAATGAAACCATTCAAAACATGGGCAAAGCATGAATACAGCAAGAAGCAACGGATCATAGCTGTGGTTTTTGGGGGAATTGTTTTTTGGATTGTGGCCCCGTTCCTTATCATCATTGCATCGTCTTATATTGACCAATGGTTTCACCTTCCCCTATTCCGTTTTGGATTAAAAAATTCTCTGATTGGTTTTTTATTGATTGTTCTTGGTTGGCTGTTTGCAAACTGGACTGTCAAAGTTCAGTTTTCATTAGGAAGGGGAACTCCGATACCCTTGATGGCCACCCAAAAACTTGTCGTAAAAGGACCTTACGCTTTCTGCCGCAATCCAATGACTCTGGGAACAGCAACCTTTTATATTGGGATCGCTATCTGGATAGGATCCCTTTCTGCCCTTTGACTTGGGCTGATCTATCCCGTGGGGATTTTGATATACATTAAATTGATCGAAGAGAAGGAATTAGAAGAGCGATTCGGTTCTGAATATCTGGAATATAAGAAAAGGACTCCTTTCCTAATTCCTTCCTTTAGGAAAAAGGATGGATGAAATGAAATTGACCGATATTATTAAACTGGTCGTAAGCATTATTCTCTGTCAGATGGCAGGTTTTTTAGGATCTCTTTTTACCATCCCGGCCATTCCAACCTGGTACAAAACATTAAATAAACCTTTCTTTTCACCCCCAAACTGGATATTCAGTCCGGTTTGGATTAGTCTGTTTGTCCTCATGGGAATTTCACTATTTTTCATTTGGCAGAGACCAGGACATCCCAAGTTCAAAGCTGCTTTGATTTTTTTCTTTGTTCAATTGATTCTCAATATCTTTTGGTCCGTGGCTTTTTTCGGGCTCAGGTCACCTCTTTTAGGACTCATTGACATCATGTTTCTCTGGATTGCCATCTTGTTGACGATCCTAAATTTCTTCAAAGTTTCCAAATTTGCAGGAGCCCTTCTCATCCCTTATCTCTTATGGGTCAGTTTTGCAACCCTATTGAACTTCTCACTGTGGATTCTGAACCGTTAAAAGAAATGATTCAAAAGGAAAGAATCAAAATTCTTAATAAAAAAGAGATAAAAAAAGGAGACTATGTCCTCTATTGGATGCAGGCTTCTCAGAGGTCAGAGTATAACCATGCCCTCGAATACGCGATCCTCAAGGCGAATGAATTAAGGCAACCTCTCCTCGTCTTTTTTGGAATCACAGACACTTTTCCTGAAGCTAATGAAAGACATTATACCTTTATGCTGGAAGGTCTTCGAGAGGTGAAATGGTCTCTTGAAAAAAGAGGCATCCGGATGGTCATTTTGCATAAATCCCCGGAAGTGGGTGCAATACAGTTGGCTAAAAAGGCTTCTCTGGCTGTCGTGGATCAGGGCTATCTGAAACTGCAAAAAAAATGGAGAAACGATGCAGCCAATCAAATAGATTGTCCGTTGATTCAAGTTGAAAGTGACGTGATCGTCCCGGTTGAAGAAGCCTCGTCCAAAGAGGAATATGCGGCAGCCACCATCAGGCCGAAGATCCATAAGAAATTAAATCATTTTCTTGTCCCCTTAAAGCAAACTGGTCCCATCATCGACTCTCTGCCCTTAGATTTCGAATCTTTTGATATCGAAGATATAGGGAAAGCAATTTCAAAGCTTGGGATCGACCGAAGCATTAAGAAAGTCGACTCTTTTCATGGAAGCATGAGAGAGGCTCTAAAACATCTTGGAGTCTTTTTAGAAGAGAAACTGGATCGGTTCCCGGAATTGAGAAATGATCCAACACTCGATTATCTTTCTCATATGAGTCCCTACTTACACTTTGGGCAGATTTCTCCTCTTTTCATTGCATTAAAGGTGAAAGAAACCAAGAGCCCTGGGATAGAAGCCTTTCTTGAAGAACTCATCGTTCGAAGAGAGCTGAGCATGAATTTCACTTTTTTTAATCAGAAGTATGATTCGTTCGAATCCATTCCTGAATGGGCAAAGAAGACATTGAAGGCCCACCAGAAAGATAAAAAGCCATATCTTTACACTCTGGAAGAACTGGAAAAAGCCGCCACTCACGATCCTTATTGGAATGCAGCCCAGAAGGAGATGGTCATTCAAGGGAAGATGCATGGATATATGAGAATGTACTGGGGGAAGAAGATACTCGAGTGGAGCAAGACTCCTGAAGAGGCATTCCGAAATACTCTTTACCTGAATAACAAATATGAACTGGATGGAAGAGATCCAAATGGTTTTACGGGTGTGGCCTGGTGTTTTGGAAAGCATGACCGTCCCTGGGGAGAGAGGCCAATCTTTGGAAATGTGAGATACATGAATGACAAAGGGTTAAAAAGGAAATTTGATGCTGATGAGTATGTAAGGATGATGAGCCAACCCCCCACCCATCCCTCCCCCCTCAGGGGAGAGAGTAAGGGTGAGGGGAAGATATTTTAAGTTGCGGTATATAAAACAAGTCTGATAAAATAATATGAGAATAAATTCTATGAGGAGGGATTGAAATGAAACTAAGCGAGTATTTTGAGAAAACAAAAGGTCGGGGGGTTATTGCTACATCCGATTCAAAAGGTAAGGTAGGTACAGCTGTCTATGGAAGGCCCCATTTCATTAATGAAAAGACCATCGCCTTTATCATGGCAGATCGGTTGATGCATAAGAATCTTCAGTCCAACCCTTATGCCGCCTATCTATATATGGAAGCAAAGGAAAGATATGTTGGCAAGAGACTGTATCTGACAAAAATCAAGGAAGAAAAAGATAAGTCCCTTATTGATGAGATCCGGCGAAGAGATAGCTGTCCTGCCTATACCGTTTATAAAGATACAATCAAATACCTCGTCTATTTTCGCATTGATAAAGTTCTACCTCTGATTGGAGAGAAAAAATAGAACATCAGATGGAGGAAAAAGGATGAAAATCCTGATCACTGGTGGTACAGGTTTTGTGGGTACGCAACTGACTTCTCGTTTAATTCAGGATGGCCACGAAGTGACCATCCTGACCCGTTCCTTGAAAGGGGTAAAAGGGTCCTCACCAGGAATTTCATACTTAGAAGGGGACCCCACCAAGAAAGGGCCATGGCAGGATGCGATAAAAAGCCACGACGCCATGATCAATCTCGCAGGTGCCTCCATCTTCAGCAAATGGACAGAGGAACATAAAAAAGCGATTCGAGAAAGCCGGGTCAACACCACCCAAAATATTATTGAAGGGATACCGTCTCATCCTGAAAGACCATTTACCCTCCTCAGCACCTCTGCGGTTGGCTACTATGGTTTTTGTGGGGATGAGGAACTGACAGAAGAGTCTCCTCATGGAGATGACTTTTTAGCCAGAATTGCAGTGGAGTGGGAAGGAGAGGCTTTGAAAGCCAAAGAAAAAGGCGCTCGAGTGGTCATCACGCGGTTTGGCATTGTCATGGGAGAAAAAGGGGGAGCCCTCAGTCAGATGATCCCTCTCTTTAAGAAATATATCGGAGGTCCTATTGGAAGTGGAAGGCAATGGTTCTCCTGGGTTCACATTAAGGACTTAGCGGAAGCCTTTTCATTCCTTTTGAAGCATCCGGAGATTTCAGGTCCTGTAAATTTCTGCTCGCCAAATCCGGTGAGGAATAAAGACCTCGCAAAGGCGCTTGGAAAAGCCCTTTACAAGCCTTCATTCATGCCAGCACCAGGTTTTATGATCAAGCTTGTTCTGGGAGAATTCGGTTCGGTCATCCTCGAAGGACAGAGGGTTATTCCCAAAAGGTTACTGGAAGGTGGTTTTGTGTTCCAATACCCGGATATTGATAAAGCCCTGCAAAGCACCGTGGGTCAATAGATCTTTAAGTTTCCCACGGCATAGCATCCCAGTTCAGGAATTGGTGGACAGCTTCCTCTGCTATACTATAACTGCTCCCCTTCCTGTTAGCCCGTTTAAATCCTACCCCGGCGTCTTTGAAAAGTTGTTCTGTTATCTTTAAGAGTGGCTTGATTCCATTTTCTTCATTTTGCTCACCAGCGCTTTCGAAAATAGAAGATAACTGTCTTGCTTTTGCATTAGATTTTTCTTTTTCTTGGGCTATTTCGTATGCTACTTGAAGAATGCTGGCAACGACTACAGAAAGCCGATGAGTCCGGCCGTACGGAACGAGCCGCTTTAGCATCCCCAGCCATACACTATAGTTTTTAGACCCCACCACGTCCTTTATCATTTTGTAAACTCTCCGTTTGATTGAAAGGCGTCAAGCCTGAAATCAGCTCCAAGCCACCTTCTGGAATTGTTAGACTGTTTTTTCAGCATTTCAATTTCTTGTAATTGAAGCCCACGGGCGCGATAAATCTTAATAAATAGAGGGCATTTTCATATTGCCAAATCAAAAGGGAGATCGCTGATGTCCCGAAGGCGGCGCCCGTTGATCATTCCTGTCAACATTTCCAGTTGATCTTCACCTCCCACCTCTTGAACAGCGTCCAGCAATTCGGGGAGGGCAAAATGATACACA
>Ga0299915_10004674_pt1 | contig 9993 bp, 9 predicted proteins | sample RVTome_13_FD_200263 | JGI IMG/M metagenome (GOLD analysis project Ga0299915, IMG submission 200263) | Soil microbial communities from uranium-contaminated site in the Upper Colorado River Basin, Wyoming, United States - RVT92D227 (version 2) ...
TCAAATTAATTGAGAAGACATACTCTTCTGAAAAACTTCAGGTAAACCTTCTACCGTTCGCCCTGAGGCTCTCGAAGGGTGAACGGTATGCTCAGGGCAGGCTTGTCGAAAGGTGCATAGCTAAGCCGTTCATACTTCGACAGGCTCAGCACGAACGGCTTAATAGAAAGCAGTGTCCATTCAATGATGGACTCCTTAGTAGGAATCCTTCTGCGTGTCTCCTAAAAGGCTGGCTCTAAGTCAGGCCCTTTTTCAGCTCATCTCGGTCCATGAATGGAGGCAGACAGGTAAATCCTTTGCAGACAAAAGTGGTAGGAACCTCTGGAACCCCTTTCTCCCTCAGGAAGGGAAACCAATTCCCTTCAGCCGGCATCTGGGGATCCCTGAGGCTTAAGATTTTATTCGGAAGATAAGTGAGATAAATCTCCTTAATCATCGACTCTGTCCTTGGATCATTCTTTGAACCGATGATTCCGATCTCTTCTGGATTGAGGAAGAAGGAGAATCCGGATAACATCTGGGCAAAGCCTGTGGGATGTTCTAAAAGAAAGCTATAAAAGAGTTGAAGGGTCTGCTCTGCCTTCTTTTTGAGAGATTCGTCTCCTGTGAGATAGCTAAGCCTCAGGAGATTAAATATCGCGATCGAATTGGTTGATGGAATCGCATTATCATAAGGGCTTTTTGAACGGGCAATTAAAAATTCGTTTTCCTTCCCCGTAAAGAAGAATCCACCGTTTTGTTCATCCCAGAATTGTCCGATCATCTTTTCATTCAATTCGATCGCCTCTTTAAGATATTCGATCTTAAAAGTGGCTTCATAGAGGTCAATCAGGGCCTGGATGAAAAAGGCATAATCTTCTGAATAACCCTTCCCCTGACATTTCCCCTTATGAAACACCCTCATCAAATGGCCATCCATCCTCATCCTGTCCAAGATGAACCGGGTGGCTTCCTCTGCTCCGTCGAGGTACTCCTCGTTCCCGGTCACTTTGAACCCATCTGTAAAACTGGAAATCATCAAACCATTCCATGAGGTCAGGATCTTTTCGTCCCGAGCGGGTTTGATCCTTTTCTCCCTTTGGGCATAGAGTTTCCTTCGTCCCTCCTCCAGTAATGCTTCTAAGGCTTCAACCGAAACACTATAGGATTGAGATACCTTCTCCAGGGAGGAGGCAACATGAAGGACACTCGCCTCGCCTTCAAAATTTCCCTGCTGACCCACTCCATAATAGGCGCAGAAAGGAGTCCCTATCTCCTTTCCCAGCACATCCTTGATCTGGTCTCTTGTCCAAACATAGAACTTCCCTTCTTCACCCTCGCTGTCTGCATCCTGCGTAGAATAAAAACCTCCCTTCGGAGCCTTCATCTCACGGAGGACATATTGGAGGATCTCCTCTCCAATATGACGGTATCGTTCCTTTCGGGTCGCCTGATAGGCCTCGAAGTAGGTTCGAGAAAGCAGGGCGTTATCATAGAGCATCTTTTCAAAATGGGGAATGAGCCACCGTTCATCGACAGAGTAGCGATGGAACCCGCCTCCCAAATGGTCATAGATACCACCCTTAGCCATCTTCTCGAGGGACTCTTCGACCATCTCCAGTGCCTTTTCCGTGTTCGTGCTTTTCCAATGCCGAAGGAGGAAAGAGAGGGCCATGCTGCTCGGAAACTTGGGCGCTTTCCCGAACCCTCCATAAATCGGGTCGAATTGTCTCTCCTGAGTATCAAATGCTTTTGAAAAGACCTTCTCGTTCAGGGTCTCTGGGGAGGGGACGATCGAAACAATTTGGTTGAGAGTATTTTTCACCTGTGCAACCATCTTCTCGACGTCATCCCGGTGAGACCGGTAATAATCAGAGACAACCGCCAGCACCTTTGGGAAACCTGGCATTCCCCCCCGGTCTTCAGGAGGGAAATAGGTCCCTGCATGGAACGGAATCAGGTCAGGGGTCAAAAAGACAGTCATTGGCCATCCGCCACTTCCGGTCATCACCTGAACCGCATTCATATAGATCTCGTCGAGGTCCGGCCTCTCCTCACGGTCCACTTTGATATTGATGAACCGCTCATTCATGACCTGAGCAATGGCTTCATTCTCAAAAGACTCCTTCTCCATCACATGACACCAGTGGCAGGAGGAATAGCCAATGCTGAGGAGGATGGGTTTATCCTCCTTCTTTGCCCGGGCAAGGGCCTCCTCTCCCCAAGGATACCAATCCACTGGATTGTGGGCATGCTGCAAGAGATAAGGACTGGGTTCATGAATCAATCGATTTGTATGTTTGGGATCCATTTTAAATAGGCTCTCTCTTTGGAATTTTATCACCTATAAATAACTTTGCAACTATAATATGCCCATTCTTCTCCTTAAGATCAACTTAAAAATGTTTGCTGCCATTTGTGAATTAAAAGTGCACACCTAATTTCCTTAGTGGCGGCCATGATAGGTCATCAGCGATGATAATGAAAATCAAACGATGAAAATCAATCATTCCCCCTCTCCCGCTGGCGGGAGAGGGTTGGGGTGAGGGTGGAGTCTCAATATATCCCCCTCACCTTCATCCTCTCCCCTTGGGGAGAGGTGATGAGAAGGTGTGCACTTTTAAAAAGTTCCAAATACTTAAAAATGTTTGTCATTCCCTCTTTAAACAGACCCATTGACATAAGCTCAGGGAATTGTTACTTGACTTTAAAAAAGAGAGGGAGGAGAAATGATGAATTACGATCAATTTTTAGAACTTTTAAAATACCGCAGGAGCATCCGTCGTTTCAAGCCGGACCCTATTCCAGATGACAGCGTCATCAAAATACTGGATGCAGCCCATTACGCTATGTCTGGGGCTAACTCTCAACCATGGGAATTCATTGTGATTAAGGACCCCAAAGTCAAAAAGAAAATTTATGAAATCTACCAAAAGGATTTGGAACTTACCTGGGCTTTGGAACAACAAAGGATTCCCGAGTATCGACACCCCGCCTTTAATATTCCCCCTGAGGAAAAGAATAAGGCATTCGGAATGCTGGCCAACTGGAGGGAGGCACCGGTATACATTGCTATCCTTGAGGATCCAAGAAAACAATGGGGTTCCGTGATGGTGGCCCATGGAGACCTCTTTTATAGCAGTTCCCGGGATATCCTCAGCGCAACCATGGGCCACCTTTCAATGACCATTCATTTAGCTGCAGCCTCGCTTGGCCTTGGTTCTCAAAGGGTTGACGTAAATCATGAACAGGCGTACAAGGAAGCCATGGGCTATCCGGAGCCTATACGATTGAACATCATCGTCCCTATCGGCTATAGAGCCTATGAGCCTGGACCTCCCCAACGACTCCCTTTAGAAGACCTTGTTCATTTTGATTGCTACGACACGAAGAAGTTTTTACGCAATGATGACTTCCTAAAATACTTGGAACGCATCAGGCGCCTGGGCAGACCCGGTTATCGCATAGCGATTGGAGAGGAGAAGGGATAGGTATATGGTCATCGACCAACATAAAGAAACCTCCAGGGCCTGAGCCGTGCTCTTTTAGAAAGTCCAAAAATGAATATCCGAGAGGCCTTGCCAACCGACAATGATGAGCTTCAACAACTCCAGGCGAAATGCCCCCAGGGGAGAACCATCATCGTATCCATTGTGAACACCCCCGATTTTTTTGCCCGGGCCAAAGCCTACAGGTCTTACAAAATATTTGTTGCTTCTGAAGAAAACCGGATCATTGGTTCAGCCGCTTGTGCGATCAGGAATGGTCTTTTTAATGGAAAGCTCAGCCGGATCGGGTATGAGTTTCAATATTTCACTTCCCCTGACTTCCGGGGAAGAGGGATTGCAAAACAACTTCACAAACAGATTGAAGATGTGTTGTTAAAACAGGGAGTGACCTTCTCTTACCTTCTGGTCATGGAAGGAAACCTCCCTGCAAAGAGGCTCTTTGAGGGAATCGGCTTTAAACTTCACCGCTCCCTTGTGATGACAGGATTGCCCATATTCAAGGAGATAGAAGTCCCCTTCCGGGGAAATATCAGGCCCATGGCATGGGAAGACCTCGATGTCCTTGCTGAACTTTTAAATCAAACTTGGCAAGGCTACGATTTTTATGAGCCGACCTCAGCTCAACACCTGAAGGAATTCATCAATCACACACCGGGGATCAGTTTAGAGAACCTGTGGGTTTTAGAAAAAGAGAAGGAGGTTGTAGCTTGTCTGGGTTTTTGTGATTGGAGCCGTATCATGCGGATTACTCTGGAGGCGATCAGTCTTAAGATGAAACTATTCGGATGGCTATTTGATGCCATCCGTCTTTTCCGGCCAATACCAAAAGGACCGAAGCCCGGAGATACATTGAAGCAATGGATGTTGACTCCTGTGGCTTATAGGGATCCCGAATATTTTGAACCCCTCCTCAAAAATCTGAATAATCAAGCTTTACAAAAAGGGACGGCCCAGATATTCTTTGTTTTTGAGCAGGGAGGCGAACTATTGAGCAGAATGAAAGGATTCATTCGTATAGGTACGAGCTTGGGTCTCTATGTCAAACCTCTCCAGCCCGATGTCTCCACGGGTGACCGGCCTGTCTTTATTGATGGAATTGACCTGTAGAAATTGGGAGCGTTACTTTTGAGAAGCGCCTATCTTCTTGTAAGCCCCTATCAGCTGAGCTTGAGAAATGATGTGGCCCTTCATGGTTTTTTCCAAATCCACCTTGGTTGAAAGGGACTCAAGGTTCAGCCGGACATCAAGGGCATAAATCCTAAAAACATACCGGTGAGCTCTTGTGGGCGGACAGGGCCCCCCGTAATTGTTCTTCTTAAAATCATTCAATCCCTGGACAGCACCTTCCGGAATAGAATTTTCTTTGATCTCCTTCACTCCTGGATCGATATTCCATAAAATCCAATGGACATAAGACCCCCGGGGTGCATCCATATCATCAAAAATCAAGGCTAATGATTTGGTATTGGGGGGAACACTCTCAACCCTGAGCAAAGGATTAAGATTCGGTCCGTCACAGGTGTATTTTGAAGGTATCTTTCCATTATTTTCAAATGCGGGACTTGAAATCTTAAATCCTGCCTTTACGGCCTCCTGCCCTGTCCCATGGGAAACAAAAATAAATAAAAGAAAATACACAACCCATAAAGGTTTCATCTTTTTCTTTCTCCTCTCCCCTTAAATCCTGAACCTTCAAATAAAGCCCCATAGGAGCTTTTAGTTTCATATAACCTTTTACTCTGAGGCAGTTCAAATCCTGGGATGGCATTATGGATTATTAAATAGAGTCTGTCCATAAATTTACGGCTGCGCACCGTTTTGTCATTCCGGCGGAAGCCGGAATCCAGCCTTAGAGATGGTTCCCGACTGGAGTTTACCCCATACTGGATACGGGGTCGGGACGACGTCTGGATGCCCCCGTATCCAGTACGGGGCAGGCTCCTCAAGCTTGCTTGCGCGAAGCCCCGCCTCCCAGAGCCTCGTGCAGCGGGCAGGCGCTTCGGCATAGGCAGGTCCGGCATGACGGCGAAAGGAGTTTATAAAAAGACTCTAAACAGAAGGTCGGTTCCATTTGCTATTTCCGTTTCTTGTGGTCATAATGTAAATAGATCATGAAAAGGAGACAAAAGTAAGGGAGATCAATGGGACTTCTCAGGCTTCTGACCAGCGACCCGATTGCTTTTATTATTCTCACCATTCCACTCCTGTATTCTGTGGTAATCCACGAAGTGGCTCATGGGTGGGTGGCTTATCGGATGGGAGACCCGACGGCAAAATGGATGGGCCGATTGACCCTCAATCCTATCAAGCACCTCGACCCCATCGGAACACTGATGCTCTTTCTGGCAGGGTTTGGATGGGCAAAACCCGTTCCAATCAATCTGAATAATATCCCAAACCGGCGGAAAGGACTCATCCTGGTCTCATCAGCCGGAATCCTCGCCAATATCCTACTTGCTTTTGGGTCTCTGTTTATTTACAGACTTCTGGGTTTGTCTTCAACTGGATTGGCAGCCTATATCGTTAACAAACTTGCCGAAATCAATATTATACTGGCAACCCTCAATCTCATCCCCATTCCTCCCCTCGATGGCTCAAAAATCCTGATGGGGTTCGCACCAAGAGAAATCCATTATCTCCTCGCCCGTATCGAGCCTTATGGATTCTTCATCATGATCGGCCTGCTCTACCTGGGGTTGCTCGATCCCTTCATCAGTTTCTTGGGAAGGGTCATCGTCACGCTCATCAAGGCTTTTCTTCCATAGAAAGATCAATCATATCTCTGCTCCAGAGGATGATATGCTTAATTTTGAAGTGAAGACGAAGCTATCTCAGGATGAAGTGGTCAACAGGTTAAAACTCTTTTTTGGAAAAGGGGGGCTGGGACTCGATCTTAAGGAGGATACCTCTGGGTGCCTCTATTTTGAAGGCGGGGGAGGATATGTGAAAGCCACGGTCTGTCATGAGGAAGGAAAAACCCGGATTGATCTGGTCACCCAGGAATGGGATTATCAAGTAAAAAAATTCTCTTCCGAACTTCCAAAACCCTGACGGAAAGACCTAATCCTTGTCCGTCAGCCTGTTGCTTATTGGTTATTATAGACAAAAGGGGGAGAGATGAGGTTTTACAAGAATTCTGGGCCAGATTCGAGCCTTTTCAATAGCTGGATAGGCTTTTTTACCCCTTACGCCTTACATTTCATGCCTTACGGTAAAAGGGGAGGTTTCTAAGATGAGAAATAAGTGAAAGAATTGAACTACCTCCCCTGAAAGAAACGGGTACCGAAAGACGACAGTCGTTCTGACTCTTGTCGACTTCTTTCGCCTTAATGTTTTAGCCCTTCTTTGATATTTGGGCAACGGTATCCACTACCTTTTGCAATCCATATTTGTTTGCCAATGATTCCAATCCTATCTCCACGTCCCCCAACTTCTCTTCTTCTCCGACTTCCTCTTCCCTTTCTTCGTAAGTCAGTGCGCCAGCTCGGCACACCTGAACACACAAGGGCTCTTTTTGTGGCGGATCGTCCTCACACATATCGCATTTGAGAGGGAGGCCGGAATCGGGTTCTTTGAAAAGGTCCCTGGATGGACAGGACGCCCTGCAGAAGCTACACTCGTCGTATTCCTTTCCGTCAATCACATATTTGTCTCGGCCCATGCATTCGGCTACAGTATACTCACCCGCGTATACAGGAAGATATACGTCTTTCAGTGGTTCACGAATCAGCCGAATACGAGACCTTGCCGGATTAACGCTGCTATATTTCGGCCTGGCGTGAAATGCGGAGCAGGCTACCTCACATGCACGGCAACCAATGCATTTGTCTAAATCAACCTTTATTTCTTTAACTATTTTCTTTTTTAACCCACCCTTCACGGTCACCACCCCCTACATCTTAGTTGTTCTCTTTTTCCGCCGAAGTCTCTTTGGAAGGAGCACCTTCATGATCTGTCAAGATCCCCCTCTGTACGAAGTCTTCGCTCACGTAATCCAAGCCCAGTTTGTCCAACGTCTCTTTGGTAGGAATACCTTCATGATTCCACCCCTTGAATTCATAATACGCGTCAAGCAGCTTGGTTTCCATCTCAGGGTCTCTTATCTCCCAATGGTCGGCAGGAGGCTTCTCATCACTTCTTCTTAAGCCTCTTCTAACATTAAGGGCTCTAATCAGATTTCGGTTTCTTCTGGCTATTTCCCATAGTCCGTCTTTATCAAGATCTATCCCGGTCGCAAGTGAGATAAAATTCGGTAAATTATAAATGTGATACGGAGGCCTCCCGCCAAATTGGCCTCTAAATGACGACAAAAAGGCGCAGGTTCCGATGGCGTCATCAATGTAATGCATGGTCTCATTCCAATCAGCAATGTTGACAGACGCTTCAAGAGATGGATGTTGACGTGGCTCCCATTCCAAAAACCATTTTTTAAACCTGTCAGGAGCTGCGTTCCAATTCTTTACAAACTTTTCTCTCTCTTCTTTATCAGCAATGGGTATCTGGGGATAGGACCCTTCCGTTTGGGTGATACACATCTTCTCACCAGTGGCATACATTAGGAAATAGGGGAAATTTATCATTTTCAGCTTGAGAGGCACCTGCTCAAATTTTTTCATGGTATTATGATCATATTCTTCTGCGCCCTTACCGATCTGACGGGCTGCCCAATAAATACCATTGGCTAAAGCATCTCCAATCCCTTCCCGCCGAACAATTCTTTCCACTAGCCAGAAAAATCTTTCCGCGGAGTCGGACGGAAATCCTGGCAGGTCCTTGTCAGTTAAAATGCCAGCTTCGTAAAGTTCAATGGCGAAGGCGAGAACTTGCGGCGTTGAGAATCCGTCCAGTCCGTACTCCTGAGTAACGCCAAGGATGTCATAATTAAAATCCAGCTCTTTATAGGCCGCCATCGCATAGGTAAGTTTGCTGTAGCATTTTTGGAAATAGGTTTGCCGTCCCGGGTAGGAAATCGCTTGATGGCAATCCTTCGGACAGTTATAGCAACCCGTCCATCGAAGCCGCACGTTTTCAGTAATCGCCTTCCACTTCTCTTCACGTTCTTTTGTCCAAAAACCCTTTACCCGCTTACGCGCATTGCCCCAGGCGAAATTATTGACGTGCCAAGATTCGTCATCCTCGTGCGCCAAATAATCCCCACAATAGGGGTTATCATAAATTTCCTTATACATGCGGTTGCATATCTCAAAAAGTTCAGCCGGTCGGGCAAGATGGATGTCCTTTGTTCCACGAACAGCGATCGCCTTTAACCTTTTATCTCCCATGATCATGCCTACCCCTCGAGAGGCGCTGGAATTAGAGTGTTCGATGGTAGCCATATAGACCCTGTTTTCACCGGCCAGGCCGATAGCGGCCACCTGGGCGTTGGGTTCCCTCAATTCCTTTTGAATGAGTGCTGCCGTTTCTAGAGCGCCTTTCCCCTGGAGATGGCAGGCATCACGTATTTCTACTTTGTCATTGTTGATCCACAAATAAACCAGGCTGGGGGACTGGCCGCGAATGACTATTTTGTCGTAACCGGCATGTTTCAGTTCCGGTCCAAAAAATCCTCCAAATAATGAATGTGAATAACGGTTTGTCTGGGGAGAAAAGGTATCAACACCGGTACGATTGGCACCGGGAACAGGTGTGGAATTTAAAAGACCGGTGCTGAATATGAGTAGATTATCGGGAGAAAAGGGCTCAACTTCAGGAGGAACCCGTTCCCATAGTATCTTTCCGGCAGTACCCTGCCCCCCCAGATGAAGTTCGGTTAATCTTGAATCAGTTTGTACCCTCTCAATGCTTCCTCGGGATAGATCAATTTCTAAATTAAACCCTGTCTCTGCGTACCTCATTTTTTAGCACCTTTATGCATCTTCGCAGCCATGGTCTTCATCTTCGCAGGTTGTTCATATTTTTCCACTTTATTGTAAACGATAATTAATTTCTTCGAAAATCCTTTTCAGTAACTCTGTTAACTCCTGGATGGACGATGTTGAACACCGTGCTCTTAATCAGGTCAATCTTCCCGGATATGGGGCTGATGACCATGGGTTCTTTCGATTAGGCCAGCAACTCCAGGATAGCGAAACACTTGTCAATGGCTCGCACTCTTTTGAATGTGGCGGACATAATGGAATCCAAACTGGTTCCATATAGGAAACGTATGTTTTACATGTCAAACAACAAAAACTGTTTGTCAAGGGAAAAAGCTGAAAAAATTATGTGAAAAAGTCCGCTCCTCCATTGGGAAAAATCTCAACAATGAAGTCTGCCCCGTTTCCTGGAGATGTTGCGCCTTACGCTTCACGCCTCACGGTTTAGAGTCTGCGCTATGTTTACCCGCCGGAGCCTTGGCGTAGGTGGTTGGTGTAGGGAGGTTTACCCGCCGGAGCCTTGGCGTAGGTGGTTGGTGTAGGGAGGTTTACCCGCCGGAGCCTTGGCGTAGGCGGGCGCTACCTGTTCTCCGTAGTCCCGCAAGGCGAGACGTAGGAGGATGCGTTGT
>Ga0299915_10004675_pt1 | contig 9993 bp, 11 predicted proteins | sample RVTome_13_FD_200263 | JGI IMG/M metagenome (GOLD analysis project Ga0299915, IMG submission 200263) | Soil microbial communities from uranium-contaminated site in the Upper Colorado River Basin, Wyoming, United States - RVT92D227 (version 2) ...
ATGTAATACCCCTGTCGTCTCCATAGAACGGAGCCGGATCACACCGGTTGTCGTCTCCTCGGTTCCACCGATCACCCCTTTTATCATTTCCTCCCTTTTTGACGGAGAGAGACCTTCTGTCCATTTTCGAACTGAGGGAGAAAGTTTCTTCCATTTTTTTAGAGCGATGAAGTGGAGGGAGGAGACCAAATCCGCCCCATCATCCATCGTGAGATTGGGAAAGTGAGCTAAGGCCTTCTGGATATGAGTATAATAAGTTTTACTGTCTTCCCCCTTGATGGCAAAGACAGGAATACTCAGTTCCTTGACCAGGTAAGCGGCCACGTCATCCTGTGTGCTCAAAGGGTTGGAAGCGCAGAGGGCCAATTGAGCTCCGCCTGCTAAAAGGGTCCTCATCAACACAGCCGTCTCAGTGGTCACATGAAGGCAAGCTGAAAGACGCATCCCCTTTAGAGGTTTCTCCTTTTCAAAACGGCTCCGGATCAATTTTGAAACAGGCATGGCCTTCTCTGCCCATTCCATCCGAAGTCCCCCCTTCTTGGCCAGTGAGATATCTTTAATATCGTAATCCATGTTTCCCCCAAATATGAGTTCGTAGTATTTAGTTCGGAGTTCGGAATTCGGAGACTTAAAAAACTCCGAACTCTAAACTCCCAACTCCGAACTTCTTTAAAGGCCTGCGGCCTTTCTTAATTCTTCTGCCCGATGGGTATTCTCCCATGTAAACCCAGGTTCATTTCGACCGAAATGGCCATAGCAGGCTGTATTTTTGTAGATCGGATTGAGGAGATCGAGATACTTGATGATCGCCTTTGGGCTCATGTCAAAATGTTCTCGAATGATCTTTGCAATCTTGTCAGGAGATATTTTTGAGGTTCTTGAGGTATCGATCATGACGGAGACAGGCTGTGCTCTCCCAATGGTGTAGGCAATTTGAACTTCGCATTTTTCTGCAAGCCCACCTGCAACCACATTCTTAGCAATATGCCTGGCCATATAGGAAGCACTTCGATCCATCTTCGATGGGTCTTTCCCTGAAAAACAGCCTCCTCCATGACTGCCTACTCCTCCATAAGTGTCGACAATGATTTTTCTTCCCGTCAGACCACAGTCGGCTTTCGGCCCTCCAATCACAAAGCGTCCTGTCGTATTGACATAGTATTTGGTGTTCTTGTCTCGGAGTTTCTCAGGAATGACTTTGAAGATGACCTCTTCGATAATCCCTTCCTTGAGCCTCTCATAGGGAACGCTTTCTGAATGCTGCGCAGCGATGACGACCGAATCCACACGGGTTGGCTTCCCATTGATATATTGGATGGTCACCTGAGATTTTCCATCAGGTCTCAAAAAATCGAGAATCTTTTTCTTCCGAACCTCGGCCAATCGTCGAGTTAGCCGATGGGCAAAGATGATGGGCATGGGCATCAACTCCGGTGTTTCATCGCAGGCATAGCCGAACATCAACCCTTGATCCCCAGCCCCCTGCTCATGATCTTTTTTTTCATCCACCCCCTGCTTGATGTCGGACGACTGCTCATCAATGGAGGTGATCACGGCACAGGTCTCCCAATCAAAACCCATGGCCGAATCATTGTATCCGATCTCTTTGATCGTTTCCCGTACAATAGACGGCATATGAACATAGCAGGAAGTGGTAATCTCTCCTGCAATAATAGCCATCCCCGTGGTCACCATGGTTTCACAGGCGACTCGAGATCCAGTGTCCTGACCAATGATTGCATCCAGGATGGCATCCGAAATTTGATCAGCCACCTTATCGGGATGACCTTCGGTGACCGATTCTGAGGTGAACAAAAAGTCTGTCATTGCCATGGAATATTTCCTCCTTTTCGTACTGTTTTATGCTTTTGCTTCCTTTGCATAGGATTGGATAAAATCTTCGGGAAATCGTTTGGTGATCCAGTTTCTTACAAAACATTCACTCTCTGAGGCCGTTGAAAATTGGAATAATTGTTCGACTAATGATCGGGTTTCCTCAAATCTCGACATTCGAAGCACCTTCTTCACTCTGGGGATGGAGACCGGGTTCATGCTAAATTCATCCAAACCCAAACCTAACAGGATCAGGGCATAAGCCGGCTCTGCCGCCATCTCCCCACAAATAGCCACTGGAATCCCAGCTTGATGGGCAGATTGAACGACCCCTCGGATGATCCTCAGAATGGCAGGATGGAGGGGTTCATAGAGATAGGAGACATGCTCATTGATCCGATCGACGGCTAAAGTATATTGAATCAGATCGTTCGTTCCGATACTAAAGAAATTCACCTCTCGAGCCAAAAGATCGGCCGTGACAGATGCAGAGGGGATTTCGATCATCGCTCCGATCTCGATCTCCTGATCAAAGGGGATCTTCGCTTTCATTAAACCTTTCTTCACCTCTTCCAGGATCGCCTTTGCCTGTTGTATTTCCTCCATTCCCGAAATCATCGGAAAAAGGATCCTCAGTTTTCCATGGGCGCTCGCTCGCAAAATCCCTCTCAATTGGGTTTTAAAAATATCGGTCTCCTTCATGCTGAACCGGATCGCCCTCAACCCCAAGGCCGGGTTCATCTCATTGTTCTTCGAATAATCAGGAAGAAATTTATCGCCACCGATGTCTAACGTCCGGATGGTAGCTGTGGCAGGGTAAATATCTTCCACCAGACGTCGGTAGATTTGGAAATGCTCTTCCTCTGTGGGGAGGTCTTTCCGATTGAGATAAAGGATTTCAGTACGATAAAGCCCAATTCCTTCCGCGCCGTGTATCTTGGCAGAAGAGATCTCCTCCACCATTTCAATATTAGCCTGGAGACGGACGCGCACTCCATCGCGAGTCTCTGCCGGCAGAGAGGCATACTTAAGAATCTCACGCTCGAACGATTTGATCCGGCGTTTCCGTTCAAGAAAGGACTGAGAGACTTCCTCCGTGGGATTGATGACCACCTCTCCCGTTTCTCCATCGATGATCAAGGGGTCTCCCCCATTGATGAGGGAAGTCGCCACCTCGAGCCCCACCACTGCTGGAATGCCCAGAGATCGGGAAAGGATGGCCGTATGGGAGACCTTTCCTCCGATATCCGTGATGAACCCTGCGACATATTTCAGGTTCATCTGGAGCGTATCCGCCGGAGAGAGATCATGGGCGACAATGATCACTTTTCCCTTGATCTTGGTGATATCATCGTGCTTCTTTCCCAGGAGGTTCCGAAAGATCCTTGCCGCCACATAGTGGAGGTCGCTGCGCCGTTCCCGTAGATATTCGTCTTCGATAGCCTGGAAGGCAGCGTCCAACTTCTCCAAGGTGAGATCCAGAGCCCATTCTGCATTCACTTTTTTCTTTTGGATCTTATCCACTGTGTCCTGAAGCAGCATCTCATCGTCCAGGATCATCAAATGGACATCCAGGATAAAAGAATGTTTACGCACTTCCGTGTCCAAAATCTTTTCTTTAATTTCGGTCAACTGGCCCCGTGATTCTTCAACGGCGTTGTGGAACCGTTTTATTTCTCCCTCTACCTGTTCTGGATTGATTCGCTTCTGGGGAAGGCGAACTTTGAATCGTTCAAGTAAATAGGCTTTCCCAATGATGATCCCGGGAGAAGCCCCAATCCCTTGGATGAACTTATTGACCTGTTGTTGAACAGCCATTCCTATTCCTCACCGAATTTATTCTCAATCAATTCACCCAGGGTCTTGATCGCTTGGACAGAGTCTTTTCCTTCTGCCTTCAGCGTAATCTTCGAGCCCTTCGAAGCGGCTAACATCAGAATGCCCATGATCGATTTCCCATTGACCTCTAAACCATCCTTCTCGAGAGTGATCTCAGAAGCAAAGCGATTGGCCGTCTTGACCAAGAGGGCTGCTGCCCTTGCATGAAGCCCTAAACGATTTCGAATGGTGTAGGTCTGAACTTCCATCCCGACGCTTACAGTCACCTATCCTCTTCAACTATTCATAAAATGCAAAGCGATCTTTCGCAACTCTCAACTCTAAACTCATAACTCCTAACTCTTAACTTTTCTTTTTATCCACCCTTTTTTTGAGCACCTCACTGGCCAGATTGATATTTCTCTGACCGTAATCCGTGATGAAGGCAGCCAAGGCTTCAAGATCCATATCGTTCTGATAGGTTGCTAATTTTAGTAACATGGGAAGGTTAACCCCTGTGATTACTTCGATCTTCTTTTCTTCTAAGAAGGAGAAGCTGATATTGGAAGGAGTCCCTCCATACATATCCGTCAGGATGAGCACCCCTTGTCCTGCATCCACTTTTCGGATGGCCGCAATGATTTTTTCCCGGATCTCTTCGGACCCTTCCTTCGGATCGATCGAAACAGGTTGAAACTGTTTCAATTCTTCCCCCACGACCAACTGAGCAGCACAGATCATCTCCTCAGCCAAACGGCAATGTGTCACCACAACAACCCCCACCATCTCTCTCCTCATCCCTTCTCCGCATCGCGGTGTTGTACAGACAGAAACACTCCCCTCTTCGTCAATTCATCCTGTAGCATCTCTGCCAAACGATTGACGATGACGATGGACCGATGTCTCCCACCGGTGCATCCCACAGCAATGGTCAAATGAGTTTTTCTCTCCCGTTCGTAGAGGGGGAGAAGAAAACGAATAAACTCTTGAACGTGTCGTAAAAATTCTTTTGTCTCTTCCCACTGGAGGACATATTCCGCTACTTTTGGATGATCACCCCTGAATCGTTTCAGCTCCCCAACAAAATAAGGATTGGGTAAAAACCGAACATCCAACAAGAGATCCACCTCGAAAGGAATTCCGAAACTGTATCCGAAGGAAAGAAGGACGACGGTCATCTGGCTTGAACTTCGCCCCTCCTGGGCATATTGTTGGATTTTTTCTTTCAGTTGATGGACATTTAATTCGGACGTATCAATCACCATATTGGCCATATCCCGTATACCTTGGAGTCGTTCTCGTTCCAAATGGAGTCCCTCTCGGATGGATCCGCCCACCGCCAAAGGGTGCTGACGACGGGTTTCGCTGAAACGCCTCATCAAAATGGGATCGGAGGACTCCAAAAAGAGGATCTCGATCGGATAACCCTCCCTCTTCAAACCTTGGATGATCCTTCGCGAATCCTCTAAAAAATCCTTCTCCCCTTTTGCATCCTCTAGCTGTTGGGAGGAAGGATAGGAGGCTTCTCCTCGGATATCCTCCACCACTGCCACCTTGGAGATTTTTCCACCTGACTGCTCACAGAGTTCTAAGAATTTGGGTAAAAGGAGGACGGGAAGGTTATCGACACAGTAAAAACCAATATCTTCTAAGGCCTTAATGGCCGTTGTTTTGCCTGACCCGGAAAGACCACTGATGAGAATAGCCCGTATGTTTTTCACTCCACCTCACCCTCAACCTCAAATCTGTCCCCCCCTCTTTCTTCCATCTTGCGGAGGAGTTTTTTCTCAAACTCCAACGCCGAATCGTATCCCATCACTTTTAAAAGATGATTGCGGACGGCGACTTCGATGATGGTCGTCAGATTCCGAGCGGGTGTGACGGGAATTCTCAACATCGGAAGCTCCATGTCCAGGATGGAAAATTTTTCCTCCTCAAACCCCAAGCGGTCGTACTCCCGTTGGGTATCCCATTCCAGCAGTTCCAGGACGAGTTCAATCTTCTTCCGCTCACGGATGGCCTCCACACCAAAAAGGCTCCGAATGTTGATGATCCCCAGTCCTCGAATCTCCATGTGGTGTTGGATCACTTCAAATCCACTTCCGATCACAGAAGAGGGAGATCGCTTCTGGATATGAACCATATCGTCCGCCACCAATCGGTGCCCCCGAAGAATAAGATCCAATGCACATTCACTCTTCCCGATCCCGCTTTTTCCCAGGATGAGGACACCGACCCCATAGATATCCATGAGCACACCATGGAGGCTGCTGGTGGAGGCGAGTTTCTCTTCTAAGAATTTGGTGACCCGCTCAATAAAGTCTAAAGAACGGAGATTGGTCCGAAATACAGGGATTCCCTTCTCATCGCCTTCCTGGAGGAGGAGTTCAGGGATCTCCAAGCCCCGGGTAATCACCAAACAGGACAACGGAAGGCTACAGATCTCATGAATTACCTTCTCCTGCATCTCAGGGGTTAGCGTTTTAAAATAAGCCATTTCTGTATTTCCGATGACCTGAAGGCGTTCGGGATTAATGAATTGGATAAAACCCGTCAAGGCCAATCCCATCTTTTGGACCTGGGAATGGGTGACCTTTTTCTTGACCCCTTTTCGACCGGCCATCAGGGTCAGTTCCAAATGGTGTTCTCGATCCTGCTCCAATTCTTGTACGATGAGGCTGTTCATGTTCAATTAAAAGTGTTGGTGATTAGTGATGGTGATGGTGATGGTGACGGTGACGGTAAACCCCGTATATCCCCACCCTAAAGGACGGGGCTTTTCTTTATCTTTAGATTTGAAATCGCCTTCATCCCCAGTCTGAAGACTGGGGCTTTCGGGATTATACGGGGTAAACCAATCTCCTTTTATATCTCCCAATCTATCACTATCACTGGTCACTATCACTGAATTAATACTTCTCATCTTCTCCGGAGATGATTTGGAAGAGCTCTTTCCGGGATGGAGCCTCCGTCAATCTCTTTTTGAAAGAAGGTTCTTTTAAGAGGGTGACGATACGACTCAGAAGTTTTAGATTATCGACAGCCGAATTCTCTGGCGCCATGACCAAAAAGAAGAGGTGGCTAGGTTTTCGATCAATGGAATCGAAATCTACGCCCTTGGCTGATCGGCCAAAAGAGATAAAAAAATTTTTTAACTTTTTCGACCGGCCATGGGGGATGGCAATCCCTTCTCCAATCCCTGTCGATCCCAGTTTTTCACGACCCAGGAGCACTTGGAGTAGCTCCTCCCCAGAGGTCGCCTTGCATGGTTTCACCAAGACACTGGATAACTCCTTCAAAATGGACGCCTTATCTGTTCCCTGCAGGTCTGGAATCACCCATTCTTCATTCAGATAATCCATGATTTTCATCATTCCCTCTTGAGTCATACCTTATTTGGGATGTGGTTCCACCCATTCGTAACTCCCGTCTTTAGATCGATAGACGACATTCATCTGCCCGGAATCCGAGTTGATAAATACCAAAAAATCTTTTTTCGAAAGAGTTAATTGAGAAACCGCCTCCTCAAGAGACATGGGTTTGGCAATGGTATGTTTCTTCTGGATGAAGGAGGGGGACTCTCCTTCTTCTTCCTCTCCACTGGTTTTTCCACCCCGTTGGAGGGATGCCTTTAAAGAGGAAGGGGTTGGCCTCTTTCGTCTTACCTTCTCCCTCCGTTCACGAATCTGGCGCTCCATCCTCTCCACCATCTGATCAATTGCAGCATAGAGATCGTTGTCCCTCCCCTGGCTATTGAACGTCCCTCCATTCCCGACGATGGTAATCTCTGCAATATGCCGGAATTTTTCTACCGCCAGAACAACATGAACCTCCCTTGGGTTCTCAATATACTTTTGTAGTTTCTTCACCTTCTCTTTTACATAGGCCTTGACCCCTTCGTCGGTCTCCATATGTCGGAATGTCACCGCGACTTGCATTTGTCAGCTCCTTCTCTTCGTCGAATATCATCGGATTCATTTCAAACAACAGCATACAAAATATTTTATGAGGATTAAGAGATCTTCCTCCGTTCGTTGGAGGAAAGAATCTTCATCATCTCCCGATATTTCGAAACCGTCCTTCGGGCAATATGGATATTCATCCCCTGAAGAATCTGGACCAATTTCTCATCGCTGAAAGGTTTTCTCGGATCCTCTTTCGCGATAATCTCCCGAACCAAATTCTTGACGCTTTCCGATGCCATGGTCTCCCCTTGTGTAGAGGTGATCCCTGCATTAAAGAAGAATTTTAATTCATAAATTCCCTGGGGCGTATGAACATATTTGTTGTGGGTGACACGGCTAATGGTGGATTCATGCATCTGGATATCTTCCGCCACATCACGTAATACAAGGGGTTTGAGAAATTGGATCCCTTTATCCAAAAAAGCCCTTTGAAATTTAACGATGCTTTGGGCCACCTTGTAAATGGTCCTTTGTCGTTGATGGATGCTACGGATCAGCCAGAGGGCAGATCGAAGTTTCTCCTGAATATATTTTCGGTCCCCTTCGAGGGCGAGACGACTACCGTTAAGGATATTTCGGTAAAGGGAATTGACCTTTAGCCTTGGGATCCCGTCATCGTTTAGATAAATGACATAATCCCCTTCGACTTTATAAACATAGACGTCAGGGATGATCTCTTGAATCACCTCTCCTCCAAAGGCCTTTCCAGGTTTGGGATCCAATTTGGAGATGAGGTGGGCTGCACGGTTCACTCGCTCCAGAGACATTCCTAACCGTTTAGCTATCGCTGGATAATTTCGATTTTTCAATAGAGAGAGATGTTCGGAAACGATTTTCTCTGCGATGGAATCTCGAGGACTCATCTGCTCCAGTTGAATGAGGAGACATTCTTTCAAATCTCTCGCCGCCACTCCTACCGGATCGAATTGTTGAATTTTTCGTAAGACCTTCTCCACCACCTCCAGCGGAAGATTAGTTTCCGAACAAATATCCTCCAAGGAAATCCTCAGATATCCCTCTTCATCCAGATTTCCGATGATCCATGTCCCGACCTCATGCTCTTGATCTGTAAAATGGGAGAGTTGGAGTTGCCACTGAAGATGATCGGTAAGGGTCGTCCTCTTGGTAAGGAAATTTTCAAAAGAGGGCCTTTCTTCCCCATCCGGAGAGCTCGGAGAACTCTTCTGGAATGGGGTGAGGTTGGAATTTTCTAAATAGCTCTCCCAATCGAACTCATCCGCCCCCTCTCCATTTCCTTTTACCTCTTGGGTAACCTCGGGTTCAGGAGGAGTTTCTGCTTCCCTCTGTTCCGCTACAGGGGTTCCGCTTTCTGCAAGCTCCCTCTCCTCCTCTTCCTCTTCCAGGAGTGGGTTCTCCTTCATTTCCTGGCTGATCATGTCCACCAGTTCAAGGCGTGTTAATTGGAGAAGTCGGATCGCCTGCTGAAGCTGCGGAGTGATCACCAACTGTTGAACGAGTTTAGGTGCCAGTTTGAGCTCTAAGACCATCTCACTCCCATAATCTCCCTTGCGCAGGGGGACTTACTTCCTTTTTCTCATCCTCTTTGCTACGGCGTCTTCCCCCTAACTCGAACCCATCTCCCAAATAGATCTTTCTCGCCTTCTGGCTTTGAGCAATCTTTTCAGGAGCTCCTTCTTCCAGGATTCGCCCTTCATTGAGGATATACGCCCGGTCACAAACTCCCAATGTTTCTCGGACATTATGATCTGTTATTATAATTCCGATCCCCTTTGATTTCAATTGACGGATAATGGTCTGGATATCTATTACGGCAATGGGGTCAATCCCTGAAAAAGGTTCATCCAAAAGGATGAAAGAAGGTGAGAGCACCAAAGCTCGAGTAATTTCCACCCGTCTGCGCTCTCCTCCCGAGAGGATATAGGCCTTCTGCTTTCGTAGCGAGGCGAGCCCTAACTCGTTCAAGAGTTTCTCCAATCGGTCTTTCCTCTCCTCTTTGGAAAGAGGGAGGGTCTCCAAAATCGCCATTAGATTCTCTTCGGTCGTCAGCTTTCTAAAAACCGATGGTTCTTGAGGAAGGTACCCAATCCCTTTTCTCGCTCGCAAATACATGGGGAGGGAAGTGATCTCCTCGTCGTTAAGATAGATTTTCCCACCGTTGGGTTGATACAGTCCAACGATCATATAAAAAATAGTGGTCTTCCCTGCCCCATTGGGTCCCAACAATCCCACTACTTCTCCCCCTTGGATCTCAATAATGACCGAATCCACAACCTTCTTATGGCGAAACGACTTAGTTAAATTCTCACATAAAAGGTTCGACATCCTTCTCTCCACAATTAAGAGTTATGAATTAAGAGTTATGAATTATGAGTTTAGAGTTTAGTCAATGATTGAT
>Ga0299915_10004676_pt1 | contig 9991 bp, 6 predicted proteins | sample RVTome_13_FD_200263 | JGI IMG/M metagenome (GOLD analysis project Ga0299915, IMG submission 200263) | Soil microbial communities from uranium-contaminated site in the Upper Colorado River Basin, Wyoming, United States - RVT92D227 (version 2) ...
GGGCCTTCACAGTTCTCACGTTGATTCCGACGCACTTTCGCTGTACATTGTTACGGGGGAAAAAACCAACGAGAGGAGTAGCAAGCCACATTGAGCCGAGATCGAGGATCGAAGGGCGGCAAGGCGCGCTCCCGCCTGCCTGCCATGGAGCCCCTTCCAGACGAGGCTGTTCAGGTCGAGGAAGAAAATCCGGCCATCGAGCAACTGCTCGAGCTGGGGAAGGAACGCGGCTTTGTCACCATCGATGACATCCTGGGCGTGTTCCCCGAGGCCGAGCGGGACCTGGATCAGTTGGAGGAGGTCTATGCCTCGCTGCTCTCCGCCGGGATCACCTACCTCGATGATGTGCTGGACGGTGAAGAGCCGCAGGACGAGGACCTGGTTGAAGTCGACGCCGGAGCTGAAGAGCCGGCCGACAACAACGACCTGAGCCACATCGACGCCGATGACAGCGTCGGGCTGTACCTTAAGGAGGTCGGCCGGGTCCCGCTGCTGACTGCCCCGGAAGAGGTCTCGCTGGCCAAACGCATCGAGCGCGGCCGGAAGGCACGCGAGAATCTGGCCCGGCGCAGTGTGACCACCCGCCGGCGACGCGAGCTGCAAATGCTGATCGAGGATGGCTGGGCGGCAAGGGAGCACCTGATCACCGCCAACTCTCGGCTGGTCATCAGCGTGGCCAAGAAGTATATGGGCCGCGGGGTTCCCTTTCTGGACCTGATTCAGGAGGGGAATATTGGATTGATTCGGGCCGCCAAGAAGTTCGACTATAAGCGCGGCCACAAATTCTCCACCTACGCGACCTGGTGGATCCGCCAGGCCGTCACACGCGCCATCGCCGATCAAGGCCGGACCATCCGGGTGCCGGTGCACATGGGCGATCAGATCAACCGGCTGCTGCGGACCTCCCACCAGTTGACCCAGAGGCTTGGCCGGGATCCCTCGACCGAGGAGTTGGCCGAGGCCCTGATGGTGAGCCCCAAGAAGGTGGAGAACATGATCCAGGTGGCGCGCCGGCCGATCTCCCTGGAGACGCCCACCGACGAGGAGGAGGATTCGGTCCTGGCAGATTTCATTGAGGATCAGGACTCACCGGCCCCGGCGGACACGGTCACCAAGAACCTGCTGCGCGAGCAGCTGCGGGACGTCTTGCACACTCTTCCGCCTCGCGAGGTCCGCATACTACAGCTTCGCTATGGGCTGCATGACGGTCAGAGCTATACCTTGGAGGAAGTCGGCCGGAAGATGGGAGTGACCCGCGAGCGCGTGCGCCAGATCGAAGCACAGGCATTGAGCCGGCTGCGGCACCCTTCACACCGGCGCAAGCTGGCGGACTACCTGCGGGAGTAGCGCCAGCCGCCTCGAACGATCAGGCTGCCCTGCGAATGGGCAGCCTTTTCATTAACATGGCAAGCTGCCACAGGGCGAAGGCGGCCCAAAGCACGCACAGGGGCACCAGCGGCAAGTAGTAGCGCTGATAGGGAAATGGCAGCGTGAGCAGCAGCACCACGGCCTGTGCCAGCGTGGCCAGGATCAGCAGACCGATGTCCCGGCGGATCGGCCGATTTGCGGTGCGGAGTCGGGCGACGCCAAAGAGCATGCCAGCCAACGTGAGTCCCATCAGCAGCGCCCCCGAAAACCAGCCCCTGAGCAAGCTATGCAGCGGGTTCCGCAGATATCCCGCAACGCTCTGTGACAGGTTCTCGGCGTAGTTGGGGAGCTCCTCGAACTGCAGCGGCGTCAGGAAGAGCTGAGCGATCAGCGCGCTCAGGCTGTCCACGCCGGTCATAGGAAGACGCAGCGCGGAATGCTCGGCCTGGGCCCGTATCTGCTCCTGAACGAGCGCCTGGCGTGCCCGCAGCGCCTCCATCCCGCTAGCTAGCGGGTCCGACCACAGCAGCGGGTTCATCGCCATCACCACCAGTGCGGCCGTTCCCAAATAGATCGCGCTGCTCTGGGCCGCGTGCCTCGCGAAGGGCGCGGGACTTGCAGATTGTCCGCGCCACAACACCGCCAACCAGCCCAACGGGATCAACGGCAGGGCCGTGTGTTTGGCGCTGAATGCCAAGGCAGTGGCCAAACCGGCCAGCCAGGGTCTCCTGTCGGCCTGCAGGATGCCCCACAACCCAAGGCAGACGGCGAAGATCAGGGTGCCCTCGGCCATGGCCCGCCGGCCATGCAGGAGCACCAGGGCATTCAGCCCCAACAGCAGAGCCGACACGAGGCCGGTGGATCTCCCGGCGAACCTCAGCCCACACAGGTACATCAAGAGCAGGGCGGCGGCCACCAACGAAGTGCTGGCCAGCCGAGCTGGAAGCAACAGCTCCGCCGTCGGGAGTGCTCCGCGTAACCGATTCTCTTCCCAGGATAGGCCCCAATCCCAGTCGACCACCACCTCGTCCGCGCCGTGGCCGCCCAGACGCCGGCCTATTCCAAGCACATACTTGGAGAGGGGCGCGTTGAGGGCACGATACTCTTGATCCGCTCGCCCGCGCCCGGCCTCGCTCCAGGCCATCGACCGGGGATCGCTAAGGTAGAGCTCCAGGTCACGGCTCTGATAAAGCAGGGAGGTCTCATCCGGATGGAACGGCACCCGGCCCACCCCCGAAAACAGGAAAGCCAGGAGCAGGGTCAGGATGGTTGCCGGAACCGCCGTCGAGCGGTTCATGGGGAGTCCCACAGCCGGTAAATCAACATGTTCCGGCTGCCGTAGATGTCCGTGGGCAGGGTGGCCATCAGCTGATAGGCCTTCTGGAAACGAGGGTCGAGCAGCAGGCCCTTGCGCCCATACACCTCCAGCAGCACCACGAAGTCCGGCCTGAACCGCAGCACGGCCTCGGGAGCGACGGCAAAGTTGATGACGTGCATGGCCTCCGGCACCGGATAGTATTCCTGGACCTGCGGGGAGATCAGCCCCAACAGGTCCAGTATCGGGGCCTGGGTGCGATACCCGAGTGCACCGATATCCGCCGAAGCCACCACCTGGCCGGGCTCGACCTGACCCTCCAGGAGCCCGGCGGCCTGCTCATAGAGCAGCTCGAGTTGGATATAGGCCATGCGGGGGGCAGGCCGGCTCGGGCCGTGGTCGGGTCGGAGGGTCCACGGCGCGGTGGTAGTCAGCAGTGCAAAGCTGGTCAACAGCACCAACGGGATCCGGCTCTTCAAGTCGGTCCCGATGCGGGCACTTCCCAGGAATATGCCCAGGATGTAGGCCGGCAGCGGCGGCGTGAGGTACCAGCGGAAGAGCAGCGGATTGGCGGCCGCGAAGACCACCAGGTAGAGCACCGGATACAAGAGCACGGGCCAGGCCCTGCGATTGGCCCGCAGCGAACTGACGGCCCCCAATAGAAACAGCGCCGAGAAGAGGGGCAGCCCGACCCGAATCCAGCCCGGGCCGAACAGTTCATGGCCCAGGAAAGGGGTCGCGTAGTGCTGGACCAGGCGGCCCAGCCCTTCCAGAGGGCCCAGCCGGTAGGCCGCGGCCTTGGCCAGGAGGGAATTCGGGAGGGGCGATCCGTAAAAGGCGAAGCTCGCCAGGGTCCAGGCGCCCAGGGGCGCGACGACCGCCAGGACTTCCGCAGACCTCAATGGCACCCCAGCCCCACCGCTCTTCCGGGCACGTAGGAGCTCGATGAGTCGGGCGAGCGCCAGCGGCAGCAAGAAGATCAGGGAATCCGGGCGGGTGAGCAGCGCCAGCGACCCGCACAGAGCAGCGGCAACTGGCCGGTCGTTCAAATGTAAGTAGAATGTGGCGGTCGTCAGGGTGACCGCCAGGCTAGTCTCCATGCCGCCAATTGCGAAGGTCACCGACCAGGGTGCAATCGCCCAAACCAGGGCAGCCGCCCGCCCGGCGCCGCGCTGCCCCAGCTTCTCCCCCAGCCGGGGAAGCAGATAGCAGGTCAGGCCATCGGCAACCGCGTTGATCAACAGCGCCAGCAGAGGGAAATTGGCCTGCGCGCCGCCGGTGAGCAGCCCGGCGCCGGCCAGCAACAGGGCGTACGCGGGAGTGGTGGTCCCCAACACCCGCTCCCCAGTGTTGTATACGAGTCCGTTGCCCTGCAGCAAATTCTGGGCGTAGCGAAAGGTGATGTAGGCGTCGTCGATCGTCCTGGGTCCCGGGATCGTGCGTGCGGCAATGGCCGCCAGGACGATCAGGATCTCGCCACGCCTGAGCAGGGACCGTAACACGAGGGGATTATACAATTGCCACCTGGTCCGCACGGCGAACATCCTGCCAGGGCGCGCCTGCGCACCCTGGTGTTGGTCCTGGCCGGCCTGGGGATCGGCCTGAAGGCTGGGCTGCTCGTGCTGGGAGCATTCCCCTTCCACGCCGATGAGGCCGTGGTGGGCCTGATGGCCCGCCACATTGTTCGCGGGGAATGGCCGGCCTTTTTCTACGGGCAGGCCTACATGGGTAGTCTGGATGCCACCCTGGTGGCGCTGGCCTTCCGAGTGGTGGGGGAGCAAGTCCTCGCCATCCGTCTGGTGCAGATGCTGCTCTATGCCGGCACCATCGCTCTGACCATGCATCTCGCGCGCCAGATCAGCGGAGACGGCCTCGCGCCGGTCTTCGCCGGCGCTCTGATGGCGATACCGGTGGTGAATGTGACGCTCTACACAACGGTGTCTCTGGGCGGCTATGGCGAGGCGCTGCTCCTTGGGACCCTGGCGCTGCTCTGGGCTATGCAGCTCTATCGAGCGCCGGGCGGGCATTGGAACTTTCTCGGCTGGGGGGTGCTGGCAGGTCTTGCGTTTTGGGCATTCGGCATCACGCTGGTCTACAGCCTGCCGGCCGGCGTGCTGCTGCTCGCGGCGCTCCGCAAGCACCACCCCGGGAAAGCCGGCCTGTCCCGCCTCGCCGTGCTCCTGGCCGGCGGCTTGCTCGGAGCCGCCCCTTGGATCGGAGAGGCGGTCCGGCTGGGGCCGGTCGTCTTCGTCGAGGAACTGCTGGGTTCCGCAATCGCCGGGGTAGAGGGTCTGAACTGGCTGAATTCGCTCTACGCCCATCTGACGAATCTGCTGCTCTTTGGGGCCACGGCCGCAGCCGGGCTGCGGCCACCCTGGGAGGTGCGCTGGCTGGCCTGGCCGTTGCTGCCGTTTGCGGCCGCCGCCTGGCTGCTGGTGTTGGCGCACTGCTTCACGTTCCTGCGTCGTACCGGGCCAGAACGGGCAGGCGGGCTTCTCCTGCTAGGGGTGGGCGTGGCCTTATGCCTCGGCTTTCTGCTTACGCCCTTCGGGGCGGATCCATCCGGCAGATACTTTCTGCCGCTTGCCCCGGTCATGGCGGTGTTTGCCGGCGACTTCTTCAGCAAGCTGGCCGCAGCTCGAGGCCTGCGGGTGGCTGCGGCGGCCGTTGGCCTCCTGCTGGTTTTCAATCTGTGGGGCACCCTGCAGTCGGCCGGCCGCAACCCGCCCGGGATCACCACCCAGTTCAGCCCGGCCACCCGGGTGGACGCCTCAGCCATACCTTCTCTGGCGCAGTTCCTCGAGCAGGCCGGCGAAGTGCGTGGCTACAGCCACTACTGGGTGGCCTACCCGCTTTCGTTCCAGAGTGAGGAGCGAGTGGTTTTTTTGCCGCTGCTGCCCTACCGCCCCGATCTGCGGTATACGCCCCGGGACAACCGCTACCCGCCGTACAAGGGTATGGTTGAACAAAGCCAACGGGTGGCCTACATTACCACCAGGCAACCGGCCCTGGAGCAGTCCATTCGCCGCGGCCTGAGCAGCCTTGGCGTCACCTGGCAAGAGGCGCTATTGGGAGAATTCCACATCTTCTACCGACTCAGCCGGCCAGTTGGCCCGGCCCAACTAGGGCTTCCAGGGTAGAGGTGGCTGGTGAGCTTTCGCAGGCTGGTCTCGGTCATCACGCTCCTGGCGATCTTCACCATGGCGCTGCGCGCATCCGTGGCGGGCGACACATGGTGGCATCTGCGGGCCGGGAACTGGATGCTGGAGCATGGACAGATCCTGCGGGAAGACCCTTTTTCCCTCACCCGATTGGGCCAACCATGGATCTACCCGGGCTGGCTGGCCGAGATCCTGATGGCCCTGCTGTTTCAGTCGCTGGGCTACGGCGGGTTGAACCTCCTGACGGCCCTCAGCGTGCTGGCCGCTTTTCTGTTCCTGTGGAGGGTGGTGGAGGCGCCGCCGTTGGTCAAGGGCTTCGTCTTTGTGCTGGCGGCAGCGGTCTCAGGGGTCTATTGGTCGGCCCGGCCGCAGATCCTGTCCTTCGCCATGACCGGGGCATTCCTGTGGGCCCTGGAGAAGGTGCGCCGCGAGGGCCGGCGGGCGATCTGGATTCTGCCTGCTCTGATGGCATTGTGGGTGAACCTGCACGGCGGGTACTTCATCGGGCTGATCCTCCTGGGAATTGAGATCGCGAGTGCCTTGCTGGATCGCTTCGGGCCCCGGAGCTTACAGATCCCCGCCGACGACCCGTCCGGCTCCGTACTCCGCACACTCGGCCTGGGCGCGATTCTCAGCCTGCTGGCGGTCTCCCTCAACCCGAATGGGCCGTCGATGCTGCTCTACCCATTCAAGACCGTATCTATCGGAGTGCTGCGAGACTACATCCAGGAGTGGCAGTCGCCCAACTTCCACTCCTTGGAAGTGCAGCCCTTCCTATGGATGCTGTTCCTCACGTTGGTGTTCATGGGAGTCTCGCCGCAGCGGCCGAGGTGGCGGGAGATGCTCTCCGTCGTCCTCTTCGGGTACATGGGTTTCCTGGCAGCCAGGAATGTGGCGCTGTTCGGACTGACCGCGCTGCCGGCCCTTGGCCACCATGCCGGCGCCATCCTTCAGCCCTGGCTGCCTCACCCCTACCGCAGCGCCCAACTGCCCAGCGGAACTGTTCGCTTGCTGAATGCCGTACTGCTGGCGCTGGCTGGCCTGGCGGCGGTGGCCAAGGCGCTGCTCCCGATGTCGCCGGCGGTGAACGAAGAAGCGGTTCGCCGGCAGGCGCCGGTTGCGGCGGTGGACTTTCTCGCGGCAAATCAGCTCCCAGGGCCGCTGCTGAACAGCTACAACTGGGGAAGCTACGTGATCTGGCGGCTCTATCCGCAGTATCTGAGCTTCGTGGACGGCCGCACCGATCTCTTCGACGACGAAATCCTGGAGCAGTACCTGGCGCTGTGGAGGGCGGAAGCAGGCTGGGAGCAAGCCGTCCGGCGCTGGGATCTGCGGCTGGCGCTGCTAGAGCCGGATGCCCCGCTGAGCGCAGCGCTCCAGGACGCCGGCTGGACGAGGCTGTATCGAGATGAGCAGGCCATCATCCTCGCCGCCCCCGAATAGCCCACCCCCTCCGGCAGGGCGGCCCGGCCGTGCCGCCCTCGTTGGGGAAGCCCTGGCGCTGCTCCTGGTCCTGGCCGCAGCCGGCCATCTTCGATTCACCCATCTCGCCGAGAATCCGGGATGGTACAGCGACGAAGGTACGATCGCCGACATCGCCCAAAACATGGCCGAAGGCAAAATGCAGTATCTGGCCCTCGGCCGTTCCACGCTGTTGGCCGCCCGTCTCCCGCTGATGCCCGGGCTGCTTTCACTGATGCTCAGTGACTCGCAGAGCACCCTGCTGACGCTGCGGGAGATGACCGCCTCCCTGGGGGTACTCTCCACCCTGCTGCTGTATCTGTTGGTGCGCACCTCGCTCGGCACAGGCGCCCGCGCGATTGCCCTCATGGCAGGCCTGCTCCACGCCATCTATCCGTTTGCAGTGTTCTACAACCGGATCGGGTTCAGCTACAACCTGTTGACTCCCCTGCTGCTGCTGGCAGCCGGCGGTTTTTGGTTCTACCTGGATCGGGGGCGGAAGGCGGGCCTAGCGGTGGCCGCGCTTGCCATCGGACTGGGCGCGGTCACCGACCTCATGATGATCAGTTTGACGGCCCCCTTCGTGCTGGTTGCCCTGGTCCGCCGGAGGCGTGATCTGCTTTGGGGGCTGCCGCTGTTGGCCCTGCCGTTGAGCGCCTATGCCCTCGCCATGCTGATGCGGGATGCCTCGGCCTTCCTGTTCGACGTGCAGTTCACGCTGGGCCGGCTGACGGCAATCCCTTGGTGGGCCCAGTTGCCGCTGCTCACCCTCAACCTCGGCACGCTGGCCCTGACCGACCCCTGGTGGATGCCGGCCGTTATCGGGCTGCTGCTGCTCCGGCCTCCGCGTTGGCGGCTGCTGATGCTGAGCCTGCTCTTCCTGCCGTTGCTGGTCCTGGGGCGCTCCAGCGGGCTGGCGGGGTTGAGGCGCTACTCCATCAGCCCGCTCTTCCCTCTGGTGGCGCTGGGAATGGCCAATCTGGTCGCACTGGGGCTGCCCTGGATGCTGCGCTTCGCTCAACTGACGCTGCAGGAGGCGCTCGTCCGGGTCAAGTGGTTGGGCGGTTCACCCCGGTCGGACTGGCTGCGCCGCCGGCTGGTTGCCCTGGGATCGGCCGGGACGGTGTTCCTGTTGGGTCTGACGCCCCTGATCATCTCCACCGTCGACCTGGTCAACCAGGTGCAGCGGGGATTCCGCCCGGAGAACGATTGGGCCTACGTTTCGGCCCGGGACGGAGCCGCCGCGGCTGCGCTTGTCAATCAGCGGGCCGCGCCGACGGATCTGGTTCTGGCCTCGCCGGCGGTGGCCTGGGACGTGGATGCCCAAGCGGCGGACTTCCAACAGGCCCTGGCCTTCGAGGGCAAGCCCTCCATCGATTACCCTTCCGACATTCCGCCTGAGAGATTCGTCTTCGATGCCGGGTTCGATCGGGCGGCCTACATCATCGTGGATCGGATCTGGCTGGAGTGGGGGGCGGCTCACATCGAAGGCGTGGCCGACATGCTAGAGCAGCTTGGCAGCTGGCACCGAATCGGGCGGCAGGGTGACCTTCAGATCTACGCGAGGGAGCGCCCATGAGGGCGGTCAGTCGTTCACCGCTTGGGCGCGCCGTGGTTCTCCTGGTGGTGGGTGGGCTGCTGCTCGCCCTGGGGATCGCAAACTACCGCGTGGCCAGTCAGTTCCCGGGCGGCAACGACTTCCTGCCTCGTTGGGTAGGTGCGCGGGAGTGGCTGCAGCGGGGGACAAGCCCCTACGATCCGCGGGTCAGCGAGGCCGCACAGCGGATGATCTACGGCCGGCTGGCCGATCCGGCCGCCGGAGAGGATATCGCCCACTTCGCCTATCCCCTCCCGGCCATGCTCTTCTTCGGTCCCGGTGGCTTGCTTCCCTATCCGGCCGCGCGAGCGGTGTGGATGACGCTCATCGAAGTCTCCCTGCCGGTGCTGATCATCATGGGCATGGGGTTGGCACACTGGCGGCCCCCTTTGTGGCTGCAGGTAGCCCTACTGCTCTTCGCGGTGCTGTGCTATCACGGCATCCGGACGGTCGTGTTGGGTCAATTCGCAGCCATCGAGGCGGTCTTGATGGTTGGAGCGCTCCTGGCGATCCAGCGGCGGCAGGATCAGCTGGCGGGCATTCTGCTTGGCCTCTCCATCGCCAAACCGCAGATGCCGGTGTTGCTCATCCCGTTTGTGCTCCTCTGGGCAGTTCGTTCGGGGCGGACGATAGTGGCGGGCTGGGCGACTGCGACCGCCGGTCTGCTCATTGGGGCCTCGATCGCCCTGATTCCCGACTGGCCGGTGCAGTGGCTCCGCCAGCTGTTGGACTACCCGACCTACACCGTGATCGGACCGCCCATCTCCGTGCTGACAGGTCTGCTGCCCCGAGGCCAGACCGCGCTCACGCTAATCCTGTGCCTGCTGCTCCTGGCCTACCTAATCTGGGAATGGCTTCAGGCATTTGGGAAGGAAGATCGCTGGTTCCAGTGGACCGCGGCCATGACCCTCACCATCACCAACTTGATCGCGCTGCGCACTGCCACCACCAATTTCGTTGGGCTCTACCCAGCGCTCATCTTGATCTTCGCCCTGTGGCACGAGCGCTGGGGGCGACGTGGATCAGTAGTGATCTCCTTGACCTTGCTGGCCCTGCTGGTTGGCCTCTGGTCGCTCTTTGTGACTACGC
>Ga0299915_10004677_pt1 | contig 9991 bp, 8 predicted proteins | sample RVTome_13_FD_200263 | JGI IMG/M metagenome (GOLD analysis project Ga0299915, IMG submission 200263) | Soil microbial communities from uranium-contaminated site in the Upper Colorado River Basin, Wyoming, United States - RVT92D227 (version 2) ...
TATGAGTGGGATGGCATTAGCTCTTGTACTCGCAGCAGCCTTCTTACATGCGACCTGGAACTTTTTAACCAAGAAGAGTCAGGTGAAGCTCATCTTCATCTGGTGGTTTTTACTCATCAGCGGACTTTTATATTTTCCATTGTTTCTGTATTTTTGGAATCAAACCACCATTACTACCGTCGGTTGGACCTGCATCATTGCAACCATTGTATTACACGCCTTGTATTTTGGATTTCTGGGGATGGCTTACGAAGTGGGGGATTTGTCGGTGGTCTATCCTCTTGCTAGGGGGATGGGGCCTTTTCTTGTTCCATTTTTCGCAGTGGGATTGATTAAGGAACAACTTTCCTTGCTCGGTATCATTGGGATCGGGTTGATTATTTTGGGCGTTTATGTGCTTCACCTCACATCTTTTTCTCGGAGGACGTTCCTGCTGCCCTTTATTGCGGTCAAAAGTCGTTCTTCCCTGTGGGCCCTTGGCACAGGTGGAACCATTGTCTTTTATTCTCTTGTTGATAAGATAGGCGTGAGTAATGTCTATCCACCTGTATATATCTACTTGATGTTTGTAGGGGCTTTTATCCTTCTATCCCCCTATGTGTTGGTCAAGAAGCGAGTATTATTATTTGAAGAATGGCAGAAGAACAAATACACCATCTTGGCCGTCGGTTTCTTGGCATTATTTACTTATTTGCTGGTCCTCTTTGCTATGCAGATGAGTAAAGTAAGCTACATCGTGGCCCTTCGTGAGTCAGGCATCCTCTTTTCAGCCCTCTATGGAACGTTCTGGTTACGGGAAAGTCATTTTAGACAGAAAATAGTGGGAGCAATCATGATCTTTTTGGGCGTTTCTTTCATCGGTTTAAGTAAGTAGGGACTACGCTTTTCGGAAGACATCAGGGTGTTGAAGAAAGTAATGGTAAAATGCCGTGATCACCATGGCATGGTCAATCTTCCCTTTTAAAATTAGTTCAGGAATTTTAGCCAAGGGAATGAGAACCACCTCGATGTCTTCGGTCTGATCGGGCGAAGGATCCGCCACCTTGTTGATGTCTTGAGCCAAAAAAGTATAACAACGGTTATTAAAGAGCGCCGGGTTGGGATTCACGACCCCGATTTTCTTCCACTTTTTTGCCTGACAACCTGTTTCCTCTAATAATTCCCGAGCCGCTGCTTTTTTAGGAGTATCTCCAGAATCCACCAAACCTCCGGGTATCTCGAGGGTCACTTCTCTGGAACCATGGCGGTATTGCCTGATCATGACCACCTGATGATCATCGGTAAGTGGGATAATATTGATCCAGTCCCTTGATTCGATGACATAGAAGTCGTGTTCGATTCCCGTTCGGGGAGAGATGGTTGTATCCGTCCGTATGGAGAAGACACGGAAGGATCGGGCAGGTTGTGATCGAATACGTTTCCACGGTTTGATCATTGGATTCTCCTTATCTATTAAGGGAATTCTGAAGGATTTCATTCTATTTGGGTCAATAAAGTTTGTCAAATAGGATTGATTTTTTGTGACCTCATGGGATATAAAATGTTAATCCTATGGAATCACGAATTTTCCACAGACTCCTTATTTATCACACCGATTCTAAAATCTATAAGGAAATTATTTCGAAAAGATTGCCACAGTTAAAAATACACTTGGCCGCTCACACAAAGGAAGCTCTCGGTTTTGTCGAAGAGGCCGAAATTATCCTTGCGTGGCAAATCCCAGACGAGGTACTGAAGCGGGCCAAGCAATTGAAATGGTTTTCATCGATCGGAGCGGGAAATGAAGATCTTGTTAAAAACCCCTATCTCCCTGAGAACGTGATCCTTACTAAAGCAACTGTTTACGGTGAGATGATGGCTGAATATGTCTTTGCCTACCTTCTCTATTTTAGCCGAAATGTTGCCAAACATTTGAAGGATCAAAAAAAGAGGAGTTGGGATCAAGTGAGACCTAAACGATTGAGGGGGAAGGTATTAGGGATTTTGGGCTTGGGCTCCGTGGGGAAGGAAATTGCAAAAAGAGGTAAACAGTTTGGGATGACTGTCCTTGGGGTAAAAAGAGTTCCCAAACCGATGGATTATGTAGATCAGGTTTATGGGCCAGATGATCTCGGGAGGATGATTCCACTCGTAGATTACCTCATCAATGTTCTCCCGTTTACGCCAGAAACTTATCACATTCTGGGAGAAAGGGAGCTCAGCTTGATGAAAGAAGGGGCTTTTCTCTTCAGTATTGGAAGGGGAAAGACGATCGATGAGAAGGCCATTAAAAAGATCCTTCAAACTAAAAAGATTCAGGCAGTGCTCGATGTTTTTGAAAAGGAACCGCTTTCGCCGAAGAGCAAGCTCTGGGATTTGAAGAATGTGATCATCACTCCTCATGTTTCAGGCATCAACCTCCCAGAGGAAATTAGTGAAGAGTTCATTAGAAATTACGAACGCTGGGTGAGAGGAAAACCTTTAATCAGTCTGGTTGATCGAAATATAGGGTATTGATTTTTAATCCCCCTCTTTTCCCCCCTTTAGTAAAGGGGGCTAGGGGGATTTTAAAGGAGGACACCATGGGACACATCGCAGGAAAAGAAGAAATCCTTAAGCAATTGAGAAAGAGGCTGCACCAGAACCCGATCGGACTTCCAGATCATCCTTCGGTTTATGAAATTTTGTCGATATTTTTTACAGAGAAGGAAGCTGAAGTGGGTTCGAAATTTCCTTTTGGGGTAGTGCCTATTGAAGAACTTCAAAGGGTAACGGGGATGAATAAGGATGAACTTGAGGGGATCTTAAAGGGAATGATGAAGAAGGGTTTGGTGATTACTTCGAAAAAGGATCATGAGGTCAGATATATTCTTTCAATGTCCATGGTTGGATTTTTTGAGTTTACCTTTATGCGAACTACCGAATCCCTACCCATGAAGCGATTAGCGGAGCTGATACGCAATTACCGAAGCACACCGGAATGGGCTCAAGAATTTTTTTCACCGGGGACAAGTCGGGGTCGGGCTCTCCTTTACAGCGATGCCCTTCCAAAGGTTAAAAGCGAAGTTTTAAGTTTTCAAATGGCATCCGAATATATCAAAATGGCAGGGCGGGGAAGCTTGGCCAAATGCTATTGCCGCCATGAAGCATGGCATTTGGGTAAAAATTGCTCCGCACCCATTGATGATATCTGCATGACCCTGGGCAGCGCTTCCGATTTTATGGTGGAACAAGGATTTGCAAGGAGGGCTTCCGTTGAAGAGCTTTTGAATACACTGAAGAAAGCAGAGGACTTGGGATTGGTTCACATCGGAGATAATGTTCAAGAAGAAACAACCTTTATCTGTAACTGTTGCGGGTGCTGTTGCGGCTTTCTCGAAGGGATTACCCGTCACCATCTGAAGCATGCTGTAACAACCACAAATTACCTTGCCAGACTGGATCAAGAGGAATGTAATGGATGCGAAGTATGTGTGGATCATTGCCAGATTAAAGCCATCAAGATGGAGGGGGATTATCCTGTGGTGGATAAAGAGTTCTGCCTGGGATGCGGCGTCTGCGCCCACTTCTGTCCCAGCGGTGCGATAAAGATGGAAGAACGAGAGAAAAAGATCATTCCTCCAAAAAACTACAAAGAATTGATGATGCGCTTGATGCAGGAAAAGGGACGAATGTAATAGATGGAGTAGTGGAATACTAAGATAATGGAAGGATTGATCAAAATAAAAAAATTGTTAAACCCATTATTCCAAAATCCCAATATTCCATCATTCCATAAATTTATTCATATCTCTCCTCAAACATAGGGGTTTTTTTCGTAACTCTTCCCAATGCTTCAGGAGGGACGAATTCAACCTTCAAGCGAACCCGATAGAGTTGAAACATTCGCTCTTCAATCTCTTTTGCCAAATCAGGCAATTGACTCTGCTCCACACCAGGTCCGTGTTCTACTTTTATTTTTAAGGGAGGAGTGATATTTGGGGGAGGTTCTGTCAGGACGATCCGCATTGCTCCGGTGACTCTCGGGATGAAGGACATCACCACATCCCGAACGGCGATTGGAAAAGCCCCAACTCCTTCTATAAACAGACGATCACTCAACCTCCCTATGTGTTTGATCCGATTTCCAGGGCCCGGATATCCGCACTCACAGGACTTTGTAAAAACCTGAATTACATCGCCCAACCTATATTTTATCAGAGGTAGCCCTTCTCGGTCGAGGGAGGTAATCAATCCCTCCCCAATGGCACCGTCCTTCACTTCTATCGGTTTTTTTGTATCTAAATCGATCAGATCGTCTGACCAGATACTTAAATCCAATGCCACTTCATGAAGCCCCTGGTATTCGTCTGCCGTACAGGAGCTGGAAAAACCTTCGCTATTGATCATCAGATAGTCATTCCATCTTCCGCCAAAAGCTTCTTCCATCCTTTTTCGGATCGAAGGAATGGCTACTCCGGGTTCACCGCTTAAGAGGAGTTTTTTAATCCCAAGTTCTGAGACAGGTTTCCCTGTTAGTTTGGGATAGGTTTCAATGAGCGCCTCTGCAAAAGAGGGAGTGGACATCAGAACATTGGGCCGAGTCATCTTGGCATATTGCACGATTTTTTCTACAGGGGTTTCAGCGCCAAGATCTAAGCAAAGGATACCCATGTCTTGAAGTGGCGTTTTAATGATACTGCCTGCCCATCCACCACTGAGTGGAAAACAGAAGAGGATCCGATCTCCAGGCCTGAGTCCAGCTAACCAGTATCCCCGGGCTGATCCTTCATTCCATCTTTCGTAATCGTGCTGAGTAAAGGAATAAGTGAAGGTGGGAAGTCCGGTTGTCCCCCCTGTGGTCTTGGCCATGATGATCTTCTCCAGAGGACAACACAAATGGATTCCAAAAGGATGGCTAAAACGTTCAATTGATTCAAGCTGACTCTGTCTTTCATCTTCCTTGTCCATCAAGGGTGGAATCTTTCTGAAATCTTCCCAGGTTCTGATCTCCTCGGGCCGAAAACCAACGCCATCAAACTTTCGCCTGTAAAACTCAGAATGGGTATAACAATATTTTAGCTGTTTCCGTAATCTTCTGAGGCGGACCCTTTCTACCTCTTCTCTACTAAGGGTCTCCATTTTTTCATTCCATACCTTCTTCTCAAGCATTTTTTCTCCTTCCATCCTCGATCCGTTTCGAATTGGTATTTAAACAGAAGAGTAAAATCATCTCCCCCCAGATGGTTTCAATCCGGTGAAGGTAGTTTTGAGTTTCCGACCTTGGGTCATCTGATCTGATGATCTTTCCTTTTCTCCACAGGGAGGTGACGAAATTTTCAGGGGCTATCTTACCAATCCGTTTCACCGCAGGCTTCAAGAACATCATCAATTGGGTTCTGCCTGTGATAGGGACGATAGCACAACGATGCCTAAGAGTAGGAGTAGAAATAGAGAGATCGAGGGAAAAACCACCCTTCTCCTCTTCATAATCGATACTGGCCCCTTTTACCAATAGTAAGTTTTAAATGGACTTTTCTATCTCATTAATGAGCTGTATTAGATCCAAGCACTGGTGCTTTAATTTATTAAGGTTTTGCTTTTTAGATTCGGATTTAATCTTTTTGTTAGTTGGTTTAGATATTCCCGAGTTTCTATCCCCTTCCCATAACTTATTTTTGAGGTAGCCTGTTTCCAACAAGGCGATGAAATAATCTGCAATCTGGTCCGGGGTGTACATATTTTGATCTGATTTGTGCCATTTATAGATCCAATTGCACATCCCCAGGATGGCATAGGACTGTAATTTAATGTCCACTTTTTTGAAAACCCCTTTTGAAATACCGTCCTTGATGATTTCTTCAAGTATGCGATTATATTTTCTCTTTTCTTCACGAATCTTCTGATAATCTTTTTCCGGAAGCTGGTTTTCCTCACTAAAAAAGACGGAGAGCATAGGAAGATTTTTAATAATTATGTTTTTAATATGATTATGGATGATTAACCTTAACTTTTCGTCGGGTGGCAGCTCCATACGCGATATTTCATTTGTATCCATAAAGATTTTATTAAGAGCCTGAGTATAGATCATGGAAAGAAGCTCATCCTTGCTGGACACGTAATGGTAAAGCGCAGCCTTACTCACGCCCAATTCGTTGGACACATCATCAAGGGTAGTAGAACTGTAACCCTTTTTTTGAAAAAGATATGCAGCGGTATCAATGATCTTCTGTTTCCGTATGCTTTTATCTAATCCTTTAAAATTAGAACGACGATTCATTTTTTTCTCCTTACCTGGTAAAAATTTAATAAAGAATAAAAAAACTTGACAACGGGTAAGATTTCTTGTTAAGAATTCCTAATTAAACAAAGAGTAAATAAATCTTACCGATGGTTTAGTAACATAAGTAACCATTAAAGTCAATTTAGAAGTAATACATTCCACGTGCATCCCAAACAGGAGGGGGTAAAAATGGCTCCAATAGATAAACCCGACGTAGAAAATACCATGGAGGTGAATTGGGATAATTATTTGAAGGCCTATTATGAGAAGCCCAGAAGTGTCAAGACTTGGTCTGGGTACGAAGCAAAGGAGATCTACGGCCCAAAGGATAGGGTTGGGAAGGATTACGAAGAATGGATCGCGGACGCCGGACAATATCCGTATACCCGGGGGATCCATCCCAATATGTTCCGGGGCCGTTACTGGACCCGACGCGAGGTGATCGGCATTGGCTCCCCGGCTGATACTCACGAACGTTTAAAGGTCCTTACAGATCACGGTGGCTCAGGCCTGAACACCATTGCCGACATCACCTACGAGATGGGTCTCGATGCAGATCATCCTTGGGCTATGAATGAAGTGGGCCTGACTGGCGTTAACATCTCCCATATCCGAGATATGGAGACCCTAACCAAGGGAATTCCTTTGGACAAGGTAAGCTGGTCGCTCATTACGGCCTCCCCTGTCGCCTCTGTGACCATGGCCCAATATATTGCTGTAGCCCAGAACCGGCAATATGATATCAGGGAACTTCGGGGTTCCGTCCAAAACGACCCAATCCATTTCCGCTACTGTGGGTTCCGGCCCGCCTGCCCTCTCGATCTTTCGATTCGTCTTGGCTGCGATGTGATGGAGTATTGCACCCGAAACATGCCCAAGTGGTATTACACCACGGTGAACCTGTATGACCTCAGGGAGCAGGGAATTACTGCTCCCCAGGAAGTGGCCTTTGGTTTCGGAATCGCCATAATCTATATCGATGAACTAATTCGCCGAGGTCTTTCGATAGATGAATTTGCCCCTCGTTTTACTTTCTATGTCTCAAGCCATATTGACCTCTTTGAGGAGGTGGCGAAGATCCGTGCTGCCCGCAGGCTCTGGGCCCGCCTCGTGAAGGAGAAATACGGAGCAAAAGACCCACGATCAATGCAGTTTCGTTTCGCTGTCCATACAGCTGGCTGTTCTCTCGTCCCCCAGCAGCCCCTCAATAATATTGTTCGCATTTCCTATGAGGCCCTGGCAGCGGTCCTGGCAGGTGTGCAATCACTTCATTGTTGTTCCTACGACGAGCCTATCTGCTTACCTACGGAGAAGGGACACCTGCAGGCCCTTCGGACCCAACAGATCCTGGCCTACGAGACCGGGGTATGCAATGTGGCAGACCCTCTCGGTGGTTCCTATTATGTGGAAACGTTGACGGATAAGATTGAGGAGGAGGTACTCAAAATCATGAATCAGGTCGACAACGTGGGAGGAATGGAGGAAGCGATCCGCACCGAATGGCTTGATCGAGAGTTTGAAAGGGCGGCACTCCAGTACCAGAAGGAGATAGACGGGGGTGAACGACTCGTCGTCGGCGTAAATATCTTAACCACCGAACCGGAGACACAAACTCCATTAGGAGTACAGCGCATCCACTCGGAGTCCGCAAAGAGACAGATTGAGGAGACTCGGGAACTGAAGTGCAACCGGAATCCCAAACTGCTCAAGGACTCTATAAAGCGCCTACGGGAGGATGCCGGGGAGAGGCGAAATGTTATCCCCGCCATGGTCGAGGCCACCAAAGCCTATGCAACGACAGGGGAGCTGATGGGGACCGTGAGAATGGCGATGGGTTATTCCTATGATCCCATGAACATCCTCCAATCACCCTTTTAATGGAGGTAGCATCTCAAGAATGTTCATGGCCCTCACTACAACATTGAAAGGTCTGCATTACGGGGAGGTAGTGATAAGAGAGTAAAAGAGAGGCAGAGTAAACATGGCGGGTCAGAAAAAGATCAAGGTGATAATATCCAAGGTAGGGCTGGACGGCCATGACCGAGGGGCCAAGGTGGTCTCTTCACTCTTAAAAGAGGCAGGGATGGAGGTAGTCTACCTCGGGATGTACCACATGCCGGAAGACATCATCCAGGCGGCTATCGACGAGGATGCCAACGTGATCGGTTTAAGCTTCCTCTCAGGCGAGCACCTAACGTTTACCCCCAAGGTCATTGAGGAAATGAAGAAAAAGGGTCTTGATGATGTGCTTCTCATTGCTGGAGGAGTTATCCCCCCAGAGGACATTCCAACCCTAAAAAAGATGGGGATTAACGAGATTTTCGTGGCAGGCTCGCTGACAAAGCCCATTGTAAAGTATATCCAGTCCCATGCCAGCAAGTAGGCAGGGGAATATAAGACAATCGTGTCCCACGCAGAAAAAAACATCGAAGAGACCGTCCAGAAGATCTTCGCTGGGGATCGGAGAACAGCAGCGCGACTGATTACCCGATTGGAAGATGGTGACGAAGGGTGTAGGGAAGTGATGAAGCGTCTCTTCCCTCGCACAGGCCACGCCATTACCATCGGAGTGACCGGGGCTGGTGGTGTGGGAAAATCGAGTCTTCTCAATTACCTCATCGAGAGCTTCCGACAGATGGGCAAGCGCGTTGGAGTCATTGCCGTGGACCCGAGCAGCCCTTTCTCTGGTGGGGCTTTCTTGGGCGATCGCATCCGGATTCAGCGCCATAGCATGGACGATGGGGTTTATATCCGGAGCATGGCATCGCGGGGTTACCTGGGGGGTCTTGCTCGTTCAACATCGGAAGTAATCCGCGTCATGGAGGCCATGGGGTTTGAGACGATCATGGTGGAGACCTTAGGTGCAGGCCAGGACGAGGTTGATGTGATCCGTTTGGTCCAGACCTGCCTCTTGGTAATCACCCCTGCCATGGGAGATGAAATTCAGGCCCTAAAGGCAGGGATTATGGAGATTGGAGATATCTTCGTGCTCAACAAGTCGGACCTCGACGGAGCCATCCAGACCCTTCGGAGCATTGAGGCCGCTCTCATGTTGAAACCTATTCAAGAAGGAAGATGGCGGCCAAGGCTCGTCTCGACCGTGGCCACTACAGGAGAGGGGATCGATGATCTGATGAAAGAAATCCTTGCACACCAGGGCTATCTACACAACAACGATGCTATAGAACGGGCAGCCTTCCAGCGGGTGGAGCAGGAACTCGGCCTCATCTTCAAAGATGAACTGGAGCGGGTCATCTTCAAAGGCCTCAAAGGGTCTGGGAAGAAAAGGCGTTACATCCGGAGCATTATCGATGGGAAGTCCGACCCTTACACAGTCATCGAGGAGATCCTGGAAATTTTTCTGCGAAAGAGATGACGGGAAGGCGGTTGGGAAAAAATCTGAAAGGCAAGACTTAAAAAATAAGGACAGAGGAGATTCTCTGAACGGAGTGGTTCATCCTACCGATTGTCAGAGCTATTCGGAGGCCTTCAGGAAAATCAAGATATAAAATATAAGAATAAAGGTTGAAATTTGACATCCATAATTTTCAGGGTTCGATCTCTCCTTGAGCTTACTTTACGGAAGTCCGATGTTTAGGAATCTTCTAACTATAAGAGAGCAGTTAAAAAAATTTCTTCTAGAAAACCTTTAGCAACATCGTCTTTTAAAATTACCTCCCGTCTTCCCAGATTGTCTGCATTTCTATAAAATACCAAGAGAAAAAATCCAGAACTTTTTGTCCCCCTATG
>Ga0299915_10004678_pt1 | contig 9989 bp, 1 predicted proteins | sample RVTome_13_FD_200263 | JGI IMG/M metagenome (GOLD analysis project Ga0299915, IMG submission 200263) | Soil microbial communities from uranium-contaminated site in the Upper Colorado River Basin, Wyoming, United States - RVT92D227 (version 2) ...
CGGGTGTCGCACAGAAGAGCGGGGCGAAGCTCGAGGGCGTCGTTCGCGATGCGCAGGGCCTGGTGAGAGCCGGCGTCTTGGTAGTCGCAACGCACCAGCTGACCAGCGTCTCGACGGAGACGTACAGCAATGAGGCGGGCCTGTATGTTTTGCCCCTCCTGTCGCCCGGGCCCTACACGGTCACTGTTGAACTATCCGGATTCAAAAAAACCAGCCTCAAGGACTTCCGGCTTGAAGTGGCTTCGACCAAGACAGCCAATTTCGAGCTTCAAATCGGCGAGATCGCCGAGATGGTTTCAATAGCGGCCGAGAGCGTGCAGCAGGTTCAGTTCAGCACTACAGACCTCGGAAACGTCATCTCTTCCAAACAGCTGCGCGAGCTGCCCGTTCTCAGCCGCCGGGCGCTCGACCTGGTGATGATGGAGCCGGGTATGTCGGGATTGTCGGCGACGGGCGCAAGGTCGGGATTCAACTCGCTGTCGATGGACGGGGTGGAGATCACCAGCAGCGAGCTGGGAACCTCCTCGGCGCTATCGATCGCGACCGATGTGACGCCGGTGGTGGACGCGATCGAGGAGTTGCGGGTGATCACCGGGAACCCGAGCGCGGAGTACGGCCGCGAAACAGGCTTCAAGGTGGAGATTGCGACGAGATCGGGCGCCAACGACGTGCATGGGAGCGCCTATGAATATTTCCGCGGCCGGATTCTCAATGCCAACGGGTTCTGGAACAACGCCAATCTCCTGACGGCGGAGCGCCGGCCGCTGACAGGGCATCTGTTCGGCGCAACCATCGGCGGGCCGGTCTCTATCCCGGGAATCTATAACGGCAAGAGCAGGACGTTCTTCTTCTTCAATTACGATGCGAAGCGGCAGAGCCAGGGTCTTAACGTCACCCGCAGCGTTTTGACCAAGGAGATGCGCCAGGGGCTGTATCGGTTCATCACGCCGAACGTTACCAAGAATCCAGACACGGGGGCCTCGCTGACGCGAAACGAACGCGTGGTAGTGAATCCGCGGACGGGCGAGATCCGGCCCGGCGTGGTGGGGATCCAGACGCTGGACATGATCGATGCGGACAAAAAGTACTACGACGGCATCGGGGCTGACCAGACGGGTCTGACCAAGATGCTGACGGATATGACCCCGCTGCCGAATGAATTTTCGGTTGAGTTCGGCGCCGGCGACGGGCTGAACACGGCCGGCTATCGCTGGCGCGCGCCCGCTGACCAGTATAATGACCTTTACACCCTCAAGATCGATCACAGGTTGGCGGTGAATCACAGGCTGTCGCTCCGCATGAACTGGGGGCGTGTGGACGCTTACGGCGACACGGTCAACGGTTACTACAAACCGTTTCCCTCGAGCGCCTATAACCCGCCGCGCCTGGAGGCTCAGAGCGGTTTCTCTTTCAGTTTCATCAGCCGGCTGAAGCCGAAGCTGACGAACGAATTCCGCATTGGGATGTCGCGCAACCGGCGCGAGTTTCCCGACGCCCTGGGGGCGCCCGAAACCCTGACCATCAGCATGCCGACGACCAACCCGATTTACTGGCGTGAGCTGTTTGTGAGCGCCAGACGGACGGAGCAGTTGACGGACAACATGACGTGGGTAAAGGGCAAACACGCGATAAGATTCGGCTTTACGGCGCATCGCACGCCGCTCAACAGGAACTCCGGCTCGCTGAACATCGGCACGAATTTCTATGCTGGAACTTCCGGTTCCGGCGGCGCCCAGGTAAACATACCGCAGCTGTTCGGCAATCCGAGCGGTTCCAACCCCGTTCCAAGCAATGACCGGCTGACTGCCGGGCAGTTGTTCAACTGGACGACCGGCCGCTTCGGCGCTTCGTGGACCACCTACAATGCCATCTCGACCGATGAATTCGGCCCTATCGGGACCGGCAAAGAGCGGGATTTCCGCGCGAACGACTACGGGCTTTTTTTCCAGGACGACTGGAAGATCATGCCCAGGCTTACATTGAACCTGGGCGTGCGCTGGGACTTCTTCCCGGCGCCGTACGAGGTCAACAGCTTCTTTGTGGCGCCGGACCGGAGCATGATCGCGCCGCAGCTGGATCCGACCATTGTGCCTCCGCCGGTGGGCTTTGTGGCGGTGGGGCCGAAGTACGGGACGCAGATATTCAACAACGACTGGAACAACTTCGCTCCGGTCGTCGGCTTCAGCTGGGATCCGTTCGGGGACAACAAGACGGCGATCCGGGCGTCGTACCGGATTTCTTACGATCATATCCTCAGCGCGACTTTGGCAGATGTGGAAGCCACGGCGCCGGGATTGACCTATAGACCATCGACCAATGCCGACACCCTGGAGCGGGAATTGGGGCTGCTCAACGTTTTCGGCCAGCAGCGCAACCCGCGACTGATCGACTTGGCGCCGACTCGAACCTATGCCGGCGTGTCGGTAGGGGCGGGGAGCGTGAACCTGGGCTCCATCCTGGACATTCGGAGCACGCTGAAACCGTTGCAGCCGATCCCGAACACGCGCAACAGCATATCGCCCGGCCAGTTTGAGGAGAACCTGGTGAATCCATACTCCCAGAGCTGGTCGTTCGGGATTCAGCGGGAATTGATGCGCAACACGATCGTGGAAGTGCGCTACGCGGGGCGGAAGGGGACCAAGGAATTCGCCGGTCTGCCTTCGAACCAGTTCCGAGCCCCGGAAGAACTCATCCAGGGTGTGCGCGAGCTGCAGGGACTGCTGGACCTGACCTATGCGCAGGCTTACGCCAAAGCGGGCTTGCCGCTTCCGTCGGGTGTGGTTTCGACCGCGCTGACGCGGATATCGGACTTTTACGGGTCGACGCCGAATAACAGCGCGACCAACATCAGCCAGTGGACTCCGGGCCGGCTGGCGCGCGTCAGGCCGAAGTCGCAGATATTGTATGGCTTTATGCTGGCGGGTAACAACACCTTTGACAGCAACATCGAAACATACATGAGAGACAACAACCTGCCGGACACGCTGGCTCAGTTTGACTCGAGCGGCCCTTATTATGGCAATGCGTTCCTGCTCTCGGCGGGATTCAAGCCGGTGCCGGCCGGGACGGACTCGCGCGGGTGGCTGCCCACGGCCGTCGGGCTGGCAGACAACACCTTGCGTCCCAACACACAGTTTTTAAACGGCCCGCGTTTGACCTCCAACGCGGCCTACTCCAGCTACCACGGCATGATGGCGATCTTCCGCCGGCGTTTTTTCAACGGGCTGCAGGCGGAATTCAACTACACGCTGAGCAAGAATATCGATCTCACGGGGACCAGTAATCCGGTCGGCCTGAGCGTGCGTGATTTCTTCCAGCGGGATGCAGACAAGTCCGTTTCAGGCAACGACACGACGCATGACGTGGACTATAATTTTATCTACGAACTGCCGTTCGGGCCTGGAAAACGGCTCGGCCGCGGCACATCGGGCTGGCTGGCGAAGCTGATCGGGGGCTGGCAGGTGAGCGCCATCGGCGGCTTCTACACCGGCGGTGCGATGTATGCCTATTACGGAAACACCAACAGCGGGTTCCAGAGCAACGACGTCCCCGACGTCAAATCCGACGTTACAATGAAGAGCCTGACCGGCAAGGTCTACCTCAGCGAACTGAGGCAGTTCTATTACTTCACGCCTTCTCACATGGACGAGATCAAGGGGATGTTCCAGAAATCCCAGCTCGGCACGATCGGCAATGCTCCGCGCGACTGGATCCGTGGTCCCGGGGGCTGGGATCTGGATCTGGGCGCCACCAAGAACCTCTACTTCACGGAAACCATGTACATGCAGTTCCGCGGGGAGTTCTACAACGCGTTCAACCACATGAATCCGGGCGATCCGAACCTCAACATGGAGTCGACGAGCTTCGGCCGGATCACCAGCGGCAGCGGCGGCCGGGTGATTCAGATCGCCGCGAAGTTCTTCTTCTAATCAGCTGTCAGCAGTCAGCTATCAGCATTCAGCTGTCAGCATTCAGCTGTCAGCATTCAGCTATCAGCAGTCAGCTTTCAGCTCGTCGGTGAAAACGCACTGCTTGCCGGCTATCAGGGCGTGCTGAATGCTGATAGCTGACAGCTTGGCCGCCATTCGATTCAAAAAGACACGTAACTGCCGGCAGTGTTATTCACGAACGGCTTGCATTATGCCTCGCTCAGGGATAGACTTTGCATGATAGCATTTCGTGTCATCCCTGGCATTTGAACGGAAGGGGAAAAGGGGTGTGTTTTATGGGTTGTGCCGCCTCTTTAACCCATTTGCAGGAGGATTCGAACTTTCGATTCCCCAAGTCCTTGAATCGGGGGCTTCTGCATCAATTCGCCAAAACCATCTACGTAGGAGATAGAACGTGATGTCATTGTTGCGTAAGAAACAACTGACTATGTGCTGCCTCGCCGTTGCATTCCTGCTGGCGTGCAATTTGGTCATAGCGCAGCAGAGCGGGGCGAAGCTCGAGGGCGTGGTCCGCGATGCGCAGGGCCTGGTGATACCGGGTGTCATGGTGGTCGCGATGCACCAGCTGACCAACGTCTCGACGGAGACATACACCAGTGAAGCGGGCCTGTATGTTTTCCCGTACCTATCGCCGGGGCTATACACGGTTACCGCTGAGCTTTCCGGCTTCAAGAAAGCCAGCGTCAAGGACTTCCAGCTGGAAGTGGCCTCGACCAAGACGGCCAACTTCACGCTCGCAATCGGCGAAATCACCGAGACCGTTTCGGTGACGGCGCAGAGCGTGCAGCAGATTCAGCTGAGCACCTCGGACCTGGGGAACGTTATCTCTTCGAAGCAGATTCTCGAGCTTCCCATCATGAGCCGCCGGGCGATCGACCTGGTCATGATGGAGCCGGGGATGTCCGGATTGTCGGCGATGGGGGCGAGATCGGGCTTCAACTCGCTGTCGATGGACGGGGTGGAGATCACCAGCAGCGAGTTGGGGACTTCGTCAACGCTCTCGATTGCGACCGATGTGACGCCGGTGGTGGACACGATCGAGGAGTTTCGGGTGATCACCGGAAACCCGAGCGCGGAGTACGGCCGCGAATCGGGTTTCAAAGTGGAGATTGCAACCAAATCGGGCGCCAATGAGCTCCACGGGAGCGTCTATGAATTTTTCCGCGGCCGGATTCTGAACGCCAACGGCTTCTGGAGCAACGCCAATCCGCTGACGGCGGAGCGCCGCTCGCTGACGCGCCACCTGTACGGCGGGACCATCGGCGGGCCGGTAATGATACCGTGGATTTACAACGGCAAAAACCGGACGTTTTTCTTTTTCAACTACGATGCGACGCGGCAGAGCCAGGACGTCAACCTCACCCGCAGCGTTCTGACCAAGGAGATGCGGCAGGGGCTTTACCGGTTCATTACGCCCAATGTTACGAAGAATCCCGACACCGGCGCGTTTCTGACGCAGAACGAGCGGGTGGTGGTGGATCCTCGGACCGGGAACATCCGGCCCGGGGTGGTGGGGATCCAGCCGCTGGACATGATCAATAACGACAAGCTCTATTATGACGGCATCGGAGCGGACCAGACGGGTCTGATCAAGAAGCTGACGGATATGACGCCGCTGCCCAATGAATTTTCGGTTGAGTTCGGCACGGGCGACGGGCTGAACACCGCCGGATACCGCTGGCGCGCGCCGGCCTATCAGTACAACGATCTTTTCACATTGAAGATCGACCACACGGTCACTCAGAATCACACGCTGTCGTTCCGCGCCAATTGGGGCAATGTCGACGCCCACGGCGACACGGTCAACGATACCTACAAACCGTTTCCGGCGAGCACGTATAACCCGCAGCGCCTGGAGGCTCAGAGCGGTTTTTCTTTCAGTTTCATCAGCCGGTTGAAGCCGACGTTGACGAACGAATTCCGCATTGGGCTGACGCGCAACAAGCGGGAATTTCCGCAAACGATCTCGGTGCCCGGAACCCTGACGATCAGCATGCCGACGACGAATCCGGTATACTGGCGCAACCTGTTCATCAGCGCGCGCCAGACGGAGCAGCTGACGGATAATGTCACGTGGGTCAAGGGAAAGCACGCGATCCGCTTCGGCTACACGATGCACTACCTGCCGCTCAACCGGAACAGCAGCGCCCTGAACATCGGCACGGACTTTTCGGCTTCGACGTCCAGCCTGGGCGGATCCCTGGTGAACCTCTCGCAGTTGTTCGGCGGCATTGCCATTCCTATCCCAAGCGCAAACCAGACCGGGGCCGGCCAGCTGTTCAACTGGGTCACCGGCCGTTTCGGCGCCACATGGGCGAACTTCTATGCCGCCACGGATGATGAATTTGGCCCGCTCGGGACCGGCCGCAACCGCGGTTTCCGCTCGAAGGACTACGGACTTTTCTTCCAGGATGACTGGAAGATCATGCCCAGGCTGACGCTGAACCTTGGTGTCCGCTGGGACTTCTTCCCGGCGCCATATGAAGTCAACAGCTTCTTTGTGCTGCCGGACCGGAGCCTGATCGCACCGCAGCTCGATCCGACGCTGCCGAGTCCGCCGGTCGGCTTTGTCCCGGTGGGGCCGAAGTACGGGACCAAGATATTCAACAACGACCTGAACAACTTTGCTCCGGTCGTCGGTTTTTCCTGGGATCCGTTCGGGGACAACAAGACAGCGATCCGGGCTTCCTACCGGATCTCGTACGATCATTTTCTCAGCACCACGCTTGGAGATGTAGAGTCTTCGATTCCCGGCCTGTACGCTGAGGGCTCTACGAACGCCGAAACCATGGCGCGGACTCTGGGGCTGGTGAACGCATTCGGCCTGCAAAGGAATCCGCGGCTGATCGATCTTTTACCGATTTATACCTATATTGATACCCATGTAGGATCGGGAAAGGTGGATCTGCGATCGTGGGTAGACGTTACCAAAACCCAGAAGCCCCTGGCGCCGATTCCGAACACGCGCCAGAGCCTGTCGCCCGGGCAGTTTGAGGAGAACCTGGTGAACCCATACTCCCAGAGCTGGTCGTTCGGCATCCAGCGGGAGATCATGCGCAACACTGTGGTGGAGGCCCGGTACGTGGGGCGGAAGGGGACGAAGGAATATGCGGGTTTGTCTTCGAACCAGTTCCGCGCGCCGGCCGAGCTGATCCAGGGCCTGCGCGATCTCCAGGGACTGCTGAACATGACCTACGCGCAAGCGTATGCGAAGGCGGTCTTGCCGATTCCGTCGGGCGTCAATCCGGACGCGCTGACGGTGATAAAGGACTTTTACGGGTCAACGCTGAACAACAGCGCGACCAACATCAGCCAGTGGACTCCTGGTCGGCTGCAAAGCATCAAGCCGGCTTCGCAGATTCTGTTCAATTTCATGCTCGCGGGGAACAATACGTTCGACTCGAGCATCGAAACCAACATGAGGAACAACAACCTGCCGACCACGCTGGGCCAGATGGACGCGAGCGGTCCCTATTACGGGAACTCGTTCCTGATCTCGGCGGGATTCAAGCCGGTGCCGACGGGGACGGACTCGCGCGGGTGGCTGCCGCAGGCGATCGGGCTGGCGGACAACACCTTCCGTCCGAACCCGCAATTCCTGAACGGACCGCGTCTGACTTCCAACGCGGCCTACTCCAACTATCACGGCATGATGGCGATCTTTCGCCGGCGCTTTTTCAATGGGTTGCAGGCGGAGTTCAACTATACGCTGAGCAAAAACATCGACATCACCGGGACCAACAATCCGGTCGGTCTCAGTGTGCGCGATTTCTTCCAGCGGAATGCGGATAAGAGCATTTCGGGGAACGACACCACGCATGATGTCGAATACAACGCTATTTATGAGCTGCCGTTTGGGCCGGGGAAGTGGCTTGGGAGCGGCACGTCGGGCTGGCTGGCCAAGCTGATCGGCGGCTGGCAGGTAAGCGCCATCGGCGGCTTCTACACCGGCGGCGCCACCTATGCCTACTATGGAAACAACAGCAGCGGCTACCAGAGCAACGATGTGCCTGATGTCAAACCCAGCGTTACGATGACGAGCAAAACAGGGAAAGTCTATCTCAACGATCTCAGGCAGTTCTATTACTTTACGCCGACTGAGATGGATGAGATCAAGGGTATGTTCCAGAAATCTCAGCTCGGCACGATCGGGAACGCTCCGCGCGACTGGATCCGCAGCACCGGAGGGTGGGACCTGGACCTTGGGGCCACCAAGAACCTCTACTTCACGGAGAGCGTTTACATGCAGTTCCGCGGAGAGTTCTACAACGCGTTCAACCACATGAATCCGGGCGGCCCGAATACCAACATGGAGTCGACGAGCTTCGGCCGGATCACAGGCGGCAGCGGCGGCCGGGTGATTCAGATCGCGATGAAGTTTTTCTTCTGATCAGCTGTCAGCTATCAGCTCTCAGCTGTCGGCTTTGGGGCGGTCCAACCTGGACCGCCCCTTTTGCTTCATGGATGACAAAATCCGTGAAATCCGTGGCAATATTGCAGCTTAACTATGGGAAAATCCAAGCCACAGAAAACGCCGGCTGGGCTTTGGGGTGCCCTCCTCATCCTGGGGGTGGGTTTTGCTATATATGCCAACAGCCTCAAGAACGATTTCGTCCTGGACGACTTTCAGGTGGTGGTTTCGAATCCCCTCGTCACCGGCGAGGGGAGCATAGTTGATGTCTTCAAGTCGGATTACTGGGCCCATCGGTTCGCCTCGGATCTTTACCGGCCCCTGAGCATCCTGTCGCTGCGGATCGACTACCTGCTCTGGGGCCTGGAGCCCGCCGGATACCGTTTTACCAACATCGCACTGCACGCCCTGACATCCCTGCTTGCCTATGCAGCTCTCCTGCTGCTGCTCAGGAGCAGGGCGGCGGCGCTTTTGGGTGCCCTCCTCTATGCCTGCCACCCCATCCACGTGGAGGCCGTCGTCCCCGCCGTGGGACGCTCGGAATGCCTTTCCGGGGCCCTGATTGCCGCCGCTCTTCTGCTCTATTTGCGGAATGCCGGGAAAGGAAGCGCCTGGGGCCTCGGTCTCTCGATGCTGAGTTTCTTCCTGGCCACGCTGAGCAAGGAATCAGCCCTGGTTTTTCCCCTGGTGCTGGTCGCACTCGAGCTGGTGTTCCCGACCGGCGACAGAAAGGCCCGCTACTTCAGACTTCTGCCCTATGCCGGCGCTGCAGCGGCTTCGTTCGGCCTGCGTGTGTGGATGCTGGGAGCAAACGCCATCGGCGGAGCTCCCGTTGCGTTCATCGATAATCCGGCCGCCGGGCTGGGCTTCACTGGCCGGCTCCTGACCGCGGTTGAAGTAACGGCTCGATACCTCAAGCTCCTGGTTTTCCCGGCGGTGCTGTCGGCCGATTATTCTTATGCCCAGGTGCGTCCGGTGGAGACACCGTGGTCGGCGGAGTTTCTGGGTGCAGCGGCGACGCTCCTGCTTGCAGCTGCAGCTGCGGTCGGGCTGCGCCGCCGGGCGCCCGAAGTGTCGTTCGGCTTACTGTGGTTCGCCGTTACTTATGTTCCAGCCTCCAATGTGCTCATTCCGACGGGCGCCATCATGGCTGAACGGTTGATGCATGTGCCGTCGCTGGGATTGTGCCTGGCCGCCGGGGGACTTGCCGGGCGGCTGTGGGAGCGCAGGGTACAATCCGGGCGGGCCCTGGCCGGCATTGCCGCGGCTGCCCTTGCGGGGATATTCGGCGTTCGCACCATTGTACGCAATGCGGATTTCAGGGATAACGCCACGTTGTTTGCCGCCACCGTGAAGACCTCTCCGGACAGCGTCAGGATGCGGCTGTTCTACGGCGATCACCTGTCCAAGAGCGGCGAGTTCAAGGAAGCGCAGGCGCACTTCGATGCGGCTGCGGCGCTGCTGCCCGATTACGGGCCGATGCAGCTCTTTCTGGGCGGCCACCTGGGTCGCATGGGACGTTACGACGAGGCGGTCGTGCGCTTCCGCAGGGCAGCTGAACTGAATCCGGACCTCCCGGATGCCCGGCAGGGTCTAGGCAACGCATTGCGCATGGCCGGGCGAATTCA
>Ga0299915_10004679_pt1 | contig 9989 bp, 10 predicted proteins | sample RVTome_13_FD_200263 | JGI IMG/M metagenome (GOLD analysis project Ga0299915, IMG submission 200263) | Soil microbial communities from uranium-contaminated site in the Upper Colorado River Basin, Wyoming, United States - RVT92D227 (version 2) ...
CCGGCGGGCAATATTGGGCGAGTCACAGCGAATCGGGCAAAATCTTAAGGCACTGGCAGTCTGTACAAATCATCTTCATATAGCGGCGCGGCCCTGTGATAAGTCAATAGAACGTATTGTCAGTATGTATAAAAGCGTGGCCACTCGCTTCCTGCGGTCTGTTGGCAGGTCAGGACCAATTTGGACGCTGGTTTCGACAAACGGTTCTGTTTTACCGAAGCCGACTTGGCCAGAAAAATTGAATACATACAAAATCACAACGATTAGCCCCGTTGCTTGCGACGGGGATTGTAACTTCGGTTTTCCCCTGCCGCGAGCGGTGCCCCCGCCCCAAGGAGCGGGGCTAAACGACCCCTGCTGTGAGCTGCATACCCTACAGGAAAAATTTGGCCGGCATGTATGATACAAAGAATATGGCGGCCGGTATTTCGACCTAATATAGTGGTTTTGGGCTGAGGTTTTTTGGGTTTGCGGAATTGGCTCTCCATACACTTCGCGAACCTTTTTTCCTCAACCCTTTTATCAAGAGTGATGTGATGTCTGTCGGCAAGTTTCAGGAGTCGGCTGGGTAGAGCAGGTTATGCTGCCGATTGCTCTGGAAATCATATAATACGTAGCTGTGCGGGTCACAGGCAAGAAGTGGATCCGGTAGAGTATTCACATGTGTGCGTTCTACATAAGTTGCAGGGTTGAGAATCACGTTAATCGCTCGAAGTCCATCTGCACTCCGGAATGATGGCAGTCCAATCCCGATGAAAAGCTGGACGGCTGTCCGTCTCTGTATCCTTTCATTGTTATGTCACGAAAGCCCATAATGGCCAGGTTTAAGAAAGTGCCGGCGGCCTTAAATTTCTTTGCGCAGGAACAGCCAAACCCAGCCATGCCGTTCGTACTCAGGCGGCAGCTTCGAACGCAGCTCTGTCATGCGCTTGCGAACCCCCTCCAGTTCTTTCTGGACCTGCTCGATTTCCTCTGTTGTTTTCACCCGTGAGGGGCCATGTAGTTTTTGCAGTAGTTCTGAGTGGTGTTTTTGGAGGGGTTCCAGCTCTTTGCGGGTCCGTTCTTGTTCGGTTTTTTCCTCGGACGTTGGTTCGGGCAGGTTGGGCTTTTGGGCGGCAAAATCACCGACGAGCAGATCAAGCCGGCCGTCACCATTCCAATCGGTGACACAGATTTTCGACCTCGTTCCCCGGCGGACATCTTTCGGAGCCTCGGATCCACTCGCCTTCTCGCCAGGCGGTACGAGCTGAATGGCCGCAGCCAGCTCAGGGGATGTGGCAGAGCCTGTGTTGCGGTATAGCAGGACACTGCCGTCGTCGGCGCCAACGAGCAGGTCAAGATCGCCGTCGCCGTCCCAGTCGGCGGTACACGGCCCGGCTCGGCTCTTGCCGCTAAGCGGCCGGCCGCCGACCTGGAGTTGTTGTTCCTTGCCAAAGGCATATGACTCCGGCGTTCCCTCGTTGGGGACGAGATAGACCCCGCCGCGTATATTGCCGATAATCAGGTCATAGTCCCCATCACCGTCCCAGTCAACAGGATGGGCGGCGGAAGCCGTTCCTGTAATCGCGACCGGCTTCTCCGGCGTACTCTCGATTCGTTGGCCACGGTAGTCGACGAATGTCCCTTCGTTGGTATGCTCGAACTCGGCGCTTCCGGCGATCAGAATCATAGTTCCACGCTGTTCTTGGTCTCCAATGGGGAGGAAGAAATTCTTTTCCTCTCGGATCCCACCGCCAATGTTGATAATCTCGCCGTCCTTGTATTTGAGCATTTCGGGTGCCGTGAATGTATGATCCGGCCCGCCCTTAAACAGGAAAATCTCACCGGGCCAGGAGCCGGAGAGAACGTCCATGTAACCATCGTGGTTCAAATCCACAACATGTGGACCAAATCCGATGCATCAGCCGCTGGGCACGCGGCCGTCCTCTTTTCCCTCCTTGAATTTCACGCCGGCCGCCAGTCTGGGCTCTGAATTCGTTCCCTCATTGCGGTAGATCCAGAGCAGCCCATCTCCAAACTGACCGACCAGCAAATCCTTGATTCCATCGCCGTCAAAGTCGCAGACGAACGGTGCGGCATGGCCTATCTCCGTATCGATCGGCTTGCCGGCGGCCTCAAGCCTGACTGGCGGCTTTAACTCGGGCGATAAGCCGCCAGTCTCCATAGGAATCAATCCCGTCAAAATTAGAATAAGTGCTCTCAACATAATAAACCTTCGCTTATATCGCGTCTTTATTTGCCAATAAGTGTCATAATACCTCATTATATCGTTCCCGTAAAAAAACACAAAGGGGTATCTTTCGCCAACGCAACAGGAGCAGGGGGGCGACCAAATCGTGCAGCGAGAAAACCTTGCCGTTTGCCGTGTGTCACGATATGATAGACTTGGGTTCTACAAGTGTCGGAACTGATTATGGCACAACGGATGAAAAAAGAAGACGCCCATGAGATCGTCAATCGGATGCTGGAGAATGCGACGTGGGATGACCTTATCAATGAAATCTACGTTCGCCAGGTCATCGAGCAAGGTTTGGCTGACAGTAAGGCAGGGCGAACCACAGCCGTGGCAGAGGTCAGGAAAAGGTACGGTCTCACCTGATTGATTAGAATACCGCACGGGCAGAAGGCCATCCTACCTTGCCATGTTACGGCCTTATTGAGCCTGCGCGGCAAGCCACTGTTGGCAGAAGGCGACCAGATCTTGCTCATCAATTCTGTTATCATCAACCAAATCCGCTTCGAGTGGCTTTTCGTCTTTGTGCCATTCACCGGCCAGAACGCAATAATCGAGAAAGTTGACAAATCCGTCGCCAGTGAAGTCTGCGGAGCCGACGATTGGTCCGATTTCGGCGAAGATGCCGTATCGTGAGCTGTCTTGGCCGTCACTTTGCCAGATGGCGACAAATTGGCCAATTTGGCCCATAGCGACAGCCGGATTTCTCTGGTCGCCGGTTGTGCAAGCGTTGAGTTGAGACTCGTCGCCGATGAGACTGCCAGAGCTATCGAACCGCTGACCAAAGATGTCCCTTTCAGTATCGCCGAGGCCGGTTTCACTGTTCCATACAATTACGAACTCGCCAGCGTTATTGGTCGCCACTCGCGGATTCTGTTGAGCGCCGGTGCGGGTTGTGTTCACGATAAATTGGTCGCCGATTGATGTGCCGTCCGGCTGGTACAGCCGGGCGTGAATGTCATCATCACCCGCGCGGTTAGGGTCGCCGTCCCAGGTTACCACAAAATGCCCGCTGCCATCCATTGCGACCGAAGGCTGTGTAATCGAGTTGAAACTGATTGTGTTTACTGCAAAAGGTTCTGTCCCGGCAGAACCGTCGGCATTATAGAGCCGAGCCACTACTGAATTCTTGCTGGCTTCTTTCATCCATACCACCGCAAAGTTGCCATCGCTATCCATCGCTACGGCCGAGTAGCGGCAGGTTGCAGGTTGGCTGTTAATCGTAAATTCCGGTCCAATAGTTGAGCCTGAGCTATCATATAACTGGCTGCATATCGACGTTTTGTTCGGGTCTTCAGGGATATTCTGACTCTCCCAAACAACCATGAATTGCCCGGTCGTATTCATCGCCACAGCAGGGTAGAGTTGTTGGCTATCGCTATAGCTGTTGACCTGGAATTCGACGCCAAGAGGTTGGCTGTTTGGGTCAAACCGCTGCGCAAAAATATCTTCATCGCTTAGCCCGGGCCCCTGCCAAACGACGACGAAATTGCCTGGGGCATCCATTGCTACGCTCGGCGTTGCCTGGTTGCCAGAGGTCGTGGTATTGATTTGAAATTCGCTGCCCAGCGGTTCGCCGGTCGCGATAAAGTGCTGGCCGAAAATGCCGCCTGAGTCGCCATCCTGTCGGTAGCTGTTCCAGACTACAATGAAATTTCCCTGTCCATCCATTGCCACAGCCGCGTCTTTTTGGTCCCAGGTTGTATGCGTGTTGACCTGAAATTCAGCGCTGCAAACTGAGGCGAAGATCAGGATGATAGCCAGATCTATAAGAAATGCCTTTCTCATTGGTTTCTACCCTCCATACCTGTTGTAAAACCCGCGTGCGAGACGACTTGCCGCTCACCCGCACTTGTACCTTTGCTGCGTTGCTTCTGCCAAAACCCTCGCAAAACGGGGCTTATAAGTGCCCAAAGCCCTGTCAGCCAATTTGAAGGTGATTGTACGGCATTTGCTCTTTCTGTCCAGAAAAATCGCCTGATTTTGAATGTTGCTCTGGTGCGAACAAAATATTGGTGCTAAGCGTACATCAAAGAAAGAATATGAAAAAACAAAAAATAATTAAAAAAATCTTGACGGCGTGTCGATATCGTAATAGAATCTAATTGGGAAGGTGAGCTGGGAGCGTAATAGTCCAGCAGAAAGGTTAGACCGGAATTTTGAGAGAAGTGTTGATAACATTTGTATTTTGGCTTTAAACTGCTCACGGATAAGCCTTTATCCAAGGATTTCAATAACCGCTGGCAGTTTTGAGCAGCGGTTTTTTGTTGCTCTTTTTTAAGTCCATAGTTATAACCGACCCCAGGCGATTGACTATTTCCTGTTGAAGATTGCTTTGTTCTCTATTAGTCAATAGACAATAGTAAATAGAAAATAATGTAATCGGGCTCGTAGCTCAGTTGGTTAGAGCGCACGCCTGATAAGCGTGAGGTCGGTAGTCCGAATCTACCCGGGCCCAGTGGCCTTTGGCTGAAAGCCAAAGGAAATTCTAATTTCTAAATTCTAAATCCTAAGTATCCGAACTTGCTTGCCTGGATTAGGATTTAGATATTAGGATTTTGGATTTCCGCTTTAGCGGCCCGGGGACGTAGCTCAACTGGGAGAGCGCCGGCTTTGCAAGCCGGAGGTTGCCGGTTCGATCCCGGTCGTCTCCATTGGTTGAGTTCATGGTTCTGAGTTTATAGTTGATTGACAACAACGTTTGACTGCACTATGAACAACGAACAAAGAACTATGAACTGTTGCTCTTTGACAAGTAAATATGCGGATGTGGGATACACTCCCAACGGGTTTTTCGCTGGAAGGCGAAGAGCTCGTTGATATGAGCGCTCATTAGGCGACTTGGTAAACCTGTTCAATCAAAGATTGATATGGTCAAGTTACTAAGGGTGCGTGGAGGATGTCTTGGCGTCGAGAGGCGATGAAGGACGTGGCAGGCTGCGATAAGCCCGGGGCAGGTGCCGAGCAACCGTTAATCCCGGGATGTCCGAATGGGGCAACCCGGCAGGACTGGGCAACCAGCTCCTGCCATCTATGGCTGAATGCATAGGCCATACGAAGCGAACGCAGGGAATTGAAACATCTTAGTACCTGTAGGAAAGGAAATCAACCGAGACTCCGTTAGTAGCGGCGAGCGAAAGCGGATGAGCCCAAATCCCGCACCTACTTTGACGATTCACCAACGAATGTTCTCGAAAGTATCGCTTTAATATAGACTTTCGGACTCATTCGGTTGTTGGATTTCAAAGTAGGTGCGGGAGGTTGTGGGCGCCGGCAAGCAGTTACAAAGGCATCGCCAGCGGAATCCGCTGGAAAGCGGAACCATAGAAGGTGATAGTCCTGTACGCCAAAGCGAGAGCCCTGCGTTACTGCCGGCGTACCAGAGTAGCACGGAGCTCGTGGAACTCTGTGTGAAGCTGGGGGGTCCACCCTCCAAGGCTAAGTACTACTCGACGACCGATAGTGAAAAGTAAGGTGACTGAACGATGAAAAGAACCCCTATTAGGGGAGTCAAAAGAATCTGAAACCACGCACCTACAAGCTGTGGAAGGGCTATGATCCCGACTTGTCGGGATAATGCCTGACCGCGTGCCTTTTGCATAATGAACCGGCGAGTTACCGTTTGTGGCAAGGCTAACCCCTTCAGGGGGGCAGCCGTAGCGAAAGCGAGTCTTAACAGGGCGTCTTAGTCGCAGGCGGTAGACGCGAAACCACGTGATCTACCCATGGCCAGGTTGAAGGGGATGTAAAAATCCCTGGAGGACCGAACTCACTAACGTTGAAAAGTTAGGGGATGAGCTGTGGGGAGGAGTGAAAGTCTAATCAAACGTGGCGATATCTCGTTCTCTCCGAAATAGCTTTTGGGCTAGCCTTGAGCAACTACTTTACGGGGGTAGAGCTACTGAATGGGGATTGGGGGCCACCAGCCTACCTGCCCCAACCAAACTCCGAATACCGTAAAGACTATCTCAGGAGTCAGACTGTGGGGGATAACCTTCATAGTCGAGAGGGAAACAACCCAGATCGCCAGCTAAGGTCCCTAAGTTCTGCTAAGTTCTAAAGGAAGTTGAACTGCTGTGACAGCCAGGATGTTGGCTTAGAGGCAGCCACCATTTAAAAAGTGCGTAATAGCTTACTGGTCGAGCAGTTTGGCGCCGACAATGATCGGGAATAAGCAGGACACCGAAGCTGCGGACCCCGTGCTTTCTTGCGAAAGCAAGAACGGGGTGGTAGGAGAGCGTTGCTGTCAGCGCAGAAGCCGTACGGTGACGAGCGGTGGAGCGGCAGCAAGTGATTATGCCGGCATGAGTAACGATAAAACAGGTGAGAATCCTGTTCGCCGAAAGCCTAAGGTTTCCTGGGGAAGGTAAATCCGCCCAGGGTTAGTCGGGCCCTTAGTCGAGGCTGAAAGGCGTAGACGATGGACAGCAGGTTAATATTCCTGCACTATGTACCGAAGGCTATAACTGTGGGGGTGACGCAGTGACAGAGGCTGGAAGCCGATTAGTCGTGGCTATCGTGCCGGAGGCGTCGCCGGTAGGCAAATCCGCCGGCACAAAGACGCCGAAGGACCGCAAGGGCCGATTTAAGATGCCTGAGCAGCCCGAGTCATTGCCGAGAAAAACCTCAAACAGGACAACGGTGCATATCCGTACTAAAACTGACACAGGTAGGCGAGGAGAATATCCTAAGGCGCTCGAGAGAACCGTCCTTAAGGAACTAGGCAATTTTACCCCGTAAGTTCGCGAAAAGGGGTCCCTCCAGGTCCGCTTAATTCCAATTGAGCGTACGCTGAGGGCGCAGTGAAGTGGCTCTGGCGACTGTTTATCAAAAACACAGTTCTGTGCTAACTCGTAAAGAGGATGTATACAGAATGACGCGTGCTCGGTGCCGGAAGGTTAAGGAAGGCGGTTAACCCCTTCGGGGGTGAAGCTGGCGACCGAAGCCCCGGTAAACGGCGGCCGTAACTATGACGGTCCTAAGGTAGCGAAGTTCCTTGTCGGGTAAGTTCCGACGTGCATGAACCGCGTAACGACTGGAGCACTGTCTCGAGGACGGACTCGGTGAAATTGTAGATGCGGGGAAGGTACCGCATACCCGCGGCAAGACGGAAAGACCCCGTGAACCTTTACTGTAGCCTGGTATTGATGCCTGGCATATCATGCGTAGGATAGGTGGGAGGCGTTGAAGCTCCGATTCCGGTCGGAGCAGAGCCAACGTTGAAATACCACCCTTGCTATGTTAGTCACCTAACTGCGACCCGTGAATCCGGGCGCAGAACAGTGCTAGGTGGGCAGTTTGACTGGGGCGGTCTCCTCCTAAAAGGTAACGGAGGAGTTCAAAGGTACACTCAGCGCGGTTGGCAATCGCGTGTAGAGCGTAAGGGTATAAGTGTGCTTGACTGCGAGACTCATAGGTCGAGCAGATGCGAAAGCAGGACCTAATGATCCGGTGATTCCGTGTGGAAGGGTCATCGCTCAACAGATAAAAGGTACTCTGGGGATAACAGGCTGATCTCGCCCGAGCGTTCATAGCGGCGGCGAGGTTTGGCACATCGATGTCGGCCCATCGCATCCTGGGGCTGAAGGCGGTCCCAAGGGTTGGGCTGTTCGCCCATTAAAGCGGTACGCGAGCTGGGTTCAGACCGGCGTGAGCCAGGTCGGTCCCTATCTGCCGTGGGCGTAGGAATCTTGAGGGGACGTTTCCTTAGTACGAGAGGATCAGGAAGCACCGACCGCTGGTGTACCGGCTGTCCTGCTAAGGGCACCGCCGGGTAGCTATGTCGGGAAAGGATAACCGCTGAAAGCATCTAAGCGGGAAGCCCACCTCAAGATGAGGATTCCATTCCGCCTTCGGGCGGATGAAGAGCCCTGATAGACCATCAGGTTGATAGGCCGGGTGTGTAAGGCGAGAAATCGCTTCAGCTAACCGGTACTAACGCTCGATCACTTGACCATATCAATCCTTGGTTGAATGGGCAAGTTCGCTGTTATGAGTTCATCGTTCATTGACTATGAACTACGAACCATGAACGATCAACTAATGACGCTCATATCCGCATCCGCATATTTCTTGGAAATACGAAGCACGAAATTCTAAATCCTAAACAGTATCGAATTTCCCAATCTCAAATGACCAAATGTTTTGAACATTTGAAAATTTGGATTTTGGATTTGTTTCGGATTTCGATATTAGAATTTCGAATTTGTCCGCCATTGGCGGATAACGATCTTCCTGGTGACCATACGTACGGGGAAACGCCTGATCCCATTCCGAACTCAGAAGCTAAGCCCGTGCGGCCGATGGTAGTCGCTTTGCGGCGAGAGTAGGTCATCGCCAGGATTTATAAAGGCCGAGTGGTAATCCCACTCGGCCTTTACCTGTTTTTTGAATACGGAGAGGCGCTTCATGCCAACGATTTTATTTGTAAAGGGCTGGAGATTTTTCTTTTACTCAAATGAAAAGAATGAGCCGATTCATATTCATTGTCAGAAAGCTGAAAAAGAATGTAAGTATTGGCTGGATAAAAGTAATTTTGCTCTCCAGGAAGCATACAGTTATAATATGAATAATAAGGACAAACGAGATGTAAAGAAGATCATTTTTGAATATTTTGAATTCATCGAGCAGGAATGGAACAGGTTTCAAAGGCAGGTTAACTAATGAATAAATGTCACAAAGTTGAAAAAGTCTCTTTTGTTAAAGAGAAATTAATTGTAAGAGTTGATGGTAAAGAATATACGTTTCCGTTAGCTGAAGTCTCAAAAAGGCTTGCTGAAGCATCGCGCGCTCAGAGAGAAGAATATGAAATTTCGCCATCAGGATATGGGATACATTGGCCGTTGATAGACGAGGACTTATCGATAGACGGTTTAATCCGCACCAAACACAAGCAAACGCGAAAAAAAGAGTCTATCTGGGCATGAGTGGGCCATCGCCAGGATTATATCCCGATAGGCGTGGAAACGCTTATCGGGATTCCTTTTGCGCTAAAATCATTTGACACAGGTTAATACTAGATTTACAATATCAATATATGGGATTAACAAAGGTTACAGCGATAATATCGGCATTTGGCAGTAACCGGAAATTCTACGAGGCGGCTTTTCTCGTGGATACCGGCGCGACGGATTCGATGGTGCCCGCGACCGAGCTTGAGAAGATCGGAGTGAAGAAAGAAGGGAAGATGTCATACGAACTGGCCGATGGCACAGTGAAGGAGTATCCATACGGCCTTGTTCGTATTGAATTTATGGGTGAGGTGACAGCCGGGCGGGTAGTTTTTGGTTTGCCCGGCGCCGAGCCGATCCTTGGCGTCACGGCCCTTGAGTCGGTGGGTATCATGGTGGATCCTGTGACTAAGACGCTAAAGAGGTTGCCAGCGATTCCATTAAAACGAATATCGCGGGCGAGAGTAGGTCATCGCCAGGATTTATAAAGGCCGAGCGGTAAAACACTCGGCCTTTTCCTTTGCTCGTCGGCTAAGTCGGGAAAAGGTTGAACTCACACCCAGTAGTTGGTATAATCCAGTCAAACTGAAGGTGGTTGCCCTGATCTCGGTGCGTAGCAGGAGATTAGTCCATGAAACTCAAGGTGATATTAGAAAAAAGTGATGAAGGCGGTTATACCGTATTCGTCCCTTCATTGCCGGGGTGTGTCAGCGAGGGTGATACACGTGAACAGGCCATTGCGAATATAAAAGAAGCTATCGAACTGTACCTCGAACCTGTCCCCGACGATTCTGACTTCGCACCAC
>Ga0299915_10004680_pt1 | contig 9988 bp, 11 predicted proteins | sample RVTome_13_FD_200263 | JGI IMG/M metagenome (GOLD analysis project Ga0299915, IMG submission 200263) | Soil microbial communities from uranium-contaminated site in the Upper Colorado River Basin, Wyoming, United States - RVT92D227 (version 2) ...
CTCGTCTTCCTCGGCACCTCGACGCGGTACTACCTGGCGGCAGGTGCGTTCCTCCTGCTCGGCGTCGCGTGGCTCCGGACCAAGGTCTCGCTCGGATCGCCGACTCGTTCGCAGCGACTCCGCCGCCACCGCACACCGGATAGGAGGACCTGCCGAATGGCAACGCACTCAACCGTGGTCGCCATCACCCTCGCCATCTCCGCGGCCGCAGCCGCGCCGGTCGCCTCCCAGACGGTCCAGTACCGCTCGCAGGCGGGCGTCGAGTATCGCTCCCAGCCCGACACCGGTGGCGTGGCGCGCGCTGAGGCCGCGCTCGCCGCCGATCCGCGCAACGTGGCGCGGTTCATCGAGCTCGGCCTGGCCCAGTCGGCCGTTCGGCAGTTCCGCGAAGCGATCGAGACCTTCACGCGCGGCCTCGCCATCGCACCGGACGATGCGAGGCTCTACCGGTGGCGCGGGCATCGCTACCTCTCGGTACGCGAGCTCGATCGCGCGCTTGCCGACCTCACGCGCGGCTTCCGCATCGACAGCACCAACTACGGGATCCTCTACCATCTCGGCGTGACGCGGTACGCGCTGGGCGACTTCGCCGGCGCCGCCGAGGCGTTCGCCCACGCGCAGCGACGCGCGCCGAACGCCGGGGAGCTGGCCGGCGCCACCGACTGGCTCTGGATGGCACTCTCACGCGCCGGGCGGGGGGCCGAGGCGCAGGCGATGCTGGACCGCCGACCGGACTCCCTCCCGGTGAACAACGCGTACGCCCAGAGGCTGCGGCTGTACCGCGGACTGATCCCCCCCGACTCCGTCTTCACCGCGGCCGACACCGCGGACGTGCAGGTCGCCACGCTGAGCTACGGCATCGGCGACTGGTTCCTGATCCGGGGCGACACGACGCAGGCGCGCGCCTGGTTCGAGCGCGCCATCCGGTCGGGCGGTTGGCCGGCGTTCGGGTTCATCGTTGCGGAGCGGGAACTGCTACGGCTGCGGTAGCGGCGTCGGGCGAGCGACCGGCGGGCTCTGTTGCAGCAGGGGCGGCGCGCGGGCTCGGCGCTGCGGGTCCACGAGGCGCTCAAGGCGCGGCCGATCACGTCCGTCGCGGACGCGTGTCGCGCCACCGGGCTATCGTTCCCCGCGGCATCCTCAGCGATGGAGCTGCTCATCGGCCTAAAGATCGCCCGCGAACTCACCGGCAAACGCCGCAACCGGCTGTTCGGGTACGACCGCTATCTGGCGATTCTGAACGAGGGAACGGAGGCGGCGTGAGGCAGACATGACCCCGAAGGCCATTCTCAACGAAATCCTCCAGTTGCCCCTGGACGAGCGCCTCAAGCTCGTCGAGGCCATCTGGGACTCGATTGCGGCCACCCCGGAGGCGGTCCCTGTCCCGGACTGGCACCGGGCTGAATTGGACCGTCGGCTCGGCGGCGCGGCGCTACGCGTGGGGCGAGGCGCTCCAATCGCAGGCAATGCCGGACCTCGGCTCGGAAGCGATCGACTTCCGAGCTGCTTCCGAGCGGTTCGTACCCCTGCGCAATACTGCTCAACACACTGAGGAGACGAGCAACGCCATTGTCCACAAGGGCTTACCGCGGCCCTGGCAGGGCGGCCCTCCGGCGCGATGGACGATGTGGACTCCCCGACAGGCCAGGTCTACGGCAAGGTGTCCTTGACAGAAGGACACCTGCCGGCAATACTGTGTGTATGAGCCTGCACCCAGTCCTTGCCGAGAAGCTCAGCGCCGCGCTGGAGCCGAGCGCCGTGCCGACGTTCACACGCCGCGATGCGCAACTCCCCGCGGTGCCGGGCAAGGTCCACGCGGTGATCGGGATGCGCCGCGCGGGCAAGACCACCTTCCTGCGCCAACTCCTGGCCGAGCGGCGGCGGACGCTGGCGCCCGAGCGCGCACTCTACCTGAGCTTCGACGACGACCGGCTGGCCGGGCTCGATGCGGCGCAACTGGGTGTCCTGCTCGAGGAGCACTACCGCCGCCACCCGGAGCTGCGCGGACGCGAGACGGTGCACTGGTTCCTGGACGAGATCCAGCTCGTGCCGGGCTGGGAGCGCTTCGTGCGCCGCGCAATGGACTCGGAGAAGGTGGAGATCGTGGTGTCGTGTTCCTCGGCCCGGATGCTCTCGCGCGAGGTCCACACCTCGCTGCGCGGCCGCGGGATGGAGACGGTGATCCGCCCCTTCAGCTTCCGCGAGTTCCTGCGGCATCGGGGCGAGGAACCGGCGAAGGAGGCACGGCGTTGGACGCCCGCCGCGCGCTCGCTGGTGGAGAAGCGCTTCCTCCAGTTCCTGGTGGAGGGCGGTTTCCCGGAGGCGCAGGGGCTCTCGGCCCCGCTGCGACTCGAACTCTTGCAGGGCTACGTGGACACGGTGCTGTTCCGCGACGTTGTGGAGCGCCACGGCGTGACGCAGACCGCTGCCCTGCGCTGGCTGGTGCGGCAGTGCCTGCGCAACCCGGGAGGGAGCTTCAGCGTGCATCGCCTGTACCACGATCTGCGCGCACAGGGCCACGGCATCGGCAAGGACACGGTACACGCCCTGCTCGGTCATCTGCTGGACGCGTTCCTGATCTCCGCCGTCCCGCTCGCCTCGGAGTCGGAGCGCCAGCGCAACTCGAACCCCCGGAAGCTCTACCCCGCGGACCCCGGCTTCGTGCGGGTCTTCGACGCGAGCGGTCGCACGAATCTGGGTCACGTGCTGGAAACCGCGGTCCTGAACGAAGTCGAACGGCGTCGTGCCGACGTGGGATACGTGAAGACCGCCGACGGCCTGGAAGTGGATTTCCTGGTGCGCGACGCCGCCGGGGCCACGGAGCTGGTGCAGGTGTGCGCCGATCCGCCGGCGGAGCAGACGCGGACGCGGGGACTGCGTGCGCTGGCTGCGGCGGCGGTGGCGCACCCGCGAGCGCGGCGGAAGCTGCTCGTGTTGACGCACGACCAGACGCCGCTCTTCTTCGAGGCCGGCGTGGACGTGCGACCCGCCTATGAATGGCTTCTGGCGCGGCCAGACGAGGACTGATCGCAGGCAGAACCGGGCGCGCAGCACGCCGAAGGGGCGGCGCGCGGGCTCCGCGCTGCGGGTCCACGAGGCGCTCAAGGCGCGACCGATCACGTCCGTCGCGGGGGCGTGTCGCACCACCGGGCTATCGTTCCCCGCGGCCTCCTCCGCGATGGAGCTGCTCGTCGGCCTGAAGATCGCTAGCGAACTCACCGGGAAGCACCGCAACCGACTGTTCGTGTACGACCGCTATCTCGCGACCTTGAACGAGGGAACAGAGGCGCGATGATCCCGAGCAGGACGGCGCTGCACGCTTCGCGATGCTCGGCTTGGATCGCCAGGTCCATTCGGCGCCGACGCGTCTTCTGTCTCGCACGTCGCCAGCACCGCGGTATCCCCATCCGAGCGGGCGCCAGCCGAGGTACCCCTAAGCGCCCTTCGGATTGCCAATCGGATGTGTTCCCACACGCCGACGCCATGGGGTAGAGCCGCCGAGTCCCGGATCGCCAGCCCTCTCCGGCGGCGTTGTCTGTCCATGGATCGGGCATATATTCAGTATGACCCCGCTCGATCTCATCCCCAGGGACATCCGCCGCCTGTACAGAGTTGTCGAGTTCAAGCACGCTGCGACGATTCTGGCAAGCGACTTTCCGACTGAGTTCGCCGAACTCTGCGGCGCGCTTCGTGCATTCCGGTTCACGGACGACGACGTCCGGGTCTTGGGTGGCAACGAGAGCCCGATTCCGAAGGCCTTCTCACGACTGCTGCGACCTCGCTGGAAGGAACAGATCCTCAGGGCCCGCATGGTGGTGGACGATCAAGATGTCTCGGAAGACACACACAAGATTGACTACGTCAAGGGGCGCATCGCCTTCGATCTGGAATGGAATAGCAAGGACCAGACTTTCGATCGTGACCTGGCTGCATTCCGTGCGTTCTTCGAGTACGACCGCATCAGTGTTGCGGTTCTCGTGACGCGCGATACCGACAGCATGGTCCCGTACTTTCGCAAGCTCGGTACGTTTGTCGATGCGACCGGTAAGACACGCAAGGTGATCGACAAGTACGGCCACGAAGGCGGTAGTACCACGCACATGGACCAGCTGCTTCCACGGCTTGAAGCTGGAAGGGCCGGCGGCTGCCCCGTGCTCGCCCTTGGCATCACTCCGAAGCTCCGCACCGGAGAGAAGGGGGCGTGACGATGCGGCGTTCTCAGAGGAGAGTGCGAGAGGTCGCGACCGCACCGTACGGCGCTCACCCTACAGCCGCCAACCTTCTGGCGCTGGGGGCCAACCGGTTCGCAACCGTTCTCGCCGATCCACCGTGGCGGTTTCAGAATCGAACCGGCAAGATGGCTCCAGAGCACCGTCGTCTCGCGCGCTACTCCACGATGGACCTGCCCGAGATAATGGACCTTCCCGTGGCGCAGGTGGTCCGCCCGACGGCGCACCTCTATCTCTGGGTGCCGAACGCCCTCGTGCTCGAAGGCCTGGAGGTGATGCGTCGTTGGGGATTCACGTACAAGACTAACATCGTTTGGTACAAGACTAGGCGCGATGGCGGGCCGGACGGTCGGGGCGTTGGCTTCTACTTTCGCAACGTCACCGAACTCCTGCTGTTCGGCGTGCGCGGCAAGTCGCCGCGCACTCTCGCTCCCGGGCGCCGGCAAACAAACATCATTGTCTCCCGCAAGAGAGAGCATTCACGGAAGCCTGACGAGCAGTTCGACATCATCGAGCGCTGCTCTCCGGGACCGTACTTGGAGATGTTCGCTCGGCACCATCGGGAGGATTGGGTTCAGTGGGGCGATCAGGCGCCGAAGAGAGCACCGCAACTTGGGCTACGCCTCGTTCGATAGGCACGCCCATAGCCGATCTACCGAAGTTGGCGTTCTGCGTCAATCGGGCTGCCACGGTCACCTGCGTGGCTGGATCTTGAGGACTGCGACCGCGCTGCAGGCCAGGATCCCCAGGAGCCCCCATGCCCCGCCTCACCCGCCGTGATCTCCTGAAGTCCGCCCTCGCCGCCACGGTCGGCGGCGCGGCACTCGCTGCCCTGCCCCGGTGCGCAGGCGCACGCACCCGTGCCGCCGCAGTGCCAGGCGGCCGCGAGCGGCTCCTCCTCGATCCCAACTGGCGCTTCGCCTTCGGCCACGCCTCCAACCCCGCCTACGACTTCGGCTTCGGCAGCGGCAACGACTGGGACAAGGTCGGCGAGTTCCTCGACCCATCGTCCGCCCGATTCGACGCCTCGGCGTGGCGCACCCTCGACCTCCCCCACGACTGGGCCGTCGAGCTCCCCTTCGAGAACGCCGAAGAGTTGAAAGACCACGGCTACAAGCCCATCGGCCGGAGCTACCCGGCCACCTCCATCGGCTGGTACCGCCGAGTCTTCCGCATCCCCGAGGCCGACCAGGGACGCCGCCTGTTCCTCGACTTCGACGGCGTGTACCGCGACGCCATCGTCGCCCTCAACGGCCACTACCTGGGCCGCAACCTCAGCGGCTACTCGCCGTTCTGCTTCGACATCACCGACTACGTCAGCTACGGCGGCGACAACGTCCTCGTCGTCCGCGCCGACGCCACCGAGCGCGAAGGGTGGTTCTACGAGGGCGCCGGCATCTACCGCCACGTCTGGCTCACGAAGACCCACCCGCTGCACGTCGCGGCCGGAAGCACCTTCGTCTCCTCGGAGGTCCACGCCGCCGCGGGCGCCGGCGCCACCGTCACCGTCCGCACCGAGGCCGCGAACGAGAGCGACGACGCCCTCACCTGCCAGGCCGTCGCCACGATCCTCGCGCCCTCGGGCCGCACCGTCGCCACGGTGCGCTCCGCCATCGCCCCGGTCCCGGCGTGGGAGCGGCGCGCCATCACCCTGCGCCTCAACGTGCCGCGCCCCAACCTCTGGTCCCTCGAAACGCCGCACCTCTACCGCCTCGTGCTCACACTGGTCGTGGACGGCGGCCGCGGGGCCGGCGCCAGCGGGGCGAGTGGCGCGGCGGGCACGGAGGTGGACCGCGAGGAGACCGCCTTCGGCATCCGCACGATCCGGTTCGACGCCGAGCAGGGGTTCTTCCTCAATGGGCGCCACGTCGAGATCCAGGGCACCTGCAACCACCAGGACCACGCCGGCGTCGGGAGCGCCCTCCCCGACCGGCTCCAGGCGTACCGCGTCGAGCGCCTCAAGGCGTTCGGGTGCAACGCCTACCGCACCTCGCACAACCCGCCCACCGCCGAGCTGCTCGACGCCTGCGACCGCCTCGGCATGCTCGTCCTCGACGAGACACGCCTCTTCGCCTCGGTGGAGGAGGGGCTGAGCCAGCTGGAGCGGCTGATCCGCCGCGACCGCAACCACCCCTCCGTCATCGCGTGGTCGCTGGAGAACGAGGAGTGGTTCGTGCAGGGGAACGACCGCGGCGGGCGCATCGCCGCGACGATGCTGCGCCTCGTGCGCCGCCTCGACCCAACCCGCCCCGTCACCGCGGCGATGAACGGCGGCTGGGGGAGCAGGGTCACCGAGCTGATGGATGTGCAGGGGTTCAACTACGAGAACCGGGGCGCGCCGGCAGATAACGTGGACGCCATCCACCGGCGCTTCCCCGGCAAGCCGATGTGGGGCACCGAGGTGGCGAGCACCGTCTCCACCCGCGGTATCTACGCCAACGACGAGGCGAGGGGATACCTCAGCGCCTACGACCGGAACAAGCCGCCGTGGGGCGCCACCGCCGAGGAGTGGTGGACGCGCTTCGCGGCGCGGCCGTGGCTCGCCGGCGGCTTCGTGTGGACCGGCTTCGACTACCGCGGCGAACCGACGCCGTACGCGTGGCCGTGCATCAGCTCGCACTTCGGCATCCTCGACACCTGCGGCTTCCCGAAGGACCTCTTCTTCTACTACAAGGCGTGGTGGGGCACCGAGCCGGTGCTGCACCTCTTCCCGCACTGGAACTGGCAGGGGCGTGAGGGGCGCGACGTCGAGGTGTGGTGTCACTCCAACCTCGATCGCGTGGAGCTTCTCCTCAACGGGACTTCACTCGGCGCGAGGGACGTGCCGCGCAACGGCCATGTGACGTGGAACGTGCCCTACGCCCCCGGCACGCTGGAGGCGCGCGGCTTCCGCGGCGGGCAGCAGGTGCTCACCGCGACGCGCCGCACCGCCGGTGCGCCGGCGCGCATCGCCCTCACGCCGGACAGGGCGAGCATAGACGCGAACGGCGAGGACGTGTGCGTCGTCACGGTGGAGGTGCGCGACGCCGGCGGACTGGTGGCCCCCGTCGCTGACAACCTCGTCACGTTCCGGGTGACGGGGAGCGGGAAGCTGATCGGCGTCGGCAGCGGCGACCCGAGCAGCCACGAGTCCGACAAGGGCGACACGCGGCGCGCCTTCAACGGCCTCTGCTGCGCCATCGTGCAGGCGGGGCGGGAGGCGGGGGAGCTGCGCGTCGAGGCCAGCTCACCCGGGCTCGAAGGAGCCACGCTCGTGGTGCGGTGCCGCGCGGCGGCGGCGAGGCCGGCCGTTCCGTAGCGGCGAGATCCGCCTTGGGCGCCCGCAGCAGGGCCGGTTGCGCCGGAGGAGCGGCAGGGCGGCGCGAGCACCGGTCTCGTAGCGGAGAGGATGCCGCCAATGACGAGCCCGAGGAAACACGGCCTGCTGGTCTTCCTCATCGCCACCTTCGGCTTCTCCTGGGGCCTGTGGGCGCTGATGATCCTGTCCCAGCGCGGCCTGCTGCCTTTCACGGTGCCGACGCACTGGAGCGGCTCGTTCGGCCCGGCCTTCGGGGCGATCGTCGCGGTCTTCTGGACGGAGCGAGGCGCGGGACTGCGGTCCCTCTTCAGGCGGTTCCTGCTGTGGCGCGCGGGCGCCGGCGTGTGGCTCCTCGCGCTCTTCGGCATCGTCGCGGCATACGCCCTCGCGCTCGCCGTGTTCGCGCTGGTCTCCGGTCGGACACCGGCCGCGGCGGCGTACACGCAGTGGCTCACGCTCCTGGCCTACGCCGGCATCATCCTCGTGATAGGCGGCCCGCTGGGGGAGGAGATCGGCTGGCGGGGGTTCCTGCAACCGTACCTTCAGACGCGGATGGCGCCGTTCTGGGCGAGCTGCGTCGTCGGCGTGGTGTGGGTAGCGTGGCACGTGCCGCTCGTGTGGCTGGAGGGGGCCGCACAGAAGGGCGAGTCCATCCTCGCTTTCGCGCTCCTCGTCATCCCGCTGACGTTCATCTTCACGTGGGTCTTCAACGCCGCGAACGGCAGCCTGCTCCTGCCGCTCGTGCTGCACACGTCCATCAACACCGTGAGCTACGTCGTCGTGCCGCCGGTGCTCGGGCCCCTCGCGGAGGATGCGGTGCTGACGCGCTGCTTCACCGGCGTGCTCTGGGCCGCCGCGATCGTGCTGGTGTGGCGCTCCCGCCGGCGGTTCTTCGCCGGGCCGGCCGGCGAGGCTGGACTGTAGCGACGGGCCTCAGAACCACTTCCAGAACCAGCGTTTCTCCCAGGCCACCTTGCCCCAGTGCCAGCGCCGGGCAGGCTGGCGCAGCTTCACATGTGGCCCCGGCTCCGCGTAGAAGTTGCCCGAGCCGTACGCGGCGCGGCCCTCGCCCGTCTCCAAGAAGCAAGCGCCATAGCCATCAAACACTTCTCTCCCGAGACCCCGGTTGATCTCAGCGGCGATGTTCGCCGCGACGGTCTCGGCTTGTCCGTGCGCGAAGACGCCCGCCTTGGGAAGGGGCTTGCCGTTAGCCAGCGTGATGCCCGTGGCATCGCCGATGGCAAAGACGCCGGGGTAGCGGGTCGCCAGCGTCGCGCGATCAACGGGCACCCAGCCTTTCTCGCCTAGAAGGCCGGCCTCGCGCAGCACCGCTGGCGCGCGGAGCGGTGGCACCGCGACGAGGAGATCGTACCCTTCACGCCCGCCATCAGTGAAGACGAGCTCCCGCACACCGGCGTCAACGCTCGCGAGCTGGCGCTTCGCGTAATACGGAATCCCGCGCGACTCGAAGATATCGAGCACCGCTGCCGACGCCGCTCCGCCGATGACCGGGAGGGGTTCCGGCTCCGGCGTGTAGAGCGCCACTTGGGCCGGAACGCCACGCCGCCGGAAGTACGCGTCGAGGAGAAACGCCGCCTCGCAGGGGGCGCCGGGGCACTTGTAGGGCATCGAGGCCACGACGACTGCGACCCTCCCGCCGCGAAACGACCGCACCGCGTCCGCCGACCGCGAGGCCCCGTCGAGGGAGAAGCACTCGTGTGCACCCTGGGCCAGGCCGGGCACCGCGTCGAGAGCCAGGTCGGCTCCGAGCGAGATCACCAGGTAGTCCGCAGCGACCTCCTCCCCATCCAGCCGCATCGTTCGCCGCGCGGGATCGAGCGCCTTGATCTCGGCGCGGCGGACATCGATGCCCTTGCGGGCGAGCGAAGCCAGGTCGCGGACGACCGCCGCCGGCGCCCGGTCACCCGTCATCACCCACAGCAGGGAGGGCCAGAAGACGTGACGCTCGGCTTTGTCCACGAGGATGATGCGGTGATCTGACCCGAGCAGGGCACGCAAGCGGCGGGCCGCCACGAGCCCGCCCACTCCGCCACCCAGCACGACAATCTGTTTCCCGGCCATTGGCGTCCAGTCTAGAAAGTGATGAGCCGATCCGCTTCCACCGTCCACGCGGTCAGCTCGTCCATTGAGCTGCGGCGCGCTCCCACTACGACCTCGTGCTCCGCCAGCCCGCGCGCGTCCATGCAGCTCCCGCACAGCCCTACCTCGCCACCCTGGCCCACGAGTGCACGGAGCATGTTCTCGACGCTGTAGTAGCCCTTCGGCGTGCGCTGCCCGGCCTTGGCGCACGCCACCGCGTCAGCCATCAGGAAGACGCGAACCTGCATCCCGTCGCGTTTGGCCAGCGAGATGGCCAGGCGCAGTGCGTTGTAGGCGCGCTCCGTCCCATACGGGGCGTCGTTGACGATCACCAGGGCGTTCATGCCGCCCTCCCTCTCGC
>Ga0299915_10004681_pt1 | contig 9987 bp, 10 predicted proteins | sample RVTome_13_FD_200263 | JGI IMG/M metagenome (GOLD analysis project Ga0299915, IMG submission 200263) | Soil microbial communities from uranium-contaminated site in the Upper Colorado River Basin, Wyoming, United States - RVT92D227 (version 2) ...
CGAAATTAAGACTAAAATGTTCCCAAAAAATATCTGAAATAGTCTAAGTTTTAATTCCCCTCGAGATATATGGATCAACCTAATTTGAAAGAATAAAATATATACTGCGCTTATTGACGATATTCCTATAGCGATAATTATAACTATAGTTAACGATACTGGAAGAATTGCTACTATAACTATCGGAATTAATGAGATTAGCATTAAATATTTTAATAAATTTATGTTTACGATTTTTTTCAATTCCTGAATTAAAATAAAATAAGCGAAGGTTATCGGAGAGAGAAGAATAGAAATGTATCCTACTTTGTAAAGGATTTCTTTTGAGATTGCTTCTGACATAAAATTTTTATTTATTGTTAAAAATAAAAGTCCCAACATTAAAAGTAAATAATAAAATCCAAACGATAGCAGAATTCGATTCAAGGGAAGACTTTCGTCTTTTATTTTAAAAAACCTATAAAAAAAGTACAATGCTAACTGAAATCCTAAAAGAATCGCGGTAATGTTAAGTAAAAAGTTAACTTCTTGAATTGGGCTTAATTTAATCATTATTACTTACGCCTAATGTGATGTGTAATTCTGTTTGAATATAGTTAAAACTTTAAAGTATATCAAATGTATTACATGTTTTCTATTTATAACTTTAGGTTTTAAAATAAAAGCCTTTAATAATATGAAGAAAAAACAAGGTATTACAAGATTATATGGAAAATAAGTCGTTTGCGATAATTTCCGTTGGTTTGAAGATAGATACTTCTCCATCCCAATTGATTAAAATATTTTTGTAAAGTGTTTCAAATTTATCAACGAATTCTTTTAAAATTACTTTTGGATAATTAAGCTCTTCTGTAGTATATAACGCTCCTGAAACGTATTTTCCTGGATAAATTATCACATTTTCCCCTTTTTTTTTAAAAACGGAAATACCTCTTTCTTTTTGCCCGGTTAGTTCTTTTAACACAATATTTATACTAGATATTGCAGCAGAAATCAAATTTTCGTCAATTAAATCTTTTCTTTGTTTAAATATTTTGTAATAAAGGCATACACCTGAATTGTCGATCAAAAAAACAGCTTCAATTTTATCTTTCCAATCAAATTCGTTAAAAGGAGGTAAAATATTAAAAAAATAGGAAAGTATTACAACAGAAATTAGTTGTAATATTGCTCCAACGATTCTTCCTTCTAAACCAAATACATTAATCATTGCGTCTGTTGTTAATGAGAAACCAACTAACATTAGTCCAAGTCCAACTATTAAAAGAAAACCGCGACCTTTTAGTTTTCTAATGAATTTTACTAGATAACTTAAGAAAAAAGTTAAGAAACCCATCCAAAACACGTAAGTAATCGGTTGAGTAAATCGAATATCTATAAAAAATACAATTATAAACAAAACTGAACAGATTGCAAATATAACTGTGAATAAATACTGTTTTATTAGAATTACATTATATTTTTCCGTACATAAAAACAGAATAAATCCCGCAATGAGCATCGTAAAGTAACCGAAATTTAGAAATAGAGCTCTATAAGATCCCGTTTTCCACATTAAAAAAGGGGACTCAATGACCGAGGAAACGTAATAATCCCCGACAATAAAAAACAACCACATAAGCGAAAAACCGAAAAACAATGTAAAATAGCCCATGTCTTGAAAATTTCTCAAACTCCTCTCTTGCTTAAGGTATCTAATTAAAAAAATAGAACTTATCTCGAAACTTGTTATTATAAATATCCATTCCATCACTAATAATGGAAGTCTTAAATCCCCGCTTAATGGAAATTCTACAAACAACATTCAATCCACCATTAAATCGTTTAAAATTAAATCAAAACTTCTAAATAGTAATTCAATATTTCCCTCAATTTTATCTATATTCGTTAAAATCTCCTTATAGAAAGATTCAAATTGATTTTTAATCGATCTTAAGAAATATTGATTGCTTTTTAAATCTTTTTTAATTATTAAAGCATAAGTTAATTCAGGTATTAAATCAGAACCATATTCTAATAAAATTAAAGAATCAGGTTGTTCTATTTTATAGATCTTTTCGGTTTTTGTATTTGTAATAACTGATAAAATTTTATCAATTCCCGTGATTCCCCCCGAAAATAGCTCTTTATAGTCTTTTTGAATGTTCTGTTCTTTAATTTGTGAAAAATCGTAAGCGTATAAACAAGTGTTATTTATACGATTAATTACAAATAATTTTAATAAGTGTTCTCTCCATCTAAACTCAAAAAGAGCTGGAAATCCGTAAACTCCAAACGATGCCGACAACATTCCCATAATGATTAAACTAATTCCTATGAAAGATAAAATAGTAATAACGAATAAATTAAAAAAACTAATTACAATCTCTAAGAGAAAAAATAGTGAACTTAAGACTAACATATTCCCAACAAAAATCCGACTAAGTCTTACTTTTACCTCCCCTCGAGAAATATGGATCAGCCTAATTTGAAAGAATAAAATGTATATTGCACTTATTGACGATATTCCAATGGCAGTAATTATTACAATCGCTAATGAGATAGGTAAAACCGCTATTGCAACTATTGGAATTAACGAAATCAGCATTAAATATTTTAATAGCTTTAAATTTACGATCCTTTTTAATTCCTGAAGCAAGATAAAATAAATAAAGGTTATCGTAGAAAACAAAATTAAAATATAACCTGCTTTGTATAGTATTTCTTTTAAGATGGATTCTGCTACAAAAAATTTATTTATCGTTAAAATAAAAAGGCCTACTATTATAAGTAAATAAAAAAATCCAAACGACAATAGAATTCGATTTAATGGAAGTCTTTCGTCTCGAATCTTAAAAAAACGATAAAAGAAATATAGCGCTAATTGAAATCCTAAAAGAATTGCGGTAATGTAAAGTAAAAAGCCAACTTCTTGAATTGGACTTAATTTAATCATTGAACCTTATACCTATTCAGTTGTTTAAACTACTTGATTAACGTTAAAACTTTATAATATATCAAATGTATAACTAATTTTCTATATATAATTTTAGTTTTTTGAAAAAAAAGACTTTCGCAAAACAAAGATTTATGGCGTGGGGGGATTTGAACTTTCGGTTTAATAGAGATATACTATAAAAGTCCATTAAAAATAGGCAGTTTAAGAAATATACTAAAATCTGGTAATCGATGGTTAGCAATATTTTTTCACTCAATTATTTTTTTAAAAGGGATCGGTTCGTCAGTTACTTCGCTTAGATGTTTTTGCAATTTTTTCGCTTTTGCTATAAATTGTTCAGGGCTTAACGCTTTATGAACGATTAATTTTTCTTGGTCGATTTGGAAAATTAATTTTTCGCCGGGTTTTATATTCATTTTTTTTCTAATTTCTAAAGGGATACAAATGCGCCCCTGTTCGTCGATTATCGATTCTGAATTCATTAAAAATCACCATAATTTTTGAGTTCTAACATAAAATTATAAAATTTAATCTTTTTGTTATTATCAAACAAATTCTATCTAATAAATATCTATATATTTTTATTAGACCTTTATTGCTTTATTTTCAAATCTTATAATGATTAGAGTTTATTGATATTTAAAAATGGAGACCGAGATTAACTTTCCCCCTCATAAAAAAAAAGAAAAAAATTGAAACCATTTAAAATCATAATCCAATCTTCTACAGATTTAAGCATTAAATTATTTTTAAGTTTCAATAACGAGAGAAAGCGTCTCTTCATACACTTCTCCATCAATATCGCATTTAAACGCTAAATCGTTTAATTTGAATAATCTTTTACAAAATTTTAACCAAAAAGTACTATAACTTTTATTTTAGACGATTCTTATTTGAGAATCGTCTAACGCGTAATGTTAACAAGACAAGAATAATAACTTCTATTTTAATCGGATATTCTCCTAAATTTATTGTAGCTTTTTTCCAAGAAAATAGAAAAATCGTTGCACGATTGCCATTTAATCCCAAAATTTTTGCCAACGGAGGGATTTGAACCCTCGATACCCAGATCTTCAGTTTCACCATATTAGGGCGTTCCGATTTATGCTGGTGCGTTCTTACCTAAGTGGGTAAAAAAACACTTTCCGGGCTACGCAACGTTGGCTATTTTTGCTGAGTTCCCATCCAATGAAAATATTTAGAACTACATTATTCTAAATATTTGTATTTTGAAAATAATTGAAAATTTAAAAATTTTATTAAATTCTATTCAGAAAATTAAACTTTTTATAATATTAAAGTGATTTTACTTTATAAATTTAATAATTTGAACTAAATAATTAACATTAAATAAAATAAAAAAAATTTACGAAACAAGTGATTATATGGCATCAAAAACAAAGTCAGAAAAAAGTTCTAGTTGGGATAGCGTTGAGGGTCTTGCTTCTTTTATAGGAGAGTGGGCATGGATTATATTAATGATAGAAGGCGTAATTTTCTTATTTTGGGGTATCTGGGGCTTATCGTGGGTCGGTTTCTGGGGCGTTACGGCTCAACAGGTAGGCATAGGTGCGTACGCAGCAGCTAATATAGCATATTCTACTTTTCTATACACTCTGGATATCGTAGGAGGGATAACAACGATTATCATTGCAATAGTTGTCGTCAGACCGCGGTTTTCAAACAAATGGTCTGAAAAAGACTACGATTTTTTGCTAAACGATGTTCTTGAGGTTGGTAAGGCGAGAATTCCTAAGTTTTTAATTATTGGGATTGTTATAGAGATCCTCACGAATTTTTGGGGCGGGTTAGTGATTTTATTACCCTTGTTTTTATTGATTTTTATGGGTCCAAAAGAATACAATTGGAAAAAGTAAAGTAATCCACATTACAATTATTATTAAATTTAACAGCTAAAAAGAAAATAGAAAAAATGAACTAATTAAATAGAATTATTTCTTTTTTTTTAAATATTTTTTGTTATTCTTACTTTGAGGGTGGCAGATTCGAAGACAATAACTGCAGTAATTATTTTTTAAAATGGATTGTATACATTTTGCTCTATCGATATGGGTTATTCGCCCTAATTCTTTTTTGATTGGTTCTTTTAATACAGCCTTGCCTTTACAATTTTTTACGCACGCACCACATTTTTTGCAAAATTCTTCTAGTTCGGTAAAGTCTCTTTTTTGATTTCGAAGAATGTCAATATCAGCATCTGTTGTTATCGTGCTCCATCTTTGTCTCGGTCCAAATTCAGGAGTGATAATTAAGCCATTTCTACCCATTACGCCTAAACCGCTTGCTACAATGTGAGGTCCGTATAAAAATTTCCCGCCAAAGGGATGATGAGCTTCGCTTTTATACCCTTGAGACTTTAAAAATCCTGTTAATTCTATAGTTACATCTCCTAAGACTTTATACACTCTAAACACTTCCATTTCACACGTTGCGCTTGGAGCCGTTTTAATTGCATCCCATTTCATTTCCATACCAAGAATAATTCCATTCTTACCGTAAACCTCTAAATCCTTAAATATAAAATTCTCTAAAATCTGCGTATATCCAATAAAATCAACGCCAAGTCCTTTTGCTTTCTTTTCGAAATCGCTCCAAAATTGTGGCGTCGTCTCGGTTTTTACATTGTTCTCGTTTCCATACTTGGTTTTCCGAGCCTCTTCGAAGCCTTTAAAAGTCCCCCGAATATACATACTAAATTTTTTAGCCGTCTCTCGATCAACGATCTCTGCGGGACTTGATCCCATAGAAAATAATTCTGATGGAACGACGAAAATTAAATCTTTATTTTTGCCAATATAAGTTGGTTTTATTCCTACATCGGTCATTTTATCGTTATTTTATTTTATTATTATTATTATTAACAAATTAATTATTAAATCTCAAGATTTTAATAACTATCTATTCAAAGGTTAAAAATTACAAATAATAATATTCAATTAAATAGGATTAAAGAAAGTCAAATTTCTTTTAAAATATGCTATTGGAAAAAATAATGGTAAAAGAAGGAATTAATAATTTAATCTATACGAATTCAAAATTATTAAAATTATTTTTTTCACAAATGAAGTTCTTGATTAATATTTTTATCGGTTAATTCGAAACTTATTTCTACGCTAGGGATCTTTTCAGACTCTACTTTAAGCGTATGTTTCCCTTCCGTTAACTTGTTTATAAACGATTCGTCTAGTTTAAACACAACAATTATTTCGTCTCCCATCGCAATTGTTCTGCCTCCCATTTTACCGCTTAAAGCATCGTCAAACGAAAATTTCTTTCCTTTATGGTAAACGCTTAAACTCTGTTTAATTAACTCAATACTATTAGATCCTTTTGAAATATCGATTTCTTCTCCGTCTAGCAAAATTTTACCGTATTTCGTAGGGTCAATTTCGTCTACGTTAATATCGCCGATATCTTCTTTTTCCGGAATATTAAATGGCATTATAACATTTAAAGCTACCAATTTAATACTATCTGCTTTACCATCTCCGTCAGTATCAACGGTAAACACGCTCTTTTTCGGCGAAAATACTTTTTTTATCATTGCGCTTGGAATCTTAAAACCTTTTAAATCTTCAAGTTTCATATTAATAGATCAACTCGTTTTTCATTTATCGTGTTCTAATTAATTTTTATCAGTATTACTTAATTAAAAAAAGGATTGTTTTATTAGTTTACGGAATGTAGTTTATTTTAATTTAAAAGCACTCCATTCACTAAAATTAAAGTATTATATATGTTGAGAAAAATACTTTTATTAATTATTGTTTTTTACTTCAAAATCCAAAAAAAGCGTTTATAAAGAAAATTATGAGCGAAATATGGTTTAACGTTGTTTTTTACACGTGGGACGATAAACCTGATTACGAAGCCGTTCCGGGATTAGTTAATAAAATATGGGGCGAGGGCGATTTTATATGTTTAAACATCTTTGATAAAGGAGTTATAAAAGTCAATAAAGACGAATACAAAGAATTTATTGCTAGATGGGATTAAAGATTTCGTATTTCGTATTAGTTAGCATTAACTACATATACAATTATATATTTGTATATTTTTTCTAAAGAAACATTAATAATAGATTTATCAATAATGTTATTCAATAAATTATATAATTTTAAAAATTAAAAAATTAAAAACGGATTTGATGGTATGAACGAAAAAAGTATACAAATATATGGATTTCGGTGGATTGTTCTTTTATTATTCATGTTTGTGAACATAACAGTACAAATACTCTGGGTTAGTTATGCTACTGTAACATCAGTAGCAGTCGCTTATTATAACGTTGAAGAAATAGCAATTTTCCTTTTAGCAGCAATATTTATGATTGTTTACATTCCGGTTACTTTTCTTGCATCATGGATAATTGATAAATACGATTTTAAAGTCGGAGCTGGAATTGGAGCAATGTTTCAGGGAATTTTTGGTTTTTTACGTTTTATTGCTGGTCCTAATTTTATGCTTGTTTTAATATTTCAGATTGGCATCGCATTCGGTCAGCCTTTTATTATGAATGCCATAACCAAATTGTCTGCAAATTGGTTTCCTGAATCTGAACGTACGTCTGCAACGGGATTAGGAATGATTGCAATGTTTCTTGGTATTGCTTTAGGTATGTTTATCCCTCCTTTAGTTGTTGAAAGTTTTGACTTTCAAACAATGGTGCTAGTATTTGGAGTATTGAGTTTAATTTCAGGGATTCTTTTTACAGTTTTTGCAAAAAACAAACCACCAACACCACCTTCTAGCATAATTTCAAGCGATAAAGTGCTTATGGTTGCGGGAATGAAACAGCTATTTAAAAACAAAAACTTTTTGATTTTATTTGCTGTATTTTTCCTTGGTTTGGGAATTTTTAATATGATCACAATATACATTGAGAGCATTGTGCTTCCAAGAGGTTTTGACTCTGTTTTTGCCGGAATTTTAGGCGGTTTGATGTTACTTGGGGGAATAGCAGGTTGCGTTGTAATGTCCACCTTGTCAGATAAGTATAAAAAAAGGAAAATTTTACTAATTGCTTCCGTTCTAATTGCTACGATTTCGTTGTTTGCCATTTCATTTACATACGACGGGATGATACTTCTATTTTTTGCTTTCTTATTTGGTTTTGGATTACTTTCTGCTTCTCCTGTTGCTTTAGAATACGCTGTAGATGCTACAAGCCCCGTTCCCGAAGCAACCTCAAATGGAATGTTATTAATGATTGGGCAAATTAGTGGAATAATTTTTATACTTGGTTTTGAAGGATTTACAACGTCAACTGGCGATTATTTTCCTGCATTAATATTGCAATCATTTTTTCTGATGATTGGTTTAGTTATGGTCTGTTTTTTAAAAGAAGTAAAAAAATGATCTCTTAACTTACCTTTTTTTTTCTTTTTTTTAGATATATTTAATCAATTGATAAGATCTTTTTTAAAAAAATCTTATTTTAATTAGTTTAAACACTTATGTTTTATTAAAAAAATTTTTATAAATTCTCTAATCAATTAAGATTACGATTGATTATGATTTGGAAAAAAGCAATGTTATTTTTTCAATTTATGCAAACTTCTTCTGGAGAAGATAACACAGATTCCTCAGCACCAGGCGTATATGGATTTCAAACGTATGGAAATACTTTGGTAATCCTTTTAATTATTTTAGTACTTTGGTTTACAATAAGCACATTTTTAACAATTTGGACTTATAGAGATATTAAAAAGAAACAATTAACTGGATTTATTTACGTTCCCATCGTGTTTCTAACAAGCTTTATAGGTTTATTAATATATTACATCGTTAGATATAACGAAAAATGTGCTCTGGAATACGACGAAGCAGCATGTTTATTAGAAGACGAAAATGCAAAGGCCCTCAGCGAAGAATAAATCTTCGATTAGAAAAATCAACTCTTATTAATAGTTAGATTCCTCCAAAATTTCTCATTAAATCATTTAAAAAAATGGATTTATTGTTGCATTAATTAAACAAAAATCATTATTGTCACATTTCTTAAAAGATAATCAAAAATACTTTAGACAATTAACCCTTTCTTTTTTCAATACGCAATTAATAAAATTGATTTAAAATTAAATAATTAGAAGTAAATTTTTTAGTTTTCTAGTTATTTTTCTAAAAGAAGAGAAATCTCAACGATTTCTAACTTTTTTTCCTGTTTTTTTATAAAAATAATGTATTCCCCAAAAAACAAAATAATAAATTTTCATAACAATAATCAGAAGTTATATTTATATAAGTCTAATTTTATATATAGATTACAAACTCATTTATTATCTGAGAATATATCAATAAAAATTAATTATCTATTAAAGTATGTTATAGATAAAATATAATTCTACATTGAAAATTAAGAGATAGAAAACAAAATGAAGAAGAAGAATATAAAATTTCTTGGAATCGCTTTAATTCTTCTTTTTACATATAGTATCGTTAATGAAATATTTAATGTTAGTGAGATTCCAGCAATTGAATTTAAGAAATCAGATAAAGATGCAAATAATGAAAAAAAAAATGAAGAAATCGTAGATGAAGAAATTTTTAAAGAAGATCTTCCTAAAACTTCTAATTCCTACGAATCTAATCTAAATTTTTCTTTTGATACCCAAATTATTGAAATAGCTAACGAATCCTGGTCTTACGAAAATTATAATGTAACAGGGGGAGGGTATGGTCCTAATGTTATGCTCCAAGAAGGTTATAATGGTTCAAATTCTTGGTTTGAATTTTATATAACAGGGCTTATAAACGCATCGTCTCCCACGAAGGATGTATTGAGTCCTAACGATATAGCTCCTATGTCATATAAGAGTTATAAAGGTCCGCCTGGAGATCCATGGGAAGATTTTCCTATTAATGACGATGGACCAGGTAAAGGTAATTGTAGTGGTTATTTGCAATTAAATGATACAGTTGGTTTTGGCGCCTCTGCATTATCGTATACATATGATGACATTACAAATATAACATTTAATGCAACTTTATACTTAATTAATGCATTTTCAAATAAAACTGTAAAAACA